>Ga0224723_1001040_pt1 | contig 17602 bp, 12 predicted proteins | sample Balambano_FR2_Me_FD_161647 | JGI IMG/M metagenome (GOLD analysis project Ga0224723, IMG submission 161647) | Freshwater sediment microbial communities from Lake Towuti, South Sulawesi, Indonesia - Balambano_FR2_MetaG | ecosystem: Environmental > Aquatic > Freshwater > Lake > Sediment | place...
TCGTTGGCGACGATCAGGCACTCAACGCCGCTGACGACCCCGATACCGCAGACAATACCCGCGCCGGGGCTTTCGTCGTTATACATCCCCCACGCCGCCAGCGCGCTCAGTTCGAGGAACGGCGCGCCGGGATCGAGCAGCAATTCGACGCGCTCGCGCGGCAGCAGCTTGCCCGCATCGAGATGCTTCCTGACGGCACGTTCGCTGCCGCCAGCGCGAACTTTCGCCTGTCGCTCCTCAAGCTGCGCGATCAGCTTGCAATTGTGGTCATAGTTCTGGCGGTACTCGTCGCTGCGGGTGTCGATTTGCGATTGGAACTTTTGCATGGCGCTGCATCCTCACGATTTGGTCATAGGAGATTGAACCGCAAACTATCACTGATGACAAATCGGATGGATAGAAACCGCCAAGACGCAAAGGACACAAGGCAAGATGAGTAACACTTGACGTTCTTTACGACTTGGCATTTCATTTTAAACATGTAAAAGACAAAAATAAGCAAGAATAAAAAAGCCCGACGAATTTTTCGCCGGGCGCGGAAGAATGAACTCTTAAGTGTTCCGCATTTATGAAAAAGAGATTAGCGCGGTTTGGATGTGAAGGCAAGTATTTCGGCATTACAGTTTTTATACCATCCGATATTGGCGTGTCAGACGGAATGGGATAGGCTTGAAACATAACTGTGGTTTGATTGGGGCAACGCGATGGACATCCTGCTTGCGCACGCTTACTACCTTTACGAAGACCCGCACGAACGACAGGTCATGAAGCCGTACCCACCGCTCGGTATTCTCTACCTGTCCTCGTACCTGAAGGCACAGGGCTTTACTATCCGTGCCTTCGATAGCACATTCGCAAGCATGGCGGATTTTGAGACGCTGCTCAGGCAGGAACGTCCATCGGTGGTGGGCATCTACGTCAACCTGATGACCAAGTTCAACGCACTCAAGATGATCGCGTTGGCACACCAGCACGGTGCGCGCGTGATCCTTGGCGGGCCAGAGCCACCCTACTACGCGCGTGAATACCTGCTGCGCGGCGCGGATGTCGTGGTCAAAGGAGAAGGCGAGCTGACGCTCGCAGAGCTGCTGCCGCATCTGGCGCGGCATGGCATGAACGGGCTGGACTCTATCGCGGGTATCGCGTTTATCAACAGCGATGGCGCATTGGTCGAGACGCAGCCGCGCCCGTTCATCCCTGACCTCAGCGCCAACCCCTGGGCAGACCGCGAGGCAATCGACATCCCGCGCTACATGGCGACCTGGAAGACGCATCACGGGCAAAGCTCGGTCAGTGTGATTCACGCGCGCGGCTGCCCATATACCTGTACATGGTGCAGCCACTCGGTCTATGGCAACACGCATCGCCGCCGCACACCCGAAGATGCCGCTGACGAATTGCTGTGGATCAAGGAGCGCTACAATCCCGACCTAATCTGGTACGCCGATGACGTGTTCGCCATCAATCAGCGCTGGTTGTACGCCTATGCGGACGCGCTCAAACAGCGCGGCGTGCGTATCCCGTTCGAGTGCATTAGCCGCGCCGACCGCCTGAACGAGGATGTTGTACGCACGCTGGCGGAGATGGGATGTTTCCGCTTGTGGAACGGCAGCGAAAGCGGCTCGCAGAAGGTGCTGGACGCGATGCAGCGTAAGGTACAGGTGACGGATGTACAGGCAAAGACGCATCTGCTCAAACAGCACGGTATTCAGGCAGGCATGTTCATCATGCTCGGCTATGACGGCGAAGAAGTCGAAGACATCAGCGCGACGGTCGAACATCTCAAGAAGTGCGACCCCGACGTTTTCCTGACCACGGTCGCCTACCCGATCAAAGGTACGCCGTATCACGCCAAGGTCGAAGCGAGCGTCTACACCGACCTGGCGTGGGATGTCGTCAGCGACCGCGACATGGAAATCGGCGGGCGACACACGCGCCGCTTCTATCGCTATGCCACGCGCTGGATGGTGAATGAGGTGGCGCTGAACCGCGCGCGGCTGCATGGCGGCACATCGCTGGCGGCGCGGGCGAAGATGGCGGCGAACATCGTCATCGGGCGGGCGGGGATGCTGGCGACAGCTGGCGGGCGCAGTGGGGAGGTCAAACGATCTGTGAAAATGAGTTATACTCGATCGTGAATTGTGCGGAGATAAACTGCCATGTTGTTACACGAGCCGAAGATCACCATCACGCTAGACGATTTCCACGCTTTCAGCGAACGACCGGAAAACCGCGACCGCCACTTTGAATTGATTGACGGGGAGATTGTCGAGAAAATGGCGAGCTTTGAACCTTCAGAAATGGCATTGGAAATCGGTCGTCATTTCAAGAATTGGCTAGACGACAATCCCATTGGGCGCGTGACTGGTGCGGATGGCAGTTACATTTTGTCGCCTGAACACGAGTTTATGCCCGATGTCGGCTACATCTCGAAAGCGCGAATGCCCAACAAGCCAGCCTGCGAAGTCCCAATGGCTCCTGATCTCGCCGTCGAAGTCAAATCACCTACAGACAGCATCCGCGCAATGCGGGAAAAAGCAGCTGTGTATCTGGCGCATGGCACGCGCATGGTCTGGCTGGTCTTCCCTGAAACGCAGCGCGTGGAAATCTACACGCCCGATGGTGAGATCATAGAAGTTGGCATTGATGGCACGCTAACAGGCGGTGATGTGCTGCCCGGCTTCACGCTGGCAGTGCGCAAGCTCTTTGCCCAGCCCTAGCCGCTATTGTGCGCTGCGCGCTTCGTCATCCGCCAGCATCTCCTCGATCTCAGCCGTCTCCAGATTATCAACATACTGCTTGATCCCCTCGTGCATATACTCTGGCAAATCGACATGCAGCTTCTGGAAGTTGGCGATGAAGCGCGCATCCGTGCGGTATAACTCCCCCAGCCCACGTAACACATCCAGCGTTGGCTCGTAGAAGTAGTGGATGTGATTGTGCCAGCGCACAAGCACTCGCTGGACATTGGCATCATGCGCAGGCGTTCCCGCCTCAAGCGCGCTGGCAAGCTCGGCGTAAATGGTGTTGCCTTCCGACAGAATTGCATCTTTCTGCGCCTGACTGTAGCTGCCCCAACGCCGCACCGACTCATTGACCAATGAGGGTCCATACGTCAGCCGCGCCTCGCGTGTTACGTCGCGCTCTTCTTCTGCGTTCAGCCCCTTGAATACCTCATGCTTGCTCATCGCGATCTCCCCCTTAAAGTGACGAATGGTCTTGTCAACGGTCTCGATCAGCTCGCGCAGCCGGACGACGCGCTGCTGCAACACCTCGCGGTGCGTCTCTAACGCGGCGACATATTCAAACGAAGGATGATCAAGGATGGCGCGAATGTCCGCCAATTCCAGTCCTAACTCGCGGTAGAACAGGATTTGCTGCAAACGCATCACGTCATCATCGTCATAGTAGCGGTAGCCGTTACTGCCTGTGTGCGCGGGTTTGAGCAGCCCGATGTCGTCGTAATGATGCAGCGTGCGGATCGTCACGCCCGCCATGTCCGAAAGCTGTTTGACGGTGTACACAGCACATTCCTCCTGAAATCCGCCATCATAAACCCTGACGTAACGTGAGAGTCAAGCGCTGCTCTCTCCGACCTTTGGTGTAGATACCCGTATCGCTAAACCCGAGTCTGGCGGATAATACGAGGCATGAGTGCATTCGACACCCTTGCCCCTACCTACGATGCCGACTTCACCGCGTCGCCCATCGCCCGCCACTTGCGCGCTCGCGTTCATGCACTTATATCAAGTTGGAATGGTTGCGTAAATCGACCAAGCTCAACCACTTTGCGCTCAAAACCAAACTTTATGTTGCCGCTTTGCATTCGGCTTACGCTACCCTTCGTCAGCTCCAACCTATTTAGTTGGCTGCGTAAGGGGAGTCATTAATACACGTAAGGTTGCAAAATGCGTAAAATAGTGTGACCTTTAGTTAGGCGCAAGGCGGCTTAAGGAAAATGAGGGAAAAGGCATCGTACAGTATGTAGAGTACATCTCCTTTGTTGCGTGATCAGCGGACATCCAAGTTCCGCAGAGAGTAGCGTGTATCTGGAAGGATTCAGTGGATTATGACTGTTATGCTGGTTAATCCGTCTCAAAAATCTCAGTTTGTCTCAAGGGAGAAGGAATTCGTGACCGGAGGAAAATGTCGCTTCTGCGGTGCTGAGTTAACGCACAGCTTTGTTGATCTGGGAATGTCGCCGCCTTGTAACAAGATGGTCAAACCAGAACAGGTCAATGAGATGGAGCGGTTTTATCCGCTCAACACGTATGTTTGCTCGGAATGTTTCCTGGTGCAGGTGCAGGAACATATCAGTGCATCGCTGATTTTCGACGACGAGTACACGTATTTTTCGTCGTTTTCGACCTCCTGGCTCGAACATGCCCGCAAGTATGTTGAGATGATCATCCCGCGACTGGGATTAAACAAAGACAGTCAGGTCATTGAAATTGCCAGCAATGACGGCTACCTGCTGCAATACTTCGTTCAACAAGGTATTCCGGCGCTGGGCATCGAACCTTCAGCGAATGTGGCACAAGTAGCGATGGCAAAAGGTATTCCGTCGCTCATCAAGTTCTTCGGCTGCCAGACGGCTGCCGAACTGGTGCATGATGGCAAAGCTGCAGACCTGATCATTGGTAACAATGTGCTTGCGCATGTGCCGAACATCAATGACTTTGTAGGCGGCATCAAGATTGCGCTCAAGCCAGGCGGCGTCGTGACGATGGAGTTTCCACATTTGATGCGACTCATGGAAGAGAATCAGTTCGATACTATTTACCATGAGCATTTCTCGTATCTGTCGTTCATGACTGTCTCACAAATTTTCGCGGCGCATGGTTTGACGCTGTTCGATGTCGAAGAAATCCCCACGCACGGCGGCTCGCTGCGCATCTATGGTCGTCATGACGACGATACCGAAAAGCTGATGACGGAACGCGCGCTCGAATTACTGGAGCGCGAACGGGAATATGGTCTCGACAATATGGAGACCTACAACGATTTTGGGGCGCGCTGCTTGGAAGTGCGCTACGAACTGCTGGAGTTCCTGATCGATGCGCGGCGGCGTGGAAAGCGGGTTATCGGTTACGGCGCGCCAGGCAAGGGCAATACATTGCTCAACTACTGTGGCATCCGCAGTGATCTGCTGGAATACACAGTTGACCGTAACCCCTACAAGCAGGGCAAATTCCTGCCCGGCACACATATTCCGGTTTATGAACCAGAGAAGATCGACGAGACCAAGCCTGACTACCTCTTGATATTGCCGTGGAACCTGAAGGACGAAATCATGCAGCAAATGGCACATGTGCGCGAATGGGGTTGCCGTTTCGTCATTCCTATCCCGTATCCGCAGGTCATTGAATAGTCCTGAGACAAGCTGGACGTAATCTAGTGTACGGGCGACCGGACGAGTCGCCCTTGCCGTCCCATACTCATCCATCATTTCATCAAGCGACAGAGGAATATCGCCATGAACTTTGAGAAAAGCGACGAGCTGCGCAAAAAGAGCCATACCCTGATACCGGGTGGTGCACATACCTATGCCAAAGGGGATGACCAATATCCTGTGCAATCTCCCGGCTTCATCGTCAAAGGCAAAGGCTGCCATGTGTGGGATGTCGATGGCAACGAGTTCATCGAGTACGGTATGGGGTTGCGCGCAGTCACGCTCGGTCATGCCTATCGCCCGGTGGTAGCGGCGGCGGCGCGGGCGATGATGAAGGGGACGAACTTTGTGCGTCCGGCAACTGTCGAGATGGAAGCAGCGGAAGCGATTCTCTCCTGCATTTCGCATGGCGAAATGGTCAAGTTTGGCAAGCATGGGTCTGATGGCACGTCCGCAGCCGTCAAGCTGGCACGCGCCTATACCGGGCGCGACATGGTGGCGATTTGCGCCGAGCAGCCGTTTTACAGCATTGACGACTGGTTTATCGGCAGCACGCCGATGGCGGCGGGTATTCCGGTGACGCAGCGGGCGCTGACGGTCAAGTTCAACTACAACAATCTGGAAAGCCTGCGCAAGCTGTTCGAGGCGTATCCCAACCAGATCGCCTGCGTGATGATGGAAGGCATGACGACGGTCGAGCCGGAACCCGGCTACCTGCAAGGCGTGATCGATCTGGCACATCAGCATGGGGCGCTTTTCATCCTGGATGAAAACATTACCGGGTTTCGCTATCACATCGGTGGGGCGCAAACGTTGTTTGGCATTCAGCCGGATCTGTCGTGCTTTGGCAAGGCAATCGCTAATGGTTTCGCGTTGTCGGCGCTGGTAGGCAAGCGTGAGATCATGGAACTGGGCGGTATGAACCACGATCAACAGCGTGTTTTCCTGCTTTCGACCACACATGGCGGCGAAACCCACGCGCTGGCGGCGTGCATTGCGGCAATCGGCGTCTATCAGAAAGAGCCTGTCATCGAGCATATGTACCACCAAGGCGATAAGCTGCGCGCCGGGATTACCGAAGCCGCGAGGTCGGCGGGTGTTGAAGACTACTTCGGCACGATGGGGCGTTCGTGTAACTTGGTGTACTACACGCGCGACCACGAAAAGCAGCCGTCGCAGGCATTCCGCGCGCTGTTCTTGCAGGAGACGATCAAGCGCGGGCTGATTATGCCATCGCTGGTCGATAGCTACGCGCACAAGGATGAAGACATTGAGCAGACGCTGGATGGCATTGCCGAAGCGCTGCATATCTACCGCAAGGCGCTGGACGAAGGCGTGGACAAGTACCTGGTCGGACGCCCGGTCAAACCTGTTTTCAGAACCTACAACTAGCTATACTTAGTCCATCAACGCTGTGGGTAATCTGTACGGGCGACCCTACGGGTGCCACTGCGGATGCTACACACGACGAACGATTGAGGACACGCTGCCCATGCTGCTACAACTGGCGCTCGATGGAAATTTGCAACAAAGTCTCGCCGTACTTCAGGCAGCTGGTCCACATGTCGATATTGTCGAAATTGGGACACCGTTGATCTTCCGTGAGGGGATGCACATCGTCTCGCGGATGCGCGAACTTGCACCGGACAGTGCATTGTTGGCAGATTTCAAGATTATGGATGCGGGTGACGAGGAAGCGTCGATTGCGTTTGCGGCTGGCTGCGACATGGTGACGGTGATGGGCATCGCCCACGACGAGACTATCAAGGGTGCCGTAGATGCGGCACTGCGCTTTAGCCGCGAGATCGTCATTGACCTGATGGGCGTGATCAACCCGCTGGCACGCGCGCGTGAAGTGCTGGCGCTCGGCGTGAAAACACTGTGTGTCCATACCGCGTATGACGTGCAGCACGCCGGACATTCGCCGTTGGATACGCTGGCAGATGTGCGCGCGGCACTGCCAGAATCGCGTGTGGCGGTCGCGGGCGGCATCTCGCTCAAGACGATTGATGCCGTTGTGCCGCTGAAGCCGGACATTGTGATCGTCGGTGGGGCGATTGCCCGCGCAGGCGACCCGGCGGCAGTGGCGGGCGCGCTGCGCTCGAAAATCCGCGTCGGTTAATCTTTCGAAATAATTATGGAATTTGTATCGCCTGTTGTTGTATTCTATGAGGAATCGGACTCGTTGGGGATGGGGATAAGAGTCTATGTCGCATCGTAAGCCGTTGATCGGGATTCCGACATTTCATGACACCACACTGCCGGATAAATTGCCGGCACGCTTTGCTATGAGCCGCCCGTACATTACGGCGCTGGTAGCGGCGGGCGCAGCGCCAATTTTGCTGCCCCTGGCACTTGATCGCGAGACGCTGCGCGTGCTGTTTGATCGGATCGATGGCTTGTTCCTGGCGGGTGGGGGCGATTTGGACCCCAGTTGCTATCATCAGGGCTTGTACGTCAAGACCGAAGGTATTGACCCGCTGCGCGACGAAGCAGAGATGATTATGGCGCGCTGGGCGCTGGAAGAGAACAAGCCGCTGCTGGGGGTGTGTCGTGGCGCGCAGGCGTTGAACGTCGCGGCAGGCGGTACGTTGTTTCAGGATGTTGCGGATTTTGTGCCGAATGCCATTCGTCACCAGTACTATCCCGAATTCCCGCGCGAATACGTTGCACATCCGATTGAGACGGTCGGCGCGACACGGTTGGGCGATATTCTCGGCGACACGGCAAACATCAACAGTTTCCATCATCAGGCGATTGACCGGGTTGCGCCGGGCTTCAAGGTGTCTGCTTATGCGCCGGACGGCGTGATCGAGGCGATTGAGCGCGATCATGACGGCTTCACAGTGGCGGTGCAGTGGCATCCCGAAAGCCTCGTCACTACCGACGCGGGCATGATGCGCCTGTTCCAGACGTTTGTTGACGCGGCATAGGGCAATACTCCAGCCAGTTTACAAGCTTATTCAAGAGGATAGAGGGGAAGAGGATAGAGAAAACATTCTCCAACCTCTCCTTCTCCAGCCACTTGGATAAGCTTTTTTGTTTGTTTTCAGGGGATTTATGTCATTCATGTTCTCTCGGAATTATCCCCACTTGCCGGGTATGCCGGAGCTGCTCAGTGTGCCGGAACGGATCGCCGCGCCTGCGGCGTATACCGGGCGCGGCGTGGTGATGGCGTTCGTGGACAGCGGCTTTTACCCCCATCCTGACATTGCCGGACGTATTCGCGCCTATGTCGATGCAACGACGCGGCTGGTGCGTGAACGTGATTTGCGACCCGTGCCGACCAATCTCGGCTGGCACGGGCAGATGACAAGCGTGATTGCGGCGGGCGATGGGCGTACCTCTGGCGGGCGCTATCGCGGGGTTGCCTGCAATGCCGAACTGGTCTTGATCAAAGTGAGCAATCAGAAGCAGCAAATCAAAGAGGCTGACATCCTGCGCGGTCTGAAGTGGCTGATTAAGAACGCCCAGCGTTACAACGTCCGCGTCGTCAATATCTCGGTCGGTGGTGATTTTCCGTCGGTGGATCCGAAGCATCCCCTGCATGTGGCAATTCGCGCCCTGACGCGCAACGGCGTGTGCGTGCTGGTGAGCGCGGGCAACAGCGGCGCGCCTGTCTTGCTACCGCCCGCCAGCGCTGCCGAAGCGATCACGGTCGGCGGCTATGACGATCATAATTCGCTGGATGTGACGCGCTGGACGGGCTTTAACAACAGCTATGGTACGGCATATGACGGCATGCCCAAACCGGATGTCATCGCTCCGGCTGCGTGGCTGCCATCACCGATCATGCCCGGTACGGACATGGCACGCGAAGCACCCTGGCTGACGCAGATGCTCATGCTGAAGGCACGCGATGTGCGCGGCTTCCAACGGCTGGCACGGCGCGGCGATGCCGAACTGTACTTCTCGAAAGTCCTTATGGAACACCCCGAAGCAGTCCTGAAGGATATTGCGCAGGAGCGCATCCACGCCCACAAGATTGTCGATGGCGCGCACCAGCATGTAGACGGTACATCGGTTTCGGTGGCGATTGCGTCCTCAGTCGTTGCGCAAATGCTTGAAGCGCACCCGCGCCTGACGCCGCACGAAGTCAAAGAGCGGCTCATGAAGACAGCGCTGTGCCTGCCGAACGTCCCTGTCGAACGGCAGGGCGCGGGCATAATCAACGCGGCAGCGGCGTTAACGGTATAACCTTATGCACGTCATCCAACTGCATCATGTGACGATCAACTACGATGGGCGTGACATCTTCTCCGACCTGACGTTCGCGGTCGATAACCGCGCCAAAGTCGGGTTCGTCGGTCCCAACGGCGCGGGCAAGTCGAGCCTGCTCAAGGCGATTGCGGGCGAAGTCACCCCCACCAAAGGCATGATCACGACGATGCGCGGGGTGTCGGTAGGCTATCTGCCGCAGGATGTGCGCCTGCCCGCAATGACGCTCTATGAAGCGGCGTGCCAGCCATCGCCTGATCTGGCGCGTGTAACGGCGGAACTGGAGGCGGTCGAAGCGCGGCTGGGCGATCCGGCGGTCTACAATAACACGGATACATTGGCAGCGGTCATGGAGCAGCAGGATGGAATTCTCGTGCGTTATGACCGTCTCAACCCTGGACGACAGGCGAGCGCCGTGCGTGAAATTCTGGCGAAGCTCGGCTTCAGCGCTGGCGACTATGACCTGTCCACGAGCGCGCTCAGCGGCGGACAGACGAAACTCGTGGCGCTGGCACGGCTGGCAGCGTGGTCGCCGGATGTGCTGCTGCTGGATGAGCCGGACAATCATCTCGATTTGGCGTCGAAGGCGGCGCTGGAAGCTTTCCTGCGCGATTATGACGGTGGTGTCATGCTCGTGTCGCATGATCGCTATCTGCTGGACGCGGTCGTGACGCACATCACCGAATTAGCAGACGGCGTGCTGACCAGCTACACAGGCAACTATTCGGCGTACACGGTCGAGCGCGAAATCCGCCGCATTCGCCAGCAGCAGATGTATGTATCGCAGCAGAAGTTCATCCAACGGATTGAGGCGACGATCAAAGACTGGGAAGAGAAAGCGAAAGCCGACCTGAACGAGCGTTACGCGCGGCAGGCAGCAAGCCGGCGCAAGATGCTGGCGCGCATGGAAGAGCGCGGCGATATGGTCGAGGCGGTGCAGGAACGGCGGCTGATGGACTTGCAGATCGAAGGCGGTCGCGGCAGCACCAAAGCCATCGAGCTGAAAGATGTGGCGATGGGCTTTGGCGATGATTTGCTGTTTGTCGGACTCAATTTGCTAGTACGGCATGGTGAGCGCGTCGGCTTGATCGGCAAAAACGGCGCGGGCAAGTCGGTGCTGTTCAAGCTGATTCTCGAACAGATGCAGCCGCTGGACGGGGTGATCAAGATCGGCAACAGCACGCGCATCGGCTATTACGCGCAGCAGCATGAAACGCTTGCCACGTATGCCGACCGCACACCGATAGACCTGATCCGTAGCGGGCAGGTGATGAGCGAAGGCGCGGCAGTGCAAAAGCTGCTCAAGTTCGCGTTCAGCTATGAGCAGGCGCGCCAACCGATCCGCACCTTCAGCGGCGGCGAGCGTAGTCGGCTGCAATTACTGCTGTTGGTACAACAGCAGCCGAACCTGCTATTACTGGATGAGCCGACGAACAACCTCGACATCGCCTCATCAGAAGTGCTGGAGACAGCGTTGGAAGACTTTGAAGGCGCAATTCTGGCGATCTCGCATGATCGCTACTTCCTCGACCGCATCGTTGATCGCATCGTCGAACTCGAAGACGGCGTGCTGTACGAGTATGTCGGCGGCTATGGCGATTATGTGCGTCAAAAGCGCTGATACCTAAATCCTCATCGGCATCTCCGGGTTGCCAGGGTTAAAGTGCTTGAGGATCACCAGCGGCTCTGTCGAACTGCCGTTGCTAATCGTCACGCCGCGCTGCGCTGCTTCTGCCGTGATGAAAAACTCGTCTTCGGTCATCTCGCCAAAGCGAATCATGGATGGCGCGCTGAGGGGGTGAACGCCGAAACGCCCGTAGCCTTGCATGGTAATGCAACCGTAGGCAGCGGGGTCTTTGACCGTGACCGTGCGACCAGGCAGGACTGTCAATTCCTTGGCGCTGTAGAACTGGCTGCCGTAGACAATCCACTGTTCGTGGTAGCCGCGATCCTGCCTGCCGGCTGCGTCATGCGCGTCGCGCGGCGTGGTAAAGTGATTCTTGCCGAACTCCGGGTCGATATTCGCTTCCCAGTCGCAGAGCGAGAAGATGTATTCGATGTCGTGGTGCTTGTCCTGCGGTACATCCTTGACGACCAGCGACCAATCGACCACCTGATAATCAGCGATGAGCGACTGCCACATCGAGAAAACATCGCTGGCACGCTGCGGCTCATAGGTACACATCGTTCCCGGCGCGTGCAAAATGCCGGGCGCAACATCCCAGCCCATCCCCGGAACGAGGCGGTAGGCTTTGGAGAGCGCAAGGATTTTGTTATCGCCGTCGTTCCAGCGGCGCAGACAGTCCATCACCTGCCCTTGCGTCGTGCCGGGTTCAAAACCGAAGAAGGTGTATGGGAACGTGTCGTTGGCGAAGTTGTACTGCGGTGGGTAGTAGTACGCTTCCGGCTTGCCGAGTTTGCCGACGTTCGCCGCCATTTCGTCACTATGATGAACATGGTGGGGCAGCGGGTACATGTTGTCAAAGAACTTGCTGTACATCACCCAGCCGCCGTAGGCGTCGATTGCTGCCTGTCCCAGGAATGCCGCGCCCATCATCGTCATGGCGTCCAGTAGCGTCACCTTCTCACCGTTCACGTAGATGTAGCTCAAGCCTTCATCGTCGGGCGTGCCGGGTCCGTTATCAGCGCGGACGGTGGAGGAGAACCAGCGCTCGTCAATACCGCCGCGATGCGCACCCAGCGCGTACAGATCGGCGGGGTGCAGCCGAAGCCGACGCCCCGGCACGCAGAATGAGCGCGGCACCCAGGCGGGCATCAGGCGCAAGACGCCTTCGCCCTGGTCGAGCGCTTGTTGGATGAGGGCGGACTTTTGAGTATCGTTCATTGGAAAAGCTCCTGTCATTATTTTGCGTAATAATCCGCCCAGATTGTAGCGCGTTGCTTAAGCATCAGCGACACGCGCGTACAGCAGCGTATCGCGCAGACTGCCATCGTTGGCGCGTGCTTCGTTGCGCAGCACGCCTTCCAACGTGTAGCCCGCGCGCTCGGCGACGGCTGCGCTGCGATGGTTGCGCGCATCACAGCGGATCATCACACGTTGCGCGCCAAACTGCGTAAAGGCGAACGTAGTCAACGCATGAACCGCCTCCGTCACGTAGCCCTGCCCCTCGCGACTGGTGCGCACCCAGTAGCCAATCTCGAACGACGGCACGCTCCAATCGCGTGGATGCAAGCCGCTCGCGCCGATGAACTCGCCTGACTGTTTATCCCATAACATCAAACCAAAGTCTTCGCCTTTGCGGTAACGAGCGGCGGCTTCGCGCGCAAAGTTTTCACTGTCGGCAGCCGTCGGCAGCGTCTTTGCCCAAGGCATCCAGACATGCAGCGACTCGAAGGTTTCGCGGATGGCTTCATTGACCACACGCCCATCGCCGGGACGGGGGCAGCGGATGCTCATGCGGGCAGTTTCAATATGACGTGGAATGTCGAGCAGTGTTGGGATCATTTTGACCTCCGTTTGCAAACCCCCGTTTCTATGGGGGCGAGCTTAATCTTGCAGGTTCTCATAACAGCATATACTAAATGTATATGGGGAGAACCGCACAACGCGGAGGAGAAATGGCTCATGGCACAGGATGTGCGTGCGCAACTGGTGGAGGCGTACAACTTAATCAAAGTGGGGCAAAAGCCGCAAGCCGAAGCGCTGCTGATCAAAGTCTTGCAGCGAGACGAAACTAACCCGGATGCGTGGTGGTTGATGGCGAACGCGCTGACGCAGCCGGACGAGCAGCGTGAGGCGTTGGAGATGGTACTGCAGCTGCGCGCTGGCGATGAGAAGGCGCGCAAGATGCTGGACAAGCTCAATATGCTGCATCCACTACCCAAGCCGCAGCCACAGGCAGACAAGTCGTTTGCCGATTTATTGGCAGACGATGAAGATCCGTTTGCTGAACTGGACGCGCCACCCGCCCAGAGCAAACCTGCTGCTCGTAAGTCACCTGCAATTGATGATGATCCATTCGCTGCACCCAAAGCCGACCTCAAGCCGCGCATGAGCAGCAGTCCGTTTGGCGATGATGACGATCCGTTCGCGGAGCCAGTGCCGAAGCGTAAGCCAGCCGCCGCCAGCACGAGTCGCTCCAGCACATCTACCAACTTCTTTGAAGATGTGGACGCCAAGCGCCAGCGCAATCAGGCTGCCAAAAAGAACAGCCCCTGGACGACCATCGCGATTATTGTCGGTGTGCTGGCATTAGTAGGATGCGGCGCATGTGTTTTTATCATCTTCCAGTTCCAACAGGGCGTGACGCAGATCATTGCCGATCCAACGTTCCAAGCGGCACTCAATGATCCGACGTTCCAGGCGGCGTTTGATCCCACAGTGCAAGCGATGATTGCACAAGGCGCGGGCGGAAGCAGTTTTGCTCCATCCAGTCTGCCATCGGGTTTGAATGACGAGGGGCGCATCGAACCCGGTCAAACGGTCACAGGGACGTTGGATGACGACGATGGCGATAACAGTTACACCTTTAGTGCCATTCGTGGGACGCGCTACCGTATCGACCTGATCGCGACCGATGATGATATTGATCCGCGCGTAGCCGTCTATGGTCCGAATGGTCAACTGATCGGCGCAAACGATGATATTGATCTTAGCGCCGGAAACACCAACTCGCGATTGGATTTTGAAGCCACCGAGTCGGGGCGTTACACCATCGTGGTCGGGCAATTCGGCTTTGGCAACGGTGGTTACGAGTTGGAAGTCCGGCAGCGCTAGACAAAGCGCGATGGGCGCAGACCGCGCCCATCCCAATAGCCAACCGCCAAAAAGCGAAAGGCGTATTACGGCACAATGAACGGTACCTCGTAGGGCTGCTGGACGTAGTTGCCGTCCAGCCCGACGACGACCAGCCGCAGGCGATAGTTGCCGGATGTCAAGCCAGGTCCGGGCAGGACTTCAAGCTGCCCATTGATGACCGACTCGCCATGCGTGTTGCCGATGGTCGTCCAGTCAGCGAAGCCGCCGCCAATGATCTCCAGCTTGTAGAAGGTTGCTTGACTCGGCGAGAACTGCACCGTGCCAATGATCGGCGTATTGTCGGTGATGATTTGGTTCGGCGTTGGGCTGATAATGACCGCCGTAACGACGGGCGCGCCCCAGCCACCGCCCAGACTAAGTAGCTCCGGTGAACAGGCAATCGTTGGCAGAAAGGCGTAGCCGTTGTTGCGCGCATAAAGTTCCGCCTGCACCGCATCTTCCGGCACGGGCGGCGGCGCGATGAACAACTGTTCACGCGCACCGACCGCGCTCGGTGCAAGTTCAACTGGCACTTGGCAGTAGAGTGGTGGCGGGGGAGGCGGTTGCCCACCGGGAACGCTGATGATAATGCTGTTGGCGATCTCTGCCGGAATCGGCTGCACGAGGACGCGGTAAATTCCCGGCTCCGCCAGACGCAGCCATGGACCGGCAGCGGGGGGTGCGTCCGGCGTCGGCAGCACGGGCGGCGCGTAATTCAGATTACCCGTACCATCTGGCAGTCCGGCGGGTGTTTCCAGAAACCAGTCCCGTTCCGATTGCCCACAGTCCACCGCTGGCTCGCGCATTTGCGAGATCGAACACATCGGGCGCAGCGACAGCCCGCTCGGTGCAGGTGCTTGATCGGACAGTAAACCGCCATCGACTGCAAATCTGTTCAGCAGTTCGCTGTCGCCATAGATACGTGACATGACCGCGTTCCAGATCGGCGCGGCGCCCGTCACACCTGTCGAATTGACCATCGGCGAGCCATCGCTGTTGCCGACCCACACGCCGACCGCGACATTGCGCGTGTAGCCGACCGTCCAGTTATCGCGATAGTCATTGGTCGTACCCGTCTTGACCGATGCAGCGACATTCGGCAGATCGAGCGGGCTGTTTGAGCCAAAGGCGGGCAGGCGGGCAGCATCGTCTGCCATGACATCACTCATGATGAAGGCGATACGTGGATCTAACACCTGCACGCCGAAGCCTGCGCGTTCGCGAGTCGCCTCGGTGCGATTGCCCGTCGGGCAGCCGTTTTCGTACTGGAAGAGGATATTGTCTTCATTATCCAACACACAGCGAATCGAGGTGCTGGGGACGAGCGTGCCGCCGTTGGCGAATACCGTGTAGCCGCGCGTCAGTTCCAGCAGCGTCATCTCGCCGCCGCCCAGCGTCAGCGACAAGCCGTACAGACTGGCGTCCAGTCCCAGGCTTTCCGTACCGAAGCGCGTCATGAAATTAAGCAGATAATCGACTCCCACGCGGCGCAGCGTTTGCACAGCCGGGACGTTGTAGCTGTTCGCCAGCGCGGTGCGGATGCGCACAGGGCCATGGAAGGTGCGGTCATAGTTGACCGGAATATAGCCTGCGATATTTGTCGGCGTGTCCCAGATGATGTCGCCCATCGTCATGCCCTGCTCCAGCGCAGCGGCATACGTGAACGGCTTCATGGTGCTGCCCGGCTGCCGTTCGGATGTTGTGACGTTCACGCGCCCGTCAATCGCATCGTTGTAATAGTCGATGCTGCCCACCATCGCCAGAATTTCACCTGTCACAGGCGCAAGCACCAGCACAGCGGCATTGCCGACGTTATTGCCGCCCAAGCCCGCCACCTGCTGTGCCGCGATGTCCTGCGCCATGCCATTCAGACCGAGATCGACAGTTGTGTAAACGCGCAAACCACCGCGGGCGATCTGTTCAGGTCCGTAGCCCAGACTGATCATCAGCGCTTCAAGCTCTGCCTGTGCGTAAACGGTGAAATGCGGTGCGCGCAGCGGCACTTCCTGCGGGTTGAACGCCAACCCCTGTCGCAGCGTATCGTCGCGCTGCGCCTGGGTGATGAAGCCTTCCGACACCATACGATCCAGCACGATCTGCCAGCGGTTCATCACCTCCACCTGAATCGCCGGATCAGGGTTGAGCGGGTCAAGATTGGCGGGCGATTGCGGCAGCCCGGCGATGAGCGCCGCTTCGCCGAGCGTGAGTTCGCCGACATCCTTGCTGAAGAAAGTTTGCGCTGCCGCCTGCGCGCCATACGCAAGATTGCCGTAGTAGATTTCATTCAGGTAGAGGGTGAGGATTTCCTCTTTGCTCAGGCGATTGGTAAGCAGAATCGCCAGAATGATCTCTTCGATCTTGCGTTGCGGGCTGCGTTCGGCGCGGTACTCAAAGTCAAACAGCACGTTACGCACCAACTGCTGCGTAATGGTGCTGCCGCCGCTATCGCCTTCCTGCAAACCGACATATTGCAGGAAGCCGCGCAGTGTCGCCTGGACTTCAAAGCCCGGATTGATGAAGAACGAGTCGTCTTCGACGGAAATCGTGGCGTTGATCAGGTCTTGTGGGAAGTCCTGATACTGAACGTTGGTGCGACGTCCTTCGCCGAAGACTTCGTAGAGCAGCGCGCCGTTGCGGTCATAGATGAAAGTACTCTGGAAGTTGTCAGTCTGCCCAACCTGCGCCACCTGCTCCTGATAACGCTCTTCTAGTTGCGCGCCGAGCGTGGTGGTCAGAATGAGCGTCAACAGCGTTAAGCCGCCGCAGAACGTGACGAACAAACCCGCGAACACCATCAGGCAGCCGGGTGAGCAGCCGAGAAAGCCGCGCTTGCTGCGCCGTCCCCGCCGCTGCGGAGGCAGCGGCTTTGCCTGCTGCTGTGGATATGGATAGTTGGGTGGCGGGTAGTTGCCCGGCGGCGGCGCTGGCTGCTGGGGTGGCTGCCCATACAACTGCTGTGGCACGGGCTTGGGAATGCCATCCGTGCCGGGGCGCGGCTGCTTGACAACCGGTGGTATGCGCTTGCTGCTGGCAGTAGGCGGCATTACAGGTGCAGGCTGTGCCGCTGGCAGCGCGGGTACGGCATGTTTTCCCTTGACGGGGACATGCACGACGGTATGTTCAAACGGCACAATATGCGGCACGGTGTAACCTGCCGGAACATTGCGCGGGTCTTCCGCGAAGAAATCGGGATTGGGGTCCATGCCGCCGCTGCCGGGCAGTGTCTTTTTCGG
>Ga0224723_1001041_pt1 | contig 17589 bp, 15 predicted proteins | sample Balambano_FR2_Me_FD_161647 | JGI IMG/M metagenome (GOLD analysis project Ga0224723, IMG submission 161647) | Freshwater sediment microbial communities from Lake Towuti, South Sulawesi, Indonesia - Balambano_FR2_MetaG | ecosystem: Environmental > Aquatic > Freshwater > Lake > Sediment | place...
CATCACCCGCACAAAACTTTGCGACTTGCTGAAGTCGGCATAACGCAGCGCGTTCGACAACAGGTTCTTTACGATAATGCGCACGCGCGTACTGTCGCTGTAAAACTCCTTGCCCGTTACCTGCACGCTTTTCTCTACGCGGTCGGCTCCGCTCAGGTGCATGAGCTCTTCCATCGTTTGCAGCAGCATTTCTTCCAGGTTTACTTTCTCCACATGTACAGTCTGCCGCTTGTTACGCGCATAGTCGGTAATGTCGCGAATAAAGCCTTCCAGCCTGCTTACACTTTTATTCATCATCTGAAAATAGTGGTCGTGGTCCTGGTAAGCCATTTCCTTGCGAGCCAGGTAGATAAGACCGCTGAGCGATGCCAGGGGCGACTTCAAATCGTGGGCTGCACTGTAGATAAACCGGTCGAGCTCTTCGTTAAGCTTTTTCAACTCGTCATTTTGCGATTCCAGCAGTGCACTTTTCTCTTCGATTTCATCAAACTGCTTTTTCAACCGTTTGCTGAGGGTAACAAAAGCAGTTGATAACTGGCGTATCTCGGTAGCAGAACCGCGTATTTGCCAATCCTTCTCTTCCAGTTCCTCATGAACCAGAAATTTACCGAGTGTACCCGACAGCTTTTTGATCGGGCGTACCAGCCCACGTGCGGTGAGGTAGGTGAACAATAACGACAGCCCGATGGATAGCATTCCTACCACGGCAAAAGCCTTAATGCTGTTGGTTAGCAACTGGTTCGCCTGTTGATTGGACATTTGATTAAGCTCGGTAAGCTGGCGGGAGAGCACGTTGGTCTGCTCATTCAGCTTTTGTAACAAGCCCTGCGTGGGCACCAGCCCGATTTCTTTGTCGAGTTTTGCCAATTGCAGGAACGCCTGCCGGTAAGAGTTTAATAAAAACAACAAAAAGCTGCTGGCTCCATGTTTGGTCGCGATGGTTTGTCCCATTTGTTCAGCTTCGTGCTCAAACTGGCTGATGTAAATGTCTTCCTTGCGGAGGAAGAAATCCTTCTCATGTCTGCGCAACGTAAGCACTTCGCTTAGCGGTAAGCTTTTATCATAGTTCTCCAACTCGTGCGCAAATTTTCGCATGCGCCCTTCCAGGCCATAATCCTTAAATCCGCGCTCTTTTATTTTAAGCACCAATGTGGCGAAGGTGGCATGATAAGCCGCCCGCAGACTATCCACGTTGCGCAGCGGTGTGGGGTCTAAAAAATCGATAGCCTCCAGGTCTTGACGTAGACGGGCATTGCCGAGGCGGATGGAGTCTTCCAGCTTATCGCGTTGACGCAGCACGGGGCTCACGCCTGTTTTGTAAAATTCCTGGTTCACGGTTTCAAAACGCAGAAAATCAAGATCAAGCTTGAGCAACTGCACCGTTAAAATGCGCTGCTGGTCTATCCGCTGCAACAAAAGGCTGATCTGCCGGTATTTTTGCAGGTAGTAAAAGGAAAGCCCCGAGAGTAGCGCGATATTAAAAACCAGAAACCCGAAGGATGTGTACAGCCTTCGGCTGATAGAGTTAAAGTGAAGCCTCATAAAAAAATGAGATGCAAGGTAACCTTGATGCGAAGCGTTTGCCGAAGCTCGAATGTTAAGAAATTGTGACGTGTACCTTTTTCTTACATATTGTACAATTTTAGAAAGTCAAGCACCTCTCTTTTCACCTCTTGCGGAGAGTTGACATCATACGCAGCCGTTGCAATAGATTTGAACAGGTCGCCCACCAACGCGGCATTAAAGCCCAGTTGCTGCGCGTACATACTGGCTACTTCCAGCTCAACATCTTCCACTACCTTGTCGAGGTAAATCATGTGCACCAGGTGGTACAACGCTTCAAGGCGCTGAGCTTTTTCAGTTGGCAGCGTAAACTGCAGGGTATCTAAATCGTGGAGTTTACCAGCGCTGACATCGTTGGGCGACAATCGCAACTGAAAACCCCACTTCAACAGGCAACGCATGTAGCGGCTCTCAATTTTCTCCTGGTTGAGAAAAAAGCCCAGTATATTGAAGTAGCTTTTCTTAACCGATTCGGCCGTGGCGGCATTGATATTCATATGCATCAACAAGTTAAACAATATTACGACAATGTCCAGTATCCGACCATCCGCTGCGGATGACTTTGCGTACCTTCGAAGTAAACCGAATAACATGAAAAGTCTCGCTATAGGGTGCAGTCTGGCGTTGGCTAGTTGTATAGGCACCGATGTGCTTGACGACCCACTGGTGCCGGAAAAGCTCACGCTCGCGCCCGAGTCGCTGGCGCTGATGGTGGGCCAACAGGCAAAACCCACGGCTTCATACTTAAACGAGTACGGAGTACCCGCGGATGTGCCCATCAGTTGGAGCGTCACGTTTGCCGCGGTGGCCAGTGTAACGGCCGATGGGACGGTAACCGCTTTGGCACCCGGGCAAACGGTGCTGACAGCCCGGGCCAACAACGCCCGCGACTCCATACGCATCACCGTGGTGGGCGATCTGACCTCCGTGGCTCAAATTGAAATTGCCGCCCCGCGAACGGCACTCAATCCGGGCGAGAGCGTCAGCCTGACGGCTGCCGTGAAAAATATCAACGGGCAATCGCTCAGCGGCAAAACAGTTACCTGGTTGTCGAGCAACCAGAATGTGATTACCGTAAGCGCCAGCGGTGTTGCAACGGCAGTCGCGGCCGGAATGGCTACCGTGACGGCCACGGCCGATGGTGTACAAAGCAATGCGCTGGTATTCACCTCCGGCTCGGCTGCGCGAACGGGTACTTTTGTCAGATCGGGTGGTTATGAAGCCTCTGGCACCGCTACCCTTACATTTGAAAACAGCGTACTCACGCTAACGTTGTCGTCCGACTTCAAGACCAGCTTCGCGTTGGGCACTTATATTTACCTGGCCAACAACAACACGTCCGCTTCGGCCATTCGCACCAATGGCTTCGAGGTAATGCAGATTACCAAAAACGGAGCGCATACCTTCAATATCACCAACATCAACAGCAATGTTAAGCTGGAGGACTATAAGTATGTAATTGTGTTGTGTAAACCCGCTCCGGCCGTTTTTGGCTATGCCGAAATGAAATGACCATGCGAATTGCTATTATTTCTGTTTTGATTTCTATCACTACTTGCGCGCATGCCGGTGGCGGCTGGCCTCAGCCAAAAAAACATGGCTACTTCAAGCTGTCGCAAAACCTGATTATGTCGCCTTACTTTTTTAACCCCGCAGGCGAAATCATTGAGATCACCACCATCGGCATGCACACCACCAGCTTTTATGCCGAATATGGTATCACCAATCGGGTTACCGCCCAATTGTATTTTCCCTTTCTGGTTAGCGCCACGCAAAATGCGGTGCAGTTTCGGCAAAGTGGCCGCATGGTTGCAGGCGACTCCTTCACTTCGGTAGGCGATACGGATGTTGGTTTAAAGTATGCATTGATAACCGGTAAGCCCGTAGTGTTGGCCGCTTCGCTCGTGCTCGGGCTGCCACTGGGGGCCACTTCGGGCGGTGCCACCCAGATTTTACAGACTGGCGATGGTGAATTTAATCAAATGATCCGGGTGGATGCCAGCCATTCATTCTATCCCAAAAACATATACGCCTCCGTTTACGCGGCCTGGAACAATCGCACTAGGGGCTTTTCCGATGAAGTTCGCTGGGGTGTGGAAGTAGGCGCCACCCTGAAAAAGTTTATCCCCATCTTTAAGCTGAATGCAGTACACTCCCTCTTCAACGGCACCACGGCAGAAGCTCAAAATGGGATATTCTCCAATAACACCGAATACCTGTCGCCAGCACTTGAAATCAACTATGGGCCTTCAAAATCTTGGGGTATCTCAGCCTCAGCCGGCTTCGCCTTGTCCGGCCGAAATATTCTAGCATCGCCCAATTGGGGTCTTGGCGTGTATTTGAATCTATAGCACCCACGCGCAACGTATGTCAACGGTAAGCATAGTAGTGCAGCACGGTTTCGATTGCCTTGCTGATGGCCACATTAATGGGGTAGAAATCTTTGGCGAGCTGAAAATCGATTGCATGTAGCTGCATGTAGTAATGGCTCATCACCGGCACGGCCTGGCCTTCCGCAATTTTTTGTTGAGCTGCCGCATACAGGGCTTGTTGCTCCGTCTTGATGATCTGACAGGTTACCAACTCCTTCTCGCCATACTTGGTGGTACGTGCAGAGTACCCGAACAACCTGCAGATCAACCCCCGGTGTTCATACTCGCTGCACAGGCCTGCGCCCGCTTGCGTAGGGTTCAAAACAGTACAAATCACATCGGTGCCGCTCTTCAACTCTTCAAGTTTTTCTATAGCAAGCTGATGCTGGTACAGAAAATGCGCGTAGGGTAAAAATTCTAAAATGGTAGCTTCGATATCTGGCTTAAAACAACATTTGCCGCAACCCCACTTGCAATGCAAACCCGTAGCGGTTTGAAACTGACCGATGTGCGCATCCAGTTGGCTAAACACTTCTTGTACCTGTTGTACGGTTTTCGCTATTTTATCTTCGTCTGCTGCCACCGGTAAAAATTATGCCCAATGAAAATTCCCAGCCGGTAAAGTCTATTTTGGCATCGGGATAATCAGCGGCAAGCGTTTGCAATCCGGAGGCTGCCGTGCCTCCGGTGAATGAGCCCGATAAAGGAAACTTCGACTGGCCACGCAGATAGTTCACCTCGAGCGACACCCCCACCTGCCGGGTAACATAAACCAGCAACTCTGCTCCTGTGTGCCAGCCAACACCCGGTTGGTTATCGAACCTAAAATAGCTGTTAGCTACCTCCCATTGCTGGTAGCTTCGAAGGGCACGGTCGATGTTACCTTCCAGTAGTTTCTGATCAAACCCGTGAAAAGCAAAGCCGCCCGCCTTAAAATCCAGCTCGGTGCGCCTACCTTTTAATTGAAACACCAGCTCGGCCGGCACAAACAGAGTAAAGTTAGGCCCTACAAAAGGTTCGCGTGAGGTAAAAGGCAGGTCGATCATATTCAACCCCGACATACGATACAGCGACACCCCCGTTTCAAGCGCAACAAACCGGTTGAGGTTGACGCCCACCCCACGAAAAGAAAATGGACTGATGGGCGTAGAGAAGTAACCATGGCGCGGAATAAAATAGGAGAATGAGAGGCCAACGTTTTGAGCAAACATCTGTTCCGCACTGCCCGTCACCAATACAATTAAAATCCATCTCTTCATGCAAAGCTGCTGATTGCCGCTGCAAAGAAACCACTTATCCCTTTCCTGATCGGCTATTGCCCAAGAAAGATATTACTTTGACATCAAACCCAAACATGATGAACAAGCTTCCATTAACCTTGTATGCCATCGTTTGCCTGGTGGCGTGCACTTCGCCCCCAACGGCCGACTTAATCGTGCACGGTGGCAACATTTATACCGCCCACGATGCCCAACCCAAAGTGGAAGCAGTTGCGGTTGCTGGCGATACCATACTTTTTGCCGGTACCTTGGCCGAGGCGCAGCGCTACCAGGGAAAAACCACGGAGATGCTGAATCTGAATGGAAAGACGATGACACCCGGCTTCATCGAAGGCCACGGCCACATCATGGGCCTGGGCTACAATGAACTCAATCTCGACCTGATGCAAGTGAAGAGCTACGAAGAACTGGTGGCTACGGTAAAAGAAGCTGCGGCCAAAGCGCAACCGGGCCAGTGGATTTTGGGGCGCGGCTGGCACCAGGATAAATGGGATAGCAAGCCGGCAAAAATGGTAAAGGGCTTTCAAACGCACCACCTGCTGAGCGAGGCCTCACCAAACAACCCCGTATTTCTCAGGCACGCCAGCGGCCATGCCGGCTTTGCCAACGCCAGGGCTATGCAAATAGCAGGCGTGAATCAGCTGTCGGTAGAAAAACTCGAAAAAGACCTGGGCGAAGGTGGCGAGATCATCCGCGATGAACTGGGCAACCCCACCGGCATATTTAATGAGCGCGCCCAAACCTTGATTGCCGAGTTCATCCCGGATAACACGGCCGAAACCGATGCGCAGGCGCTAGACCTTGCCATGCAGGCATGCGCCCGCAACGGCATCACCGGTTTTCACGATGCAGGCGCTTCGCGCGAAAACATTGAGCTATTCAAAAAATTTAAAGCCGAAGGAAGGCTCAAAACACGCCTGTACGCCATGCTTACCGGCTTCGATCGGCCCATGGTGTATGAGTGGTTTGCGCGCGGTCCTGAGATCGACACCGCACACCTGCTCACCGTGCGCTCGGTAAAACTGAATTGCGATGGCGCCCTGGGCTCGCGTGGGGCCTGGCTGCTGGAAGCGTATTCTGACCGCCCCGGATTTTACGGCATGGCCACTTACCCGATGGATACCGTGCTTAAAATCTCCCGACTGGCTCTCAAAGCCGGCTTCCAGGTGTGTTCGCACGCCATTGGCGACAGGGCCAACAAAGAAATTCTCGACCGTTACGAGATCGCGTTTAATGAAAATCCAGTGAGAGATCATCGCTTTCGCATAGAACATGCCCAGCACATGCGCAAGGAAGACATCCCGCGTTTTGGCCAGCTCGGGGTAATACCCGCGGTGCAGGCGGTACACCTCTCCAGCGACAGGCCGTGGGCCATCGAGCGGCTGGGCGAAAAACGCATAGTAGAGGGCGCTTATATGTGGCAATCGCTGCTCCGGGCAGGCGCGCGCCTGGTAAATGGCACCGATGTGCCGGTAGAACCCATCAATCCCCTGGCCAGTTTTTATGCTGCCGTTACCCGAAAAACACTGGCAGGCTTGCCCGAAGGAGGCTATGAGCCAAAAGAGAAGATGACACGAGCCCAGGCGCTTAAATCTTACACGCTCGATGCTGCCTATGGCGCCTTCGAGGAAAACATCAAAGGGTCGATCGAACCTGGCAAGCTTGCTGACTTCACCATTTTTTCGAGCGACATCATGACTATCCCTGAACAAGATATTCTAAAAACCGAAGTGATCACCACGATTTTAGGCGGCAAAATAATTTTCAGCAAATAGGTTGTACCTTTGCCGGGCAAGCCATCTCATCGCCCCGACTTGTCGGGGAGGAAAGTCCGGGCAACGCAGAGCATCGTACTTCCTAACGGGAAGGCCCCGGCAAAAGTCGGGGACAGACAGTGCCACAGAAACAAACTACCCTGAGCAATCAGGGAAAAGGTGAAAAGGCGGGGTAAGAGCCCACCGTCACGCCAGCGATGGTGTGAGCCAGGCAAACCTTACGAGTTGAAAGGCCAAATAAGTGGTGCTCCCTTAACAGGGATTAGTGGCTCGCTAACCACGCAAGTGGGCAACATGGGTAGGCTGCTTAGATCTCGATGGCGACATCGAGGCCAGATAAATGATGAGATCACGCCCGCGCGTGAAACAGAACCCGGCTTACTGGCTTGCATTTTTTTATCTTTACCCGATTACCCCTTCACCATGCCGCGAATTTTACTCATTGAAGACGAGGCCGCCATCCGCGCAGTACTAAAAGATATTCTGAGAGACCAGAAAGAACTTGCGTTGGAGGTAGCGGAAGCCAAAGACGGAGCCGAGGGCCTGGCCTTGCTCGAGTCGAGCAATTTTGATGTTGTTTTTTGCGATGTAAAGATGCCAAAGCTGGATGGCATGGAGGTGCTACGCCAGGCCAAAGAGAAAAATCTGGCTGGCAACTTTATCATGATTTCAGCCCACGGCTCTACTGAGATGGCCGTGGACGCCACCAAAATGGGCGCGTACGATTTTCTGCAAAAGCCCCCCGACCTCAACCGGTTGCTTATTACGCTGCGCAACGCCCTCAACAACCAGTCGCTGGTGCGCGAAACCAAAGCCCTTCGCAAAAGAGTAGAAAGCAAATTTGAAATGATAGGCCAATCGGCTGCCATGCAAGAGGTGCGGCAAATGATCGATAAAGTAGGGCCTACCGATGCGCGCGTGTTGATTCTGGGACCCAACGGGGCCGGCAAGGAACTGATTGCCCGCAGCCTGCACCAAAAAAGCGCGCGACTGGGTAAAGAGTTTGTAGAAGTAAACTGCGCGGCTATTCCTTCCGAATTGATCGAGAGCGAGTTATTTGGCCATGAGAAGGGCGCCTTTACTTCTGCCATTAAACAGCGCATCGGCAAGTTTGAACAGGCTGACGGGGGCACCATTTTTCTGGATGAGGTGGGCGATATGAGCGCATCGGCCCAGGCAAAAGTGCTCCGCGCCCTGCAAGAGAGCAAAATTACCCGCGTGGGGGGCGAGCGCGACATTACCGTAAATGTGCGCGTGATTGCCGCCACCAACAAAGACTTAAAAAAAGAAATTACCGCAGGACGCTTCCGCGAAGACCTTTACCACCGCCTCAGCGTGATTGTGATAAAAGCCCCCGCACTAAACGACCGATTAGACGACATACCATTGCTGGTAGATAAGTTTCTGACAGACATTGCCCGCGATCACGGGGCCAAAAGGAAAACGATAACCAAATCTGCTTTAGAGAAATTAGCACAGCACAACTGGACAGGGAATGTGCGCGAACTGCGCAACGTGGTAGAGCGGCTCGTGATTATGAGCGGGGAGCGGATCGAACAGGAAGACGTGAGCAAATACCTATAACAGTATTAGCGCTTAAATCTTCCGCTCTTTGCCAGCCGGCTTTCCTTCTTTTTTGCTGTAAGTAGGGCAGGTATACTGGCTACAAGCCGACAAAAAAGCAACAAGGGCAACAATAGACAAAATTCTTTTCATACAAATGGCTTTGATGATAGCAAAATTAAAAATCTTCCTGAGCCAAACAAACGGGTCGTGAATTAAATGGCTGTTAACAAAATAGTCAGTCTACCCCACCAGCAGGTTGCAGCCCCTGATATCAGCATTATCGATTCTGCCAAGTACCTCAAAATGACCGCTTTTATGCAGGCGGCCTAAATCCTGAGTTTCAACGAAAGCACAGCTATAGATATTGGCCAGGTCAATAACATTTATTCCTCCGGTGGGCCGCCCCGGGGCTAAATCGAATGGATCATTGAGGTCGCGCAGCAGCACGCGCATGGCTGGTGGGCACTGGAACAGGCCCGCACCCCACGAGTACGCCTGCGAGAGCAACTCCGTCATGCCATACTCCGAATGAATAGCGGGTACGGCAAAGGTCTGCGTTAAAATAGCGTGTAGTTCCTCGCGTGTCATTTCCTTGCGCCTGCCCTTCATGCCACCCGTTTCCATTACTACGCAGCCATTTAGGTTGGGATGCAGGTCTTCGGCCAGGTGCAGCAGCGCAAATGAAACCCCGAGCAGCAAAATTTTCTTACTTGCAGGAGCTTGCTGCACGCATGTCAGCAAATCGCGGTGCTGATGAAGAAAGAAACCCGACAAAGGCGAGCCGCTGGCCTTGATAAAGTGATCGGCCATCGCCACCAGCGATGACCCCTGCCGCTCGAGGTAGCCGGGCAAAAGCGCCAGCACCACATAGTCGGTCAACTTGCCGTAAAACCCCTCGAAGATGGCGGTAGCATGTTGCAGGTAGAAATCCAGCCGGGGCACAGCATGTCGGCTGGTGTTGGCACCGGAGGTGCCACTGCTGGTAAAAATCATATCCGGCAGCCACTGGCCACTGGCCACGAAGTGGGTTTTAAAGAATGAAATCGGCAGAAACGGAATCCGCGCAAGCGAGGTAACACGCGAAGGATTCACCCCCAGGGCCGCCACAAAATCGCGGTATACGGGGTTATGAGCAGCCTGCCAGCAAAACAATCGAAGGGCAATTTCTTCGAAGTTTTGTTCGTTGACATACTGCAGGTCAGCCTCAAAACTTTTAAAATTGCTCAAGCGTTAAACAGATAGTCAGGTTAAAAATAGACAATGAAATCGGTAAAGGGCTTTTTGGCAACTGCTTCGGTAATGTTGCTGGGCGTTTCCTGCTTCGATCCGCCCGCTTACCCGGTTGTGCCTGAGATAGAGTTTGCAGGCATTATCTTTAGAGATTTACCCGACCCCGAGCAGGATTCTTTGATTTTAAGTTTGCGCTTTCGCGATGGCGATGGCGACCTGGGTATTGATGCCGCCAATGAAACAGGGCCTCCCTATAACGACAAGTTTTATTTCCGGTTTGCCAACGGCGAGTTTCTGAACTACTTCATGAAACGTACCCGCACCGGCTTGCCCTACGACACGCTGCCCGATTTTGTTAAACCGTTTAATTGCACCAACTGGGAAGTTCGGGAAAATCCTTTTACCAGAAGGTTGGATACACTCTACATCCAACTCAATCCGAACCATTACAACATTTCAGTAGAGTTTCAGATTAAAAATAACGATGGCAGTTTCACGCCTTTTGATTTCACACAAGTACTTACTTACCCGAAATGCGAAGTTCAGGGCTTTAACGGCCGCTTCCCTATCCTGTTTAAAAGTAACAACCTGCAGGCACCGCTGGAAGGAACGCTGAATTACGCCATGACATCCGTGGCCTTTAACGTCTTTTTCAGCATTCGCACACTGCGCCTGAAGGTCTTCATCCGCGACCGCGCGCTCCACAAAAGTAACGAGGTAATTACACCTGAGTTTACCTTACAGTCCATCAAGCGGTAATTATTAACCGATCGCAGGGAATTTGGCGGGGTCGCTATCGCGCATCACCGCATACACCTGGTCGAATATCGTTTCCACGTTTGGCTTGGAGAAATAGTCGCCATCTGAGCCGTACGCGGGCCGGTGCTCCTTAGCAGTGATGGTAATGGGTTTGGCATCGAGAAACTGGTAGGCGCCTTGCTCCTCAAGCACTTTTTGCATCATGAAAGCGGTGGCGCCACCGGGCACATCTTCATCGGCAAACACCACACGGTTTGTTTTCTTTACCGACTCCCTGATGGCCTGGTACCTGTCGAAGGGCAGCAGTGTTTGCACATCAATCACCTCGCAACTTATCCCCGCTTTCTCTAACTCTACTGCCGCCTCCATCACTATTCGGCACATAGAACCGTAGGTAACAATGGTGACATCCTCGCCTGCGCGCAAAATTTCGGGCACCCCCAGGGGCACGGTAAACTCTGCGATGTTGTCGGGCAACTTCTCTTTCAACCGGTAGCCGTTCAGGCACTCAATCACGAGGGCGGCATCGTCCGCCAGTAAGAGGGAATTATAAAAGCCCGCGGCCTGCGTCATGTCGCGGGGCACCAACACATACATGCCGCGAATGCTGTGGAGTATCATGCCAATTGGCGAGCCGGCATGCCATACCCCTTCGAGGCGATGGCCGCGTGTACGCACAATCAGCGGAGCTTTCTGGCCACCTTTGGTACGGTATTGCAGCGTAGCGAGGTCGTCCGACAGAATCTGGATGGCGTAGAGCAGGTAGTCAAGGTATTGAATCTCGGCAATAGGCCTGAGGCCGCGCATAGCCGCCCCTATGCCCTGACCGATGATGGTGCACTCGCGGATGCCCGTATCGGTTACGCGCAGTTCGCCATACTTTTCCTGCAGGCCGGCAAAACCCTGGTTTACATCGCCAATACGGCCAACATCTTCGCCAATGGCAAACACGCGCGGATCGCGCTGCAAGGCCGCGTCAAAGCATGCCTGCAAAACCTCGCGGCCATCTACCCAGCGCGAGGCATCGGAGTAGACGGCCGGAGTTGCTGGCACGTGCAAAGCTGAACTTGCCGACTGGCTGTACAGGTGCGAGCTAAACCGCTGCTCATTGTCGGCCGCGCGGTCGGCCAGCCAGTTTCTCAAAGGTTCTGTGTCGTGAGGGAATTGGCCGCGCAGGGCACGCAGAACTTTCTTAGCGGCCTTCACAGCATCCAACTTAAGCGGGTTCAGCGTCTTTTCAAGACTATACTTGATGGCAGCTACGTCTTCACTAGCGGCAGCCAGATTTTCGAGCAGCCCTACAAGTTGTTGTTGATCTTTCTGAATATCGTCATTAAACGCCTTCCACGCCTTGTCTTTTGCCATTTTTGCGGTAGCCTTTGCCTCCCGCTCAATAGTGTCAAGTTCCTCGGTTGTTGCCAGGTCATGCTGTCGTAGCCACTCGCGCATCTTTTTCAGGCAGTCGTGCTCAGCCTCCCATTGCAGCCGCTCTTTGGGTTTATAGCGTTCGTGCGAACCAGACGTGGAATGGCCCTGTGGCTGGGTGAGCTCTGTTACATGCACCAATACCGGCACCTGCTCCTGTCGGCACACCAGTTCGGCCCGAGCGTAGGTTTTGCAAAGCGCTTCGTAGTCCCATCCACGTACGGTGAATATTTCAAAACCCGCTTCGTCTGCGGTACGCTGAAAGCCTGCAAGAATTTTTGATATGCTGCCTTTGGTTGTTTGGTATTCTTTTGGCACCGAGATGCCATACTCATCATCCCATACTGACATGAGCATGGGCACCTGCAAAACTCCCGCTGCGTTAATGGCTTCGAAAAACATACCTTCAGACGTTGAGGCATTGCCAATGGTGCCGAAGGCCACCTCGCGCCCGTGGACAGAAAACTGCGTGTAGGCGGCTAAAGCCGGATTATGCTTGTACAACTTTGAAGCGTACGCCAGCCCCAGCAGGCGCGGCATTTGCGCTGCCGTGGGCGATATGTCGCTGCTGCTGTTCTTTAGTTCCGACAGGTTTTTCCACTCACCCTTGTCATCCAGCAGGCGGGTGGCAAAGTGTCCGTTCATCAGGCGGCCAGCCGAAGCGGGGTCAGCCTCCACATCGGTGTGGGCGTACAACTGCGCGAAGTATTGCTGTAAGGTGAGTTCGCCAATGGCGAACATAAACGTCTGGTCGCGGTAGTAGCCAGAGCGGAAGTCGCCCGGGCGAAATACTTTGGCCATCGCGATTTGGGCCAACTCTTTTCCATCGCCAAAGATGCCGAACTTAGCCTTGCCCATAAACACCTCTTTGCGACCCAACAGGCTGGCTTCGCGGCTCTCGAAAGCCAATCGATAATCTGCCAGTGCCTCGGCTGCTTTTTGTTTGGAAACAGGCTTTGCGGTTTTCGTGGCACTCACCTCTGCTAACGTTTGATTGGCATCAAAAATAGATAAAATAGGGTTGGTGTTCAATGCTAAAAAAACGGCAGAATTATGTTGCGTTAACGCCCGTGAGCACCGAAGAATTGCACCCAATCGCCCGATTTTACTTCCAAAAAATTTTCAACAGCATCGAAATAAAATATGCCCACCCGTTCGCCCCGCAACCCCACTTCACCAAAGCGATAGCCCGCTTCCTCTTCGAGGTGATGGATGGCCTGCCGCACAGCCCCGCTAGCAACATCCATGATCTCGCAAAGGACAAAATTGGCCGGGCTGGCAGGTATCACACAGGGATAATCGCCCACTGAATGCATGCGGTAGCCCGGCACCCAAAAAGAGTAGCGATACCGGAGAAAATCAGCGAAGCGCGTGTGGTTTTCCATGCCCCTGCGCAGTGTGCCGTAAAATGCATACCGGTTGATATCCATGATAAATAAGCTGTCGGTTGCTGAGTCAAAAAAAGCCCTTTTCTACCCTTCGCAATCGTAGCCGAATGCTATCTTTGCGTGCTTTTTTGCAGGGCGCGCGCCCGGCCTGTTTATCAATGTAGAACAAAAATCTTACACCATGATTATCGGAGTTCCCAAAGAAATTAAAAACAATGAGAATCGCGTAGCCTTAACACCAGCCGGGGCACAAGAGCTTACCAGGCGCGGCCACACGGTTTACCTGCAGGCAAAAGCGGGCGAGGGCAGCGGCTTTCCGGATGCCGACTACGCCAGCGCGGGCGCTAAAATACTCAACACGGCTGACGAAGTATTTCAGATCGCAGAGATGATCATGAAGGTGAAAGAGCCCATTGAGCAAGAGTATGCGCTCATCAAAAAAGATCAACTGGTATTCACTTATTTTCACTTTGCCTCGTATGAGCCGCTGGCACACGCCATGATAAAAACCGGTGCGGTGTGCCTGGCCTACGAAACGGTAGAGCGTGCCGACAACAGCCTGCCGCTGCTGGTGCCGATGTCGGAAGTGGCAGGTCGTATGGCTATACAAGAAGGGGCAAAATATTTAGAGAAGCCTTTGAAAGGCCGTGGCATCTTGCTGGGTGGTGTGCCCGGGGTGATGCCTGCCAAGGTGCTTATTTTGGGAGGTGGCGTGGTAGGCACCAATGCAGCAAAAATGGCGGCCGGAATGGGTGCCGATGTGATCATCACCGATGTGAACATTAACCGCCTGCGCTACCTGGACGATGTGATGCCTAAAAATGTGCGCACGATGGTATCGAACGACTACGTGCTGCGCGATTTGGTGAAGACTCACGATTTGATTGTTGGTGGCGTGTTGATACCCGGAGCAAAAGCCCCGAAGCTGATTACCAGGGACATGCTTAAAACCATGCGGCCCGGCACGGTGCTGGTAGATGTGGCCGTAGACCAGGGCGGCTGTATTGAAACCTGCCGACCTACCACCCATGAAGACCCAACTTACATTATTGACGATGTGGTGCACTACTGCGTGGCCAATATGCCGGGCGCAGTGCCGTATACTTCCACACTTGCGCTAACAAATGCAACGCTTCCGTACGCAGTTAAACTTGCCAATAGCGGCTGGAAAAAGGCGTGCCAGGATCATGCTGACTTACGCAAGGGCTTAAACGTGGTTCAGGGCAAGGTGGTGTACAAGGCGGTGGCCGATGCTTTCAACCTGCCCTATACAGATTTAAAAGAGTTTTTAGGGTAAGCGTGAGTAACACTGGGGGCGCGGCTTTGCCGCGCACACCCTCCTGTCAATCACTTTCGAAGATTACCGGGTAGTTTGTAGAATTCCATCAGCCAGTTGGTTTCCCAGGTCCGGCCATTGTCACCGGAAAGGGCCTGTTCCCAGCACGCGCAAGTGTCGGTCAGCTTCGTCCACTCTACCCACACCAATACTTCCCTTGCCTCAAAGAGCCCTTTGGAAATAAATGACCCTTTATTTTCCCAAAACGAGCCCTTGAGTGGCAACATTACTATGGCAGCCATGTCGTCAAGCCGGTCTATTCTCCAGAAGTGCCGCTGCTGATCAAAGTAGCGGAACACGCTCCTTGAAAAACTGCAATGGTTGAGGGTGTATTCGTGCAGGCCTACTGTACCCACACCAGACGATTGCCTGCATTCCCGGTGAAAGGACGTAAACTCAAACCAATCCGAACAGCCACACAACCACTTTTTTAAGCGCAGGTTGGCTACCTCCCATTGACCAATCAAAAAGTCAAAATCTTCCATCAGGCATTAATCGCACCCAAAAATTTGAACGCGCGCCAATGGCAAGGGTTACATCTTATTACCCAACGCGAAAAAGTGCTCATTCAAATGCTGGAAACGCATTCATAAAACCTCCGCTGCTGCTCGCCTCGCTGCAAAAATGAACCCGGCCGTTGGTTACGGCTACATAACGCGCGCCAAGGGTCATGTTATACACAGCCGCCTGGTTGAAGGCTTTTTGCGTAAGCTTCAGCGCAGGCGATTTGCACTCCACCAGCATCCATGCCTTTCCACGCCTATCGTACACCACAATATCTGATCGCTTCTGGAGTTTATTGAGGGTTAAACTTCCTTCAATGCGAAACAACGCCCTGGGGTACTTCAACTCATTTATCAGGTAGTGAACGAAATGCTGCCGCACCCACTCTTCAGGAGTGAGCACGACATACTTCTTTCTGATCAAATCAAAAATCCATACTTTTCCTTGCTCCTTCTTAAGGTTTGTTTCAAAGGCCGGCAGATTGAGCGAATACATCTGTTCAAAGAAAAAACTTTCACTATGAAGAGCAAACAGGAAATAGTAGAAAACTGGCTACCCCGTTATACGGGTATGCCGCTGGATGCGTTTGGCGAGTATGTGTTGCTCACCAATTTCGACAACTACGTAAAAAAATTTGCCGAGTGGCATGGAGTAGCCATAAAGGGGCAGGATCGAGCCATGCGCAGCGCCACCGCGGGCGGCATTACCATCATCAATTTTGGCATGGGCAGCCCCAACGCGGCCACCATAATCGACTGCCTGACGGCCATCAAACCCAAAGCGGCACTGTTTCTGGGGAAGTGCGGAGGATTGAAACGCAAAAATGATATCGGAGACTTCATTCTGCCCATTGCTGCCATACGCGGAGAAGGAACCTCCAATGACTACTTTCCGCCCGAAGTGCCCGCATTGCCTGCTTTTGCCTTGCAAAAAGCCATATCAACGACCATTCGCGATCTTAACCAGGACTACTGGACGGGCACCGTTTACACCACCAACCGAAGGGTGTGGGAGTGGGATGAAGCCTTTAAGAACTACTTGATCAAAATTCGCGCTATGGCTATCGACATGGAGACGGCCACCATCTTCTCTACGGCCTTTTATAACGAGATTCCTGCCGGTGCCCTGTTGCTGGTGTCAGACCAGCCTATGGTGCCCGAAGGCGTTAAAACCGAAGCCAGCGACAAAGTGGTGACCACGAACTTTGTGGAGTTACATCTGAAAATCGGTATCGACTCGCTCAAGCAGCTAATCAATAACGGCATGACCGTGAAGCACCTGCGATATTAAGCAGCAGCGCGTTCGATGCGCTCATCGCGTACCCGGAGCAGAAACAAAATACCGACTACAAAAAACAACCCGAGTGCCAGTGCGCTGTTTCGCATGCTGCCCGTTACCTGGTTGACAAAGCCGTAAGAAAACGTTCCCAGCACGATCGAGAGATTGTACGTAACATCATAAAAACTGAAATACGAGGCGTGATCGGAGGTGGCGGTGGGAATAAGTTTGGCATAGGTGGCCCGCGAAATAGATTGAATGCCGCCCATCACCATACCCACCACGAAGGCGAGGGCGTAAAACTGAAAGGCCGCTTCGATAAAATAAGCCGCCACACACACGCTTATCCAAATGGAAATCATGATGAGCAAAGCTTTTTTATTTCCCACGCGCATGGATACGCGCGCAAAAATCCAGGCGCCTGCCGCCCCCACAAGCTGAATCAGCAGCACGGTCATGATAAGGTTGGCATCGGGCAACCGCAATACATCAGTACCAAATAGTGTCGCCAGGTACATAATGGTTTGCACGCCCATGTTGAAAAAGAAAAATGCCAGCAGGTAGCGCTTCAGCGAGGGCTGATGACCCAATTGCCGCCAAACCTGTCGTATCTCCTGGTAGCCTTTCACCCACAATTGCCCGAGCCGCGACTTTTGGTTAGGGCCATGGGCGGGCCTGTCTTGCAATACCGTAAACGGAATGAATGAGAAACCCAGCCACCAAATGCCGGTAAGCAAAAAAGAAAACCGCGTGGCGGCACCCTCGCTGGCAAAACCAAAAGCCTGGGGTTTGAGAATCATCGCCAAGCAGACAATCATCAGGATGATGCTACCGAAGTATCCCATCGAATAACCCCGCGCGCTCGTGGCATCGTACCGATCAGCGGACACGATCTCAGGTAAAAAGGCATCGTAAAATACCAAGCTGCCCGAGTAGCCAATACTGGCAAAAACCGAGCAGGCAATGCCCCATCCCAGGTTGCCTACATCTTCAAAGAAGAATAGCCCCGAACACGCCACACTGCCCACCAACACAAACAGTTTCATGAAAAACTTCTTTTGCCCGCTATAGTCGGCCATGCCCGACAACAGCGGCAGAATTATCACCACCACC
>Ga0224723_1001042_pt1 | contig 17577 bp, 9 predicted proteins | sample Balambano_FR2_Me_FD_161647 | JGI IMG/M metagenome (GOLD analysis project Ga0224723, IMG submission 161647) | Freshwater sediment microbial communities from Lake Towuti, South Sulawesi, Indonesia - Balambano_FR2_MetaG | ecosystem: Environmental > Aquatic > Freshwater > Lake > Sediment | place...
GCCGCCGCTGATGATTTGGAAATTGCGATTATTGGTGAATCGGGTCATGGTGCTCGCCCTCACGAAGCCATTGACGCCATTTGGATTGCTGCCCAAGTGGTGACGGCTCTGCAACAATCCATTAGTCGTACCCAAAATCCGCTTCATCCAGTTGTCCTCACAATTGGGCAAATTAGCGGTGGTCGGGCACCCAATGTGATTGCAGATACGGTAAAGCTATCGGGAACAGTGCGTTCCCTCCACCCTGAAACCCGCAATCATCTACCCGAATGGATAGAAACCATTGTTGATGGGGTGTGCCAAACCTATGGGGCAAAGTGTGAGGTGACCTATCGCCGGGGGGTTCCGTCAGTCCTCAATGACCCAGCGTTGACCGAACTAACCGCCCGCTGTGCTAGCGAAGCCCTAGGGGATGATTATTTGCGGCTGATTCATGAGCCTTCGCTAGGGGCCGAAGATTTTTCCCTCTATCTGGAGCACGCTCCAGGGACAATGTTTCGCTTGGGCGTTGGTTTTACAGACCGAGCCGTCAATTATCCGCTGCACCATCCTAAGTTTGAGGTAGATGAGTCAGCGATCGCCGCCGGGGTAATTACAATGGCCTTCGCTAGCTACCGTTACTGGCAAACCATTACCCATTCTTCTGACGCTGGCCAGCACCGCTTACTACCTGCCTATTCTCCTAAAAATTAGCCAGCCCTGGCTTTACATAACTAATCTGCCCTAGGCTAATCGCATTGAGGGCACCTACAGGAGGACTAACCTTGTCAACGCCGATTCCCATTTACCTGGTTAATGCTATTGATTTGGCTAAACAGCACCCAGAAAGCCAAACTTGGGTGACGGCTACTGGTTTTAAGGCAGATCCCAGTACGGTGTGCTTGGTGCCAGGTCATGAAGGCACCTTGGCTAAGGTATTTGTAGGCAAACCTGACCCGGTAGATACCTGGACGCTGGGCGCGTTGTCTCAAACCCTGCCGTCTCAGTCCTATTACCTGGCCGATGATTGGTCTGCTGAGATGGCTACCAAGCTATGGTTAGGCTGGCGACTAGGGGAATATCGATTCTCGTCGTACAAGCGCCCGATGGCTAATTTGCCAGCTAAGCTGATGCCTCCAGCTAGAGCGGATGAAGCCTATGTCAACCACACGGTAGCGGCAACCACCTTAGTTCGCGATTTGGTGAACACTCCGGCTGGAGATATGGGCCCAGAGCAGCTAGAAATGGCTGCTCAAACCCTGGCTGATGCCCATGCCGCTGATCTGACCGTAATTCGGGGAGATGCTCTACTGGAGCAGGGTTATCCTCTCATCCATGCGATCGGTCGGGCCTCCAGCCAGGCTCCTCGTTTACTCAATTTGGTATGGGGCCAGCCAGATGCGCCGAAAGTAACTCTAGTTGGCAAGGGCGTGTGCTTTGATACTGGGGGCCTGGATATAAAGCCTGCCGCTAGCATGAAACTAATGAAAAAAGATATGGGCGGAGCCGCTCAAGTCTTAGGGCTGGCGGCTATGATCATGGGCTTACAGCTACCTATCCGGCTGCGGGTGCTTGTTCCTGCCGTGGAAAACAGCATCGCTGGTAATGCGGTTTACCCTCTGGATGTGTTGCCCTCTCGCCGCGGGCTGACGATAGAAGTCGGCAATACCGATGCCGAAGGACGGCTAATTTTGGCCGATGCTCTCTGGGAAGCGGTTAGCGAAGCTCCTCAACCTGAGCTAGTTATTGACTTTGCTACGCTGACCGGGGCCGCTCGTATTGCCTTGGGAACAGAGTTGCCAGCTTGCTTTAGTAATCATCCCCAAATTGTAGAAGCGTTGCTATCTTGCGGGTTGCGAGTGGATGATCCGCTCTGGCAGTTGCCCTTACATCAGCCCTACCGGGCAATGCTCGACAGCAAAGTGGCTGACCTCTCGAACATCTCCGAGAGTGCTTACGGAGGGTCGATCACGGCGGCCCTATTTTTGCAAGAATTTACTCGTCCTGACATTCCCTGGATACATATTGATTTGATGGCCTGGAATGTTCGCACGTTACCTGGTCGGCCTGAAGGAGGAGAAGCGATGGCCATGCGAGCTGTGTTTGAGTTAATTCAGCAGCGAGTCGTTAAAGGTCTTTATGGGAGTTAATGGATTTGCCCAACGTCTTAAGCAACAGATAGTTGGTCTTGGCTGGGGCCTGTTAAAGATGCCACAATGTGCCAAACAGCTAATGGCCATACTTTAGAGAGGTGTTAAGACTGCGACTGCCAAGCTGCTCGCTCTGCTTCGACCAAAGGCATGACCTGCTCAACCGATACTGGCTCACCAAAATAATAGCCTTGCCCATAATCACAGTGAAGTGTTTTGAGCCAAGCGACATGGCGAGCACACTGTACGCCCTCTGCAATAACCTCGACTCCTAAACTATGGGCTAATCCAATAATGGACTGAACAATGGTAAAACCCGTGTTAGTTGAGTCTTTATCCATACCATGAATAAATGATTGATCAATTTTAAGGGCATCAATAGGAAAGTCATCCAAATGGCTTAGAGATGAATATCCTGTTCCAAAATCATCAACCAGAACCTTAACCCCAAACTCATTGAGCTGATTTAGAACAGATTTAGACAGTTCAACATCTGCCATAAGGGTGCTTTCTGAAATCTCTAATTTGAAGTTAGAGGCGTTGAATTGATGTTGATTAATTAGCTCTCTAAGAGAATTAACCAAACCTGGATCAGAAAATTGACATCCAGAAATATTAGCGCTGATGATAATATCAAAATCAGACGAAAATATACTTTTCCATTGGCTTAGCTGATAACAAGACTCTTGGAGAGCCCAATCTCCAATTGCAACCATCAAGCCAGTCTCTTCTGCCCGTTCAAGAAATCGTTCTGGCTTGAGTAACCCTTCTTCAGGATGGAGCCATCGAACTAAGGCTTCTAGCCCTATCATACGTTGAGTTTGTAATTCAAAAATGGGTTGATAGTGAAGCACAAATTCCTGGCGTTCAATAGCGCGCTTTAAGGAACTGTCAAGCTGCAAAAAACCAATTGGACGAGCATCCAACTGATGGTCAAAGACGGCGTATCTAGAGCGACCAGCAGCTTTTGCCCGATACATGGCTATATCTGCATCTCTAATAATATCTTCGACATTTTCATAAACAACTGCGCTAAAGGCTATACCAATACTAGCACTTGGAAATATCTCATGATTATCTAGCCAGAGTGGTTTGGCTAACTCTTTTTGAAGGCGCTCAACTATCTCAACCGCCATTTCAATTGCTTGAATGTCATGCAGTAGAATGGCAAATTCATCCCCGCCAAGTCGAGCAATAGTGTCTTGGGGACGCAAGCAGTTTTTCAGCCTAACTGAGATGTCAATTAAAAACTGATCACCTATCAAGTGTCCCAAACTATCATTAATAATCTTGAAGCGGTCTAAGTCGATAAAAAGAATAGCGAAGTGATAGCTTGGTCTGGTTTTCTTAAGATTTATAGACTGAGTGACCCTTTTAATGAACAAGCTACGATTAGGCAAGCCCGTCAGACTATCATGAACAGCCTCTTGAAACAGCTTTTGCTCTAGAAGCTTGCGTTCAGTAATGTTGCGAATGATCGCAATTAGATGATTGCTAGGAGTGGCCAAAAGCCTGACTTCGCAGTAGATAATTTGATCATTGACGCAAAGCGAAGACTCAAAGCTTTGAACTATCTGCGACTTAAATGTGAGTTGGCTATATTTAAAGACTTTGACGATAAAATTGACAGGGAAACACTCCGCAATGGATTGTCCTAGATGGCGATGAGAAAGAACGGCTAAGGCTGGATCTAAAGCATTTTTGAAAGCTAGAATATGACCATTCAGATCAAGTTTTAAGACTAAATCTGGAAAAACTTGGAATAGCTCTGAGGTGTTAACATCCAGGGACGAATCAGAAGAACTTAGATTATTAGATATTCGTGATTGCCTTAAAACCACAGTCTCAGGTGTTAGAGAATAGTCTGAGGGAGCTGGTTCGCTAATTAATTTTGCATAAGTGTCTTGGCAAAAGGAAACAATATCTCCTGGTTCAAGATAACTTTCTTTAATGGCTTGACCATTAACCAGTAAGCCATTAGTGCTAGCCTGACCATCCCCATCCCCATCGACAATGTAATAGTGTTGATTGAGCCAAATCAGACTAGCGTGATAGCGAGAAACGCCTTTAGAGAATAGCCGTATATCGGCTTCGACATCGCGACCGATAGAATAAAAATTTCCAGTTAATTGAAAAGCTTGTTTGCGTTTCCCATCACAAATTAAAAGTGTTAAGCTTGAACGCAGCTTAGTTTGCACTGTGTGACGGTCATGATTACTGGTTGTTGACATAGGTTTCAATACACTATCCGAGATAGACAGTAGCCCAATAAACCTTAGTAACAATTAGATCAATTACTTGAGGTCTGTGTATTGAAGTTTGTTAATTAGGTTAGTAGTGCCCTCTGATTGCTGCTGGGTCAGCATGGTTAAGATGGTTGCATTATCGGTAGGTCTAGAAAAATAGTAGCCCTGCATTTTATCGCAGCCAAGTTGTCTCAGAGAGGCTAGGTCGTCAGCGGTTTCTACTCCTTCAACAATGACATCTAAATCGAGGCGATGGGCCAGCATCATAATCGCTTCGCTCATTGCCCAGTTTTTATTTTGAATAAATGAGCGATCGATTTTCAATGTGTCAAAAGGTAAATCTTGCAATCGTCCCAGGGAAGAATAGCCGATGCCAAAATCATCAACGTATAGCTGAATGCCTAGCCTGCGCAATTCAATTAATACCTCTAGTGCGAGACTTTGATTTTTAATCAGAGTGCTTTCTGTAATTTCTAGTTTTAAGCTACTAGGATGAATGTTATTTTGTTTAATGATTTGATCGATTTGTTGAACTAGCTGAGGTTGTAATAGTTGCACTGTTGAGAGGTTGACACTTATGCTCAAAGGTGAGATGGATGGAAACTGCGTCTGCCAATGCTGCAACTGCTGACAAGCTTGATCCAGCAACCAGAGACCCAAAGATTGAATTAAACCTGTTTTCTCTGCTAAAGGAATAAAAATATCTGGAGAGATTAACCCCTGGTTGCTATGTTGCCAGCGAGCTAGAGCTTCGAAGCCAATAATTTGACTGTCGTTGATAGAAACAATGGGTTGATAGACTAAATAAAAGTCTTGCTGTTCAAAGCTTCTGAATAAATCATTCTCCAACTGGAGCAGTTCTATTTCTGATGGCGACAGCAAAGTTAATAATGGGGCTGGCTGGCTTTCTAGGGCATTAGCTAAGCGAGTCAGACGATCAGCATTGTTGATAGCAATGGCCAATAAGCGCTGGCCATTGTCAGAGAGGCAGCCAAATTGCTGATGCTCTAAAAGTTTAAGTGCGCCTTGAATAGACGTTAACGGAGTTCGAAGCTCATGGCAAATGAGTAATGAAATATCCTCAAACTGATGAGATGGGTCAGATGAAATTGGTAGCGAAACATCATTAGAATGAGTTGAGTTAGAATTCAGCATGGTAGATGCAAAACAAACAGCGTAATAGAGTTTACTTAATTAGCCTGTTAATATCCTCGAGGTTGGCCTTTCGGTAGGGACAGCTAATTCAAGGAAGAGGGGAGCGCATTTCTATCCAAACGGTGTAATGGGTTTTAGACACCGTGACGCAAACTTTAAGGCCCCGATTACTCTCTTCATTAGCTCTGGCATAGGCCTGTAGGCGATCGGTGATTGCAAACCGCTGAAGGCAGGTGTAAAAATCATTACGGTAGAGCATGCCGTCGTGAATGCCCTCGTTCCAGAATTTGAAGGGGGAAACCAAATCCTCAACCACTGATACAGGAAGCACTGCACATTACCAGGGAAACTTCTTCTCTAGATTAGTCGGCAAATGTGGCATCCTCGTGAACTTGTGGCTAACGAAGGCTATCCATCAATAGCTGAGGCTTACCACTCTAAAGCGGTTTCAATTTGGCCGCCAAGTAGCCCTGGGTCGAAGGGTTTTACAACAATGGCCCGTGCACCAGCCTCAGCATAGGCTTTTTGTGTGGCGAGCTTAATCGTAGCCGTCAGGAGAATGACTGGAATATTGCAGGTGTCTATATTTTTGCTGAGCTTGATTAGGGTAGTTAGCCCATCGGGGTCAGGCATAATGACATCGAGTAAAATGGCATCTGGATGATAGGTAGTGGCTAAAGCTACACCCTCGTCGCCGGAGGCCGCTGTGGCCACGTCCCAATTTTTAGTGATTTCTAGACTGACTTTGGCAATTTCTCGAACATCAGCCTCGTCATCAATGATTAAAATGCGCTTGGCGCTCATAGAGGTGCTCCATAGGATACTTGCCGTGGTTACAACCGTAAGGGCAAGGAGTTGACTTGACACTGCCGTATTTTAGCAAGGGCAATGGGGGCTCTTTGGGTTGCCTAGGGGAAGGGCTTCTAAGTGGCTAGTGGTGTGTTGATACAGGCTTTGCACCGTTTTCCCGTGGGCAGGAAAAGCAGCGGCTCCTAGCTGCAGCTCGGCCTGGATTTGAGGCCCTAAGGCTAAGCCGAGAGAATCTGCCAGCAGCAGCCTCAGGGTTTGCCAGAGGCGCTCTTGAGCCTGGGGTAGGTCGGTATCCCAAAGCCCAATCAGGAGTTCGGAATGATCCCAACGGGCTAAGACGTCGCCGCTGTAGAGTATAGCAGGCAGCTTTTGGCTAAGGGTTTGTAGCAGGTATTGGTTCAGGATCTCGTGGTTGTCACTGGCTTGAGGCATAAGTCGCAGAAGCAGCAGGCTAACAGGTTGGCCGCCCCGCTGGGCCAGCTTTAATAGCAGTTCTAGCTCAATGGTGGCTCGATGGCGGTTAACCAAACCTGTTAGCCAGTTAATATCAGCCAGGTTCGCTGGCTGGTTGAGAGGGGCAAGGGCAGATTGAGAAATTAGCTCTAGGGTGCGATCGCCACTTGAGGGTGGAGCTAACTGAGGAGCTTGCAGCAATTGCTGGAGTTGTTCAACCAGAGCACAAAAAGTTTCTCCTTCAGGTATGTGAGGCCTCTGAAGCCATTCTTCCAGGAGGTAGGCCAGGTGAGATCCAGCTTCTAACCCAAAAAGACCTAGGGAACCGGCCAGTTTGTGGGCGGCGGCCAGGGCTGGTTTTTGTACATCTGGGGAAAGTTGGCCTTGCTCTAGGGCGCTAGCGGCCTGTTTTAGGGCATCTAGCCGGGTATTGAGGAGAGGCATAAACCGCTTGAAGGAGTCTAGAGCTGCGGTTCGTGCCGCCGTAATTTGATCTACGGCAATGGCTGAAGGTTGAGATTTGAGGCGATAACCCATGCCATAGACATTTTCAATCATGTCGTCGGCTCCGGCTTGCTTGAGCTTGCGCCGTAATCGCTTGATGTGGGTGCGAATGGTTTCTTCTCCGGGGGCTTCTTCCAGACTCCAAAGCCGTTCTAGCAACATAGTGTTACTAAAAATTCGCTGGGGATGCCGCAGAAAGAGTTCTAGCAGACCATATTCCTTAGGAGAGAGAGAAAGGCTGTAATCATTAACCTTGACCTGGCCAGTATTAGAGTTTAACTGGAGTGATCCCCACTCTAAAGTAGGGCCATCCACAAGGTGGGGACGACGCAGCAGGGCCCGCATTCGAGCTATCAGCTCGATTGGCGTGTAGGGTTTGACCAGGTAGTCATCCGCCCCTGCGTCTAGCCCCATGACCTTGTCGGTGCTGCTGCTCTGGGCCGTGAGCAACAGAATAGCGCCTGAGTAGCCGGTTTGTCGCAAGCGCTGGCATAGAGACAAGCCATCTAAACGCGGTAGATTAATGTCTAAAACAATCAAGTCATAGGTCGTTGCAGCCGCATACTGCCAACCTAAGAGGCCATCAGTGGTAGTGTCAACCACATAGTTTTGGGCCGTCAGGTCAGCCGTTAGCTGAGCGACTAATATTTCATCGTCATCTACCAGGAGAATTTTCATAGTTATGCTACTCCTAGCTCATGCAACTCTGCCAGAACTACAGTTAACTGGCGGCGATGTCGGTAGCCTCTGGATGGCGACCAAAATTGGCTCCAGGTACTTTGAAGTTACCCGGTCAGAGGCGGGGCACCAACAGTACTGTTAGTCATTATGTTAGTCACTATAGAGTAGCGAGTTCCTGGGCTATGTCACATAATTCTGCGCTAACGGGTCAGACGTCAACTAGCCAGAAAGAAATCTTGGTCGTAGACGATGCCCCCAATAATTTACGCTTGTTACTTCAGGCGTTATCTTCTGAAGGATACCAGGTGCGCTGTGCTAGAAGCGCTGCGATGGCTTTAGTGCGAGTTCAAACAGCTGTGCCTGATTTGGTCTTGCTAGATATCCGCATGCCTCAAATGAACGGCTATGAGTTTTGTCAACGGCTGAAGGCCAATGCGAAGACCCGCGAAATTCCGGTAATCTTCCTCAGCGTTTTAGCTGCCCCTGAAGATAAAGTGAGAGCCTTTGAATTGGGCGGTGTAGATTATATTGCCAAACCCTTTCAAATTGAAGAAGTGCTGGCGCGGGTTCGCTATCAGTTTCAGGCCCGCCAAAACCAGCATCAACTGCTGCTTGAAAACGCTCGCTTACGGCGCGAAAATGCTGATCAACGCCAATCGCTAACTCAAATAGACTCCTCGTACCAGTTCTTGAGCCAGGTGTTGAACTGCTTGGCAGATGGCATTGCAGCGTTTAAGGCAATCCGCAATCAACAGGGAGAAATAGAAGATTTCCAATGGCTGATGGGGAATACGGTGCTGGCAGATTGGATTGGTCGCTCGCCCGCAGAACTGGCCGGTACTACCCTGTCTGAACTCTTGCTAGAGCACCCCAATGATGACGTGTTTAACCTGTTTATTCGGGTTGTAGAACAGCACGAGTCGCTTCAGTATGAGTTGCTCTGCGAACCAGACGGGCAAATTCCGCTCTGGTTTGAGCTAATGGCCAGCCGATTGGGAGATGGCCTGGTGGCCCGACTAAAAAATATTACCGAATATAAGCAAGTTGTGACTCGCTTGCAGGCCATGATTAGCGATTTGCAGGTACTAACTACCCAGGATGGGTTAACCCAGATCGCCAACCGGCGAACCTTTGATCAATATTTTCAAATGGAATGGCAGCGTCTAGCCCGCATGAAAGAGCCTTTATCGCTGATTATGGCTGATATTGACCAATTTAAGCGCTTTAATGATCTCTGCGGCCATGTGGTAGGCGACCGGTGCCTGCGAAGCGTGGCTCAGGCCATATCTGGGGCGGTTAAACGCCCGGCTGATATGGTGGCCCGCTACGGCGGCGAAGAGTTTGCTGTTCTTCTGCCGCACACTAGTTTGCAGGGGGCTACCCAGGTTGCTAACCAAATCCAGGTGGCTATTAGGGAGTTGACGATAGCCGCACCTTACCCAGAGTGTGAGCAAGTGACCCTGAGTTTGGGAGTAGCCAGTCAAATTCCCCGGCCCCAAGGTACTGTAGAAACCCTGTTAACCCGAGCAGATCGAGCCTTGTATCGGGCTAAGCGCCAGGGCGGTAATCAAGTTTGTCTGGGTAGTGTAGCCTCTGAGTTGGAGGTTGATAACCAACCCCGCTACGAGGAAGCCTTCGCTGAAGAGGAGGAGTAGGCAAAACCAAGTGGGGGCTGTATGGAGTTAGTGTCACACTCTTGTCACAATTGGTTCTCATCATGAGGAAGCAATTTATCGGGTCGATGGTCTCTAGGTCATCAGTATGAGCTATACCTAAAGTTGTGTTTCTAGCTTTGGCGCTTCTAGCTTGCCGGGCTCAATCAGTCTAATGCCATGCCGTCTTTACTTATTCCAGTTTTATACGTTGCCTGTGGAACCACCGATGACGACAGCTACCGGCTTTGGCTGGCTGATGCAGATCGTTATCAATACGTTGCTCAAACCCTTGACGAAGTAGCTAATTTAGCAACTCTACAGACTCCCACGGTGGTGTTGCTAGAAGCTGAGGCTGGTTTAGAGGGCTTATCCATCATAAGAGGGCAATGGCCGGACGCCGCAATCGCTATCCTGATAGAGCCAGAACAAGAGACCAACATGCCGACTTGGTTGGCTGAAGGGGTTGATGACTATTTAGTTAAACCGTACTTGTCAGCCTTGCGCTTAAGCCATACTGTGCAGCAGCTAGCGGCTCAGGCACGCGCCCAAACCTTACAAATAGCCCTGCAAGATAGTCAGCAAGCCTTACACGAGGCCGCTCAGCAGCAGCGCCTGCTGACTTTGCTAAAGGTTGCGTCTGACCACATCAGCATCATGGATGTCGAGGGTCGAGTGCTTTGGCATAACCGTCAGCCACCAGAGAGCCAACGGCCTACTCATACCGGCATTGACCGGCCCCTTACCCTGACTGACTACTACCCCCCCGAGGCCGTCGAAAAGCTGAAGACAGAAGGCATCCCGACAGCGCTTCGAGAGGGACTGTGGATGGGTGAAAACTGGCTATTTGGCCCTGATCGCACCATCATTCCCGTTTCTCAGCTCATGATTGCCCACCGCTCGGCCAATGGGGAGGTGGAGTATCTATCTACCATCATGCGAGACATCAGCGACCTCAAGGCGGCAGAACAGGCCCTACAGACTATTCATCATGAGCTAGAGCGGCGAGTCGAGAACCGTACCGCTGAGTTGCAAGAGGCCAAACAGTCCGCTGAAGCCGCTAACCGGGCGAAAAGTATTTTCCTGGCCAATATGAGCCATGAGTTGCGTACCCCCCTCAACGCCATTTTGGGCTTTAGTCAGCTAATGGCTACAGGGCCAGGTTTAACCCCTCGCCAACTCGAGGAATTGAGCATTATTCGCCATAGTGGTGAACATCTCCTGGCCCTCATTAATGACATTTTGGAAATATCCAGGCTGGAAGTTGGCCGCACCACTGTTATCCCTGCCCCCTTCAATTTGTGCTATTTGCTGGATGATGTGGAAGACAGGTTGCGGTTTGAGGCTGAATCCAAAGGGTTAAGCCTTACTCTGCACTGCGATCCCGACTTGCCTTCTAGTCTGGTGGCCGATGAAAACAAACTGCGTCAGGTGTTGCTTAATCTGGTGGGCAACGCCATCGAATTTACCCAAACTGGCGGAGTAACACTGCGGGTTGCTGTCAGACAAGAGCAACTCCTGTGTGAAGTTGAAGATACTAGCTCGGGGATTGCCCTAGAGAGCTTAGAGCGCCTGTTTGAACCCTCTGGTCAGATGCCTCAAGGCCCAATTGACGCAGAAGGCATTGGGCTGAGGCTATCTATTAGCCAGCAGGTTGTGCAGCTTATGGGGGGTGAACTGTGGGTTAACCGTGAGCCTGAGTTAGGGTTAATTGTTGCGTTTAGCTTACCTATAAGTGTCCTAAAGAACGAACCGATAGCGCCACCTGGCATTAATCGTCGAGTGCGGAGGTTGGCTCCTGGCCAAACCACCTATCGAATTTTGATTGTGGAAGATAACTGGGCTAACCGCAGTTTGCTCCAAAGTCTGTTGGCACCATTGGGGTTTCAGATTCAGGTGGCCGTAAATGGGCAAGCAGCACTTGCAGCTTGGGCTAGCTGGCACCCCCACCTGGTTTGGATGGATATTCGCATGCCAGAGATGGATGGCTATGAAGTAACTCAGCGTATTCGGGCTATGGAGCAAGAGCGCCGTACCGTTGCAGCCGGTTATACGGTAACTTCGGCTCCAACAAAAATTATTGCGCTAACCGCCAGTGCCTTTGCTGATGAACGCCTCAGGGCGATTGCCGCTGGCTGTGACGACTTTGTTCTTAAGCCCTTTCATCCTGACGCCGTTGTTCAAAAAATCGCTGAGCATTTGCCAGTCATTTACGACTATGAAGAGGCCAGCCAGCCGTTAGTCTCTGGTCTGGATTCGCGCCAACCTTGCCAAGGCAACCGATCGTCAGTGCTACACCCTGCTTGCCTGCGGAATATGCCCACGGATTGGCAGCATCAGCTTTATCAGGCTACGATTAACCTGAATGCTGAGCTAATCTTGGCTCTTCTTAACGCGATGCCAGTAGAGCAGGCCGATCTGGCTGAAGCTCTGCGGCTGAGGGTGCAGGAGTTTGATTTTGAAATTATCTTAAACCTGGTGCAGGGGGCTATGAAGGTCGATAGCTAGGGTGAAAAGAGGTTTAGGTCATCTACAGGTTTGAAGAGCAAGTAGAACTCATAACCCTACGCTTGATGACAGAGTAAGGTTTAAGTGCCTATGCAGACACTGCATAAATCGCGATAGCAAATTGCATTTTTGTCCTGTCTAGAGTGGCGATTTTTATTGAGTTGCCACTATCTTCCAGGGAAAATTTGTCTGTTAATTGGGTTGACTAGCTGCGCCTTGTTCTGACCAAACCAATTGCTAGCCTGGGTTTTGAGGTTTCTCATCAGCGTTTGATTAGGCTAAGAAATGGTCTATTGAGGTGCTATCCTGAGGCGCCAAAGAGTCAGCAAATATAATATTTTTCTTAAGGAAATATGGTGAAGTGTTAGATTTTTTATCGTTACGATAACTCATGGCTTGGGAAAATTAAGACTGCAAAAAAGTGCGTGAACCTCCTTACCGTATTGTAGGTTTAGCGACTTTCTTCATCCTGAGTCGTCCCCATGTTAGGCCCCTGCCCTGCCCTCGCTATGACCCGCCAGGATTTAACTACCGCCAGCGAAACCCTTTTAATCGTAGATGATTCGCTAGAAAATCTTAGCTTCCTGGCCCAAACCCTTCAGGCGCGCGGCTATCAAGTGCGGTGTGTGAAGAGTGGTGCGATGGCTCTGATAAGCCTACAAACCTTTCAGCCCGATTTAATTTTGCTTGACATTCGCATGCCGGAGATGGATGGCTACGAGGTTTGTCAGCAGCTTAAGGCCAATCCAGCTACCCAGTCGATTCCGGTTGTGTTCTTGAGTGCCCTGGATGATGCTCTGGATAAAGTCAGAGCTTTTACCGTGGGCGGTGCAGATTACATCACTAAACCTTTTCAAACCGAAGAACTATTAGCTCGAATTGCCCACCAACTCACTATCCGCCAGCTACAACGGCAGATGAGTGTGCAAAATCAGCAATTACAGGCAGAAATCCACGATCGCAGCCGTGCTGAAGTTCAGCTTCGCCAGGTTACTGCGCGTCTTTCTATTTTGATTGAGCATTTGCAAGTAGGGGTAGTGTTAGAAGCCCCAAACCATCAGGTTGTGATGGTTAACCAGCCCTACTGCGAGATTCTAAAGCTGACGCAATCGCCATCGGCACTTGTCGGCGCAGATGCTCGAGCAATGACCGAGGGCAGCGCCTCATTGTGGGTGCAACCGGATGCCTTTAATCAGCGTATGGACGTTATTATGACGACTCAGCAGCCAGTGAGGGCTGAAGAAATTCCCCTCACTGATGGGCGCACCCTAGAACGAGACTACGTGCCCATTATTGGCGACTATGGGCTAGAAGGCCACCTCTGGCAATACCGAGACATTACGGCTCGTAAACAGGCCGAGCGAATTTTGTGGCAAAACTCCCAGGCGCTGAATCGCTTTAGCCAGAGCTTGAAGCAACTGCATCGGCTCAACTTAACTCGGTTTGATGATTTTGAGGCGCTATTCGCCGATTACCTGTCCACAGGATGCTCAGTGCTTGGCTTTGCCGGTGGCATTGTTGGCAAAGTTGAAGGAGAAAATTACCGGATCAAGGCAGTCTATGCCGATGGTAGAGGGCTGGAAACAAACTACTGCTGTAAGTTAACAGACACCCTCTGTGTCCAGGCTATGCAGGAGCAAAAGACCGTTAGCTTGAGTCATATTGGATCCATGTCTGAACTACACCATCACCTGGCTTATCAGGTGCTGAAGCTAGAGTCTTACCTGGGTACGCCGATTATGGTGAATGGTAGGGTCTATGGTAGTCTTTGTTTTTTTGACACCAAACCTCGATTACAAGGGTTTAAGCAACACGAAAGAGAAATTATCGAGCTGATGGCCCAGAGCATTGGCAAAGTCATCAGCACTCATCGCCTGGAGCAAAGGCGGCAGCGAGCCAGTGCTAGGCTTCAGCGTAGCGAAGAACGCTGGCAACTAGCAATTCAAGGGAATAAAGACGGCATCTTTGACATTGACTTTCGCTCCCAGGCTACTTTTTTTTCTAAGCGGTATAAAGAAATTCTGGGCTACACCGATGAAACCCTTAGGGATGCAGACCTGGTTTGGGAGTCTCGGATTCATCCCGATGATTACGAGCGCGTTATGGCCGTCAACCATGCTTACTTGATCGAACGCCGCTTGCCAACCTATGCGGTTGAGTATCGGCTGCGCTGTCGAGATGGCTCCTACAAGTGGGTGATTTCGCGCGGGCAAGCGCTCTGGGATGAGCAGGGACGACCAATCCGGCTGGTAGGCTCAACGGGAGATATTAGCGATCGCAAACGGGCCGAGGTAGTTCTGCAGCAGAGCGAAGAAAAATTTCGCCAACTAGCCGAATACATCGACAGTGTGTTCTGGATTTACGAACCTCAGCAGCGCCGGTTTGCCTATGTTTCGCCAGCCTATGACCAGATTTGGGGCCGCTGCCAGGAAGAGCTTTATCAAAAGCCCGTCACCTGGTTAGAGGCTGTACATCCGGAGGATCGCCATCGCATCGCCCACAGCCTGCCTCGCTACCCCGATCCGTCGCAGCTAGAAAATTTCAGCTATGACGAAGAATTTCGCATCTTCCGGGGCGATGGTGGGTTGAGATGGGTACGGGTTCGAGGCTTTCCGATTTACAACGAGCAAGGAGACGTGTACCGGCTGGTGGGCATTGCTGAAGACTTGACCCAGGTTAAGCGTCAGGAAGAGTCCCTACGACTCATTGTCGAAGGGACAGCGGCAGAGACAGGCCATGCCTTTTTTGAGTCGCTAGTGCACTACCTGGCCGAAAGTCTCAAGGTTAGATGCGCGATGGTGACTCAGTGTTTGCTGCCGGCTCGCGACCGGGTGAGAACCCTGGCCTTCTGGTGCCACGGGCAACTGGAAGCACCCTTAGAGTATGACTTGCGGGGTACCCCTTGTGAGAAGGTGGTGCAGGGGGAGATGGTCTACATCACTGACGATGTTCAAGCCCTTTACCCCCAAGACCTATGCTTGGTAGACCTCAATGCTGTTAGCTACCTGGGGATTCCCTTAATTAATTCGGTAGGGGAGGTGCTGGGGCATCTGGCCGTGCTAGATAACCAGCCTATGGATGACGATCAAACCCGGGAGCTGATTCTACGCATCTTTGCAGCGCGGGCAGCAGCAGAGCTAGAGCGCCAGCAGGCCGAAGATGCCCTGCGCCAAGCGCGAGAAACTGCGGATGCGGCTAACCAGGCCAAAAGTACATTCTTAGCTCACATGAGCCATGAGTTGCGCACGCCGTTGAATACCATCATTGGCTTTGCCCAACTGATATCCCGCGACTGCTATCTTGGAGCCCAGGCTAAAGACTATCTCGAAATAATCAGCCGTAGTGGAGAACATCTGCTAGCGCTGATTAATGATGTATTGGAAATGTCAAAAATTGAGGCAGGTCGTATTTCCTTGCACACGACCGCTTTTAACCTGCCCTATTTGCTGGCCAATTTGGAGGCGATGCTGGGCCTGCAGGCCGAGGCTAAAGGGCTGCGTCTGATTGTAAATTGTGACTCCCACCTGCCCACCTATATTGTGGCCGATGAGGGCAAGCTGCGGCAGGTGTTAATTAATCTAATCGGCAACGCCATTAAGTTTACTCAGGTTGGGCAGGTAGTGCTGCGGGTGGGCGGTCAGTTTCCCTTGCCACCTGAGTTAGCGGCGGCTCATCCCCAGGCTGATGGAGTGCTGAAATTTGCAGTGATTGACACTGGCCCCGGCATTACCCCGGAAGAGCAGGAGCAGTTGTTTGAACCCTTTGTGCAAACAACCACCGGGCTGCGATTACACCAGGGTTCTGGTCTAGGGCTGCCGATTAGCCAGCAATTTATCGGTTTAATGGGTGGCGAACTTACGCTTGCAACGACGCTTAGCCAGGGATCAACCTTTTCCTTTACGATACCTGTGCAACGCGCAGAAGGGACAGACGCAGGGCCAGTTATCAACTCAGCCCCAATACTCAAACTTGCCCCTAACCAACCGGCCTATCGCCTGCTAGTAGTCGAAGACCACCCGGCTAACCGCTATCTGCTGGTGCAGCTACTGAAATCAGCCGGGTTTGAGGTACAAGCCGCCCAGAATGGTGAGGAGGCAATTACTCAGGCCAGGGTCTGGTGCCCCCACCTGATTTGGATGGACATTCGGATGCCAAAGGTAGATGGCTACACGGCTACTCGTCAAATCAAGGCTCTGGATCTTAACCCCTACCCCGTCATCATTGCGCTGACTGCCAGCCCCTTTGAAGAAGAGCGAGCCCAAATTTTGGCCGCAGGCTGCGACGACTTTGTGCGCAAGCCCTTTCAGACACAAACCATACTGCAAAGAATAGCGGCCCATCTGCCGGTTCAATACCTCTATGACTCGCCGTCTCACCCTGAAGCCACTAGCACTCAGCTCAGCCAGTCGGTTAGGGCAGAGCCTGCTATTCTCCAGCCCGACCAGGCTGAGCTGGTGGACTGGCTTCAACAGCAACCCGATGACTGGCGGCAGTCTATGGTTGCGGCTGCGATCGCTGGTTCAGATAATCGCCTTATTGAACTACTTGACCAAATTCCTAAGGACTCTACCCGCATGGTCGAAACCCTGACCACCTGGGCCAATGATTTTCAGTTTGATCGTATTTTGGCCTGTCTTTCAGCCCAGGCTGGGGCTTGAGTCAGATTCGGTCAGCCACTTCCTAGTTGCTTCCTCCTGCCGATGGTGATAGCTATAACCCGATTTTTCCGTTATATCTCCCGCCTGATTCAGCGCTTGCCTTTGGTAGCGGTGCTAGAAGTACCCTATCTACTGCAAATTCTGACAGTGATTATCCTAACAGGCTGGGTTATGGTGCAGTTTGGCCGGATGACCGTGGCTGAGTTGGCCACGGAGTTGCGTCAGGAAACCTTAGATCGAGTCTCTAGCTACATCAGCTATCAACTTGCTCCGGCTCACCAACTCAATGAAATTCAGGTGGCAGCGGTAGAAACGGGGCTGTTAGATTTGGAGAATTTCGACCAAATGGGCCAGTTTTTCTGGCGGCAAATGCAGGTTTATCCCGTTGGGTATATCAACTATGCCAACCAGGCTGGCGAATTCATTGGAGTTGAACGATTAGAGAATGGCACCCTAGTGATTAATGAAACTCGCCGCGATGATCTGGACGCCATGACCATCTACCAAACCGATGACCAGGGCCACCGTACCCACGCCCAGACTATTTTGGCCTCTGACCCAGTTCAGCAAGAAGATTGGTATGCTGAGGCGGCGGCGGTGGGCCATCCAATTTGGACTGATATTTACACTTGGGATGACAAACCAGACGTGTTATCTATTTCAGCCAGCTACCCCCTCTACGATAGTCAAGGGCAGTTGCTAGGCGTAATGGGAACTGACGTGATCTTGACTCAGCTAAGTCAGTTTCTAGAGTCTATTCAAGTGAGTCCCTCCAGCCAGA
>Ga0224723_1001043_pt1 | contig 17576 bp, 18 predicted proteins | sample Balambano_FR2_Me_FD_161647 | JGI IMG/M metagenome (GOLD analysis project Ga0224723, IMG submission 161647) | Freshwater sediment microbial communities from Lake Towuti, South Sulawesi, Indonesia - Balambano_FR2_MetaG | ecosystem: Environmental > Aquatic > Freshwater > Lake > Sediment | place...
GGCTTTGAAGTTGATCTCCTGATTCAGTTGCAGGCGCAGGCAGTAGGGTTCCAGCGCAGAAACGGGCGGCAGGTGAGGTTGTAGGGCGCGTTCCGTGGCAACCAGGGCAATCTTGCGTGAGGCAGCGTCTTCTCGGCGTAGGGCCAGCAAATCCGCCAGCACTTGCAGTTGGCCCCAGGTCATTTCCGATTCCTGGTCGAAGGGGTCGTAGGGCGAGGCTTCGGAGGTGGGGTAGAAATGCACCGTGTCCCAGCCCATTGCTTCTAGCTGGATGGCCCAGCGGCTGGCTTCTTCTAGCGTGGCGGTAATGACCAGCAGGGGGCGCTGTTGGGCCAGAGCCAGGGCCGAGGACACCAGCCCCTTAGGTAAACGAGCCACGCCGTTGAGAAGCAAACTACCCTGCTGGTCGAGCTTTCCTAGAAGTTCAGCGGTAAGTGGAGAGCGCTGTAGGGTGCGGGTAATGGAAGAGAACGCCATAAAAGCCAACCAGGGAAGAATTCAGATGCAGAAACACCCCTCGACTTCGCAGCCAGGGGGATGTAAGAGCCGCTATTAGTTAGCCCGCCCTACGTTACCCATTGTAATAATGCCGGTTCTCGTTTAGTACAGAATAGGGCTACGAGTTTGTTAGGTTAGCGGGAAAGTTTTCGTTTAGCACGTCTTGCACGGTATAGGGGCAGACGGTAGGAAAGGTGTGGATGGGGAGTTCGGTTTCAATGGCGGCGTCTTTACAAGCGATTCTATACAGCTTTTCCAACTCCTTAGCGGAGAGCCAGCACTTAAGGCTGGGGGCATCATCCAGGTAAGCCTGCAGGTTAACCCGCTCTCGCTGGATGGTCTTAACCCAACTCCGGGAGCGGTAAGCCAGTTGGTACTGCCACTTCAGCAGGTGGTGAAGAATAAGACGGATTGAGCTACGCAATTTGTCTCGCTCTCGACGGCCCAAATCTTGCACCTCGTCAATTAAATGCGCCAGGTCAAGGGAGCCAAACTTCCCCTGTTGCAGTAGACTAGCCGTTTGCTCTGACCAGGCTACAATGTCACGATCGTAGAGTGAGGCTAAATCAACGGCAGATAGCTCAGTTGTCATGGCAATCTCCACGGCAATCTTGACGTAAACACCAGTATAGAAGATTACTTCTGCTACACCTTCAGAACTTCAACAGCAGCTCGAACGCACACTTCCCTTTGTTCCTCTGACGAGTGAGGCCGCTAAGCGAGAAATTCTAATTGCACCCCCGTCGAATCAGGTCGCTGCGAAAAGCAGACTCGTTGTGAATGTGCATTATTCGCATAGCCTGCTACAGCCCTTCTGAAGACACCTCGTGCTCATTTACCCCACTGAGAAGCTGCTGCGGAATGCCAATGGTAATGCCCTCCTGTTCAAAGGCCAGCCGCAGCCGACGGCGGAACTCCCGCGCTACCAAAAACTGCTTCAGCGGCTGGGTGCGAATCCACAGCAAGATGGCTAACCCGGCATGGGTCATATCTTCAACCCCCAGCATCTCGGTTGGATCTAGAATCGTAGACCCCCAAACTGGATCCTGTGCCATATTCTGGGCTGTCTCGCGAACTACGGCCAGGGCCTGGTTGACGTCGGTGTCGTAGGCCACGTTGATGATGATAATGGCCCGCGACCAGGTGCGACTGAGATTGTCCACTTGGGCAATCAGGCTGTTAGGTAAGGTCACTAAGCGGCCATCATCACCGCGAATTTGCGTGATTCGTAAATTCAGGTTTTCAACAATGCCGGTGGTTGTCCCCATCGTAACCAAATCGCCGATGGCGTACTGGTCTTCCAGCAAAATCAAAAATCCGTTAACTAAATCTTTCACCAGGTTTTGAGCCGTAAAGGAGAGCGCTAAGGCCGCTACTGCTCCAAAAGCCAATAGCGAGACTGGGGCTAGTTCTAGGACTTGCAGCACCAGCAGAATGGCTAGGGCATAAAGCACGGCTGTCTTAAAGCCCTTGGCTGCGCGGGTAATGGTAGACACGCGCATTGCCTTATGCTGGATATTGTCCAAGTTTCCCAGTTCATTTTCTTCCCAGGCTTGGGCAATGCGGTCGATACTGATGTTGGTCAGGCGATTTAAGAACCCCGCCACAAACCAAGTTACTAATAGCAACAGCGGTGTCGAAAATAAACCCGATGCATAACGTCGCGTTTGGGGAAACAGGTACAAGACGCTAGCCAGGGCACTAATCCATACAAACACTAGCCCGCACATTAGCAGCCAGCGCAAAAAACTCACCAGTTGCAACCGCTGCTGGAGAGAAATTTGATAGCGCATTACGCTAGGCAGAGCGGCCCGACCCGACTCATTTTGAGTGTTCACATCCAGATTAAGCGGGCTACCGCCTGCCGTTTGTCGATGCTCTAACAAGTGCTTGCGCCATCCCAAAACCCGCCAGACACCGCCCAAGACCAGTGAAAGGAGCAGGCTACCTAGAATGATTAATCCTACTTTACGAAGACGCTGACCTAGAGCACCGGGTTGGCGACTTTTTATACCCTGGTCTAACGCCTCTTGCAAAATACCTTGCCATTGCTCGGCCAGCGCCGCTTTAGAAATGCCATGATACTGGGCATCGGTATTGGTGACAGTGAGCAAACTCCTCGGTTCTGACGGATCGTTCAGCACCACGAAAAGCACTGGCAGTTCGTTTACTTGGTCAATTTTGACCTGAGTTAACGCTACTTCAGCAGATTCGGGAGTACGTTCTTCTGCGTTAAGGGCAATCGCCTGACTGATAACCTGATTCAGATTAATTTCTATCTGGCGGGCGCGCACCTCAACCGGCACCAGATTGCCTGGATTATCCCGATTAGGTACCAATGGGGAAGCAATTTCAAACAGTTTGGTGCCGTCTAGGGTAACAGCCGTTACCTCAAGCAGGCCAATGCGCTGCACCCCCAGTGGTGGGCCAGCATTGATAGACTCCAGCGGATTAGAAAACTGCGCCTGAGCAGGCAGCCAGACTATTCCCCAGCCTAAACTAAGGCTGAAGGTGAGTGAGGCCAGAAAAAGGCATTGCAGCCAGCGATGGTAGTTGGTAGTATGGCGTCCCAACAGCGTTTCTCCCAGTGCATCATTTAAACCATGCGGTGCTTCTAGATAACCTCCTAGGGCTCCCAGGCGTACTAAGTGCGTCTTCTTCAAAGTGGCCGACCGTCGATAGTCTAGCGTTCTTGCCGGGAAGACTCTGGCAATCTATCAGGGTACCAGCTTGAGTCGATGGTAAGCTAATGCCTCAAACGGTCTTGGAGGTTTGTCTATGAAGCGGGCGCTGATTACTGGCATTTCAGGTCAAGACGGTTCTTATTTGGCAGAACTGTTGATTGCCAGGGGCTACGAGGTACACGGACTGGTGCGGCGTGACTCGATTGAAGACTCGTCACGGCGGCTGTCTAACATTAACCATCTCAAGGAAGAGATCACCTTCCACGCCGCGGCTTTGGATAATGAACTATCTCTCTACAAAGTCATCGCCAAGGTGCAGCCTGATGAATGCTATCACCTGGCGGCCTCTAGCTTTGTCAGCTACTCCTTTGAAGACGAATACTCCATCCTCACTACCAACTTCAACGGCACCCACTTTTTGTTGGCCTCGCTCAAGGAAGCCGCACCCAACTGCCGATTTTTCTTTGCCGGATCTAGCGAGATGTTTGGCACCGTTGAAGCGGCACCCCAAGATGAAACCACGCCCTTTAACCCACGCTCTATCTACGGAATTTCTAAATTGGCCAGTCACCACCTGGTGCGGAACTATCGCACCCAATACGGCCTATTTGCCTGTACCGGCATTTTGTACAACCACGAGTCGCCCCGCCGCGACTTCAAATTTGTGACCCGCAAAATTACCGCTCAAGCCGCTCGCATCAAACTGGGCTTGGCCGATAAACTCTACCTCGGCAACCTGGCGGCCCTACGCGACTGGGGCTATGCCCCCGACTACGTGCAGGCCATCTGGCGAATCCTCCAGCACCACACCCCGGATGACTATGTGATTGCCACCGGCGCTAACCATTCTGTGGAAGAGTTCGTCAACTGCGCCTTCAGCTACCTGGGCTTGAACTATCGTGACTACGTAGAAATCGACCCGCGCTTCTACCGTCAGGCCGAGGATGTGCCCCTCTGCGGCAACGCTACCAAAATTCGCCAGGCCCTGGGCTGGCAACCTACCAAGCCTCTAGAAGACATCATTGCGGAAATGGTAGGCCACGATTTGAAACTCCTGGCTGGATAACCCGGGTATCAGCGTAAGGTGGGACATGGTTCTCGGAAAGAATCTAGGAGTCGGGTTAGGAGAGCCTTCCTCTCCCCTCTCTCTTCTCGCCAGAGTCTATCCTGCGATACAGGCCGGGTTGCCCCATCAGCGATAGGGTATTGATGCAAGCTGGAGCTTGGAGATTCTCTGCTGCCAGCTTGCAAGTCGAACTCATAACGAGTATGATTTAGAAAAGTGTCACTCCTTCATGTGCAGGAGTTGGCTGTGTGAATCGGCGCATTATTAGCGACTGAAACAATTTTTACTGAAGAGAGGACCTATGGTTGCAACTCCTACAAAGAAAGCAGAAGCAAAGAAAGTGGAAGCCGCCCGTCGGTTTGCCCCTACTCGCATCGACATTGCGGCCGATGTTCGGGCCGATGTTGTTGAACTGTTGAACAAATCTCTGGCGGCAACGCTGGATCTAAAGACTCAGACCAAGCAGGCCCACTGGAACGTCAAAGGCATGGATTTTTATCAGCTTCATGAGCTGTTTGACGAAATGGCTGATGAGCTTGAGGAATACGTGGATATGGTGGCCGAACGGGCGACGGCCCTGGGCGGTACGGCGATGGGCACCGCTCGTCTGGCTGCGGCTGAGTCTATCCTGCCGGAGTACCCCCTTGATGCAGTTGATGGGGTTGAGCACATCACCGCTCTGGCCGAGCGCTATGCGGCTTATGGCAAGCACGTCCGCGAAGCCATCGACACCACCGATGAGATGGGCGATGCCGATACCGCTGACCTGTATACCGAAATCTCTCGCACTATCGATATGCGGCTCTGGTTCTTAGAAGCGCACCTGGTTAAGAAAGCGGATATGGACTAATCCTAGGAGTTAGGTTTCAGGTGCCAGGTGCTAGGTTTTTGCCCAGCATTCTAAACCTGGCACCTCTTAAACCTGGTACTTCCTACTGGGCCAGCAGGCTGCGCAGCATCCAGGCTGTCTTTTCGTGAACCTGCATACGCTGGGTCAGTAGATCTGCTGTGGGTTCATCGTTAGCTTTATCGACAGTGGGAAAAATGGAGCGAGCCGTTTTAACTACGGCCTCTTGACCTTCAACAAGTTGCCGAATCATGTCTTCAGCGCTAGGCACCCCTTCAGCCTCAGGAATGGACGAGAGCTTGGCAAATTCTGTGTAGGTGCCGGGAGCCGGGAAGCCCAGAGCGCGAATACGCTCAGCTACCAGGTCTACGGCCAGGGCTAGCTCGTTGTACTGCCCTTCAAACATCAGGTGCAGGGTTTGAAACATTGGGCCGGTCACATTCCAATGGAAGTTATGGGTTTTGAGATAGAGCGTGTAGGTATCGGCCAGTAGTTTCGATAATCCTGCTGCAATTTCTTTTCGGTCTTTTTCGCTGATGCCAATGTCAATGGGCATTACAGCCGTTTCAGTAGCGTTTTTTTTAGCCATCTTTAACATCCTCGCGATCAGGTCAGGGCGGCGGTTATCAGCAGCGGCCTGGCCACTGCCGCTGGTCAAGAGGAGAGCGATCGCCCTGCGCCAATCATAAGGCCAGAAATCCCAATAATCCTTAAATCATGCTGGAATCCAACCGAGTTGATAGCTAGTATCATAGCCACATCGCCAATTTATTGAGATTTTATCCTATCATTTTGCCCTTCTTTACAAGAAAAATCCCTAATATCACTATCATCAGCCCGATTCCAAACCCTTTTAAGGGATTCGCTCGAAAATAGGATACCAGTTTTGCATTAAGACGCCGTGAGGTATGCTGTTGGCTAGTCCTGATGGGGTGAACCAGCACCATGCTCGAAGGAACGGTTAAATCCACCATTCAAGACGCCGCTCAAAAGTTGACAGGGCCAAAGAAGCGAGCCTTTATGGCGAAAGTCGCTGAAGATTACTTCAACGGCTCTGCGCGTCAGGCTGAAACGCATCTGGGCTGGAACCGCAACAGCGTCCAACTGGGTCTCCATGAACGTCGCACGGGGGTGGTGTGTCTAGATCACTATCAGGGTCGAGGTCGGCGGAAAACGGAGACGCGCCTGCCGGAGTTAGCCGGTGATATCTGCGACTTGGTGGAACCGCACACTCAAGCGGACCCGCAACTCAAGACGACCTTTGCCTATACGAAGGTCACCGCGCAGGCCGTGCTGGATGCTTTGGCAACGGAAAAGGGGTATCGTGCTACCGACTTGCCCTGCCGCCAAACGATAGGGACAATCCTCAATCGGATGGGCTATCGCCTTAAAAAACGCAAAAAGTAAAACCCCAGAAAAAGCTGCCTGAAACCGATGCGATTTTTGCTAACGTTGCCCAAGCCAATCGCAGCGCTGACCAGCAGCCTGAGGTGTTGCGCGTGTCGATTGATTGCAAGGCCAAAGTCAAAATTGGACCGCTTTCTCGCCAGGGCAAAGCGCGTCGCCTCGAGGCGCTGCAAGCTGATGACCACGATGACCATTGGGATGCAGTTTTGGTGCCCTTTGGTATTCTGAATGTTGCTAGCGGTCAGCTGTCGCTCTATTTTGGACAGTCGGCTGAGACCAGTGATTTCATTGTCGATTGCCTCAGCCACTGGTGGCAGGCCCATCAGAACCAGTATCCTGACATCCGTGAGTTAGCTATCGACTTGGATGGCGGTTCAGCGGTTCGCAGCAACCGGACGCAGTTCATTAAACGCCTCGTCCAGTTTGTGCAAACCACAAGACTGCGGGTGCGTCTGATCTATTATCCGCCCTATCACAGCAAATACAACCCTATCGAGCGGTGCTGGGCAGCCCTAGAGAACTACTGGAATGGGGCCCTTCTCAACACGATTGAGGACGCCCTGGGGTGGGCTGCCAACATGCGTTGGAAGGGGGTTTACCCCTTGGTACACTTGGTTGAGCAGTTCTACCCGAAACACGTCTCCGTGCCAAAAGATGAATTGGCCGAGTATGAACAACACTGGCAACGTTCTGAAATCTTACCCAAATGGGATGTGACAATCGCTCCCAGTTAGCTGGTACTTTATTTCTTGGCGTGTCCCTAAGGGCAAATTTGCAACAAAACTTAACCTATAACTGTTGAGAATCATTCCGATCTGTGGTGAGATAGGCTTATTGAACGTTGATCTCAATAAGTTTGGTCTTATTGAGGCGTTGTCCTTAAGGAATGATTGCTATGCAAACCTACGGAAATGCTGATGTCACCTACGATTGGTGGGCCGGTAACGCCCGTTTTGCCAATCTGTCGGGATTGTTTATTGCGGCTCATGTGGCTCAGGCCGCCCTAATTACGCTGTGGGCAGGTTCGTTTACCCTGTTTGAGCTGTCTCGGTTTGATCTGACCCTGCCAATGGGCGAGCAAGGGCTAATTTTGCTGCCTCACCTGGCTACTTTGGGTTTGGGCGTCGGTAACGAAGGACAAATTGTAGATACCTATCCCTACTTTGTGGTGGGAGTGGTGCATTTGATTTCCTCTGCCGTACTAGGGGCCGGGGCGCTATTCCACACGTTCAAGGCCCCGGCTGATTTGAAGCAGGCTAAGGGTCAGGCCCGCAAGTTTCACTTTGAGTGGGATGATCCCGCTCAACTGGGGCTAATTTTGGGCCACCACCTGCTGTTTTTAGGAATTGGGGCGCTGCTGCTGGTGGCCAAAGCCACGACCTGGGGCGGTCTGTACGATTCCACTACTCAGACCGTGCGTCTGGTACAGCCTACTCTAGATCCTCTAGTTATTTATGGCTACCAAACCCACTTTGCCAGCATTAGCAGCCTGGAAGATTTGGTTGGCGGCCATGTGTATGTGGGTGTGCTGCTAATTGCAGGTGGCATCTGGCACATTTTGGTGCCACCCCTTAAGTGGGCCAGAAACGTGCTGCTGTTCTCTGGCGAAGCGATTCTCTCCTACTCGTTGGGTGGCATTGCCCTAGCTGGGTTTGTGGCGGCTTACTTCTGTGCCGTCAATACCCTGGCCTATCCCGTGGAATTCTATGGGCCGCCGCTGGAGGTCAAGCTGGGCATTATGCCCTACTTTGCTGACACCGTGGCACTGCCGTTGAATAGCCATACCTCTCGTTGCTGGCTGGCCAATGCTCACTTCATCCTAGCTTTTCTCTTTTTACAGGGCCATCTATGGCACGCCCTGAGAGCAATTGGGTTCGATTTTCGTCGGGTGGAAAAGGCTCTGAGCGCGATCGAGTCCTGACCTATCGAACCCTTTCGTGTTGGCTAGTTCTCCTCTCTTTGGGGGGCGTTTAGGGCTCCAACATCCTGCCCCCCTTTTCTAATCTTTGTATAAACGCTAAGGAAGCGCATTGTAATGAGCAAAATTGGCCTATTTTACGGCACTCAAACTGGTAATACCGAAACCCTGGCTGAAGCCATTCAAGCCCAGTTTGGCGGAGAAAGTGTCGTTTCAATCCACGATATTGCCAAAGCGTCCTCTGAAGACCTTGCTGACTACGACTGCATTATTGTCGGTTGTCCTACCTGGAATATCGGCGAGCTACAGGTCGATTGGGAAGGCTTCTATGATGAGTTAGATGCTGTTGATTTTACAGGCAAAAAAGTGGCCTATTTTGGGCCGGGTGATCAGGTTGGCTATGCCGATAACTTTCAAGATGCGATGGGAATTTTGGCTGAGAAAATTACATCTCTGGGTGGCACTACCGTTGGTCAATGGCCTACCGATGGCTATGACTTTAATGAGTCAAAAGCGGTACAAAACGGAAAGTTTGTCGGTCTGGCGCTGGATGAAGATAACCAACCAGAACTCACGGCTGAGCGCATTAAAACCTGGGTAGCACAACTGAAACCGGCCTTTGGCGTATAGGAAGCGTTGCAGGGTGCATCATCGGCCAGCATGAGGCACCCTCAACCATCGCTCCATTGCAACACAGACGCAATATTCAACTCATTTCTTTGGGAACTCACTGTTTATGTCTGCTTCTACTACCCCTGATGCGCTTTGGATTAACGTCAGCCCAAGTTTTCAGCGCTTTGATCACAAGCTTCTGGGCTGTCTGGCTCGCTATTTGGAAATCTCCCACTGGGCCTACAGCCAAACCCCGGACGAACCCAGTTCGCTGGACATTGCTCTGACGCTGCTGCACGACTACATCAAGGGGCAGAACCGACCCATACACCTGCTGGGCCACGGCATCGGGGGCTTAGTGGGACTCCTCTACACTCGCCAAAATCCCCATCGAGTAAAGTCGCTCACGTTGCTCTCGGTAGGCGTTCACCCCATGGTGGACTGGCAAGCCCACTACTATGCCCAGCTCGAAAAGTTGCCCTGTAGTCGGTGGCAAATTTTGGCTCAAATGGCGTTTACTCTGTTTGGTCATCAGGCCAGACCCTTGGTGAATGGCTGGGTCAAGCTTTTAGAACAAGACCTAGCTCAATCGCCATCGCCCCACTCATTGCTAAAGCACACGAGCCTTTGCCCAGGTAGTGTGCCCGTACCTCTCTTAATCTGCGGCAGCTTGGATGATGCCATTACCGACCCTACCCAAATTCAAGGTTGGAAACCCTGGCTTAAGCCGGGCGATCGACTGTGGCAGTGCCCCAGCGGGCGGCATTTTTTCCATGCTACCCATCCCCATCCGGTGGCCAGACAAATTCTTGATTTCTGGAACGTAACGGAACCTCAAACCCTTCAGCCCATTGGTTTAGAAGCGCTCTCTTAGCTGGTTTGTTAACGCGTTCTTGCCTCGTCCTTACTCTTCACTCTTCTGCGCTATGGCTCCTTCAGATAGTTTACTGGCCGTGATAGTTCCGATTGCCATCTGGGCCTTAGCTCTGGCCTTTGTGGTAGCAATTTTGCTGGCCGTTGAAGATGGCCTACAACGCCTCAAAAGACTGCACCAAATTCCCTGCTACCGCTGTCGCTACTACACCGGCAGTCACTACCTGAAATGTCCTGTTAATCCTTTGTCGGCCTGTTCAGAAGCAGCCCTCCACTGCAAAGACTACGAAGAATATCCCATCTCAGCGCCTCGCTCGGCTGAACCCTCGTCCTGCAGGCTCCGACCCAGGCCCGCCAAGCTCTTTACCCGCTAAGCCCAATCCGCGAATTATCCTGTCTGGCGGGCCTGCAACCCGATACTGGCCATCTAGAACCCTTTTCCCATGCTGACCCTCTCTCCTCGACCCCAACTCTCTATTCTGCAAACCTTCCCCAGCAAAGCTAGCCTTCCTCCCCTGCGCGATCACCTCTGGCTGATTGAACAGGGTGTGGTTCGTACCCTGACCCAGCACCAAGACGGCTACACAACTACCCTTGGCATTTGGGGCCACGGAGAAGTAGTTGGCTTAGTGCTGACTCAGCTCCGACCTTACCAAATGGAGTGCCTGACGCCTGTGGTGGCTACTGAAATGCCAATGGGAAACCAGAGCCGCTACTGGCAAGACTTACTGCTCAACCATCTCTGGCGTAGCCAGGAGCTATTCACCATTGTGCAAAATCCCTCCTTGGCCGACGGATTGTTGCGTTTGCTCTACTGGCTGGCTGAGCGCTTTGGTCAGATCACGCCGCAAGGATTCCTGCTGGAGTCGGTACTAACGCATCAGCAAATTTCTGAGACCTTAGGTTGCAGCCGGGTCGCCGTTACCCGCATGCTCAATCAGCTAGAGCGAGATGGTCGCTTAACGCGGCTGCACAATAAAGAGAGGCGGCTAGAGTCATTGCTTAATCAGCCCCCCAAGCTCAATCCGCAACAGGTTGGTTGTCGTCGGGCTATTCTGCTACCTGAAGATGGGCTGACTCTACCGACTCACCGCTAGCCGCCCAGTTCTTGTTAGCTAACTCAAATCCAGCTCTCAGCTCCGCTTAATCTCCGAGCTAGCCGCCCAGTTCTTGTTAGCTAACTCAAATCCAGCTCTCAGCTCCGCTTAATCTCCGAAAGGCATTAATTTAGAAACTGGAACGCTGAGAGAATTAATATGACCAGATTGCGAAATTTTCTACTTGGGTTATGCCTTTTGGGTGTGGTCGTGCTGATTTGGGATGCTCTGCCCTTTTATGCCACCGCTGACTCGCTGCCTAAAACCGTTAACTCTGCTAATGACCAAACCCTGGCCACAGCTACCTTTGCGGGTGGTTGCTTTTGGTGCATGGAAAAGCCCTTTGACGAGCTAGATGGCGTGGTATCCACCACTTCTGGATACACCGGCGGCAGCAAGGTCAACCCCACCTACGAGGAAGTATCGGCGGGCGGTACCGGCCATGTGGAGTCGGTGGAGATAGTTTACGACCCGACCCAGATTAGCTACGAGGAGTTATTAGATGTATTTTGGAAGAATGTAGACCCATTGGACAATCGCGGCCAGTTTTGCGATAAGGGCAGCCAGTATGAGTCAAAAATCTTTGTTCACGACGAGCAGCAGCGGCAGCTAGCAGAAGCCTCAAAACAACGGCTCAGCACCCAGGCTAAGTTCAAAACTACCCCCATTGCCACAGAGATTGAAACGGCCCAAGCCTTTTACCCCGCTGAGAATTATCATCAGGACTACTACCTCAAGCATCCGCTGCGCTACAACTTCTACCGCACGGCCTGCGGACGCGATAAACGGCTGGCAGAAGTTTGGGGTGAAGCGGCGCTACATTAAATCCTGCTCTTGGGTCGGTTCTTCGTCTTCAAGACCTTGTTCTAGCTTGTATTCAGTAATCAACTGAGCCATTTTGTGACGCATGTTGAGATGGGTTTCTACTCCTTCGTAGGCGTAGCGATTAAAGCCGCCCTGATCGACGAGTTGTTTCAGGTAGCTAATTCGTTCCTCTGGGTTGGGGTGAGAGGCAAACCAACTGACGCCGCCGCTACCGTACTCGTCTTTGAGGGTTTTCATCAGATTATGGAGCCCATCTGCTGCGTAGCGTCCGTTAGACAGGATTTTGGTTCCTAAAATGTCAGCCTGGCGCTCCATGTCACGAGAATAGCTCGATACAATCAGCCCCGCTGCAATGTTGGCCAGTTCGGGAATGGGGATAAAGGCCGCTAGGCTGGTAGTCAGGTTGCCCTGGGTAGCCATCTGGAAACCGTGAGATAGTACCGCGTGGGAAATTTCATGACCCAGCAGTCCGGCTAGCTCGGCCTCGGAGTTACTCTTGGTAATCGCTCCGGCGTTGATGAAAATCTTGCCGCCCGGCAGCGCAAAGGCGTTGAGGCTGTCATCCATGACCACCTCAAAGGTGTAAGTAAACTCGTCTCGTCCGGTGAGGGTGGCTAGCTTTTGGCCAATGTCGTCCACGTAGGCTCGGATGTCGGGGTCATCAACCATGGGCAACTGCCGCATCACTTGGTCGGCCACCTGCTGGCCCAGGTTGCTTTCGCCCTGCATCAGCAAAATGCCAGAATTCAATGCTGTAAATGGCCCCAGCAAACCGCCGGTAAGAATGTAGCCAGCCGCTCCTGTAACGATGTTGGATACCAGGTTGCGAGTCAGGGTCTGGTTCATCTGGCCTCGAAACCGATCCAAATTATCCTTAGAAAGCTGGGCCATTGCCTCAGCATCGGGATGCTCTGGGTTGAGTAGGGCAAACTGGTTGGCGGTAATGGCGGCCTCAATCCACTTCTCCTGGGCCATTTGCACCTCGATTTGAGCCTTCAACAGGTCAGGATGGTAGGGATAGCGAATAATCGCGGCTTCTAGAACCTGCATGGCATCGTGGGCTTGGCCCTGCTGCACCAGGTAGCGGGCGTACATTCCCTGACCTGGCAAAAACTCTGGATATTCCTTCACTAGTAGCTCCAGAGGCACCCTTACCCGGCTCACCACCCCGGAATCTTCCCCTGCCAGAGCCTCACGCCAGTAGACCTGGCCAGCGGGGGGTAAATCCTCAGGGTTAGTGACTGGCAAAATTGGCTCGGCTGGGGTGGCTTCGGCCAGCCATTTGGAATCCTTTGCGCGGCGATAGAGAGGTTCAGCGGCGGCTAAATCTCCAGCCAGATAAAAGCGGTCAGCCTCCATCAACAGTTGACTACGCTTGGCTAGTTCGGGATCCAGCTCGCGCAGTAGATCCCTAGGGTCAATCGGGAGGGACTCCGCCGCCTCCTCTACCTCCTCCGTCTCCTCTGCCTCGGCATCATCAATATCGGGTATCGTTTCACTCACCGCAGGTTGAGCGGGTTCTGCTTGAGGTTCCTCGGCTTCACTAGCGGGGGTAGGTAGCTTTAGGGTGCCATCGGGTTGCTCTGGATAGGGGGTTGGCAGCGTATTATCTGGTCGAGAGGCCGGGTCTACCTGTAGCGCATCCTCAGAAGATAGCAGGGTTGATGAGCGTTCAGTCGTTGCTGTAGACGAGGAAAGCGGTTCTGTGGCCCAGCTTGGTCTTCCCCATAGGTGCCTGGGGCCAATCCATACAGTAATGAGTAAACTCGCCAGCACCAGGGATAAAAACCGCCTTGCAGCTACCACAGAAACTCCTCGACTCGCTATCGCAGGACCGTAGTGAATGGTAAATAGACCGACCTAGCTCTACTTGACCTGATTGTCGTGTACCTGAACTCGGAAGTTCCCTCTCCCTAAGCTAGGCAAATTGGGCCTATCTGTGCGTTTTAAACCCAAAAAAGCTTTTGCCAAGGCAGAATGGTTGACCTTATAATTTTTTAATAAACTTAACACACTAGCCTTCCATGACCGTGGAAACCTTCCAACCCTGGCTCAACTTTGTTCATCCGACTATCATGTGGCTGCTGCTGGCGGCTACCCTCTATGCGCTGTATTTGGGCATTCAGGCTCGTCGCACCCGACTGGCTGATGCCGAAACCCGCAAAGAGCTTATCAAAGGTAAATTCGCGCTGCGGCACCACAAGGTTGGCTCGGCCCTGCTGGCCTTTATGGTGTTGGGTACCATCGGTGGCATGGGCGCTACCTATCTGGAGAGTGGCAAGCTCTTTGTTGGCCCGCACCTGCTGGTTGGCCTTAGCATGGCTGGGTTAATTGCTACCTCGGCGGCACTGGTACCGTTTATGCAAAAGGGTAGTGAAACGGCACGGCTCACGCACATTTCGCTGAATATGATTCTGGTTGGCCTGTTTGGTTGGCAGGCAATTACCGGCATGAAAATTGTGCTACGGTTGCTGTCTAACCTTTAGGCTCGCTTGCCCCAGCCAGACCAGAAATAATGGCGATGGTAGCTCTGGGGCAGCGGTAGGCCGCTGCTGGTATGGAAATCTTCCTGAACTTTACGGGTCAGGCGCTTTGACACCTGCCGCACCACCTGGTTGAGCAGGCGATCGCCCGATGCCTTAATTAAATGATGAGGCAGGGCGTTAAGAAATCGCGGCTTGTGGATTTTGACGGTTAGCGTTAGCTCCCAATCAACCTGGGTTAGCGGGGTTGGGGATGAGCCATCATCACTGGGTTCTGATAAATTCAGCAGCGCTCTAAAGTCCACATCGTATCCTGGCGGCACGTAGCCAGGGATAGGTACAGTATCAATCCGATAAACCTGGTGATCGAGGGGAGATAAGTACAGACCCACTCTCGGCTCAACCTCGTACCCCAACACCGAAAAATGCCCCACCACCAGGGCATAGCCATGATCTGAGATAGGCTCTACTCGCATGGGATGGGCACAGCGAGGAAACCATTCCCGATGGCTGTTGAGATAAGCACCAACGGTCTCAATGTCGGCGGCCATATCCATTTGGCCAGCATATTCGCCCTCGAATAGCAGGGTGGCCTCTGGTTCAGTGACCTGCTTAGAACCATTGACTGATGGATTTTCGGCCTCCGACTGGGTATAAACCTCCGGGGCATCAACCAACGGAGAACGGTAAATCTCTGAAGAAGACTGGATTGGGTCTAGAGTCACAATACAACCATTGAGCTAACAACACCCTGCCAAGTCGCGCTGGCACCTAAGCTTATGTTAAGCCTTGTATCTAGCATTCTATGTAGAGTTATCCCAAGGATGCACCAATAAACTGTGGCAAACATCACGATTCACCTAAAAGTTCAGCATCGATACTCCCAAGCTAGGCCCATAGTACTGACTAAAAGTAATCTAAGGCAACGGCTCATCCCGGAGGAGGGTTCTCAATGGGGGCCAGATTCCGTACTATGATGGTCAGCGTTATCGGGGAATCAGCCGTGAAAGCTTTTGTTGTTGGGGCTACTGGAGAAACTGGCTCAAGGATTGTGGCTCAGCTTGTTAAGCGTGGGGTGCCTGTGAAGGCACTAGTCAGAGATGTGGCTACTGCCCGCACCAAGTTGCCGACTGAGGTAGAGTTGATGACTGGCGATGTAACCGACAAAGCCAGTTTAAGAGCAGCAATTGCTGACTGTACGGTTCTTCTCAGCGCCACGGGTGCTAGTCCCAGCTTTGACCCCACTGGCCCCTACCAAGTTGATTACGAAGGCACCAAAAACCTGGTAGACGTGGCTAAAGAAGCCGGAATTGAGCATTTTGTGATGGTGTCTTCTCTCTGTGTATCCAGGTTCTTTCATCCCCTCAATTTGTTCTGGCTGATTTTGTATTGGAAAAAGCAGGCTGAGGATTACCTGCAGGCCAGCGGCCTGACTTATACCATCGTGCGTCCTGGTGGTCTTAAAAACGAAGACGATGACCCCAGAGTGCTGATTATGGCTCCGGCTGACACCTTGTTTGAAGGCAGCATACCCCGCATGAAGGTCGCAGAGGTTTGTGTAGAAGCGCTGTACCAACCGGCGGCTCGCAACAAAGTTGTTGAAATTATTGCTCAAGATAATGTAACTGAGCGATCGTTTGGGGATTTGTTTTCCAGCATCATTGAGTAGTTAGCAAATTAGGCCTACGCACCTAAAGTTTGACTGGTGGGCAGAGTTAGATGTACCCGGATTATCAACGCTGAAACCTAAACTGTGATGGCAGAGCCTATACTAGAGCCCATTTTAAGACGTTTTAGGTTGGCCAGGGTAGTTCCCTATATTCCTAAAGATGCCATTCTTTTGGATATTGGTTGTGGGTCTGAGGCTGTTTTTCTTCAGCACATGACTTCTCGAATTAAGCAGGGTTTTGGTGTAGACTTTAAGGCGAATCCTTTTGAAACCGACAACATTCGGGTTTTGCGGCTTAAGCTCAGTGGGCAATTGCCATTTCAAGATGACAGCTTTGATGTAGTGACTATGCTGGCGGTGTTAGAACATATTGAACATGAGGCGAGTATTCTACAGGAAATTCATCGCGTTCTTGTACCTGGTGGAAAACTAATTTTAACGGTGCCGTCAGTTTGGGCGCAGCCCGTTCTAGAATTTCTGGCTTATCGCCTGAGGATTGTGAGCGAAGCTGAAATTCGAGATCACAAACGCTACTACAATCGTCAGCGGTTGTATCATGCATTGGTTAAAAACGCTGGATTCCAAAACTTTAGCCATCGCTACTTTCAGCTTTGGATGAATAACTTCTGCACTGTTTCTAAGGGTTGATTTTTGCCTATGAAGCTTTCTGTAGTTATCCCGTGTTTTAATGAGGTTGGCACAATTCAGCAAGTGGTGGATGCGGTTAAACGTTCTCCAGTAGAAGCCTATGAAATTATTATTGTGGACGACTGTTCCATTGATGGTACTCGCCAATTGCTGGAATCTCAAATTGCTGATCAGGTAGATTGCGTTATCTACCATCCTATTAATCGAGGTAAAGGTGCAGCGCTGAGAAGTGGTTTTGCCGCGGCAACCGGGGATATTATTATCGTCCAAGATGCTGATTTAGAGTACGATCCTCAAGAGTTTCCAATTGTTATTGAGCCAATCCTAAACGGCAAAGCGGATGTGGTGTACGGGTCGCGGTTTCAGGGGGGTAGGCCGCATCGGGTTGTGTATTACTGGCACATGGTTGGCAATAAGTTTTTAACCATGCTGTCGAATATGCTGACCAATATTAACTTGACCGATATGGAAACCTGCTATAAGGCTTTTCGTCGAGAGGTGATTCAATCCATCCGCATTCGAGAAAATCGGTTTGGCTTTGAGCCTGAAATTACCGCCAAGGTTGCCAAACTGAATTGTCGAATTTATGAGGTGGGGATTTCATACTACGGGCGTACCTATAAAGAGGGCAAAAAAATCGGCTGGAAAGATGGCGTTTGGGCCATCTACTGCATTCTTAGATACAACCTGCTGGGTTAACAGAGAAAGCGTCAGGCCCTGACGAGTCAACCACATGGCTCATAGGCGGCTGGTTGACTGACAAAATCCTCAAAGCTGGCGGCTGAAGCCGCGCCTACACAGGCAAAACCCGCCTGCGCGGGTTATAACTGGGTCGAGTAGTCGGCGGCGGCCGACTTGGATTGTATAGCCGCGGTTTGAACCGCTAAGGCTGTATCAATACCCTTTATAGCAATTCTCGGTTGGGTAAAGTACATATGCTGCTTAGAAG
>Ga0224723_1001045_pt1 | contig 17562 bp, 13 predicted proteins | sample Balambano_FR2_Me_FD_161647 | JGI IMG/M metagenome (GOLD analysis project Ga0224723, IMG submission 161647) | Freshwater sediment microbial communities from Lake Towuti, South Sulawesi, Indonesia - Balambano_FR2_MetaG | ecosystem: Environmental > Aquatic > Freshwater > Lake > Sediment | place...
CGGTGTGTCGAAAGGTGTGGAATTTTGCATTGCGTGAGCGTAAAGACTGGATCAACGCTCGTAAGTGCCCGGTGAATGCTTGCTCAATTGTCTCTGAGTACATCACACCCGCTGATGCGCCATATCCCAACTCTGCTCAGCAATGTAAATCGCTGACAGTGGCAAAAGACCAGGTTTCAGCACTCAAAACTGTTAATGCTCAAGTACTGCGACAAGTTTTGAGGAAGCCAGAGACTGCTTTTGTGGACATGAGTCGTCAAGGGATGGGATTTCCCCGATTCAAAAACAAGGCTCGGCTTCGTTGGTTTGTGTATCCACAATTGGGCAAAGCTCAATTCTTAAAGGGGAATCCAATCAAGCTGCCTCAGTTGGGATGGATGGAGTACGTTAAGTCTCGCGAGATCCCCGATGGCTTCGTTGTGAAGCAAGTTCGAGTCGTTCGCAAGGCTTCGGGATACTTCCTGATGTTGACGCTGGAAGCAGATGAGAATGTCGCTGATCCAGTTCTGTTTGGGCATCCACCGTCGCAAGTTTGCCCACAATGCGATACGCAGACTGGGAAGAAAGATTTAAGTGATAGGCTGCATGCTTGTCCTGCATGCGGTTACACAACTCACGGAGCCGTGGCAGCCGCACAAGTGATCCGCGATCGCGGGATCTCCGCGCTGGGAAGCAGGGTCGAACAAATTGCCTGTGGAGACGGTCTGACGGGGACTGGCAACAGCCTAGTTAAGAGTCAAAGAAGCAGGAAGAAAGGTGGAGAGGCACGGCAACAGAGCCTGCCTCGTAACATCTTTTGAGAATCCCCCGCGCTTCAGCCAGGGGAGAACTTCAAATTACTTGAGCCGTTTATGCGTTGAGGGTGTACTGACACCTTAAGCACCTTAAGCAAAGGACTCGATCGCATGCAGGTACAGAACGCGGAGTTGCAGGAAAAAATTCGACAGCAGTTTGATAGTGCGCCCTACCCCAACATTCCCATTGACCAGTCACCAAAGCACGATGCCAATGCTCTGTACGTCCATAATCTGAACACGCCGTTCTATTTACGCAGCCAAAGCCTGATTGATCCGCGCCAGGTGACGATTCTGGATGTGGGGTGTGGGAGTGGCTACAAAACGCTGGTTCTGGCGGAAGCGAATCCCGGTGCGACGATCGTAGGCATCGATCTCTCTGAAAAGTCTCTGGAACTGGCGCGGCAGCGGCTAGATTACTACGGCTTTACCCAGGTGCAGTTTCACGCGCTTTCTCTGGATCAGGTGACGCAGCTAGGCTTGGAATTTGATTACATCAACTGCGATGAAGTGCTTTATCTAATGCCTGATCTGGTGCAGGCTCTAGAAGCTTTGAAAGCGGTGCTCAAGCCATCGGGGATTCTGCGCAGCAATCTTCATAGTCTCTATCAGCGGCAACACTTCTTTCGGGCACAGGAGCTATTTACCCTGATGGGATTGATGCAGAGCAATCCAACAGACCCGGAAATCAACGCGGTTCTGGATACATTCAAAGCATTCAAGGACGGCGTTCCGCTCAAGAAGGAAACCTGGAACCCTCAAACTGCCGACGCTGATCCCCAGGAATATGTGCTGATGAATTTCTTGTTTCAGGGCGATCAGGGCTACACAATCCCCGATTTGTTTGCCGCACTCCAGGAAACCCAGCTAGAGCTGATCTGCATGGTCAATCAGCCCCACTGGGATCTGAATCTTGTGTTTCAAAACCCGCAAGAACTGCCTGCTTTTTGGCAAACGGCTCTGCCCCAGCTTGCGATGGAGGCTCGGCTGCAGATTTTTGAGCTAATCGCCCCGGTGCATCGACTGCTTGATTTCTGGTGTGGGCACGCAGGGCAAACCCCGTCCTGGCAACCGCCGCAAGCCTGGCAGCCGAGCGACTGGCAAACGGCACGGGTTCAGATTCATCCGCAGCTTCACAGAGACAGCGTTAAAGCGGATTTAGTCGAGTGCATTCAGCAGCAGCGATCGATTGAAATCAGCCGTCACCTTGCCGCACCCGCAACCGCCCCCCTGTGGCTCAGTCCCTATCTCGCTGCCTGCCTGCTGCCGCTCTGGGAAGCCCCGCAGCGGTTTGCAACGCTATGCCAGCGTGCCCTCCAAATCCGGAGCCGCGATCCGGTCACGCTCAAACCCATGAATCCCCATCAGACCAATCAGGAATTGCGCGATGCGCTGATTAACTTAGAGCGATATTCTTACATTCTGCTGACCCAACCTCAGAAGTCACAGGCAGGATAGCTTCAAAAATACTAGTAGAAATACGAGTGATGTCGCCAGAAGTGGTAAGGAATCTTACACGATTCTGCCGTTGGTTTCATGTACTCCTACGCCTTGACACCCTTGTTTTACCGTCGATATCGCTGCTGCACACTTCAGATAAATTGCCTCTTCAATGATTATAAAGATACGGTAAAGATGAAAACGGTCTCATGATCGAAGAAAACGAGTGTGCAATCATATGCCCTAGTGATATTACGCAATGTCTCTTAGCCTTTCATGCTGTTGGACTCGAGTTGCCTGGGAAGTTCACTGGATGAAGCCTGGATAACAAAAGATTCGTTCCACTGTTCTTCCAGTTAGCGAGCTGCACGTTTGTTCCTGTCTTTACCTGAAATTGCCTGGCTTTTCAGAGTGCTTTTCTCTGTACTCACTGAAATGCACGATCGTCTGAGGCATGTCTGTTTTGGGATCGTTTCACAGGTGTCAGATTTGCTTTCCCTAAACTATGGACTCTACCAAGAAAATGATGCTCTCAATCGTCATTCCTGTTTGCAATGGGGGTGAAAGTTTTCGCAGATGTTTGGCAAGTTTGGCGGATTATGCTCCTCCATCGATCGAGATTGTCATTGTCGTAGATGGCGGAACAGATCACTCCGGACAACTTGCTCAAGCATTTGGCGCAAAAGTACTGCAACTGCCGACATCTGGCGGACCTGCGCGCGCGCGAAACTTGGGGGCACAGATGGCGACTGGAGACATTCTATTCTTTATGGATGCAGATGTCACGATCGCACCCAATACGCTGGAGCAGATCATTGCCGTATTTCAGGAACAGCCTGATTTAGCGGCTTTAATCGGCTCCTACGACGATATGCCGGGCGCGCCTAACTTTCTGGCACAGTACAAAAATTTGTTTCACCACTATACCCACCAGACAGCGTCTGAGGAAGCGTCTACTTTCTGGGGAGCTTGCGGCGCAATCCGTCGAGATATTTTTCTCAAGGTGGGAGGGTTTAATGAGGCATATCGCTATCCCTCCATTGAAGATATTGAACTGGGATATCGCCTGAGACACCTGGGCTATCGAATTCGGCTTTGCAAATCGATTCAGGTGAAGCACTTAAAGCGATGGGAACCCGTTTCGCTGCTCAAAGCCGAGATCTTCTACCGAGCGCTGCCGTGGACTGAATTGCTCTGGCATAATCGCCAGTTTATTAACGATCTCAATTTAAAGAGTGAAGCTCGCCTAAGCGTGGTTTTGACGTTTACGCTGGTTGCAGCTCTGATTGCTGCGGGGTGGTGGCAGCTTGCCTGGGGCGTGGCGGCTGCGGCTGCGATCGCGCTATTGCTAATCAACCTACCGGTTTATCGGTTCTTTTTGAGAAAGCGGGGATGGATTTTTATGCTGAAAACCATTCCGTGGCACTGGCTGTATTTCTTCTACAGCGGCTTTTCGTTTGCGATCGGCACAGCTCGCTATCACCTGTTCTCGAAACGCAGAATGCGTCCGGTCAATGCTAGCGCCGCTCAAATTTCTTAGAACGCTTAAGACTCAGCGATCGTTTGCTTGAGAAAGGCATGTTATCGCTTACTTCTGGCGATTTTCTAAACGTAACAACTTAATTTGATTGGAAACCCAAACCTGTGGAGAGTCTTATGGATCGCTATCCTGTTGTAATTATTGGTGGAGGACCCGCCGGACTGACGGCTGCATACGAATTAACAAAGCAGGGTATCCAATCTGTTGTGTTAGAAAAAGGTGACAAAGTCGGCGGTATTTCTCGCACGGAAACCTACAAAGGCTATCGCTTTGATATTGGTGGACATCGTTTCTTCACAAAAGTAGAAGCAGTCAAGCAATTCTGGAAAGAAATTCTGGAAGACGATTTTATCAAAGTGCCTCGCCTTTCGCGAATCTACTACGGAGGAAAGTTTTATAACTATCCGCTGTCGCTGGTGAATACATTGACGAACCTTGGTCCAATTCAGAGTTTCTTCATTTTGCTGAGCTATTTGAAGGCAAAAGCGAAGGCAAAGCTGAACGGCTGGGTGGAACCGGAAACCTTTGAAGATTGGGTGATTGACTGCTTTGGCGAACGGCTTTACCGCATCTTTTTCAAGACCTACACCGAGAAAGTTTGGGGAATTCCCTGCAACAAAATTTGTGCCGACTGGGCAGCTCAAAGGATTCAGGGAATGTCGCTGAAGCGGGCGGTAATTAACGCCCTGTTTGGCAGCCAGAATGCGAAAAGCCTGATCAAAGAGTTTGATTATCCGCGCTTAGGTCCGGGCATGATGTGGGAGCGGTGTCAGGAAATGGTCGAGCGGCGAGGATCACCTGTTCATCTTCAGTCTTCGGTGACCCGGATCGATCGCGAAGGAACTCGGATTAAGCAAATCACGGTGCAGCAGGGAGATCAAACCTTTCAGCTCACAGGCGATCATTTTATTTCCAGTATGCCTGTGACCAAGCTCTTGCACTGCCTTGATCCCCTGCCGCCAGATGAAGTGCTCCAGGCAGCTCGGAGTTTGAAGTATCGAGATTTTTTGATTGTTTCGCTCGTTGTTAACCAGCCCGATCTGTTCCCCGACAACTGGCTCTACATCCACAGCCCAGAGTTTAAGGTGGGGCGCATCCAGAATTTCAAGAATTGGAGTCCAGAAATGGTTCCAGACCCCAGCAAAACCTGCTTGGGGATGGAGTATTTTTGCAGTGAGGGCGATGAGCTATGGGAAATGCCGGATGCTGAGCTGATCAAGCTGGCGACTCAAGAGGCGATCGGTCTTGGCTTGGGCGTTCGTCCGGGGGATGTGGAAGATGGCGTAGTGATTCGTCAGTACAAAGCCTATCCGGTTTATGACGGCGAGTACCGCAAGCATCTTCAGGTGATTCAGGACTATCTGGAAACCTTTGAAAACCTGCAAACCGTGGGGCGAAACGGAATGCATCGCTATAACAACCAGGATCACTCGATGCTGACAGCAATGCTGGCAGTGAAGAATATTCTGGGCGAATTTCACAGCCTCTGGGATGTCAATACGGAGCGTTCCTACCATGAGGAATTCACAAAAGACGAATGGAAGTCTTCAGCGAAAAAAAGCGATACGTTAGAACCCTCGCTGTCGCAGGCTTAATTTCTGATTGACTCAAACCCGATGGACGCACTGCACCCCTTTGTCACGGTTATCATTCCGGTGTTCAACGACGCAGAACGACTCAAGCGTTGTCTGACTGCCCTGGAACAGCAAACCTATCCTCACGATCGCTACGAAGTGGTTGTGGTGGACAATGGCTCTGATCCCGCGCAGGACATTCCGGTCGTGGTGGGGCAGTTTCAGCAGGCGATCGTCCAGGAGGAACTGCAGCCCGGCTCCTATGCCGCCAGAAATCGGGGCATTGCGATCGCGAAAGGAGCGGTGATAGCTTTTACCGATGCGGACTGCATTCCCGATGCGGACTGGCTGGCGCGAGGGGTGCAGTGGCTTCAGCGATCGCCTGATTGTGGGCTGGTGGCAGGGCGGATCGAGGTGTTTTTTGAAAATCCAAACCGGATTACGCCGGTTGCGTTGTACGAACAGTTGACCGCGTTTCCGCAGCAGCGGCTGTTGCAGGAACATCACGGAGGAGCGACCGCCAATGTCTTCACCTGGAAACGGGTGATCGATCGGGTGGGGGGATTTGATGCGGCTCTGAAAGCGCGAGGTGATCTGGAATGGGGAAAACGGGTGTTTGAAGCAGGCTATCAGCAGGTGTATGCCGATGATGTCAGGGTAGCGCATCCGGCGCGATCGTCCTATCAGGAACTGTATCGGCGCACAATTCGGTTAGTGGGCGGCATTTATGACTTGCAGCGAACGAAGCAGACTTCGGCGCTGCAGCGAAATCTACTGTTTGTGACCGAATTTGTGAAGAGTTTGGTTCCGCCGCTAATGTTCATCTGGAATACATTGCGGGACAAGCGACTGCATAGCCTGGAGCAAAAGATTAAGGTATCTGGTGTGATGATTTTGGTGAGATATATCAGTGCATGGGAAATGATGAGACTCAAGTTTGGAGGCGTTTCTGCAAGGGGATAATTGTCTGCAAGAAGATAATTAAGACTCTGGCGATCGCACAGCAGCAGTAAATCTTATTTAGAAGCGACGCGATATTATGCGGATTGCATTCATCGTCTGGGAATTTCCTGTTCTATCTGAAACCTTTGTTCTCAATCAAATCACCGGATTAATCGATCGAGGACATCAGGTGGATATTTATGCACATATTCCAGGCAATACCGCGAAGATGCACCCGGATGTTAACCGCTATCGGCTACTCGATCAAACTTACTATGTTCCAGCGATCCCTAAGAATTTGCTGTGGCGGCTTTTGAAGGGAATCAGGCTATTTTTCAGCAACCTCAAGAAGAATTCAGCGTTAACCTGGCGATCGCTGAACTTCCTCCAATATGGCAGTCGTGCGGCTTCGCTGTGGCTGCTATATGCCATTACACCGTTATTAGATCAGCAATTAAACCAGCGTTCCTATGACATTATTCACGCTCAGTTCGGCACAGATGGATTAACAGGTTTATCGCTGCGGGAAGTTGGGGCAATGCAGGGAAAACTGATAACTACTTTTCGAGGCTATGACATCAGCACCTATGTCAAGCAGCGAGGAGCCGAGGTTTATCAAAAGCTGTTTCACAAGGGCGATTTCTTCCTGGCAAACTGTGAGTTTTTTCGACAGCAGGCAATTCAGATTGGCTGCAGCCCGGCTCAAATTAAAGTGCATGGTTCTGGGATCGATTGCAGCCGCTTTCACTTTGTCGATCGACACTTTCCTGAAAATGGCATTGTGCGACTGGTGACGACAGGGCGATTGGTCGAGAAGAAAGGGATTGAGTATAGTATTCGAGCGGTTGCCAGGCTGCTGAAAACCTACCCGCATCTGGAGTACAAAATTATTGGCGATGGGGAGTTAAGAAAACCGCTGCAGCGGCTCATTCAGTCGCTGGGCGTGGGCGATCGCGTTCACTTAGTCGGGCAAAAACCGCAGCCGGAACTGATCGAAATTCTGAATCAGTCCCATGTTTTTGTTGCTCCCTGCGTCACGGCAGCAGACGGCAATCAGGATGCTCCGGTGAATGTTTTGAAAGAGGCGATGGCAATGGGGTTGCCCGTGGTCAGCACGCATCATGGCGGCATTCCTGAACTGGTCGAAGATGGCGTTTCCGGGTTTCTCGTGCCCGAACGCGATGTCGATGCCCTGGTCGCTCGAATTGCCGAGCTGATTCAGCATCCAGAGCGATGGAGCGAAATGGGAAAAGCGGGTCGAGCCTATGTCGAAGCTCATTACGAGATCAATCAATTAAACGATCGCCTGGTGGAACTTTATCAGCAGGTCATCAACACGCTGCAGTTACTCGATCAGCAGCAATCAATCAACCTTAAATCGGTTCAGCTTACAAGTGAGGGATAACAAATGACGACCACTTCAACTGATCCATTCACTGATCCATTGATGAATAATCCATTAATGATTGATCCCCTGGTCACGATTGTCGTTGTGCCGCGAGAACGGTTTAGCTGTGCGAGGCGATCGCTGGAAAGCATTTATGAACACACGACGCTGCCGTTTAAGCTGGTTTATGTGGACGGGAATTCTCCGGCTAAAGTTCATCAATATCTGGAACATCAGGCGCAGGAAAAAGGCTTTCAGCTCATTCGCACGTCCAATTATCTCTATCCCAATCAGGCGCGCAATCTGGGGCTGGCTCAGGTGAAGACGCGCTATGTGGTCTTTGTCGATAACGATGTGATTGTCTCGCCTGGCTGGCTGGAAGCACTGGTGCGCTGTGCCGAGGAAACGGGGGCAGCGGTGGTGGGTCCACTGATGTGTCAGCACGAGCCTATCCATGAGGAAGTGCATTTTGCAGGCGGAGAATCTCACATCTGGGTGGATAATCGGGGGAGACGAAGACTGCGCGAAAAAATGTATCAGCAGGGACAGAAAGTGGAACAGCTTCGCCCTCAGCTCAAACGAATTCAGACTGAGCTGGCAGAATTTCACTGTGTCTTAGTTCGGACAGAAATTTTCGATCGCGTTGGTCTACTGGATGAACAGATGCTCAATACCAAAGAACATCTCGATTTTTGTATGACCGTGGCGGCGGCGGGGGGCAGCGTCTATTTTGAACCCGATTCGCTGGTGACTTATGTCCCCGGTGAACCGCAAGATTGGACAGACCTGCACTACTATATGTTGCGGTGGAGCAATGCCTGGACGCTAGCCAGCCTGAACCGTCTGCGCGACAAATGGGAGCTGGCAGAAGACGGCTACTTTCAGAGCAAGTATAAAAAGCTGGGCTGGCGGCGCAAAATGACTATTCTGGTTCCCCTGAATCGGATTCTGACGCTGGGGGTGAGCAGCCGTTTGCTGAATCCGCTCCTGATGCCGCTGGATAATTGGCTGAATCAAATTTTGACCGATCGCCATACTCGACAAGCAGCCCAGACCAAACCGCAGTCCCAGAGCCAGTCAGAGCAAGTTTCAGAGTCCCAATTTACCCAGGTCTGATATGCCCAGAGTTTATTACACCCCTGACAGTTCACTCCGGCGACCCGGTCAGCTTTTGCGGCAGATGGGGCGGGATTTGCTGGCATCGCGGGAGCTTGCCTGGCGGCTGATGGTGCGCGATATCAGCGCCCAATATCGTCAGTCCGCTTTAGGGTTGTTTTGGGCATTTGTGCCGCCGATCGCAATGGCGGTGGGCTTCACCTTCGCCAGTCAATCCAACATTATTCAGCCGGGCGTGACGGATATTCCCTATCCTGCCTATGTCATGTTCAGCACGTCGCTCTGGCAAACCTTTGTTGAAGCGATTAATGGTCCCATTCAGGCAGTCACGATCGCGAAGCCGATGCTGGCGCGAGTGAACTTCCCCAGAGAGGCGATCATCCTGGCAAAGGTCGGGGAAGTGATCTTCAACTTTGGGATCAAGCTGTTTCTGATTGTGGCACTGTTCCTGGTCTATCGCATCTCGGTGAGCTGGACGGTGATTCTGGCTCCGGTGGCGCTGTTTCACCTGATTTTGCTCGGCACGCTGGTCGGCACGCTGCTTTCCCCTTTTGGCGCACTTTATCAGGACGTGGCAAAAGGAATGTCGATGGTGACGGGGTTCTGGCTGCTGCTCACGCCTGTGGTGTTTCCGGTTCCCAAGGAAGGCGTGTTTGGAGTTTTAGTGCGGCTCAATCCCGTCACTCCCCTGCTGGTGACGACGCGGGAACTGGCAACGACCGGAGTCCTCACTCAAGCTCCTGCATTCTGGATTGTGAGCGGTTTGACGATCGTGGGGCTACTCCTCACCTGGATTGCCTTTCGGATGGCGATGCCCTACGTGATTGAGAGGATCAGCGCATGACGTGGACTCCCCTGGATGAACAGGAATTCCTGCTGGAAAATGACGATCGCAGAAACAATCAGGAGAACGATCAGGAGAACGATCAGGAGAACGAGCGCGATATTGTGATTGCAGTCGATCGCGTCTCCAAAAAATTTTGCCGGGACTTAAAAACGTCGCTATTTTATGGCGTGCAGGATATTGCCACCGAGTTGGGGGGCGGACGTCGCAAGAGCGATCGACTTCGCAAGGGTGAGTTTTGGGCATTGAAGGCGGTTAGCTTTACGCTGCGACGAGGCGAGGCACTGGGGCTAATTGGGGCAAACGGAGCCGGAAAAAGTACGCTGCTGCGAATTCTCAGCGGTTTGATCAAGCCTGACACAGGTTCGGTGATGGTGGATGGGCGGCTGGCTCCCCTGATTGCGCTGGGAGCTGGCTTTAACCCGATTCTGACCGGACGGGAAAATATCTACGCCAATATGTCTATCCTGGGCTTATCCACGCAGGCGATTAAGCGGCGATTTGATGACGTGGTAGATTTTGCTGAACTCTGGGAGGCGATCGATGCTCCGGTTCAGTCCTACAGTTCCGGGATGGCTGCTCGATTGGGGTTTGCCTGTGCGATTCACGTAGAGCCAGAAATTCTGCTGATTGACGAAGTGCTGGCGGTGGGCGACATCAAATTCAAAATGAAATGTCATCAGCGGCTGAAAAAGCTGCGGGAAAACGGCACTGCCTTTATTCTGGTGTCCCACAGTGCGCATAACGTGATGAATGTCTGTCCTTCCTCGGTTTACCTGGCGAAGGGAGAGCTGGTTGCAGCGGGGAGGACGGAAGCGGTAATTCGGCAATACGAAACGGATCTCTGTCTGGCGGGCAGCGATGAGGCAACCGGAGTGCTGACGTTGCCGGAAAAACCGCCCCATGAAAGTTTGGGGATCGATATTCGATCGATTTGCTTTAAGGACTTGCAGGGTAATATTCTGCCGGAACTGTATACGGGTGAGCCTGCCTGTTTGAGCGTGGAATGCCACTCCTATGTTGAGGTTGAAGCTGCCAACCTGGGCGTGATGATCAAATCGCTTTCGGGCGAACAGGATCTGGTGCTGTATCTCACGGCTGCCGCAGATAGCGAACCCCTGTCCCTCCGTCCCGGAAGCGCTGAGATTCAGTTACAGTTGCCTCACTGTGGCTTGGTTCCGGGCATTTACAGCGCCAAAATCTATCTGCGCGAGGGGGTTTATTCGTTTGATATGGTGCCGTCCTTCCGATTCAAAGTGCAGTCCGATCGCACGGTGAGCCGCTGTCTGTTTTACCAGCCCCGCCAGTGGCGAGTGGTTCAATCGACCCGGAGGATGGGTCAGTCCTTAAAAGCCGGAGCCTTTGCCGATGACAGTCCCACGCCTTAGCATCATTATCCCGACCCACAACCGTCCCCATCTGCTGCCGCAGGCGGTTCAAAGTGCGCTGAATCAGACGGTGAAAGACCTGGAAGTGGTTGTGGTCGATGATGCGTCTAGCGAACCTGTCCAGCTTCCCCAATTCTCAGACGATCTCAGGCTGCGCGTGATTCGGTTAGACAAGGGAGTCGGCGGAGCGGGGGCACGAAATGCTGGTACTCAGGCGGCTTGTGGACGCTGGGTCACGTACCTGGACGATGATGATTGCCTGCTGCCGCAGATGGCAGAAATTTCTCTGACAGCCCTGGAAAAAGCTTTGGAACAAGCTGCTGATGCTCCCGTAGGTGTGATTTCAGGGATTCAAAAAGTCAACGAACACGGAGAGGTGTTATCCACTCGCTTGCCCCCGACCCGCTGCCCCCAGGGAAGCCATTTCTTCTTAGAAACCCTGGAACCGGGACGCTCTTACCTCACCAAGCAAACCCTTGTGGTGGAACGCGATCTGGTTCTCAAAATCGGCGGCTGGGATGAAACATTTCGATCGCGCGTTCACTCGGAGTTCTTTTTGCGGCTCAATCCTACCTGCACGCTGATTGGTTTACCCACCGTAACGTATCATCTTCTTTCTCATACAGGCAGTCGCGTATCTGGCAATCCCCAGCTTCGACAGGAAAGCTTTAATCGCCTGATCAAAAAACATCAGAGAGCCTTTGAAGCACACCCCAAAATGTTTGCTGAATTCGTCTATCAACACGCTTTAATGTCCTATGAAATGGGGCAAACCAGAGCCGCGCTGACTCATTTTTTCTGGGCATTCAGGCTCCATCCCGCTCATATTTTTGGGCTGACTTATCGGTCTATGCTGTCGCGGCTGGCAACGGGTCTGAAAGTTCGATTTCTAGCAGCTTCTAATATTTCTTAGCAGATATGATTACCGATATTCTGGAAATAGGTGAGCAAACGACACTGCGAGGACAGGTGGTTGTCCTGGGTTCCGGCATTGCGGGAGCGGAGGTGGCAACGCATCTGGCGCGTCATGGTCGAGAAGTGGTGCTGGTGGAAAGTGGGCGCGATCGCTTCGACCCATCCATTCAGGCACTGAACGATGTGATCTTTCTGGGCAAGCGGCATCGGGAGCGAGACCCAGATTCTTACTATCATCGATACCTGCCGCCGGAGCTGCGGGGAGTGAGTCGCGTTCGTCAGTTTGGCGGAACCAGCAATGTCTGGACGGGGAAGTGGAAATATTTGCAGCCTTCTGATTTTGAGGAGCGTCCCTGGGTTCCTCAGAGCGGCTGGGCAATTCGCTTTGAAGACCTGCTGGAGCACTATCGTTCTGCAGCAAAGGACTATGGCTTTGGGGATTTAGAAGCAGAAGCCCGACGTCCGGAAATTGTGGCACTGCGAGCCAAAATTGCCGCCAGCGGTTTGAAAATGAGCAGCTTTTACTGGGAGCAAACCCCGACCCGGACTGCAAAACGCTTTGGCGACGAGATGCGCCGTTCCCCGAATTTGCAGGTCGTGCTGGGCGCAACCGCCACAGAATTAAGACTTGATGAGTCCTGCCAGCGGGTCACTGCGGTGGTTTGCCGATCCCTGGAAGGGAGGGAACTGGTCGTGGAAGGGGGGGCGATCGTGCTGGCAACCGGGGCATTTGAAGCTGCACGCCTCTTGCTGGCATCCGATCGTCAGCTTCCAGGAGGGATTGGCAACGCTCACGATTGGGTGGGTCGCTTCTACACCGATCACCCCAAGCACCACACCGGAACCCTACAGCCAGGATCGCTGGCGCGACAATATGCTCATGAGCTGCAATACGCCCCGAAACCCCGGTTCTGCATCTGTTTTTCGCTGGATGACGCAACGCAGCGCGAGCATCAACTGCTGGAGCATGTTTTATACCTGAAGCCGATCTACGAAAAGCCGATCGATCGCCTCTGGCGCACGGTGCAGGGTCGTCCAGCTTGCCGGGATGGAAATGGTGCGATCGCTGCCTATCGGGTCAAGTTTGTCACCGAGCAGGTTCCCCATCGAGAAAGTCGGGTGACGTTAGCCACGGAACGCGATGCGCTCGGACAACGCAAGCTAGCAGTGAACTGGTGCTTTACCGAGCAAGATCGGCAGTCGATGGCATCAACGCTTCAGCTCCTGGTCGATCGGTTTGCAGAAGTTGGACTGGGAACGTTTGATTTTGGGGACGATCCGCCCAGCCTGGAAACGATGACCGATGCGGCGCACCAGATGGGAACGACGCGCATGGCTCACCGACCCGAAGCGGGCGTGGTGGATCCCAACTGTCGTGTCTTTGGCACTGAAAATCTCTATGTCGCGAGTTCAGCCGTGTTCCCAACGGGGCCCTCGTATTCCCCCACCTTCACGATTCTGGCGCTTGCCCGTCGCCTGGGCGAACACCTGCTCCAAGAACTGCCAAAACCCGCCGGAAATCTATTGCCCCTCCGATCGCCAATGACCTAACCATGAATTCTCAAAACCTTCAATTTTCTATTGTCATTCCCACTTACAATCGACCCGATCGCCTGAAGCAGTGTCTTCAGAGGATTGTTCAGGTTGATTATCCTCGCGATCGCTTTCAGGTGATTGTGGTGGATGACGGCAGCAAAGTCCCGCTCGATGCGGTGGTCGCTCCATTTCAAGATCAGGTCAGTCTCACGCTGCTGCGGCAACCGAATGCCGGACCTGCGAAAGCCCGCAACACAGGGGCAGCGCACGCGAGCGGAACCTATCTCGTTTTTACTGACGATGATTGTCTGCCTGCTCCGGACTGGCTCAGTGTGCTGGAGTCCCGCTTTGCCGAGTCACCGGATGCTTTGATTGGCGGAAAAACGCTCAACGCCTTGCCGCAAAACTTGTGTTCGACTGCCAGTCAGCTTTTGATCGACTACCTTTACAGCTATTACAATCTCGATCCCCACAGGGCAGGTTTTTTTGCCTCGAATAACTTTGCCCTGTCGCGGGAGCAGTTTCAGACGCTGGGTGGATTTGATACCTCATTTCCCCTGGCTGCCGGAGAAGATCGAGAATTCTGCGATCGCTGGCTTCACCACGGTTCCTTGCTTGTCTACGCGCCGGAAATGCAAATTGCCCATGCCCATTATTTAACCCTCAAATCCTTCTGGAGACAGCACTTTAACTATGGTCGGGGCGCGTTTTGCTTTCATCGGGTTCGATCGCAGCGCAATCGGGAGCGCATTCAGGTTGAACCCTTCTCGTTCTATTTTCAGCTTCTGACTTATCCTTTTAAGCAAGCCGCTTTTCCATCAGCATTCCTCCTGAGCGGACTGATGTTTCTATCGCAGGTTGCCAATGTGTTCGGCTTCTTTAACGAGAAATGGCAGTCTTCCTCCCAGCCTGACCTGAGCGTGAATACCCAGTCCTGAAGGACATCTCAGCCATGATTTACTTTATTTTTGCCTGGAGCCTGCTCGCGATCGTCTGCTGCATCACCGGAACCTATTTGCTGAACCTGCTCAAAGCAAGCTGTTTTGATCGGGTTGGCGATCGGCTGATCATCGCCACCTGGAGCGGGTTAATCCTGGTACCCGTTTTGCTTCTGGCAGTCTCTTTTATCATTCCGCTGTCCCTTCTGACGGGGGCAGTTTTAGCGGCTATTTTAATCACGCTCTCCCTGCTTTCATTTCCCACCCGAACCGAGTTAAACCGTCTCAAGTCAGCATTCTCGATCGATTGGCTGATTGCATTTCTATGTCTGAGTTTGTTGGTCGCAACGTTACTCAACCGCCAGATGACCTGGTTTGATACGGGAGGCTATCACATTGGCGCAATCAAATGGCTTGCCGAAGCGGGAACTGTCCCTGGGGTTGCCTTAATTAACTATGCGTTTGGGTTTACATCGTCCTGGTTTGCATTCGCCGCTCCGTTGACTCCGGGTTTTCTGGGACACCGCATTGGCGCAGTAACGAATGGTTTCATTTTTTTGCTGTCGGCATTCCATGTTTTGATTGCTTTAAATCACGTTAGACAAAAACAGTTCAGGATTGCGGATTGGTTTGCGATCGTCGTTTTTCTGGTGATTATTGCAACTTATATCGCAACGATTTTTGCAGGTTCACCCATTCTCATTTCTTTCTCTCCAGATGTTCCGGTCACGTTAGTGACTGGGATCGTTGCCTGGACAATTTTGGTGATAAAACAGCGAGAAAAAGACGAAGAAACTTTACCGTCTCGCTCAATTTTGCCTGCGATCGATGTGAAAATTTTGCCCTTGATTCTGGGGGCTGGTGCAATTTCGCTCAAGCTGAGTGCGCTGCCCGTTTTGGCGATCGTCATTCTCTTTTACTGTTTTGAAAGTCGCTTTGCGTTGAAGCGGTTGGCGATCGGCGCAGCCCTGACAATTTTGCTGGCACTGCCCATGATCGGCTATGGTTTCATCACTTCTGGCTGTCCGGCGTTTCCCTCGACGACTGCCTGCATTAATTTTTCCTGGCGGTTTCCACCGGAGGAAGCGGCGAACCAGTTAGCAACCACACGAGTTTTGCAGTCTGATGAACCGGAAACCCCTGAAGCAAACTCCACAGCAGCAAATTCCGAATCTGAGAGTCTATCGGTTTTTATCCAGAAACGGCTTGATTGGATCAGAACGCAGCGCAAGGTGCAGGTCATGCTGTTGCTGTACGGATTTTCGATCGCTCTTTCCATTCAGCAGCTCATCTTCTCGCGAAATCGTCAGTCTCAGGCAGGCTTTGGGTGGGTGAGTGCGCTGGGTATTTTGGGGATGACGTTTATTATTTTTTATGCACCCATTATTCGATTTGGATTAATTTATTTTGTTCTAATTCCCGGCTTGTTTGCAGCTCAGGTGATCAACAGCAGGTATCGCCATCTTGCGAGTAACACGGTCTTTCGGCGATCGCTTCCATTTCGTTCGAACCAAGTCTCAGGTCGCTTAGTAGCGCTGGGTTTAACGTGCTGTTTTTTAATTCTGCTAGCAGAAGATCAGCGACGTCTTTTTTCGCTTTTACCGCCAGAATTACCCCAGCCTGAGCTAGTCGCATCCCAGGTGAATGATGTGAGCTATACCTATCCGGCAGACTGGTACTACAGATGCTGGGCTGCCCCATTGCCGTGCTCAGGAATTGTTTTAGACAAGATTCGCTTGCGGAAGCCAGCGCAGGGAATTCGGGCAGGGTTTGTCTACGTCCCTGAGGATTGATGCGCCGCCAGAAATGCAGTGAGTGCCTCGCGGGTTGGCAGTGAAGGTTGAGCACCTGCCTTTGTTACTGAAAGGGCTGCAACGGCTGATGCCTGGGTCGCAGCTTGTTTCAGGGAAAGACCTGCTGCCAGTGCTGCGGCAAGTCCGCCATTAAACGCATCGCCTGCCGCAACAGTATCAACTGCCTGCACCGGAAAGACTGGAATTTGAAAAGTCTCAGACGCAGTGACACAAAGCGCCCCCAGCTTGCCCAGTTTCGTGATCACGGTTTGCACGCCTCGCTTTTGCAGGACGATCGCCGCTTGATGAGCCGTGTCCAAATCATGCACCGGAAAATCAACGAGCTGACTGGTTTCAACTTGATTGGGAGTGATGATATCGATCAGGGGATAGAGGTCGGCGGGTAAATCGGACTGTGCCGGAGCGGGGTCAAGAATAACAGTCACGCCTGCCTGTTTCGCAGCTTGCGCAGCAGACACGACCGCAGACAGCGGAATTTCGAGCTGGAGCAGTAAAACCTGTGCTTGGGGTAAAACGGCTTGCACCCGATCGACATCGGCTTCTCCCACGTTGCCATTTGCGCCCGGAATCACAATAATATTGTTTTCGCTGGCATCATCCACGGCAATCACCGCCACCCCCGAATGCGTATCGTCCACCAGCACTTGATCGCAGACCACTGAGTCCGCCTTTAATCCTTGCAGCAGCGTTTGTCCAAAACTGTCGTTTCCAACCCGCCCAATCATCGTTGCCGGAATGCCCAGTCGAGCCACCGCCACCGCTTGATTTGCGCCCTTTCCACCCGACACCGCTGCAAACGATCGCCCTGTGAGTGTTTCCCCTGGAGCAGGCAGACGCGGAGTGCGGGCAACCAGATCCATATTGATGCTGCCAAATATAATCACACTCATGATAGATGAAAGCCTAAAAAGAATCGTTTAGTTATTATTTATTCGGTGTCGAGCTTTGAACTTTCGCTTCAAAATTCTACTTCAATTTAACAGCGACTCATCAGGCTGTTTGCTATTTTTCATCTTTAAGAATAGCAATATTAGATCTGCGCTTCATCATTGATTTTGTGTCTAACCATTAACAACCAATGGAACGCTTTATTTCATTGATAGGTATCTTGGTCTTCTTTGGACTTGCCTATCTGCTCTCGGTCGATCGCAAATCGATTCGCTGGCGCACCGTTATCTGGGGCTTTGCACTGCAGTTTTTGTTTGCTGTATTTGTGATGCGAACGGGCATCGGCTTTCAAATCTTTAACGGAATTGGCAACTTAGTCACAGCATTTCTAAACTTTTCAGATGCAGGAGCAGAGTTTGTTTTTGGCGAAAACTTCAGGGATATCT
>Ga0224723_1001046_pt1 | contig 17557 bp, 16 predicted proteins | sample Balambano_FR2_Me_FD_161647 | JGI IMG/M metagenome (GOLD analysis project Ga0224723, IMG submission 161647) | Freshwater sediment microbial communities from Lake Towuti, South Sulawesi, Indonesia - Balambano_FR2_MetaG | ecosystem: Environmental > Aquatic > Freshwater > Lake > Sediment | place...
ACGCGCGCCTGGGCGGTGGTCGAACCGCAGCAGTGGTCTCTCATCTTCGGCTCGCCCATCCCGGGTTACGCGGCCCCGCAGGACACGGTGGGCCCGGCGACCCGCGCCCCGGTGGTGCTGGCACGGCTGCTGGCCGACGCCCACGCGGCCCGTGCGGTGGAACGGCGGAGCGACCTCGGCCCCGCCCTCCACGACGCCCTGCAGCTGCGGTCGGCCTTCCCGGCCGAGGTGCCGGACGACCTGCTGGTCCGGGGCCTCGTCGCGTGGACGTACCTCCTCGGGTCGGTGACCGCTCAGCTGTTCGGCCACCGGCACCGGGTGGTGGCGGACGGGGCGGTCGCGACCGTGTACGAGGTCGAGCTCGACCTCATGGTCGAGCTCGTGGGCCTCCGGGGCGGATGACGACGGATCCGGTGTCCGAAACAGCTGGAGGGGGCCACACTGCGTGGATGAGGGGGACCTGGCCGGCGGTCGCCGCGGCCGCCGTCGTGGCGCTCGGCCTGGCGGCCGGCGTCACGGCGTCGCGCGCGGTGGACGGCTTCCTGGCGGTCGAGTTCCGCGGCAAGACCGTCCTCGCCGGCGACCCGCCCGCGGCGCCGCGGGCCGGTGAACTGCCCGCCGGTGCCGCCCGCCCGGTCTCGCTCACGCTGCCCGCCGGAGCTGGTGACGACCCGCTGCTGTCGCTGGCCGCCGAGTCGTTCGAGCCCGGCGCCGGGGTACCGCTGGCGGTCCGGGCCGCCCTGGACCCGTCGGCCGGGCTGTCCGGGGAGGGGTACCGCCTCGACGTCGAGGGCCCGGCTGCCGTCGCCGTCGTGGCGTCGGACCGGCGCGGCCTCGCGCAGGGACTGTTCCGGCTGGCGGACCTGGCCGCCGCCGGCGCCTCCGACGCCGACCTGCGCGCCGCGGCGGGCGTCCGGGAACCGGCCGCGGACGTCCGCCTGCTCGACTTCGGGGCGGCAGGGGTCCCCGTCGACGAAGCCGCGTACCTCGCGCAGGACGACTACAGCCACGTCCAGGGATTCCTGGCCGAGGCCCTGCTGGACCGCGAGCCGTGGCTGGACCCGGAGGCGATGGCCGACGTCGAGCGGACGTGGCGGGACCACGTCGACCACGCCGTGCGCTACGGCTACAACGGCGTCGTCGTCCCCGGCTTCCTCGAGTACGTGACCTTCGCCGGCGTCGAGGACGGGGACGCCGTGTACCCGCCGGGAACGGCGCACCGGGAGCGGGCCATGGCCATGCGCGAGGGCATGGCCCCGCTGTGGGACCACGCCGCCGACATGGGGGTGAGCGTCGTCATGTCGACCGACATGCTCGCCCTCACCAGCCCGCTCGAGGCGTACCTCCGGGACGCCACCGGTGGTGTCGACCCCGCCGACCCGCGGCTGTGGGACGTGTACCGGGCCGGCGTCGACGAGCTCTTCACCTCGGTCCCGGGGGTCGACGGCCTCATGATCCGGATCGGCGAGGCCGGCGGGATCTACAACACCGCCGGCTGGGACTACTACTCGCGGCTGGCCGTGACCGCCCCGGACGACGTGCAGGCGATGCTCGACGCGCTGACCGACGCCGCCGCCCCGCACGACGCCGAGATCGTGTTCCGGACGTGGAGCGTCGGGGTGGGCGAGGTCGGCGACCTCCACACCAACCCCGACACCTACGACCGGGTCGTCGGTCCCGTCGACGCCGGCAACCTCGTGGTGTCGACCAAGCTGGTGGCCGGCGACTTCGACGCCTACCTCCCGCTCAACCCCACCCTGCTGACCGGCGACCAGCGCCGCATCATGGAGGTCCAGGCCCGCCGCGAGTTCGAGGCGTTCAGCGCCTTCCCCAACGTCGTCTCCGGCGACACCCAGGCCGCCCTGCAGCAGGTCCACGACGCGACGGGCCGGCTGCCCGGGCTGTGGGTGTGGAGCCAGAGCGGCGGCCCGCAGCGCGCCGGGCCGATGACCCTGTACCTGCGGGAGGGGTTCTGGCAGCTCTACGACCTCGACGTCTGGCTCTCCGCCCGGCTGGCCTGGGACCCCGACGCCGACCTCGGTGCCGAGACCGCCACCTGGCTGCGGCGGACGTGGACGGACGACCCCGACGCGGTGCGGGCGCTGGGGGAGCTGCTCGAGACCTCCCGCGGCGTCACCCTCGACGGCCTCTACATCGGCCCGTATGCCGAGCAGGAGGTCCGGGCCTTCGGCCTGGAGCCGCCCCCCATGATGTGGATCTTCAAGTGGGACCTCGTGAGCGGGGACACCGCGTCCTGGTCGGGCGTCGCCGTCGCCTCCCGTGGCCGCGTGGACGACGCGGTGGCCGAGGCGGACACCGCCGTCGCGGGCGTCGACCGGATGATCGCCCTGCTGGCCGAGGTCGACCGGTCGGCGTTCCGGGACCCCACCCGGTACGACGCGCTGGCCGCGTCCCTGGCGTACCAGCGGGACCTGTTCGGGACCCTCGGCAGCTGGCGCGGGACGGCGCTGCGCTACTACGAGTGGGTCGACACCGGGTCCCCCGCGGCGCGTGCGGCCTATCGGGCCGCCGCGGACGGCTACGAGGAGCGCAGCGCCGCCCACGCCGATCGGTGGGCCGGGGACGCCGCCCACCCACCGTTCGTGTTCGACTTCGCCGACACCGGTCTGGCTCAGATGCGGGCCGCACCGGCGGCGACCTGGACCGCCCGGTCCGCACTCGTGGCCGTCCTCGCCGGCCTGGTCCTCCTCGCCCCGCTGCGCCGCGCCGCCCTCACGCCCTGGCGGCTGGGCCCCGGGGCGTGGCAGCGGCTGCACCCGTGGCAGCGGGTCGCCGTCCCGCTGGTGCCCCTGGCGGTGCTCACGGCGGGACACGCGGCGTTCAGCGGCTTCGCCTCCGCGACCTACCTCGCCCTCGGCGTCGGCCTGCCGGTGACGGCCACCGTCGCCGTCGTGGCCGTGGCACGGCTGGCCGGCGGGGCGGCGGCGGCCGGCACGGCGGCGGTGGCCGGGTGCGGGGCGCACCTCCTGGCTGCGGCGGTGCTGCCCACCGCGGTGGCCTGGCGCGGGCAGATCGCCGCCTGGTACGGGTTCTGGGTCGAGCCGCCCGGGCGGACCGCCTTCGTCGTCGCCACGGTCGCCGCGCTGGTCTGGTCCGTCGCTGCGCCGGTCCTCGCGCTCGCCGGGTCCCGAGCGGGCGCCGCTGCGGCGGCCGCGGCGGCGGCGCCGGTGGGGGCCCCGCTGCTGGCCCTGGGAGCCGTCGTCGGCGCCGTCGGGACCGAGGAGTTCCTCACCTCGCTCAACGACCGGCTCGTGGTCCTGCCCAACGGCCTGTCGCGCATCCTCGGGATCACCGTGCACCTCGGGGTCCCGCCGGACCTGCCCGACCTGCTCGTCGACGCCGGCGGCGCCGCGGTGTTCATCGCCGTCGTGACGGCGGGCGCGGGGGCGCTGGTCAGATCCGGCCGGACTCGTGGACGCGGCCGAGGAACGCCCGGGTCCGCGGGTCCTGTGGCTCGCCCAGCACCTGCGACGGCGGCCCCTGCTCGATGATCGTCCCCTCCGCCAGCATGCAGACCCGGTCGGCGACCTGCCGGGCGAAGCCGAGCTCGTGGGTGGCCATGACGATGGTGCGCCCCTGCCCCGCGAGCTCGCGCACCAGCCCGAGGACCTCGGCGACGAGCGTGGGGTCCAGGGCGCTCGTGACCTCGTCGAGCAGCAGGACGCGCGGGTCGGTGGCGACCGCCCGGACGATGGCGACCCGCTGCTGCTGCCCGCCGGAGAGCCGGTCGGGGTAGGCGCCCGCCGTGTCGGCCAGGCCGATCCGGACGAGCAGCCCGCGCGCGCGGGCATGGGCGTCCGCCCGGGACCGGCCGTGGACCAGCCGGGGCGCCAGGCAGATGTTCTCCATGACGCTCAGGTGGGGGAACAGGTTGAACGCCTGGAAGACGACGCCGAAGCGGGCCCGGACCCGGTCCGCCCGCACCCGCGGGTCCGTGATGTCCTCGCCGTCGAGGAGGACCCGGCCGTCGCTCACCGGCTCCAGCAGGCACAGGCACCGCAGCAGCGTCGACTTGCCGGAGCCGGAGGCGCCGACGAGGGCGACCACCTCCCCCTCGACGACGTCGAGGTCGATGCCGCGCAGCACCGCGTGGTCCCCGTACAGCTTGACCACGTTCTCGGCCCGCAGCACGGTCGGAGCTCCGGGTCGTCGGCTCACAGGACCGCCCCGGCCTGCTCGCGGCGGGTCGCCCGGGCCGCCGCCCAGTCCGCCAGGCGCGCCGTCGGCACGCTGAGCGCGACGAACAGCAGGCCCGCGACGACGTAGGGCGTGAAGTCGAAGGTCAGCGACACCTCCCGCTGGGCCCGGCGGATCGCGTCGACGGCGCCCAGCACCGAGATGAGGCCGACGTCCTTCTGCAGCGCCACGAAGTCGTTGAGCAGGGCGGGCGTGACCCGGCGGACCGCCTGCGGCAGCACGATCCGCCGCATGGTCTGCGGGTAGGTGAGGCCGAGGGACCGCGCCGCCAGCCGCTGGGACGGGTGGACCGACTCGATGCCGGCCCGGAAGACCTCGGACACGTACGCCGAGTACGTGAGGACGACGGCGACGGTGCCGAGGACGGCCGCCGACGTCGGCAGGCCCTCGAGGCGCAGGCTCGGGACACCGAACCCGATGAGGTACAGCACGACGATCAGCGGCAGGCCGCGGAACAGGTCGACATAGCCGGTGGCGAGCAGCCGCAGCGGCAGGAACACCGGCCCGCGCAGGGTGCGCAGGAGCGCGATGCCGAGCCCGATGACCGGGACGACGAGGACCGAGACGGCCAGCACCCGGATGTTGAGCCACATGCCCTCGGCGATGGCGGGGAGGACCTCGAGGGCGTAGGGGACGTCGAAGAAGGTGTCCCGGGTGCGTTCCCAGCCGGGGGAGTTGACGACCACGAGGTACAGCAGTCCGGCGAACACCGCTGTGCTGACCAGGGCGGTGGCGGTGGAGCGCCGGGACTGCCGACGCCGCACAGCACGGCGGCGCAGTTCGACCTCGCTCGGCCGGTGGACCCACCCCCCGGTGGGCGGCGTGGCGGGGACGCCCGGGTCCGTCGCGCCGGTGGCCGCGGGCGCCCCGCCCGACCGGTTCCCGCTCAGGACAGTTCGGGGGCCCCGGCGACGTCGGTCAGCCACTCCGCCTCCAGGTCGGCGAGGGTGCCGTCCTCACGCAGGGCGTCGACCGCCTGCGTCACGCAGTCGGTGAGCGGGCTGTCGTTCTCCAGGAGCAGCCCGAAGGCGTCGGTCTCGCCCTCGACGACCGGGAACTGGCCGACGACCACCCCGCCCTCCAGCTCGACAGCGGTGATGAACAGTGCCGTCGGCAGGTCGAACACCCCGGCGTCCACCTGGCCGTTGATGAGGGCGAGCTTGAGGTCGTCGTTGTTGTTGAAGACCTGGATCCCGGCGTCCGGGACGAACTCCTCCGCCGCCAGCAGGCTGGTCGTCGCCGATGCCGCGCCGATGCTGACCCCGGCGAGGTCGGCGAGGCCGGTGGCCTCCGCGGCCGGGCTGCCCTCGATCGCGACGACGGCCTGGCGGGCCTCGTAATACGGCGAGGAGAAATCGACGGCCTCCTCGCGCTCGTCGGTGATCGAGAACTGCTGGAGGTTGACGTCGAACGTCTTCGGGCCGGGCTGGATCGCGGCCTCGAACGGCGTCCGCACCCAGGTCACCTGGTCCTCCGCGTACCCGAGCTGCCCCGCGACGGCGTAGGCGACCGCGGCCTCGAACCCCTCGCCGCTCTCGGGGGCGTCGCCGACGACCCAGGGTTCGAAGGCCGGGTCGCCCGTGGCGACCGTCAGCGTGCCGGGCTCGAGGGTCTCCAGGGAGTCCGGCGAGCACTGGCCCGCGGCACCGGTGGCCCCGTCCGTCGCGGCGTCCGCGGCGTCGTCGGTGGCGGCGTCGGTGGCCCGGTCGGCCGCCCCTGTCGCAGCGGTGGTCCCGGGGTCGGTGGCGTCGTCGCCGTCGCCGCAGGCCGCGACCGCGGCCAGCGTGGCGACGAGGACGGCGGCCGGAGGCAGCAGGCGTCGCATCATGGCGCGCATCGTAGGGCCGGTGGATCACGACGGGATGACGAGTGGCGCCGCGGCCGTGGGTCGTCGCTGCCCGGGGGTGGCAGGATCCGCCGGGTGATGCTGGCCGTCGAGCTGTTCCGCTCGGTCCCCCGCTACGCCATCGCCCGCGCCGTCACGGCCACCGGCGCCTCGATCCCGGGCCTGCTCGTCGGGCCGATGGCCCCCCTGCGCCTCGTCACGCTCCCCGAGCCGCACGTCCGGGCCCCCGGCTGGGCCCGGTTGCGGTCGCGCCTGTCGGGCATCTGCGGTTCGGACCTCGGCGCGGTCACGGGGTCCACGTCCCTGTACTTCACGGGGGTGACGTCGCTGCCGTGCGTGCTCGGCCACGAGGTCGTGGCGGAGCTCGCCGAGGACTGCGAGGACCTGCCCCGGGGCACCCGCGTCGTCGTCGACCCGGTGCTCGCGTGCGAGGCCCGCGGCCTGGAGCCGTGCCGGCCGTGCGCCGAGGGCCGGCGTCACCACTGCGAGCGGGTGACGGTCGGCCACCTCAAGCCAGGACTGCAGACGGGGTACTGCTCCTCGACCGGGGGCGGGTGGGGCGAGCGGCTGACCGCCCACCGGTCGCAGCTGCGCCCGGTGCCGGACGACCTGCCGGACGAGCGGGCCGTGCTCGTCGAGCCGCTCGCCTGCGCCGTGCATCTGGCGCGCCGGGCCGAGGTCGCCGACGGCGACACGGTGCTCGTGTCCGGAGCGGGGGCGGTCGGGCTGTTCGCCACGCTCGCGCTGAGGGAGCTCACCTCGGCGGGCACCATCGTCGTCGTCGCCAAGCATGCCGGTCAGGCGGCGCTGGCCCGGCGCTTCGGGGCGACCTCGGTCGTCACGCCGGACGAGGCGCTGCGCGGCGTGCGCCGGGTGACCCGGGCCCTCACCGTGGTGCCCCAGGCGGTGCGCGGACTCACGGGGTCCGAGACGTCGGAGTTCCTGCTGGGCGGGGTGGACGTGGCGGTCGACGCCGTGGGGTCCTCGTCGTCCATGGACCTGGCCCTGCGCTCGACCCGGGCGGGGGGGCGGGTGGTCATGTCCGGGATGCCGGGACCGGGTGCCGATCTCTCGCCCGCGTGGTTCCGGGAGCTCACCCTCGTCGGCTCGTACTGCTCCGCCGGGGACGCCTTCGACGTCGCCGTCCGCCTGGCGGCGACGGCGCCGCTGGACGGGGTGGTGGGAGGTGTCTACCCGCTCAACCGCTGGCGGGAGGCGATGGACCATGCCGCCGGGGCGGGACGCCTCGGCACCGTCAAGGTGTGCTTCGACCCGAGGCTGCGCTGAGTCCTGCGCCCGGGCCGCCGCCGGCCGGCGGCTCCGGGCCGGCTGCGGCCGACCCGGACGCCGACCGGCGGGTGCGGTTGCGCCGGATGCAGCGCACGGCCACCGGCCTGCTGCTGCTCGCAGCCGTGGTCTACGCCGTGACGCTGCACCGCGGGGGAGCCGTCGGGTACGCCAACGCCGCCGCGGAGGCGGCCATGGTGGGCGCGGTCGCGGACTGGTTCGCCGTCACCGCGCTGTTCCGGCGACCGCTCGCCCTGCCGATCCCCCACACCGCCCTGGTCCCCAGCCGCAAGGACGAGATCGGCCGGGGTCTGGAGGAGTTCGTCGTCACCAGCTTCCTGTCGGAGCCGGTGGTCCGGGACAAGGTGGCACGAGCCGAGCCGGCCCGGCGGGTGGGCGAGTGGTTGTCGGAGCCGGCGAACGCTGCTCGGGTGGCCTCCGAGACCGGCGTGTGGGCCGGGGCCGCGCTGCGGGTGCTGCGCGACGACGATGTGGTGGCCGTTCTCGAGCACGCCGTCATCCGCCGGGTGGCGCAGCTGCCGGTGAGTCCGGTGGCCGGGCGCCTGCTCGAGGGCGTCGTCGAGGACGGCACCCATCGTGCGCTCGTCGACCTCCTCCTCGACGAGGCCGCCGCCTGGCTGCGGGACAACCGGCGCACGCTGGTGCGGATCGTCCTCGACCGGGCGCCGGGCTGGACGCCCGACTGGCTGGACGCCGCCGTCGCCGCCCGGGTGCACCACGAGCTCTCCCGCTGGGTCGCCGAGGTGGCCGCGGATCCGGGGCACCGGGTCCGGCGTGCCCTGGACGACCTGCTGGTGCGCCTGGCGGACGACCTGCAGCACGACCCGGGAACGCAGACCAGGGCGGAGGCGCTCACGGAACGGGTGCTGCGTCACCCCCGGGCCGTGGAGGCCACGACCGCCTTGTGGGCCACCGTCCGCCGGTTGCTGGCCGAGGCGGCGGACGACCCGGACGGGGAGCTGCGACGGCGGATCGCGTCGGGGCTCGAGGACGCGGGTCGCCGGCTGGCCCGCGACGCGGCCCTGCGGGAGCGTGTGGACGGCTATGCCGTCGACGCCGCCGGGTACGCGGCCCGGAACTACGCGGGCGAGGTGGCCGCCGTGATCTCGGAGACGGTGGCCCGCTGGGACGCCACGGACACCGCGACCCGGATCGAACTCCACATCGGCCGGGATCTGCAGTTCATCCGGATCAACGGCACCGTCGTCGGCGCCCTCGTGGGTCTGGCCCTGCACACCGTCAGCGAGCTGGTCCGCTGACGGTGTCGCCGGCGCCTCGCGGGCGCCGGTAGTCCAGCAGGTGCCCGGGTACGTCGATGTCGGGACGGAGATCCGCCGCCGACACCGGCGCGCCGAACCGGATCTCGACGGGCACGACGCCCGCCCAGTAGGGGCCGTCGACGTCGACGGGGTCGTCGAGGGGGTCCCCCGCCCGGGACTTGATGGACACCTCGTCGAGGTCGAGGACCAGGACGGCGGCCGCGGCCAGCTCCCGGGGCGTCCCGGGGCGGCTCGTCGCCGCCCGGCCGGGCGCCACGTGCTCGACGATCGCGTGCAGCGCGACGGCTCGCTCGTCGGGGTCCGTGACGAGGCGCGCCACGCCGTGGGCGACCACCGACCGGTAGTTCATCGAGCTCTCGAACTGACTGCGCGCGAGCACCAGGCCGTCGACCAGGGTGACCGTGAGGCACACGGCGACGCCGGTCGCCGCGAGCCGGACCAGGGGCGTGCCCGTGGACCCGTGCAGAAAGACGCGATCCCCGACCCGGGCGTGGATGGTCGGCAGCACCCGGGGGGCGCCGTCGACGACGAAGCCGACGTCACACACCAGGGCCTCATCGAGGATGGCCCACACCGCAGCCCGGTCATGACCGACGCGATCCTTCTCGCGAGTGGGTGTCGTCCGCGGAGTCCGCCGATACTCGACCATTCAGTCACGATATCCGTCGTCGATCCGCCACTCCGCAGCGTCCGGACTACCCGAGGCGTCCGTCAGGACGGGCCTCCGGCTCGCATCCCGGCGAGCACGACGTCGAGCTTGCCATCCATGGCACGGACCGTGGCCGCCAGTTCGTCCGTCTTCGAGAGGTTCTCGTCCACCCGCACCCCCAACGCCGCCGTCTGCGCCAGGTTCTCGTCCACCCGCACCCCCAACGCCGCCGTCTGCGCCAGGTTCTCGTCCACCCGCACCCCCAGTGAGCCCATCCCCGAAGCCAGCGCGTCGACCTTGGCGTCGATGGAGTCGAGGCGGTCGCCGTGGCTGCGCTGCGTGGCCATGATGCCGTCGAGCATCGAGTAGATCGCTTGCACGTCGTTGTCGAGTTGCCGGACCTTCCGCTCCGTCCCGGTCGATGGCGCCATGCGGCGAGAGACTAGCGGCGGTCGTTCCCGCGGTCGGCGCTGTGGAGCCGGGCCTGTGGACATGACCGCCGGTGTCCACAGGGACGCCGGCGGACCCGGGGCGACGATCGGCGCCCGGCAGACGAGGGCGGCGTTCGTCGCGATCCCGGCGGGGCGACTCGCGTGGCGGGCCGCGGGGGCGCGACCATACCGGGGTGACGTCGTCGCCGTCCCGCAGCGGCACCCGCGCCGGCATGCGGGCGGTCGTCGCGCTGACGTGCACGGTAGGCGTGCTCGGCGCCTGCGCGGAGGAGCCGCCGCCGTCGGACTTCGCCACCCCGAGCGCCCGGGCCAGCCAGCGGATCGATCTCGCCGGCCGGAACGACCTCGTCGACCGCCATCCCAACGGATCGGTCCTCGAGGTCCGCGCCGTCCAGGTGCGCGCCCGCTCCGTTGCGGTCGAGGTGTCCGTCATCAACGGCTTCCCCGACACGATCGACCTGGTCACCGACGGCCTGTTCCGGGATCGCTGGCTGTGGCTGGTGGACGACCGCGGCAACACCTATCGGTACGACGGCCGCGCCACCCTCACCGTCGGCCCCGGCGAGCAGCTGGTGGGGGCCCTGGTGTTCCTGGGGCCGCTCCCGGACGATGTCGAGCAGGTGGCCCTGCTCGCGAACGTCGCCGACCCGGCGGAACCCGTCGACCCCCGTGACCGGGACGTCGACGACAGCCGCCCGGTCTTCTACGTGCAGGGCATCCCGGTGCCGTGAGCGGCAACGTCACCGTCGCCGCATCCGACACCGACGAGGACATCGACCGGCGGACCTATCGGGACATCTTCGGCGAGCGACGTTGGGTCATCGGCATCGCGGCGATCATCATGATCGTCGTCATCGTGGCCGCGGCGCTGGCACTGCGTGCCTCGGGCGGTGAGGATCCGGAACCGGTGTCCGCTGTGGCCATCGTCGAGGCGGAGCCCGGGACGGCCGTCTCCCTGTCCCGCACGGCCGTCACCCCGACCCAGGTGCAGGTGGCTCGGCTCGGGGGCGGGCAGCAGCAGGTGCCGCAGACGGTCGTCGTGGTGGACGAGGCCGTGCTGTTCGACTTCGACGAGGCCACGCTGCGCCCGCAGGCTCAGGCCGAGCTCGAGCGGATCCTCGAGATCATCCGGTCGAGCGGCGACGACGAGGTCGACGTCGTCGGCTACACCGACGCCGTCTCCCCGCAGAGCTACAACCTGCCGCTGTCGCGCGACCGGGCGGACGCGGTCGCGACGTGGCTGATCGAGCGAGGTGTGAGTCCACGCCGGCTCGACGTCGACTGGCGGGGCGAACTGGACCCCGTGGCACCCAACACCCGACCCGACGGCGACGACAACCCGCAGGGCCGCGCGCTCAACCGTCGGGTCGAGATCCGGATCGACGGGCCGGCCGTCGGCCGGGGCGGCTTGCCGGCATCGGGACTCGGCTCGGACGAGTCCGACGGTGGTGCGACCCTGGCCGTCGACCGGGTCCGGGTCGAGCAGAACGCCGTGCTGGTCGACGTGCGCTTCGTCAACCGCTCCTCCTACCCGGTGCGCCTGCACGACGAGGGCATGTGGCTGGTGGACGACCTCGGCACCACCTACCGCTTCGTCCCGTCCGCCCAGAATCCGGCGGTCGACGTCCCGGCCGGCTCGTCGCTGTCGGGACAGCTGTCGTTCCCGGGGGTGCTGGCGCCGGGAGCCTCGCGCGTCACCCTCCTGACGAACACCCGCGACCCCGCGGCCGGGGCGGCTCCGGAGGACGGGATCCGCGAGGCGTTGCGGGGGCTCGGCGGCGGCGCGCGCGAGGATCCCTCACCCGTGCTGGTCGTCCGCGACGTCCCGCTCACGCGCTGAGCGGGTCAGCTCCGCTCGCCGCGGGACTCGCCGCTCAGCCCGTTCTCGACCAGGGACCGGATCCGGTCCTCGATCCCCTCGCCGATCCCCTCGGCCCGCTCGGCGTCCAGCCGGCCGTCCTCGACGGCCTCGTCCAGTTCCGCCCGGGCGTCGTCCACCAGGCTCTCGACGACCGCCTCGACATCGCCGCCCTCCTGCTCGATGAGGTCAGCGGGTGCGGTCCCGTCCCGCAGCGCCTCGGCCACCTCACGGACCGGCAGGTCGAGTGCGACCGCCAGGGTCTCGACGAGCGCGACCGGAGCGCGCCCGCCCGGACCGCCCGGACCGCCGTGGCCGCCGTGGCCGCCGCGCGGACCTCCGCCCGGCACGTGCCGGGCCAGCGTCTCGGCGACGGCGTCTGCCTGGTCGCCGGTGAGGGTGCCGTCCGAGACGAGGTCGTCCAGGGCGCCACGGATCCGCCCGGCGAGCCCCGGCCGCTCGCGGGCCTCGTCCGTCGCCTCGGCCGTCGCCTCGTCGGTCGCCGCCGTGGCCGGCTGGTCCGGGGCGTCCTCCGTCGTCGTCGCCGTTGCTCCCAGGGGCAGGGCGAGGGACAGCCCCAGGCCCGCGAGCCCCACTCCACCGGCCACCGCCGCGGCCGTCATCCGTCTGCGCATCCTCGTGGTCCTTCCCGTTGGTCCGGCGGGATCGACCCGCCTCCGTGACGCCGACGGTGACCGACGTCCATGGGAGAACCCCCGGACGGGCCTGACAAGCGGCTGTCAAGGCGGCGGGCCACGGCCTCGACGACCGCCCCGTCGGCCGCCCTCGGCCGCCGGTGGTTGGATGCCCTCCATGACCCGTCCCGGATTCGTCCTCGAGGTGGACGACCGGACGCCCCCGCTCGTCGTTCACCAGGGTGAGGGCTTCCGCCTCGAGCGCTTCCCCCGCGGTACCCGGGTGGTGTACCCGCCCGAGAGCGGGCCCGCGGTCGTGGACGTCGACGCCGAGATCGACACCGCCTTGCGCCACCCGGTCGACCGCGAGCCGCTACCCGCGCTGCTTCGTCCCGGGATGCGGCTGACGATCGCCTTCGACGACGTCTCGCCGATGTTGCCGCCGATGCGGGCGCCCGACATCCGAGGCCGGATCATCGAGGCCGTGCTCACCATGGCGGCCGAGGCGGGGGTGGACGACGTCGAGTTGGTCGCCGCCAACGCCCTGCACCGGCGGATGACCGACGCCGAGCTCAAGCACATCGTGGGCGAACGGGTGTTCCGGTCGTTCGCCCCCCAGGGCGCGCTCTACAACTTCGACGCCGAGGATCGGGCGAACATCGCCCACCTGGGCCGCACCGACCACGACGAGAGCGTCGACATCCACCGGCGGTCCGCCGAGTCCGACCTGCTGGTCTACGTCAACATCAACCTCGTCGCCATGGACGGCGGTCACAAGTCGGTGGCGATCGGCCTGGCGCCCTACTCCTCGCTGCGGCACCACCACAACAGCCACACGATGGTCCGGTCCCGCTCGTTCATGGACCACAAGCGGTCCGAGCTGCACTCGTCCGCCTGGCGGATGGGGCGCGTCGTGGCCGACCACGTCCCGGTCTTCCAGATCGAGACCACGGTGAACAATTCGATCTTCCCGGACGCGTTCTCGTTCTTCCAGAAGCGGGAGTGGGAGTGGTCGATCGCCGACCAGGCCCGGATGCTCGCGGCCCGGCGGGGCATCGCGCTGGCACCGGACCGGGTCCGCCACCGCACCTTCCACGGCATCCGCTCCATGTACGGGGTCACCGGGGTCCGGGCGGGCGCGGTCGAGCCGGTCCACGAGCTCACGGTCGCGGCCGTCCACGACCAGCAGCTGGTCGAGGTTCAGGGCCAGAGCGACGTCCTGGTGCTCGGGGTCCCCTTCGTCGGCCCCTACAACGTCAACTCGATCATGAACCCGATCCTCGCCGCCTGCATGGGGCTGGGGTACTACTTCAACAGCTACCGCGGCATGCCGGTGGTCCGCCCGGGCGGGGCGGTCATCCTCTACCACCCGGTGTCCTGGGAGTTCCACCAGCTGCACCACCCGAGCTACGTGGACTTCTTCGAGGAGGTGCTGTCGACCTCGGTCGAGCCGGCGGTGGTCGAGAAGCAGTTCGAGGAGCAGTACGCGACCGACCCCTGGTACGTGCACCTGTACCGGACCAGCCACGCCTACCACGGCGTGCACCCGTTCTACATGTGGTACTGGATCGCCCACGCCCTGGACCATCTCGGCGGCGGCGACCCGGGCGGGGGACGCCACGTCGTGTGGGTCGGCGGGGATCGCAAGGCGTGCGAGCGGATGGGGATGCGCGCGGCCTCCACGCTGGCGGACGCGCTGGAGATGGTGAGCGGGATCGTCGGGCGCGACCCCTCGATCACGTATCTCCACAATCCGCCGCACCTCATCGCCGACGTCCGGTGACGCGACCGTCATGACCCAGAGCCCCGCGAGATTCGTCCGCGAGACCGTGGCGGACGTCCGCACGGTCGCCCGCGGCTGGCGGTGGGGGGTGGGGCGCCGCGCACCCGTGCCGCGGTCGGCCGAGCCGTTCGTCCCGCCCCGGTCGACCCGGGTCTTCCCGACCGGCTGGGCCCGCACGCCGGCGGCCAACGCCGCCCGGGACGTCCTGCTCGGGGTCGGCATGCACTGGCTGCTGCGGTCGCAGGTCGCCGTCCGCGTCGAGGGCCGGCACATCGTCCGCGACCTCCGGGAGCCGGCCATCTTCGCGGCGAACCACTCGTCGCACATCGACACCCCGGTGATCCTCACGACGCTGCCGCTCGAGCGGCGGCGTCGGACGGCGGTGGCTGCCGCCGCCGACTACTTCTTCGACACGTGGTGGCGAGCCGCGGGGTCGTCGCTGATGTTCAACACCTTCCCCATCGAGCGGCGGGGCGGCTCGATGTCGACGACCCCGGCGGACCTGTTGCGCAGCGGCTGGAGCCTGGTCTGGTATCCGGAGGGCACGCGCAGCACCGACGGCTGGCCGGGCCAGTTCAAGCTCGGGGCGTCGTTCGTGGCGATGGGCGCCGGCGTACCGGTGGTGCCGGTCGCGATCCGGGGGGCCTTCCATGCGATGCCCCGCGGCCAGGGATGGCCGTCGCGGGGGCGTCCACTCGTCACCGTCCGGTACGGCGACCCGCTGCGCCCGCGCGACGGCGAGGGCCCGCGCGACTTCAACCGGCGGATCGAGCAGGCGGTCGCCTCGCTGCTCGACGAGGACGCCCACGACTGGTACGCCGCCCGGCTGCGGGCCGCCCGCGGCCAGGTGCAGGTCCCGGCACTGTCGACGCCGGCCGCACCGTCGGCCCCCGCCGCACCGGTCGCCCGGTGGCGCCGGGTGTGGGAGGCCGGCCGCGAGCCGACCCCTCGCAGCGGGCCGGGCTCGCGACCGCCGATCTGGCGCTGACGGGCGTCCATCGCTACACGCAGAGGCCGTCGGCCGTGACGCCGCGGCCGCACAGCGAGGTCGCCTCGACCGTGCGCAGTACGGAGGCGCCGCCGTCGTCGACCGCGAACACCCGCAGCCGGTACCCGAGCACGGCGTCGTCCGCCAGGCCGAGGACGTCGACCGTGATCTCGGCCGGGTCGCCCGGGACGGGCCCGGCCGCGACGGTGACGCGCGGTTCGGTGTCGACGGGCGTCAGGGCCAGGGCCACGAGCCGTGCGAGCTCCGGCATCGACGACGCCTCGACGCTCCCGCCGTGGCGGTCGAGCACGACGGCCGTGACGTCCTCCGTCGCCCCCGCCCCGAGGGCGACGAACCGGCCCGAGACCCATCCTGTGACGCCGTCCACCGTCACCTCGACCCACCGACCGCTCTCGACGTCGCGGGCCCGACCCGTGGCCGTGGCCTCGCCCGTCGGGGCGATCCCGGCGACGACCCGCCCGTCCGGGCCGGGCAGGTCCCGGACGTTGAGCACGTCGTCGCCGCTCACCCCGATCACGGGCAGGACGGCGCCGGCCTCGGGCACGTGGCTCCCGGCCGGCGTCCCGGGCAGCTCGTCACCGGTCGGCGCGCCGTCCGGCAAGGCGCTCGTCGGGGCGGTGCCGGTGGCGTCGGGCGACGGCGACGGCGACGGCGTCGGGGCCGGCGACGGTCCGCCGTCGTCCGGGGCGGGGTCTGGCTCCGGCGGTGCGACGGTGGGCTCGGGCGGGGCGGTGACGATCGGGGTGACCGCGCCGCGGTCCACCGACCCGGGGCCGAGTACCAGCACGGGGACGCCGACGACCACCACGGCCACGGCCGCGGCGACGGTTCCGGCGCGCCACGCCGCCCGGCGGCGCGCGGTGCGGCGGGCACGTGCGGCGCCGTCCGGCGACGCCGCGGGGTCGACGTGGCGGTCGGCGACCGCCGTGAGCCGGTGTCGCAGCTCGTCGTCGAGGAGGGCGGGGTCGGACATGGTCAGGCTCCTTCCGCGCGGCTCAGCGTTCGGGTCGCACGGCGGACCGGCGGGTCGGCCGCCGCGAGACGGGCGGCGAGCGCCCGTCGTCCGCGGTGCAGCCGCACCTTCACCGCCCCCTCGGACGCCCCGACGATCCGGGCGATGTCGGCGACCGGCAGGTCGACGACGTAGTGCAGGGCGAGGGCGTGCCGCTGGTCGGCGGGCAGGTCGCGCAACGCCCGGAGGGTCTCGTCGGACACGGCGTCGCCGGGGTCGGCCGGTCCGGCCCCCGGCCGGGCGCCGAGGCGCTGCCACGCCGTCACGGCGCCGCGTGCCCGCCGCCACCGGCTGGTGGCGACCCGCAGCGCCGCGGTCCGGACCCACCCCCCGGGCGAGCCGTCGGCGGCCAGGTCCCGGCGGTGCCGCCAGGCCTGCACGAAGGCTTCCTGAACGCAGTCGGCCGCCTCGTCCGGGTCCCCGCAGACGGCGGTCAACTGGCCGCGCAGCCGCGGGAACTCACGGGCGTACAGGGCCTCGAACTCCGAGGGGTCCACGTCGCCTCCCTCCGGCCGTCGCCGTCGCGCGGCGGTCCTGACCGTGCTACGCGTCGGCGCGTTCCAGGGTTACGTTGCGGGGCCTCCCTCCAGCGTTGCCACGCGGTCCGGGCCTGTGCCGCCGTCACCCGGTCGCTGGCCGAAGACCCACCGGCGGACCCACGCGTGGACGGCGATGCCGGCGGCCGCGCCGACGTTGAGCGACCGGGTCGACCCGAACTGCGTGATCGCGAGCACGGCGTCGGCCGCCGCGACGGCCTGCGAGGACAGCCCGCGCCCCTCCTCGCCGAACATGAGGACGACGCGCTCGGGCAGGTCACAGGTCTCCAGCGGGACCGAGCCGGGCACGTTGTCGACGCCCACGACCGCCACCCCTGCGGACCGCGCCCACGCCGCGAGGGCGGGGGCGTCCTCGTGGTGGCGGACGTCGAGGTAGCGGTCGGTGACCATGGCGCCGCGGCGGTTCCAGCGGCGCCGGCCGACGATGTGGACAGCGGTGACGTTGAAGGCGTTCGCGGAGCGGACCACGGATCCGATGTTGAGGTCGTGGCCGAGGTTCTCGACGGCGACGTGCAGCGGGTGGGCGCGGGCGGCGAGGTCGGCCCGGATCGCCGCCACGGTCCAGTAGCGGTAGGCGTCGACGACGTTGCGGGTGTCGCCGTCGCGCAGCAGGTCCGGGTCGTAGCGCGGGTCCTCGGGCCAGGTCCGCGGGCCACCCGGCCAGGGGCCGACGCCCACGCCGGGGCCACCCCCGGTCACCGCTGCACCGCCGCCCGCAGCAGGCCCGCCAGACGATCGCGGTCCAGGGCGCCGCCGAGGACGACCACGGCGAGGGCGTGGCCCACGACGACCGCGGTGACCGCCCGGGCGCGCCGCTCGGCCTCGTCGGCCGGGACCCCGGTGGCCGTCAGGGACCTCGTGACCGGGCCCTCGAGGTGGTCGGCGGCGAGTCGTGCCAGCAGGGCCCGGCCGTCGGGGTCGGCGGCCGACAGGACGAGCATGGCGAGCGG
>Ga0224723_1001047_pt1 | contig 17554 bp, 17 predicted proteins | sample Balambano_FR2_Me_FD_161647 | JGI IMG/M metagenome (GOLD analysis project Ga0224723, IMG submission 161647) | Freshwater sediment microbial communities from Lake Towuti, South Sulawesi, Indonesia - Balambano_FR2_MetaG | ecosystem: Environmental > Aquatic > Freshwater > Lake > Sediment | place...
GGCCAGCGCCGGGTCGGTGCAGCGCAACCCGCCGGTGAAGGTGCCGTAGGCGGGCAGGATGACGCGGTCGGCGTCGATCAGGAAACAGGGCCGGCTCTGTCCCGCGAGGCTGGCCTTGGGGTGGAAATGCCCCGAGACCTCGGCCCGTTCTGCCGGCTCCGCGACATGCCGGAACGAAAGCGGTCCGAGCCTCAGCGCGGCGCGGTGGCCGCCGCCGAGCGCCAGCGGCGCGGGATCGTGATTGCCGGCGATCCAGGTCCACTCGCGTCCCGCCATCATCCGCGACAGCCAGAGGCGCTCGTCGTCGCCGATCGCCCCGGCGGCCTCGGCATCGTCGAAACTGTCGCCGAGACAGACCACCCGACGCGCCGCGGAACACTCGAGATCGGCATCGAGCCGGGCCAGCGTCTCGCGCGTCTCGTAGGGCGGCAACAGCCCGCCGCCCCGGCGCGCCAGCCGCTCCGACCGGCCGAAATGCAGGTCGGACACGCAGAGGAGCGCCATCTCCGGCCAGAAGAGCGCGCCAGAGGGAAGCGCGCGCAGGCCGGCGCCGGCAAGGGTGAAGGCATGGTCGTTCATGCTTCGTTCGATGCCCGATCCGCCCCCGCCGCGCAAGGGGTCAGGCCAGCCCGGCCTCGGCCATCAGTCGCGCCGCGGCCTCGGCCGCCAGCCGCTCGCGGCCCGCGCCCTGCACCGGGATGCGTCCCATCTCGAGAAACAGCGGCGCCGCCAGCGGCGTGACGCGGGGCAGCGACAGCGCATCGATCCGGCCCTGGACGCGGCGGAACATCTCCTCGATCCGGCCGAAGTCCACCAGCCCGCGCAGCGCCTCCTCGCGCGTGATCTGCAGCATCAGGTGGTCGGGATCGAAGCGCCGCAGCGTGTCGTACAGGATGTCGGAGGAGAAGGTGGCCTGCCGCCCGGTCTTGCGCCGGCCCTGATGGCTGCGCTCGATCAGCCCGGCGATGATCGCCGCCCCCCGGAACGTCCGCTTCATTACCGCATTGCCCTGCAGCCAACCCTCCAGCCCCGCCCGCAGCCGGTCGGGGTCGAACAGGGGGGCGGGGTCGGTGACGGGCTCCAGCCCCCAGATCAGCGTGGCGTAATCGGTGGCGACAAAGCCGAGCGGGTGCAGCCCCTCCTCCTCCATCCGCTTGGTCAGCAGGAGACCGAGCGTCTGCTGCGCATTGCGGCCGGCGAAGCCGTAGGTGCAAAGGTGCTCGCGCCCTTCATGGGGGAAACTCTCGACCAGCAGCCGGTCGCGCTCGGGCAGGCGCGAGACCTCGCGCTGCAATGCCAGCCAGCGGGCGGTGTGGTCGGGCAGGTCGGGCCAGCGTTCGGCCTGGAACTTGTCAAGGATGCGATGGGTGAGAAGCGTCGAGGTCGCGAACTTGGTGCCCCAGAAGGTCGCGATCTTCGGCTCGCGGCCGGGTTGTCGGCTGACCTCGACCGTCATCTCGCGCAGGCCCTCGTAGCGCACCACCTCGCCGCCGATCAGGAAGGTGTCGCCGGGGGTGAGCGTGGCCGCGAAGTCTTCCTCGATCTCGCCGAGCGGCACGCCACCCTGTCGGCCGCGCAGGCGCACGTTCAGCGTCTCGCTGTCGAGGATCGTGCCCATGTTCATCCGGATCGTTGCCCCCGCCCTGGGGTCGCGCAGATGCCAGAGGCCGTCGGTCCGCATCAGCCGCTGCCAGCGGTCATAGGCGCGCAGCGCATAGCCGCCGGTGGCCGCGAAATCGAGGCAGGCATCGAACTGGGCCCTGGCCAGCGCCGCATAGGGTCCGGCCGTGGTGACTTCGGCATAGAGCCTGTCGGCGTCGAACGGTCCGGCGCAGGCGGTGGCGAGAATATGCTGGCAGAGGACGTCGCGCGGCCCCGGCCCGCGCGGTTCGCCGTCCAGCGTGCGGGCGCGCACCGCCTCCAGCGCGGCGCGGCATTCAACCACCTCGAAGCGGTTGGCGGGCACGAGGAGCGCCTTCGACGGCGCGTTGTAGCGGTGGTTCGCGCGCCCGATCCGCTGCACCAGCCGCTTGACGTTCTTCGGCGCGCCGACCTGGATCACCAAGTCGACATCGCCCCAGTCGATCCCGAGATCGAGCGACCCGGTGCAGACGATGGCCCGCAGCGCGCCCGCGACCATCGCCGCCTCCACCCGCTCGCGCTGTTCGCGGGCAAGGCTGCCATGGTGGATGCCGATCGGCAGGTTTTCGGTGTTGGCGAGCCAGAGCGCGTGGAAGAACAGTTCCGCCTGGGCCCGGGTGTTGTGGAAGATCAGCGTGGTGCGGTGGCGGCGGATCTCGTCGAGGATCGCGCTGATCGCGTAGCGCCCGCCGCCGCCGGCCCAGGGTGGCGCCTCGTCGGTTTCCAGCATGGCGATGTCGGGGTCGGGCCCCGGGTCGGCGAGCAGGATCGCGCAGGGGTCGGGGTGGCGCGCGAGGAAGCGGGCGAGCGCCGGCGGGTCCTCGACCGTCGCCGACAGGCCGACCCGGCGCAGGCCCGGCGCCAGCGTCGCAAGCCGGGCGAGCGACAGCATCAGCTGGTCACCGCGCTTGCTTTCGGCAAGGGCGTGGATCTCGTCCACGATGACGCGGCGCAGGCCTGCGAAGATGCGCGGCGCGTCCTCGTAGCTCAGCAGCAGCGCGAGGCTTTCCGGCGTGGTCAGCAGGATGTGCGGCGGGTCGGCGCGCTGGTGCCGGCGGCGGGAATGGGGGGTGTCGCCGGTGCGGTCCTCGATCCGGACAGGCAGCCCGGCGCCCTCGACCGGGGTGCGCAGGTTGCGCCGGATGTCGGCCGCGAGCGCCTTCAGCGGCGAGATGTAGAGGGTATGGAGGCCGCAGTGGCTGCCTTCTGCCAGTTCCGTCAGCGTCGGCAAGAAGCCCGCCAGCGTCTTGCCGCCGCCCGTGGGCGCGATCAGCAGCGTCGCAGGACCACCGGCACGAGCCAGCATCGCCTGCTGGTGCGGGTGCAGCGACCAGCCGCGGGCGGTGAACCAGGCAAGCAGGGCGGGCGGCAGTGGCGTCATGTCAAGAACGATAGGGCGGCCGGCATGCCGCCAAAACCCTTTGAAGGGTTTTGCGAAAATTCTTGCAAGAATTTTCGGCCGCACCCGGCCGACGCAGGTTCGGCCCCGATCGATCAGCCGCCGATGACGCTTACCACAAGGGTGAACGGCTCGTCGCTCGCCGATCGCATCAGCTGGCTGACCAGGATCCGGAAGCTGCCGGCCGAGGTGGTCCAGGAAAAATCGTCCCGTCCATCCGCGATACCGGGAATGCTGAACATCATGTTCCTGCCGGTCACCTGGACGCGCGCGGTCTGGCCGGCTCCGACCTCGACCCGGTAGCACAGGGCATCCTCGGGCGATGCGACGCCTTGAACCGCGCCCGAGGTACTGCCCGGCGCGAAGCGGATCGTCTGGCAGCCCTGGGCCGAGGCGAGCGCCGGAACGGATGCGAGGGCCAGAGAGAGAGCTAGGAAACGCACCATGGAAAGCCTCACCGGACTGCGGACGCGGGGCTGGCGATGCGACCGACGGGCCGGTGTGGCGTCGCCGCTCGACCATGGCAATGGCGGCCCGGGCCGCGCCTACTTCGCGATCTTCTCGTCGCGGACGAACATGTTGCCCCAGGCGCGGTCGATCAGCTCCGGCGTCATGCGGTAGGGCGTCCCCTCGAATTCGCAGATCGCGATCATCTGGTCGATCAGGAACACCGGTTGGTAGTTGGCGAAGTTGTTGCCGATCGTCGGGAACTTCCGCGACATCAGGTGCCGCATCGTCGCCTCGTCGAGCGGCATCTTCTTCTTGCGGGCGACCATCGCGAAGATTTTCAGGAAGTTCTCCTGGCTCGGCCCGTCCACCTTGATCTTGAAGAAGATCCGGCGCAGCGCCGCGCCATCGAAAATCTCGTTGGGGTGGAAGTTGGTGGAGAAGATCACCAGCGTGTCGAAGGGCACGGTGAACTTCTCGCCCGACTGGAGCGCGAGGATGTCGCGCCCTTCCTCCAGCGGCACGATCCAGCGGTTGACGAGCTTCTGCGGCGGCTCGGCCTGGCGGCCGAGGTCGTCGACGATGAAGATGCCGCCGGTGGATTTCAGCTGCAGCGGCGCCTGGTAGGTGCGCGCGGTCGGATTGTAGGTGAGGTCGAGCATGTCGAGGCTGAGCTCCCCCCCGGTGATGACCGACGGCCGGTCGCAGTGCACGTAGCGGTTGTCGAAGCGGTTGGCGGTGCGGCGCAGGCTGGTCGGGTCGTCGAGCGACTCCTCGGCCTTGGAATGCACGATCGGGTCGTAAACGGTGATCACCTGGCCCGAGTATTCCAGCGCGCGGGGGATGAAGATGCGGTCGCCCATGGCGGCGCGGATACCGTTCGAGATCGAGGACTTGCCGTTGCCGGGCGGGCCGTACATCAGGATCGACCGGCCGGAGGTGACCGCCGGACCGAGATTGTCGATCAGATCGGGCGGCAGGATCAGATGGCCCATGCCCTGCAGGAGCTGCGCCCGGGTCAGGGCCATGTTGCGCACCGACTGGCGCTTGACCTGCTCGGCATAGGCCGCGAGCGGCACCGGGATCGCGCCGTAGTATTCCGACTGCGCCAGCGCGTCGAGCGCGCGGGCCCGACCGGCATCGGTCAGCTGGTAGCCGAGCTCGTTGCCGCTGGTCGCATGCAGCGTGCCGGTCGCTTCGAGGAGGCGCTGGCTACGCGCCAGATCGACCAGCTCTTGCGTCACCGGCACCGGCAGGCAGATCACCCGCGCGATGTCGCTGACCAGATCGAGGTTCATCCGGAACATCGACTTGATCAGGATGTCGCGCAGCATCACGATCCCGATCCCGGTATCGGCCAGGCTGCGCGGCGCGACCGGCGCCAGCACGTTCGGAAGCGGCTGCATGTTCATCTGGCCAGCACCCCCTTGCGACCGTTACCGTCCGACTGTGGCAGCGCGCGATTGACGAAGCGTGAACGACGTCACGCCCCGGCGAGGCCGGCGGCGAGATAGAGGACCAGCGTGCCGGCGAGCGGCAGGCCCATCGGAAAGCCCGGATGCGTCCAGGACCGCCAGTCGCCAGTCATCGTGCGCACCGGCGTGAGGCTTCGCGCGGCGCGGTGGCAGGCGAAGGCGCCGAGCAGGCAGGCGCCGAACAGGGCGAGCACGACGCGCAGGTCGGCAGCGGCGAAATAGGGCGCCATGGCGGCCGCGAACTTGGCATCGCCGCCACCGATGAGGCCGGCCGCATGCGCGAGGAAGCCGAGCGCCAGGACGAGGGCGAGATGGGACCAGCGCCAGGCCCAGACCTCGAACGGCAGCGCGAGAAGACCGACCGTCGCAAAGGCCGCGACCAGCGCCAGCACCGCCGCATTCGGGATGCGCATGAACTTCAGGTCGGACCAGGCGACCCAGAAGGCGATGGGCAGCACCAGCGGCAGGAACAGCGCGGCGGTGACCGGCGCGATCGCCATCACGCGGCAGGCCGGCGCGGGCAGACGGGAAACGTCATCGCAGCACCTTGACAGCGGACGCGCGAAGCCTGCCAGACCGGGGTTGACGAAGCGTGAATCCGACCGCTCAGAGCGCGGTCGCGCTGCCCTCAAGCGCCTTGAGACTGTTGACGGCGGCCTCGAAGTATTGCGGGTGCGTATCGATCGCCTGCTGCAGCAACGCCTTGCCCACGGCGACGTCGCCCTGCTTGATCGCCGTCAGCGCCAGCGTGTACTGCAGTTGCGCCCGTTCGGTCTGGGTCATCGGCACCACCGGCAGGTCGTACTTGCGCTGCGCCCCGCGCGCGAGCACGAGGTTGTTCTTGGCGGTGAAGCTGGAGGAGTCATAGGTGATCGATTCGACGAACAGCCGCTCCGCCCCCGGAAAATCGCCGCGCGTCAGCTTCGAGAAGCCCCAGTTGTTCAGCACCCCGGCCGGCTTGGTGGTCATGCCCTGGGCGATTTCGTAGAAACTGTCGGCCTTGGCCCAGTTCTTCTTGCTGTCGGCCACCATCGCCTCCAGCCGATAGCGCTGGAAGGTCTCGTAGGTCGGCGGAATCGCGTTCAACTCGGCCTCGGCCTTCGCCCATTCGTTCGCGCGGATCAGCGTGTCGGCGTAATCGACGCGGTCCTCGTTCGTCGCCTCGGGGCCGGTGGTGATCTTCACCCAGACCCCCGCCGCCTCGGTCGGGCGGTTCGCGCGCACCAGCGACTTGGCGAGGCCGCGCTGCAGGTCGATCCGGTCGGGCTGCTGCGCCGAGGCACCCCGGAAGTAGGCTACCGCCTCATCGGGGTCGCCGACCGTCAGCATGATGTCGTTGAGGTTGCTCTCGTCGATCACGTTCACCGATTTCACGGCACGCTCGACCTCGGCGTCGGTGATGCCCTTGTCGCAACCGGCGATGGCGGCCATGCCGGCAAGGCACAGCGCAAGACGGATGGGGTGGCGCATTCTGCGTCCTCTTGACTGCTCGGCCCTCAGAGCTCGGACAGGATGGGGGCTTCCCCCTCGCCCTCCCGCACCAGTGAGAACACGCTTGGATCCTCGGCGTCAGGATACACGGTCAACTCGCTTCTCGCGATAGCGAGGCGCAGATTTTCGCGGATCGACTCCGTTTCGCCACTGTCGAGCGCATAGGCCTGCTCGAACACGCGCTTGGCCTCGCCGGCCTTGCCCTGTTCGATCAGGACGACGCCCAGATTGTTGAGCGCGGGCACCGAATCCGGGTCGGCCTCGACCGCACGGCGGAGGATTTGTTCGGCCTGGCCGAGCCGGCCGAGCTTGAGGTTGGCGGCACCGATCGCGGTGAGCACGTCGGCGTCGGCGCCCTCCTCGGAGGCGGCGCGCAGATAGGCCTTGAGCGCCAGTTCGTATTCGCCCGCGTCCATCAGCCGGTCACCGACGGTCAGCCCGTCCACCGCCTCGCCACGGGCATCGACCGGCGGCGGGGCGTTGCGACTGGTCGCATCGCCCGCCCCCCATTGGCAGGCCACAAGACAGCCGACGGCCACCAGCGCGGTCAGCCGGGGCAGGGCGGTCTGCGTCAGTTGATCCCCCCTCCGAGCGTGGTGGCGATGCCGTGCACCGACGGGCCGATCAGGATGATCATCAGGGGCGGCACGGTGAACATCATTGTGCCGAGCGTCAGCTTGGTCGGCAAGGTGTTTGCCTTCTCCTCGGCGCGCATCACCCGCTTGTCGCGCATTTCCGCCGCATAGACCCGCAAGGCCTCGGCGATCGAGGTGCCGAAGGTGGCCGACTGCACCAGCGTGGTGACGAAGGACGACACGTCGGGCAATCCGACCCTTTCCGACATGTCCTTGAGCACGACGACGCGCTCCTTGCCGGCCTTGACCTCCTGCGCGACCATGTCGAACTCCTCGGCGAGTGCCGGGTAGCCGGCGCGGATCTCGCGCGCCACGCGCAGGATCGACTGGTCGAGCGACTGGCCCGCCTCGACGCAGACCAGCATCATGTCGAGCGCATCGGGAAAGCCCGAGACGATTTCCTCCTGCCGGGTCTGGATGCGGCGCTGCACCCAGTATTGCGGCAGATAGTAGCCGGCGGCCCCGGGACCGATGGTCGACAGCACCATCATCTGCGTGTCGACCGCGCCGCCGGCCGACTGCACCATGGTGTAGACGACGCCGATCACCAGAAAGCCGATGCCGAGCGCGAACTGCGCGGCGTGGAATGCCCGCACCGCGTTCTTGCCACGATAGCCCGCGCGCATCATTTTCAGCCGCGCCGTGGACATCTGCGCCGCGTCCTGCGGCTCGAGGAAGGTCGCGAACTTCTCCAGCTTATCGACCTTGCCCTCGCGGCGCAGCGTCTGCTGCCCCTTGCCACGCCCCTGGGCCGCGGCGGCGCGCAGCTTGTCGAGCGGATCGACAGGCTTTTTCAGCATCACCGGCAGGGTGATCGCAACCAGGAGAAGGCCGAGCGCGCCAACCGCGATCAGCGGCCCGAGCGGGCCGAGGGCGGCGATGAGGGCGGCGTTGAGCGTATCGAACAGCGGCATGGGCCGATCCTCAGACCTTGATGTTGACCATGATCTTCATGAAGACGACGTTGATGACGAGGAACACGCCCACCACCAGGCAGGCCGGGATGAAGGCCGGCGTGTCCTTCACCCCGTCGTAGTAGTCGGGCTTCAGGACGTTGATCATCACCACGGCGGCGATCGGGAAGGCGGACAGGAACATGCCCGACCATTTCGCCTCGGCGGTGATCGCCCGCACCCGGCGGAACAGCTTGAAGCGGGCGCGGATGACCTTCGACAGACCCTCGAGGATCTCGGCGAGGTTGCCGCCCGACTGCGCCTGGATCGACACCGCGACGGCGAGGAAACGCAGGTCCTGCATGTCCATCCGCTCGGCGAAGGCCTTGAGGCTTTCGGACATGTCGCGGCCATAGGCCGCCTCGTCGGCGATCAGGCCAAACTCGGTGCCGAGCGGGTCGGGCACCTCCTTGGCCACGATCCCGATCGCCGAGGAGAAGGGATGTCCGACCCGCAGGCTCCGGACCATCAGCTCCACCGCGTCGGGCAGCTGTTCCTCGATCAGCGACAGGCGCTTCTTGGCCTTCTTGTTGACCCAGACATAGACCGCGCCGACCCCCATGCCGATCGCGATGACGACGCGAATCGGGGTTGCGGCCTCGGTCCCGATGGTCAGGCCGACATAGGCCACGCCGGACAGAAGCACCATGATCCCGACCAGCGCGCGCGGCGAGAAGGCGATGCGCGCCTTCTGCGCCTTGTCGGCCAGGATCGAATAGAGCGGGATCGCGCGCGCCCGCATGTGCTGGCTCATCTCCTTGCGGAGCTGTTCCATCACCTGTTCGCGGTTCGCGCCCTTGTCCATCAGTTCGAGCCGGCGGCTGACGCGGCTGTTGAGGCTGATCGACTTGCCGAAGACGGTCAGGTAGATCCCCTCGACCAGCACCAGCACGGCCACGAAGATCAGGATGTAGATGAGCGGTGCGGCGCTGAGTGTCATGGCCGGGCCTCAGGGCAGGGGGTCGTACATGCTGGCGGGCAGCTGGAAGCCCCAGGACTTGAACCGCTCGGAATAGTGCGAGCGCACGCCGGTGGCGTTGAACCGGCCGATGATCTTGCCGTCGGGCGCGAGGCCGAGGCGTTCGTAGCGGAACACCTCCTGCATCGAGATCACCTCGCCCTCCATCCCCGTGATCTCGGTGATCGAGACCATGCGGCGGCTGCCGTCCTGCAGCCGGCTCGCCTGCACGATCAGGTTGACGGCGCTGGCGATCTGGGCGCGCACCGCCTTCAAGGGCATCTCGATCCCCGCCATCGCCACCATGTTCTCGAGCCGCGAGATCGCGTCGCGGGCGTTGTTGGCGTGGATCGTCGTCATCGAGCCGTCATGGCCGGTGTTCATCGCCTGCAGCATGTCGATCACCTCCTCGCCGCGCGTCTCGCCGACGATGATCCGGTCAGGGCGCATGCGGAGCGCGTTCCTGAGGCAGTCGCGCTGCGTCACCGCCCCCTTGCCCTCGACGTTCGGCGGGCGGCTTTCCATCCGGCCGACATGCACCTGCTGGAGCTGCAATTCGGCCGTGTCCTCGATCGTCAGCACGCGCTCGGTGTTGTCGATGAAGGAGGACAGCGCGTTCAGCGTGGTGGTCTTGCCCGACCCGGTGCCGCCCGAGACGATGATGTTGAGCCGGGTGGAGACGGCGGCCTCGAGATAGGCGGCCATCTCCTCGGTGAAGGCGCCGAAGCGCACGAGGTCGGGAACGCCCAGCTTTTCCTTCTTGAACTTGCGGATCGACACGAGGCTGCCGTCGACCGCGACGGGCGGCACCATGGCGTTGAAGCGGCTGCCGTCGGCCAGGCGGGCGTCGACGTACGGGTTCGATTCATCGACCCGGCGGCCGACGGCCGAGACGATCTTGTCGATGATCCGCAGGAGGTGTCGCTCGTCCTTGAAGGTGATGTCGGTCAGGGTGAGCTTGCCGCCGCGTTCGACGAAGATGCGCTGCGGGCCGTTCACGAGGATGTCGTTGACGGTCTCGTCCTTCAGGAGCGGCTCGAGCGGCCCGAGCCCCATCACCTCGTCATAAAGCTCTTGATAAAGGATGCTGCGGTCTTCCTTGTTCAGGACGACCGCCATCTCGTCCAGCGCCTCGGCGGTGATCGCCTGGATCTCGGCGCGCAGGCTCGCCTCGCTCGCATGTTCCAGTGCGGCAAGGTTCAGGCTGTCGAGCAGGCGCTTATGCAGCTCGACCTTCAGTTCGCTCAGCTTCTCCTTGCGCTTCTTCTCCTTCTCCGCCGCGATCACCTCGGCCGAGGGTTTCACCGCCGCGGGCTGCACCCGGGCCTGCGGTGCGGGGGCGGGCTTGGCGGCCGCCTGGGCCGGGCTGTGGACCGCAGCGGCCACGGGCTTCGCGGCCGGTTCGGAGGATTTGCGGTAGCGCGAGAACATCACTTGCCCTTTCCGGCTTCGGCGGCCCTGTTCAGGTCGTGGATCGATTTGGCGAGCTTCTGGATCTCGCGGCGGAGCGGGTTCTTGGCGGCGCTGATCGCCAGCGGCAGGCCGTGGTCGTTGGCCTGGGTGACCGCGCGGGTGCCGTCGGGCAGGAGCACCTCGATGTCGATGTCGAGGCTCTGCGCCATGCGCTTGACGCGGGCACGGGCCGACAGGTCGGTGAAGCCGGGCGCGCGGTTCAGCGCGAAGCGCAGCTTCTGGTGCGGCAGGTCTTCCGACTTGAGCGCCCGCGTCAGCCGCAGGATGTTCTGCGCCGAGCGCAGGTCGAGCTCCATCAGCGCGAAATAGACATGGGCGCGGTGCAGCACGGTCTCGGTCCAGGCGATAATGCTGGTTGGCATGTCGAGGATCACGAAGTCGAAGTTCGCCAGCGCCATGTCGAGCAGCTTCGACACGTCGTCGGGCGAGACGAGGTCGAGCGGCAGCATCTCGGCCGGCGAGGTGAACACGTGCAGCCGTTCGTGGAAGGTCAGCATCGACTGCAGGAAGGCGTCGCTGTCGGCGCCGGCGACGTCCGACAGGATCTCGAACACCACCTCGCGGCGTGGCAGGTCGAGATAGGTCGAGACCGAGCCGTATTGCAGGTCGAGGTCCATCAAGCAGACCCGCGGCGCATCGGTCTTGGCGATGGACGCGAGTTCCCAGGCAAGATTGGCGGCGAAAGTCGAGGCGCCGACCCCGCCCGCCAGCCCGTGGACCGGCAGGAGCACGCCGTCACGGTCGCCCTTGGCCTTGAAGCTGGGGGCCGCCGCCGGTTCGCCGGACCCGGAGACAACGGTCAGGGGTGGCGGTGCCGCGGGCTTGCGGATGCGCGCGATGGCATCGTGCAGCGCTCCGTCGGGCAGGGGATAGGGCACGAAATCCTCGGCGCCGAGCCGCAGCAGCTGGTGGAGTGCGGTCGGGCTCACCTGATCGGCGATCAGGATCACCTTGATGCCGCGCCCCCGCGCCGCGCCGATGATCTCGACGATGCGCGACAGGTCGTCCTCGTCGGCGCCGTCCACCGCGATCGCCACGAATTCCAGCGTCGCGGCTTCGGGCTGGCCGAGAAACACGATGGCATCGTCAAAGCCGAGGTCGCCCCAGCTTTCGCCGAGCTCGCGCTCCATGTCGTCGATCAGAAGGTCGAAGTTCTGGACATCGCGCGAGATCGTGCAGGCCAGCACCGGGGCCGGTTCGGGCTGTAGGGTCGCCACGCTCGTCATCACGTCCACGTCCTTTTCCACCTTCGGTCCCGTCGCGGAGGGCGTGCGGCCGGGCCGCCGTGCGGCCTGATGCCGCGACCGTCCGCGGGGACCTGCGCACGACTCGGGCGTCGTGCGCACTGCCGCCAAGCGGGCACGGTGGGTGGGAATGGTGGCAGGAATTGGGCCGAAAGATCGTGATTGTTTGGTATCCGGCGACTGTTGGCGACCGGAGGCCCCGATCTGTGCCGCGCGGGTGGTGGCGGGCGTCAGCCGCCCGAGCCGGTCGGGGCGATCTGGGTGGTGATGACCGTGTTCTGCGGGTGCGGCGGCACCGCCGAGGCCACGTATTCGCGGAACACCACTTCGGCATACTTGCCGTTGAGCGGCAGCGGCGGATTCTTGGCGAAGCCCGCCACCTGCGTCACGGCGCGGCGGTTCAGCACCTCGGGTGCGGTGGTCTGCACCACCGGCCGGGTCTTGCCGTAGGAAACGAGCGATTCGAGCCGCGAGCGGCTGATCCCCTGGGCGGCGAAGAAGCGCACCACCGCTTCGGCCCGGCGCTTGCCGAGCGCGTAGTTGTAGCGCTCCGAGCCGACCAGATCGGTGAAGCCGAACACGCTGAAGCGCATCTCGGGAAACTGGCGGATCCAGTCGGCCTGCCGCATCAGGATCGCCTGCGCGGCCGGATCGAGCACGGCCGAATTGAAGGCGAAGTTGACCGTGTCCGGCACCTCCTGCGCGAACCGCCGTTGCAGCTGCGCCGTGGCCGACAGCTCGCCCGACTGGATCAGCGTGTTGTTCATGGTGGCGGTGCCGAATGTTCCGGTGTTCACCCCCGCGCCCAGCTCCTGATCGCAGGCGGGCAGGAGGGCGAGCGCGAGGGCGGCGACAGCAAGGACGGGGCGCATCGGCGTCACTCCATCACATAGCCGTAGGAGCCGCTGAAGTCCTGCCCCGCGACCTCGCCCGCGGCACCGTTGGGGGTGCGGCCCACCACCTTGCCGAACAGGAACAGCTCCCGCTCGGTCGGGATGCGCACCCGGTCGGTCGGCAGCACCAAGGCCTCGCCGCGGGTCGGCGTCACCAGATGCGGGGTCACGATGATCACAAGCTCGCTCTGCGCGCGCTGGTACTCGGCGCTGCGGAACAGGATGCCCAGCACCGGAATGTCGCCAAGCCAGGGCACCTGGCCGTTCAGGTCGCGGAAATCGTCCTGCAAGAGGCCGGCGATGGCGAAGCTTTCGCCGTCGCGCATTTCGACCGTGGTCGAGGTCTCGCGCCGCTTGAAGGCGTTGATGGTGAAGCCCGAGCTTTCCAGCGTGATCGAATTGTCGATCGACGACACCGCGGCGTTGATCGTCAGGTTGATGACATTGTCATCGACCACCACCGGCGTGAAGTTCAGCTCCACCCCGAACGGCTTGTATTCGATCGCGATCTGACCGTCATTGCCCGAGGCGACGGGGATCGGGTATTCGCCACCGGCGAGGAACTTCGCCTCCTGTCCCGACAGGGCCGAGAGGTTCGGCTCGGCCAGGGTGCGGACCACGCCCTTCGATTCCAGTGCCTCGAGCAGCACCGCGAATTCGAGCGACCCGGCCGAGAAGCCGAGCGCCGCGATCCCCTCGGTGCGGTCACTGCCCGAGGCGCTGTTGCCGTTGAAGATGCCGTCGCGCTGGCCGCCGTCAGTGAAGCGGCCGGAGCCGGCGTTGATGCCGACATCGCCGATCGTTCCGTTGATCGCGAGCGACCCCGACAGGTTCTTCGCGACCGACCGCTGCATCTCGGCGAAGCGGACCTTCAGCATCACCTGCTGGGTGCCGCCGATCGTCATCAGGTTCGACACCCGTTCCGGCGCGTAACGGTTGGCGAGGTCGAGCGCGCGGTCGAGCTTCTGGAGGCTCGAGACCTGGCCCGACAGCACGATGCCGTCATTGGCGGTGCGCACCTCGATCGGCTCGTCGGGCAGGATCTGGCGCAGCCGCTCCTTGAACTCGGCGACGTCAGGCGACACCTGCACCTCGACATTGGCGATCAGCCGGCCGTCCATCGACAGCAGCGTCAGTGTGGTGCGGCCCGGCGCCTTGCCGAGCACGTAGATCGACCGGTCCGACAGGGTCGAGATGTCGGCGATGCCGGGGTTGGCGATCGAGAGCTCCGCGAAGGGTTCGTCGCTCTCGACCACCACCGCGCGGTTCATCGGCACGTTGAGCGCCGAGGTCGAAGCCCCTTGCATCACCCGCAACGTCTCGGCCTGCAACGGAAAAACACCCGTCCACGCCAGCGCCAAGCCGACCGCACCGGCCTTCCAGAAAGAGCACCTGCCCATGTGACCTGCCTCTGTGATCACGCCTCGCCGCGAGGTCTTATTCGCCCGCTGGTTGTGCAATCATGCCTGATCCGGCTATTCCATGCAAGATTCAATCGCTTGTGCGGATCTTTTGAGACCGGTAGCGGCTTTTGGGACGCAGGAGCCCTGCGTCCGGCGCCGGACCGCGTGGTCAGTTGGTGCAGGGAATGGGCATCTCGACCACATCGGCCCCCTTGCGGGTGCGCACCGTGCAGACCTTCGGCGCCTCCACCTGGGCGATGGTCTCGGCGGTGATGCCGAGCAGGCGGTTGCTGTCGACCTCGACCTCGCCCGCCCGTTCCTGATCGCCCGAGCCGACGAGCGAGAGCGCCAGCCGGCCGGTGGCCTGCGCCTGTGCCAGCCGCGCCACCTGTTCCGGCGTCGCCTCGACGGTGACGGTGCGGGCGATGATCGTCGGGGCGCTGCCGTCGTCCGAGGCGGTCTGGTCCACCGCGACGATGCCGATGGTGGATTCGATCAGCCGGGTCATCTCGCCCTCCACGCCCGCGACCTGCCCGGTCCAGTAGACATCGACGGAATCGCCCGGGCGCAGGAAGCCCGACACGCCGGAGGCGACATCGACCTTGATGGCGAAGGCGCGCATGCCCTTGGCGAGCCGCGTGGTGATGCCGGCATCCTCGCCGGGCTCGGTCACCCGGACGGTCAGCAGCGGCTCGAACTTTTCCATCTGCCGCAGAACCAGCCGCGGCGGCGCGCCCTCGGGAAAGAGCGCGTCCTTGTCGGTGAAGGCGCCTTCGGGCAGCGACGATTTCGGCCAGGGGATCACGGCGACGTCCTCGGGGCGGAGCGCGTCGCCGTGGTTCATCGCCTTGGTGACGACGAACACCTCGGTCATCGGCCCGAACCGCGCGCGCTCGGCGCGTTCCTTCTCCAGCTGGGCCTGGGTCTGACCGATATAGCCCTGGGCCATGTAGACGGCGAAGCCCGCCAGCCCCACGCCGAGCAACAGCACCAGTCCGAAAATCATGCGCATGGCGATCCGTCCTTCCTGTTGGGCCCGCCCTCCGGCAGCCGCCCGCGATCCCGTGTCGGTCCGGTCTGGGCCGCAAATGCGGCGACAGCATGGAAAGGGCCGGGCGCGGAGCGGGCGCCGGCGGCGGCGTTGACGCTAGTCCTGACCGACCTGTTGCGACGTGATCAGGTCAGAGGTGCGCTGCGCCATGCTGTCGGCGCCGGTGGCGATGGGGGTGAGCACCAGTAAGGCGATGCCCAGGATGGCGGCACTCAGGACCACCCAGTCGATGGTCACGGCGCCGGTGTCGTCGGCCGCAAGGCACTGCAAGGCTTGTTTCATCTTCACTCCCGGCCCCCGTCGCAGGATCGGCGCCGACTGTGGCAGGAATGCGGGCGGGGCGGGACAGGACCGTGCGCGGGGCGCTGGCTTGCCGACAATTCGAACGAAAGGGCCGCCCTGCAAAAGCGACAGGAGCCGCATTCCGGTAGGAATGCGGCCCCGTCAGGAACAGTCACGACAGGCGGATCAGTTGCTGCCTTCGTAGCCGACGCCGCGCGCGCCGAGGTCGTCGGTGATCGCTTCGCCCATGGTGGTGATGCCGCCGCCGACGGTCTGCATGACCACGAGGCCGAGGCCCACGATGGCCGCCGTCAGCACGACCCAGTCGACCGTCACGGCGCCGGAGTCGTCATTGCGGAACGTCTTGAAGAGATGGAGCAGTTTCATGTTGGTGTCCCTTTCCCGGGGTTGCACGCTTCAGGGTCTGCCGCACCGTGTCCGCTCTTTCCGGAGGATGCTCCGGTCCGATCTCCGTTCGGCATGGGCAGATATGGCCGTGGAATCGTGGCCTGATTTTGGCGCGGGAAAGGTAATTTGGGCGCCCCGCCGTTCCGGCCGAGGCGGCAGCGACAATCCCGAAAGCGGGGGCGGATTGTCCCCCGGGATGGCGCGATCCGGCCCCTCGGGCGGTGCAAAGCGTTGCAATTCGGGCATCCTCGAAACTCGTTGTTTCCGCGCCCTCTGGCGATGCGGCCGATTTGCTGCGATCTTTGGGGCAAGAACAATAACCTTTCGGGCAGGCGACCGCGCCATGCGGCATCGACTCACTGCGATTCTCGCCGCGCTGGTGCTGGCCGTTGCGGCCGCTGCCGGCGCCGAGACGGCGCTTGCGCCGGGGGATTTCACCTTCCGGCGGGTGAAGCCGCCGGCGCCCGGCGCCGGGCCGCGCATCACCGTGCAGATCGACCCGGCGGAACAGGCGTTGCGGCTCGCCGCCTATCCGAAGGTGGAGCCGCGCCCGCCCACGGTGCTGCCCCCGGCCGAGCCGGTGCCGCCCGCCGCTGTGGCGCCGGCAGCGCCCGTGCCGAAGACCAGCTACGCCTGGTTCTGGGAAACGGTGCCGACCGCGATCGGCGCACGGTCGGGACGGTTCCCGCTGGCCCTCGCCATGCTCGGCCAGGGGCCGGGCGGAGCGGCGGTGGCGGCGCCGCGGCTGCAGGCGATGCAGGACATCGCCAGCCGCTACGGCACCCAGATCCTGACCGCGACGCTCGGCACCGAGGTGTCGCCGGCGCTGGTGCTGGCGGTGATCGGGATCGAGAGCGCGGGCCGGCCGGATGCGGTCAGCAGCGCCGGGGCCGAGGGGCTGATGCAGCTGATCCCGGCGACCGCCGAGCGGTTCGGGGTCGCGGACTCGACGGATCCCGCGCAGAACATCGAAGGCGGCGTCGCCTATCTCGACTGGCTGATGAAGCGCTTCGACCGCGATCCCTTGATGGTGCTTGCCGCCTACAACGCCGGTGAGGGCGCGGTCGATGCCAACGCCGGCGTGCCCCCCTATGCCGAGACGCGCGACTATGTTCCGAAGGTGCTGGCGGCCTGGCAGGTGGCGCAGGGCCTTTGCCTGACGCCGCCGGAACTGGTGACCGACCCTTGCGTCTTCAAGGTGATCGCGGCGGGCGGCTGAGGCCCGGCGCCGGATCGCTGGTCAGACGGCGAAGGCGTCGGCCCATTCGGGGTGGCGCTTGCGCTGCGCATTGACGAAGGGGCAGAGCGGCATGATCCGGAACCCCTCGGCGCGGGCGTCGGCCACCAGCCGCTCGACCAGCGCCAGCCCCGCGCCGCTGCCGCGGAAGCTGTCGGGCACGCCGGTATGGTCGGCGATGACCAGCACCGGCGAGGTCACCGAATAGGTCAGTTCCGCCTCTTCGCCGTCCTGTCGGATGACATAGCGGCCCTTGTGGCCGTGATTCTCGCGCTCGATCTGAAAGTCAGTCAACGATGGTCGCCTCCGTCGCGTTGCGCACTTCGGCCTCGCTGACGCCATCGGCCAGCTCGACGATCCGCAGGCCCCCCGGCACGACATCGAGCACTCCGAGGTTGGTGATGATGCGGTCCACCACGCCCTTGCCGGTCAGGGGGAGGGTGCAGGCGCGCAGCACCTTCGATTCGCCGTGCTTGGAGGTGTGGTCCATCACCACCACCACCCGGCCGACGCCGGCCACCAGATCCATGGCCCCGCCCATGCCCTTGACCAGCTTGCCGGGGA
>Ga0224723_1001048_pt1 | contig 17548 bp, 15 predicted proteins | sample Balambano_FR2_Me_FD_161647 | JGI IMG/M metagenome (GOLD analysis project Ga0224723, IMG submission 161647) | Freshwater sediment microbial communities from Lake Towuti, South Sulawesi, Indonesia - Balambano_FR2_MetaG | ecosystem: Environmental > Aquatic > Freshwater > Lake > Sediment | place...
CAGGTCGCCAACTGCGGATTTTATCATTGCCGCAGGATCAGCAGGCAACGGGTGAAGCCGCGATCGAGGTTTGCTTGTGCGAAGACGATTATCCTGGCTGGCTACCGCTCGAAGACCTCGATTTGCTGGAAACTGCACAAGCGCCATATCAAGCCATCAAACTCGATCGCCGCGACATTGCGGCTCGACTGCCGCAGGTCATTGCTTATACCGCTGCGGCTTTGTCGCAGCCCAATTCATACCTTTGGGGAGGCACGGTTGGACCCAACTACGACTGCTCTGGCTTGATGCAGGCAGCCTTTCTGTCTGCCGGAATCTGGCTGCCCAGAGATGCCTATCAGCAAGCTGCTTTTGCTGAGGCAGTCGCGCTGGAACAGCTTCAGCCTGGAGACCTGCTGTTTTTTGGCGGGAACCCTACCTCTGTTTCCGGCAGAGCGATCACGCATGTCGGGCTATACCTGGGCGACAGCAGCTATATTCACAGCTCTGGAAAAAAGCAGGGACGCAACGGCATTGGCATCGATTCGCTTGATGAGCCAAGAGACGCGATTGCCTCAGCTTATTCTCAGCAACTGCAAGGAGCAGGGCGAGTGGTGACAAGCTATCGCAGTCGTCTGTCTGGTTAAGCTGGGTTAGGGAATTTCAGAACGGCGGATTCTCGGCGATCGATTGCAGCGCGACGATCGTCTGCTGATAGTCAATCAGCAGCAGCGGCAGTTGAGCCTGACTGACTGCAATTGCCTGGTGAGCATCGATCGTTTCCAGGCTGGCACATCGGTCTGCCAGTTTGATTGCACCTAAAGCTGCACTACAGGACTTGAGCATGTGACAAACCCGCTGGAGGGCGATCACATCAGTCCGCGATAGCGCATCTTGCAGCGACTGAAGCAGCGCAGCCGATTCAACCAAATAGCTGCTGATCAAGTCTTGCAGCAGCTCAGCGCCAGTATGATCTGCTTCACAGAGAAAGCGCAGCGCCTGAGGATCAATGGCTTCTGCGATCGCTGACTGTTCCGCTTCAGCAGCACTGTCTTTGGCAGCACTGTCTTTGGCAGCACTGTCTTTGGCAGCACTGTCTTTGGCAGCAATACAATCAGCAGCCCCATCAACGAATGCTGCTGACTGTCCCTGCTGCCAGCGAGATTGACACTGATTCAGGAGCTGCTTCAGTTTGTCAAACTGAATCGGCTTGCTGAGGTAATCATCCATTCCGGCTTCCAGGCATTCTTTGTAGTCGCCTTGCGTCGCATTGGCAGTAACCGCCACCAGATGCGGACGGTGTTCTAGCTGCCAGGTTTGGCAGATGTGCTGAGTTGCAGTCAAGCCATCCATCTCTGGCATCTGAATGTCCATCAGCACCAGGTCATAGGCTTGGTGTGACAGGGCAGCTAAAGCTTCTAGCCCGTTGTTAACCACATCTGCCTCATAGCCCAATCGTTTTAACAAATGCACAATCACCTTCTGATTTACCAAATTGTCTTCAGCAACCAGAATCTTTAGGGCGCTTGTCTTAAGGACAGTTGAAGCCTGTGGCTCGACAGGCGGAGGCGATACAGAAACCAGCGTTTGACCAAACACCCCGACCAGGGCGTTGTAGAACTGCGATCGTTTCACCGGCTTACTGAGATACTGAGCAAACTGCACAGCGGGTTGACTGTTGTGGAGGCGACTGTTTACCTCAGTGCGACTGATGCTGGTCAGCAGCACAAGTGGGATTTGCCCCTGCGATCGTTGCTCAATTGCGGCTGCCAGCGTGAATCCGTCCATATCGCTCATCTGGCTGTCTAGCACTGCCACATCAAACGCTACATGATGTTTTGCTGCATGATGTTCCAGGTGCTCTAGCGCTTCTTGCCCCGAAGCCGCCGCCAAAACCGTCATGCCCCACGCCTCAGCCTGAATCACCAAACTGTGTTGGCATACGGCATTGTCTTCTACGACGAGCAGCCGCTTGCCAGCAAGCATCGGAGAGATATCTGGGCTTGGCACATCTAGCTTGACGCGAGCGACCAGTGAGCAATAGAAAGTTGAACCCACGCCAAGAGTGCTGTCAACCCAGATTCTGCCACCCATCATTTCGCTCAGTCGTTGGCTGATCACCAGCCCTAACCCAGTGCCACCATAGTTGCGGCTGATTGAGGAATCAATCTGGCTAAAGGGATGAAACAGGCGATCGAGGCGGTCAGACGGAATTCCGACTCCGGTATCTCGGACTTCAAAGCGAATCGCGCAGGCAGCTTCAGAAGCAGCACACTCGCTTTGCAGCCAGCGGGCAACTACCGAAACCGTGACTTCTCCAGCTTCAGTAAACTTAACGGCATTGCTGATTAAGTTGACCAGAATTTGCCGCAGACAATTGCTGTCGCCCACGACTAATCCAGGCACGTCTGGGTCAATTACATACGCCAGCTCCAACTGCTTTTCAGCCGCTTTGGGTGCCAGCAGATCGATCGCCTCCTCAACGCAGGTTCGCAGATCAAAAGGATGTTCTTCCAGCTCTAGCTTGCCAGACTCAATTTTTGAGAAGTCAAGGATGTCATTAATAATGCCAAGCAGCGCTTGTCCGCTGGTGCGAATGGTTTGCACAAAATCTAACTGCTGAGCCGTGAGCGGCGTTTCTAGCAGCAGCTCAGTTAAGCCAATCACGGCATTCATCGGCGTGCGAATTTCGTGGCTCATGGTGGCAAGAAAATTGCTCTTGGCGCGATTGGCAGCTTCTTCTTCCAAACGTGCATGCTCTAACGCCTGATTTTTTAGAGTCAGTTCTTTCCGCTGTCGCGTTTCTTGCTCTAACAGACGCGCATGAGCCAGCACGATTTCAGCCTGCGCCTGCTTCCGTTCCGAGATGTCAAAGAGAATGCCATCGATCCATAAAAGATTGCCGCTGTTGTCATACACCCCCTGACACTTGTCATAGACCCAGCGGATGCTGCCATCGGCGTGAATAATGCGGTACTCCAACATGCAGGGCTGGCGGTTGCAGAGTCCGGCTTGCATGACCTGCTTAACCATTGCCACGTCATCGGGATGGTCAATGCTGGCAAACGATCGCACCCGATTGTGAATGAAGTCGGTAGCCGGATAGCCACAGATTTGCTGCATTGCCTCACTCACGTATTCGATCGTCCAGTGTGCGTCATTGGCACAGCGATAGACCGCACCGGGGATGTTGGACACGAGCGATCGAAATCGTTCCTCACTCTGGCGCAGCGCCTGTCCGATTTGCTGCTCGCTCAGCCCTTCTCGTTCCACAAAGCTGGAATTGCCCATCGCTGCCAGCGACGGCTTGAGAGCGGTCGGACGGGTTTGAATGGTTACAACCGCTTGAAACCGATGTTTATCGGCAGCGGGAATCGCTGTAACCGCTGTTACCTGAAGCGTGAGTGGATGGATCGCCAGCAGCAGCGGCTCGCATGTTGCAACGTCGATCGCCACACCTTCGGCAAACAGCCGTTGCCACTCACAAGCAAATTCTGGCTGCACCAGCGGGGGCAAGACGGCAGCGATACTCATTCCCTCAGCCTGAGTCCTGGGAATTTGTGTCCATGCTTCCAGACAGCGATTCCAAAACACAATCTGTAGGTCAGCTTGCACGACACAAACTCCGACCCAGACGCTATCAAGCAGACGCAACGACTGCTCAACTTCTGGCAGCATCATGCCCACCTCCTGGTGTCGCTTCTGCAAGTCTTTGCCCATGCGTCAAAGTCATCCTGGATTCGTTGCAGCAGGATTTGTTGGGAACAGTACAACATTGAGTTCGGCTCCTGTGCCTTTTACAGCAGCAACACCCCTGCCTTAGCGTTCCACAAATGCCCAGCAAACAATCGCCTCTCACGAGAATGGCAAGCCTGACTCAATGCAGGCGATCGTGCCAATTGTTGATGTTCAGTTGACGTTCAGGTGCAGAAACTCATTCTCGGACTCGTTCTTACTCATCAATCTGCCACGGGTCTTGAGTGAAGTTTTCATCCAAAATCTTTTTGGGGCGCATCACTAAAATGACTCGTCCCAAAATCGGCACATTCGGATTGTCTTCTGACCAGTGCAGTTCTAACTGCCCCTGTCGATCGACTATAAAATAACCGTCTGCGTTCCACTGGCGCTGAGCGCGATCGACTACCAGCAACACTTCCTCAGTCCTGCTGGCGGGAGAAGGCAGTTGATCGCTATCAATCAACAGCGCCACCGGGTCTTCTGCATTGAGAATCACCTGCCAGCCTGGAACAGGCACCCAGGCTCCGGCACCAGAAAACTTCACAATGCGAAAGGCTCCTTCTTCCTCAACCAGAGGCACTGCCTGGAGATCAACAACCGCCAGCGGCAGCTTGCCCACAACCGGTAGAATTCTGGGCAACTCCTCCTCAGAATCAACGCGATAGAACGGCAGCAGCGGTGCAGGACGGCTGCGCGTCACTGTGAAATCAGTCAACAGTTTTTCGATTTGCTGTCGCGCCGAGTCGGTGTTGGCAAATCGCAGTGCCTGAGCAATTAAGCGCGATCGAGCCTGCAAATCAGATTGCTGTCTTGCCAGTTTCCAATAGTGATAAGCAACCGCATCACCCGGATCGGTTGAGAACCCGACGGGCGGCGACGAAAACCGGGAAAAGTCTTTCATCGCTTTCGCGACTTCCCGTGCCCCCTCAGAGTCAAGGCCTTTTTCGACCACCAGTACCGCTGCGGCTGCCCGCTCTGCCTGAGTCAGAATGCGAAACTCATAGAGCGTGTCGCTGCCGGTGCGCTCAAAGCGCGACTGCACCTCGTCGGACACCCCAACACTCTGCATCGACGCATAAACCTGTGCTGCGACCACAATCTGATTTTGCTGGACTGGCTCAAATCCAGTTTCCTCAAAAATTTGCTGGGGCGAGTATCCCGCCTTTTGCAGTTGCTGACAGGCTTTGCCCCATTCAACCCAGGTGCCTTCTTTGCGCCTGAGCGATTGCAGCAGGGCTTCGACATTAGATTGAGCATTGAGGTTTTCTTCGGGTGTAGCCATAGACGGCGACTGACAGAAGTCAATATCACTACCCAGCAACTGTAACGCGATTCCACACGTTAGACTGAATCAAGGCGTAGAATCGCAATGTTGCTTGACGAAGTCAGCCGGCGTCAGGCATGATCGAGAACGCAATACGGGGATATAGCTCAGTTGGTAGAGCACTTCAATGGCATTGAAGGGGTCAGCGGTTCGAATCCGCTTATCTCCATTCGGTAAAAGCTGTACGATCGCGCTTTCTGTTGTTACTTCAGGCATCCTCTTGCCGAAGTGGCAGAGGGATGTCTGATTTCTGTAGCGGCAGACAGATGCCTTATTATCAATCGCGAGAGTTCAAAATTGCCTACTTCTTCAATCGTCCCACAATTACCTTTTTAGACCAAGACTCTTTCGCGTTTCTTGTAAGGCTGCACGCACTTGCTTATACCTAAGGTGCCCAGGTTTAGTGAGATGCTGAGATACACGAGCTTCAGAAGGATATATGCCCTGCTCATGAAGTTGGAGAACAACTCTTCGCACTTCGTTACAGCATTCCTCAATTGATCTTAAGTACCGCACTTGCTCATATTGGTCGTACCTGGCAGAAATGGCACGGCACAAATCTTTAAAGTTTCGGTAGAGTGTTTCTCGATGATACCCCAAAGCTCTCGCAGTTTTCTCAAGAGAGGATGCTACTTAACACTGAACCTATTCGCCAGATCAATCCAGTAGAGACAGCTTTTCAAACAGGGTTGTCAGTACAACATTTGAGAACAAAAATCCTTCGGGATCGCTGAGCCGCAGTCGATCGACCCCTGCCCTATTTTTCACATCGTCTGGACTTAAAAGCTGCGCGTTCTCGTCCAGGAGTTCCACCCAGCCCTGGCAATGATAAGGCTGCAAACAAATCAAAATTTGCGGGGCGATCGATTCGCCAAATTGCTCAGCCAGTTGCTTGAGACTCAAACCTTCAGCGAGGCGTAACCCCAACATCAGCGTATCCAGTAACACTTCTGAGGCGGGCGTGACCGGATAGTCAATCGTGCCGTTTGCCGCAATCAAGTCTTGCACCCATTGAAAGTACTCGCTGCGCTTGCGAGCACGAGTAAATCGCTGTCCCTGTACATGGCTGGCGGCTCCCATGCCAAAGCCATAGTAGGCGCGGTTTTCCCAATAGACGCGATTGTGGCGGCTCTGATAGCCCGATCGCGCGTAGTTTGAGATTTCGTAATGCTCGTAGCCTGCAGCGGTCAGCGTCTGCTGCGCCGATCGATACATCTGTGCCGCCAGTTCTTCAGACGGCAGCGGCTGCGCTCCTGGTTGATACCAGCGCCCAAACGCAGTCATGGGTTCCACAATCAGGTCGTAAACCGAGAGATGAGGCGGAGTCAGGTCGATCGCCGCTGCCAGCGAACTTTCCCACTGCGACAGCGTTTGATGCGGCAGTCCAGAGATCAGGTCCAGGCTAAAGTTGATTAATCCAACTTGGTGAATCAGCTCAATAGCCGTATAAACATCCTCCAGCGTATGAGTGCGCCCGCAGGCGGCAAGCAACGTGGCATCAAACGATTGCACGCCCAAACTGACGCGATTCACGCCTGCTGCCCGGTAGCCTTGAAGCTGCGATCGATCAAACGTACCGGGATCAATCTCCAGGGAAATCTCGGCTCCGGTGCCAATGCCAAACTTTTGGTTCAGGGTTGTTAGAATCTGGTCAACCTGGTCGATTGACAGCAGCGAAGGCGTGCCGCCGCCAAAGTAAATCGTTGCTAACGAAGCCTTATGGGAGGGCGTAATCAAAATTTCCTGACAAATCGCCTCAATGTATTGGGCGATCGTCTGTGAAGTGTTGCCCCTGGCGTGATCTCCGACGACTGAAACTGGAAAGTCACAGTAGTAGCATCGCCGCCGACAGAAGGGAATGTGAACGTAGGCAGCGGTAGGGATTGCACCTGATTTGCCAGGATGAGGGGGCGCGAGGGAATGATTGGCATCGATCGCCGTGGGCAGGGAAACATTCATCTGGAGATCGCAAAAAATAGGGGCAGGAATGCCAGTCTACGCCTTCCTGTTAATAATTTTATCCTGGACAAATCTCACCGCCAGAACAAGAAAAATTTGTCAAGTAGATTCATCAAATTCAGTCGCACTGCCAGTTTCAAACCGTTTTGACAGCAAAGACCTGTGAAAATCCCGTGAAGGGGAGGGATATAATGAGGCTGTGCAAATACGTTGAGTTGGGTTCTCACGGCTGCCAGCCCTTTGCCTGTAACAAGAACCTCTGGCTTTGCTCAGACGACTATCCGGCGGCTAGCTGAATCTGCTGAATTAAGATTGCACCTAGAAATCCTGCTTGGATCATACATCTTATGCTCGACGCAATCATTATTCTTTCATTCATCATAGCGGGAGCAGGAATCGGCTTTTACGGCGTTGATCTGCTGCCGAGTGAAACGTTAGCTCAGGTCAGTGACCTGGAGAGCTTGAGCTTTGTTGTGGCTGGCTTTGGTGCTTTAATTGGCTTTGCCGTAGGGCTAACTGCCCAAACTGCCTATCGACGGTTAGAGCGACAGGTCAGCGAGATGCCCGTAGATGTTTTGCTGAGTCGATCGATCGGGTTGGTTTTGGGCTTGCTGGTTGCCAACCTGATGCTGGCACCGCTGTTTCTGCTGCCCATTCCCAGTGAGTTTGCGTTCATTAAACCTCTGACAGCCGTATTGGGCAGCGTCATCTTTGCCTTTTCTGGTGTGAGTCTGGCAGACACCCACGGTCGTGCTCTGCTGCGGTTGATTAATCCGCACAGCGTTGAAACCATGCTGCTAGCAGAAGGAACGCTCAAACCTTCATCCACTAAAATTCTTGATACAAGCTGCATTATCGATGGGCGAGTTGAAGATCTGCTGGCAACTGGCTTCCTGGAGGGGCAAATTCTGGTGCCGCAGTTTGTGCTACAGGAGCTACAGCAGGTAGCAGATGCCTCCAACGACCAAAAGCGGGTTCGAGGACGGCGCGGACTCGATATTTTGAATCGTATCCAGGAAGCACATCCCGAACGCATTCTGATTCATCCGGCTGACTATGACGATGTGCCCACCGTTGATGCCAAACTGGTGCGATTGGGGCAGGAGATCAACGGTACGCTGCTGACCAATGACTACAACTTAAATAAAGTTGCCAGTCTACAAAAAGTAGCTGTTCTCAATATCAATGATCTGGCTCAAGCCATTCGCCCGACCTATCTGCCCGGAGACACGATCGACCTCAAAATCGTCAAACAGGGTAAAGAACCAGAGCAGGGCGTGGGCTATCTCAATGACGGCACAATGGTCGTCGTCGAAGAAGGTGGCAGCTACATTGGCGACGAACTCTCGGTGGTCGTAACAGGTGCCCTACAAACCTCGGCAGGACGAATGATATTCGCCCGACCTCAAACTTCTGTCGTGGCTTAGAGCGCTGTGCTCTATGCAATGAGGGCACAGCGGCTGCACCCCCACTCTGCTTTCTCAAGCAACGCTGGCAAACAGTTCCTGCATCGACTTCGCAGGCGCTTCTGCTTTTGCCACGATCTCAGCAATCTTGTTTCTGGCTTCGGGCTGAAACAGCGCCTCCACGCAGACTTGTGCAACTTTCGATCGCGAAATTCTGCCATCAGATAGCGTGTCGGCGCTCGACATGACGATCGCGTCGCTGTTGTCTTCGTTGATTAATCCGCCCGGTCGCACGATCGTATAGGCAACACCACTCTGCTGCAAATACTCTTCCGCCCGCTTCTTCCACACTAAAATCAGCCAGAACAGATTGAGCGGATGAAAAAGCTGCGAGGTACACAGCGAGGAAACCATCACAAACTGCTCAATTCCTGTTGCTTTCGCGACATCAACGAGATTTCGAGTGCCCTCATAGTCCACCTTATAAGGTCCTGTGGGGTCGAAGCTGGGTGCAGCTCCGGTGGCAGACAGCAAAACGGTGCTATCGCCGATCGCCTCCCTCAAACTTTTCGTATCCAGCACATCGCCGACGACGAGCTCCGCAGCGTCTGGCAAAATTTGTTTGGCTTTGTCTCGATCGCGCACCAGAGCGCGCACCGGAATGCTTCGTTGCACCAATTGCTGGACAATGCGCCGTCCAGTTTCACCCGTAGCTCCTGCTACAAACGCTTTCATGGTCTCTCTCTTTAATAGGTTGAATGTAAACAAACTGTGAGTGTTAGTGAATTGAAAGTAAATCCTGAGACAGGGGAGGGCAGTTGCTTTTAGGATGGAACCGGGAAAACGGGCAGTTGGCAGTGTAGCTACTCCCAGCCAGACAGCGATTTACCTTTTGATGCGCTTTCTCCGTAGATCAAGCAGGATAAACGTCCAAGCGCATCAGGCTTTGAGCAAACTCTCCGTAGATCAAGCGTGGTTCGCCTCTAACTTAAAAGGATATGCTGAATGAAAGATGGGACTACTGCTCGATCGGTAGATTCTGACCTTTGACCCTCAGCCTTATCTGACGCGTTCATCCGCTTAGCCCCAGAAATCCTCGTTGTAATGCTCGTCAGGTTAGCCTCCCTGACCCCAACCGTAGACTCAGCAGATTGTGCAGGAACTATTGCAGGAGCGTATGTTTATGCAGGCAAACTCAGCCGAACGTCAACCCATTGAGACCTCAAATCCAATCTTGAGCGTCACATCTGGTTTGATTGACGGAAGCGTGCCTCGAATTGAGGAAGCAGCCTGTCAAGACGAGCCGATTTATTTTCACGGTTATTATGCCAGCTGCATGGAGCTTGATGCCGATGCGCAGACCGTCGTTCAGTATATGGATGCCCACCGCAACTGGTTTCACCGCTGCGCTCATCCCATGAAAGTGGAACCGCTGGGCGAGAACGGCTATGCTCTGATCATCGGACAGTTCGGTGCGTTTGGCTACGACATTGAACCCAAAATCGGCTTGAGCCTGCTGCCCCAGGAGCGGCGGGTCTACGGCATTGAAACGATCGCCATTCCCGACTACGAGTCACCGGGCTACAGCGTTGATTTTCAAGCAGCAATGCGACTCGTTGAAACTGAGGGAAGTTCTGCCACGGGAACGACTACGCGCGTTGAATGGGACCTCAACCTTGAGGTTGCAGTGCAGTTTCCTCGCTTCATTCAGGCGCTGCCCAAATCTCTGGTGCAATCAACTGGCGATCGACTGCTCAATCAAATTGTGCGGCAAGTTTCCCGTCGACTGACGCACAAAGTCCAGGAAGACTTTCACACCACGCTGGGCATTGCCCCCCGCAAAGCTCGTAAAAAATATCTCTGGAGCCGCAGCAGCGAAGGCAGCGAGTCAGACAGCTAGCGGTTCAATCCAGCCGCTGCGATTGGGATTCGATAATGGCGATTTCAGCATCGCTGAGCTGATAGAGCTGATACACAAGCTGGTCAATCTGGCGATCGAGTCTGCGTGACGCGATTTGTGAGTCATCAGCAGGGGAGGTGGACTGATGCAGCGCGATGATTTGTCTGACCCAGGCAGCAAGCTGCTGTGAGGACTGGCAATCGATTGTGTCCCAATCGGGTAAAGGAATTTGCCGGAGCTGCAATGGGCCAATTCGTAGATAGCCACCCTGAAGCTGATTGCCGCCAAAACTGTGTGTGAAATAGAAATTTACCAGGTGACTGTTGAGCAATCCAAGCAGGCAGTGTAAATCAATGATTGCCATCGCCTGTGCTGTAATCACAACGGTCGATTTGCCTGCCAGCACCCGACCTGTGGCATCCAGCATACACTCCAACTGCTTTGCCATGCCGCTGACAATTAGCTTGGGCTGCGTTGCCTGCTGATAGCGGCGGGGCGGCAAGTGAGCTGTAATCCGGCAAGGAATCACCGGATGTAGATAGGTCGCGCCCAGATAACGCAGTCGCTTTTTGCCCCAGAGGAGGCAGTAGCGATCGATCGTGCCGCTGTTGACCAAACGGAGATCGTCTGCTTCGGGGCTGTAGGAATTTTGAATTAGCGCTTGCAAGGCATAAGCTTCAGCAACCGTTGCCGCTCCGCTGACCTGAGCTAAGTCACCCAGAGTGGGCAAGCGCTGCTGGAGTCGAGCGATGATATCGAACTGCTGTGGAGTCAGTGTCAGTTGCCATCCGGGTTTTGCCAGAAAGCGATCGTAAGCCAGCAGGTGAGCAGTGGCAATGGACGGGCTGGGCGCAGCAGAACAGTCAGCCATCACCTCGCAGCGAACTTTGTTGCGGGCGGGCGGGCGTTTTTGAACGACGTATACCAATGGGTAAACCGCAACCGGAAAAACTTTGACCTGAGCGTAGTCTCGAACGCAAAGGAGCTGATTGGTCTGAGCCAGCAGCGCCCGAGCAGGAGCAGCATAAGGGGCTGATGTCAACTTATTTGGGACGATCAGGCTGGTTAATCCATCTGGCTTGCACAAATCAAGCGCCTTTTCAATAAAGATGCAAAACAGATCCCAGTTACCAACGGCAGTTTGATAGCGCTGCACACAGTACTTGCGCCACTGCGGCAAGCAAGTGGTCATCCGCTCTGCGTCGATGTAAGGTGGATTGCCGATCACCACATCAAATCCGCCAGACTGCATGACTTCAGGAAACGCAAGCTGCCAGTCAAACGGGCGAGTATCGGTGCGAAGCAGTTCCCCCATTGGGGGAATTGCAGCGGCTGCCAATACATCATCCTCGAAATCTGAACCAATCACTGCGTTGCCACAGCGAATGTTGTGGCTCAGGTCTGGCAGCGGCTGCGGCAGATCTGGTAAATCTGCCAGCAGTGTCAGCAGCAGGGCAATCTGTGTGACCGCAACGGCTTGCGGGTCGATGTCTACGCCATAGATACAGTTGAGCAGAATCTGCTCGCGTTCAGCTTGCGGAAGGAATCGACGCGATTGAAGCTGCCAGTCCAGGCAGTGCTGATAGGCTGTCAGTAAAAAAACGCCGCTGCCACAGGCAGGATCGAGCACTCGCGGCAAAAGCGTTGCCAGACGCACATCGACTGTTTGCTGCACGATGTAGTCGGCGATCGAGGGGGGTGTATAGTAAATACCGCTTGACTTGCGTGACAGCGGTTCCTGAACGTAGCCCAACAGCTTTTCGTAAACCAGCCCAAGTGCGACGGCTGCGGTTATCCGATTCGGGGAACTGCTTCGCAGCGGCAGGTCGGATGCACACAGACAGACCAACGTCTGCCGAACTACTGCATCTTCAAACTGTATCAGGGGCAGCCACCACGCTTGAGGGATCGGCAGCTTAAACTGCGCGTGAACTGCCTGCAAAAGCTGACACAGGTGCAGATGCAGGTTCTGCCCATCCTGTAAAGCGTGCAGCCGCACTGAGTCGAGAATACCGCTCTGTTCGCTCAAGCGAAGACACAGGACACTCAAAATCAAGTGCTGAGCGGCGGTGCTGAGCTGGGGTTGAGTCGGAGCCACAGTGACAATCGCTTGCCAGCAAGACTCAACGCGCTTCAGCAGGTCAATGATCATACGGCGATCGGCTCAATGCAATCTGGGCGATCGTGCCGTGGGTTGTTGACCTTTGAACTAACGGGATAACCAGTCATTTGCTCTGAGCAGTAAGGACGCAGCAAGGGCAGCAGCAGTTCGGGCTTCTGGACTGTTGGATCAAGCCAGAGCTGATAATCCTGCGGTTGCAAAATCACAGGCATCCGGTCGTGAATCGATCGCAGCAATGCATTGGGTTCGGTCGTCAGAATGGTGCAGGAGTCGATCGTGTCTCCCTCCGAACTCTCCCAATGTTCCCACAGTCCGGCAAAAGCAAAGAGCGGGCGATCGACATCACTGCGGACTTGAAAGTAAAAGGGCTGCTTTCCCTTGGGGCGACGCTGCCATTCATAGAATCCGTCAGCCAGTACCAGACAGCGGCGCCGCTGAAAAGCCGTGCGAAAAGCAGGTTTTTCTGCCACCGTCTCAGAACGGGCATTAATCAGGCGTGCGCCTATCTGCGGGTCTTTTGCCCAGGAGGGAATCAAGCCCCAATACAAATGGCGAAACTGCCGAGCATCCTCAAGCATCAGCATCGTTGGGGCAGCCTGTGTCGGCGCAATGTTGTACCGGGGATACAGTTCTGGCACAGCGTCGAGCTGCAAGAGGGCTGCGATCGTTTCCGCTGATTGTTGCAGCGTGAATCTTCCACACATAGCTAAGAGCACTTAGCGGTTTGCCCGAGGCTGGCTGACCGCGATTCGTCGATTTCACTAAATACTTAGCACTAACTGTAGCCCTGCTTCTGGCTTTGCGTCCTCTGGCAAAGGTTCAGGTTCAGCGTGAATGGCAGGGCAGTAGCGGGCGTAGGCGCAACGATCGCACTGCTCACCGGGAAAAGGCAACCAGCGGCGATCGTGCCGGAGCTGCACCGCCAGTTCGCTGATGATTGATTCGACCTGCTGTCTGTGACCGGGCGTGACATCAAAGCTGAGCTGCTCTCCCGTCCGCAAATACAGCAGCGTCAGGCGCTTGAGATTGCAGCGATATCGCTGCTCCAAGGCGAGATAATATAGCCCGATTTGCAAGTCAATCTCATCGGGTTGGACAGGTTCTGGCTCTTTGGTGGATTTGTAGTCGATCAATTCCAGTCCGTCATCCAGCCAATCCAGGCGATCGTAGCGTCCTGACAAAACAAACTCTAGATTCTCTACTCGCAGCGATCCCTGAATCTTGCCTTCTACAGCGACAGGTCTGCGAATCGCGCTGCGGCTAGCGATAAAACTTTCATAGTAGCGCCGCAGAATTCCTCGACCCTCGCTGATTTGGCTAGTGGTTAAACCACTGGTTTGCTGACTCCAGCAGTGCTCCAGCCAGTCAAACCGGGGAATGGGGTCTTGGTAGTGCCAGTCTTGATAAATCTGCGCCAGCGCTTGATGCAGCGATGTGCCGAGAGCAGCCGAGCTGAAAAAAGCAGCTCCTTGAATTCGTCGCTCATAGCGGAAGTAGTAAGCCTGAGGACAGCGGTAATAGGTTTGCAGTTTAGCAGCGGAAAGGACATAGGGCATGGGTTCGACTCGAACTGCTGACCATTCACGGGTGTAGCAGTTCTCCCTATCATGACACCAGATGTAGAGTTTGCACAGGTATTTTTGTATTCCTGTCTCTACAGGTAGCGCCACAGTAAGTATGGGGATGGACAAGCCGCTATCTGAAGACCCGCCGTCTGAAGACCCAGTCGACAATGCGAAGCAGTTCCTCAATAGCGTAGTCGATACAGGTCATTTGCTGAACAGGTCATTTGCTGAAGTGGGTCGGCTCCAAACAAAAACAGCAACCGTGGATAATGCAGCTCGCGTTAACCTGGAAAGATTACGTGATCGCTGATCGATCGCCCAGACAAAAAGCTGCCTGACACCATCGTTTCTCGGAACCTCGCTTTTCCGTAGCTCCTGTACCGTATTGTTTTTTACCATTGCTTATGATGGTGTCAATGTTTTTTCCACGTCGCTCGTCCATGCTCAGCCGTATCAAAGACCTCGCTGCTAACCTGGCTCCTCGCCTGATCGAGATTCGCCGCCATTTGCACAGCCACCCAGAACTCAGTGGTCAGGAGTATCAAACTGCTGCTTATGTCGCTGGGGTGCTGTCTTCTTCGGGACTACGGGTGCAGGAACTTGTGGGAAAAACTGGGGTTGTCGCAGAACTGGCAGGATGCGGAGCAGACCAGCGGCGGCTGGCAATTCGGACGGACATGGATGCACTACCGATTCAGGAGCGTACCGGATTAGAATATGCTTCACGTCAGGCAGGACTGATGCACGCCTGTGGTCATGATGTCCATACCACGGTTGGTCTGGGAACAGCCATGGTGCTGGCGCAGCTCGGACAACCGTTACCCGGCAACATTCGCTTTTTGTTTCAACCGGCGGAAGAAACGGCACAGGGCGCATCCTGGTTAATTAAAGATGGCGTGATGCAAAATGTCAGCGCTATCTTTAGCGTTCATGTCTTTCCGACGATTCCCGGAGGTTCGATTGGCATCCGCTATGGTGCGCTGACCGCTGCTGCCGATGATATTGAACTGGTGATCATTGGCGAGTCAGGACATGGAGCACGTCCGCATGAAGCGATCGACGCAATCTGGATCGCCGCGCAAATCATCACGACGCTACAACAGGCGATCAGCCGCACCCACAATCCGCTGCGTCCGGTAGTGCTGACGATCGGGCAGATCAGCGGCGGACGCGCACCCAATGTGATTGCCGATCACGTCAGGCTGCTGGGAACCGTTCGATCGCTCCATCCCGAAACCAGCGCAGCGCTACCGAGCTGGATTGAACAAATTGTGGCAAGTGTCTGTCAGTCTTACGGTGCCCGCTATGAAATGAACTATCGGCGGGGTGTGCCGTCGGTGCAGAACGATCCCATTCTCACGCAAATTACCGAATCGGCAGCGCAGGAAGCTTGGGGAAACGATCATGTCCAACTTTTGATGGAGCCTTCGCTCGGTGCAGAAGATTTCTCGCTTTATCTGGAACATGCACCCGGCACCATGTTTCGCCTGGGAGTGGCATTTGCAGACCAGCCCAACTATCCGCTGCACCATCCTCAATTCCATGTTGATGAAACCTCAATCATCACAGGAGTCATCACAATGGCATATGCCGCCTGTAAGTATTGGCAGCAAGGACAGCACCCCTGATTGCCGTGCGCGATTCATTTCTATCCGCAGTCGGGGGGGGTCAAGCTTGTAGACATTAACCTTGGAGAGATAATTGCTGCCAACGTTGCCTGATAATCTGGAGTAACATTCGCACAAACACAAAGGTATGTCATCACCTACACCGCTAGAGGGGATTGAACTGATTGACTGTGCCAAAGCAAACGCCAAGCAAGGGATAGAAACGGCTGCTGAACTTTGTGGCTATAGCGACGACCTCAATCGGTTTAAGCAAGCCCTACAGCACGCCTGTAGTCAGATCGGTGTGGAGATTAGCGAATTGAGCGATCTGGTGACCGATCAGTACGTCGTTACCCTTAATAAAGGAATTGAAGTTGCGCCTGACACTCCCGCTGATTTGTAGCAGGCAAAGAAAAGACTTGCTCTTTGGCGGTTGTGCAGCAAGGTGAACCTTTAGCCTGTGATATCTCGTGGGCTGCCCCCAGCGCCTTTGATGGGTTTTGCAACCGCCACTACACCACACACTGCGACCTGGTGTTGCTGCAACACAGCAGCAGCGGCGTTGACTGTTGCGCCCGTTGTATAAATGTCGTCTAGCAGCAGCACAGAGCCAGCAGGGGGGTGGCGCAAAAAGCTTTGGCTGAGCTGAAATGCGTCAATAAGATTGTCGGCACGAGCGGCGAGCGAAAGTCCAAATTGGGCGGCTGTGGCTCGCGATCTGGTTAAGCCTGATCGTACACGGATGCCTGTCACTTGCGAAAATGCTACTGCCAGCAGGTCTGCCTGGTTGTAGCCGCGCTGCCGTTGCTTCGCCGCATGGAGCGGAATGGGCACCACCGTTAACCGCTGGCGAGGAGCCAAAGATAGTGTATTCCAGGTTTGCCCCAGCCACTGCCCCAATGGTTGAGCGAGCTGCGGCTGGTTGTCATACTTGAGAGCGGCGATCGCCCGTTTCAAAGCTCCGCCATAAACACCCCAGGCGCACACTGGAAGCGTGCCCTGCCAGTTTTGCTGTGGAGCAGACATGCGACAGCGCAAAAGCTGCTGCTGGCAGTCGGGACACACGGTCTGAGGAGTCGATCGCTGACAGAGCGGGCAGTGGCTTTCGAGAAACAGATGTAGCAGTGGTTTGAGGGGTTGCGCCCAGTTGCCGATTCGGTGCATAAACGCAGTCTGCTTTGTTAAGCCCTCGAAACGAGAGTGGACAGAAGCTTGTTGAGGCTGGGTAGAATGGCAGTAACAAATCTATAGTTCCACTTGGAGCTGAGAGATCTAACATGTTTGTTACGTCTCTCGTCGGTTAGCCTTCGTAAACCTGTTTGTAGACTACACTCACAATTCCAATAAACTGCTGACTTAACTGCCCATGGCTTTGATCAAACAGAATCGTGACTTGCCAACGATTAATGAACGGATTCGGTTTCCAAAAATTAGGGTGATTGATACTGATGGTGCCCAGTTGGGGATTATGGTTCCACGTGATGCGCTCAGAATGGCTGAAGAGAAAGAGCTAGATCTGGTGCTGGTGAGCGACAAAGCAGACCCTCCCGTCTGCCGAATCATGGATTACGGCAAGTTTAAGTTTGAGCAGGAGAAGAAAGCGCGCGAAGCTCGCAAGAAGCAGCACACGTCTGACGTAAAAGAAGTGAAGATGCGCTACAAGATCGAAGACCATGACTATCAGGTGCGCGTCAATCAGGCAGAGCGATTCCTCAAGTCGGGTGACAAAGTGAAAGCAACGGTGATGTTTCGAGGTCGAGAGATTCAGCACAGCGACCTCGCTGAAACCCTGTTAAACCGATTGGCTACCGATTTGCAAGAGGTGGCAGAAGTGCAGCAAGCCCCCAAACGCGAAGGACGGAACATGATGATGATGCTGTCACCCAAGAAGTAAAGGGCGGAACGCGGCAATTGCATCCGTTAAATGAGTCAAAGGGCACGTTTGCCG
>Ga0224723_1001049_pt1 | contig 17545 bp, 13 predicted proteins | sample Balambano_FR2_Me_FD_161647 | JGI IMG/M metagenome (GOLD analysis project Ga0224723, IMG submission 161647) | Freshwater sediment microbial communities from Lake Towuti, South Sulawesi, Indonesia - Balambano_FR2_MetaG | ecosystem: Environmental > Aquatic > Freshwater > Lake > Sediment | place...
CGGGCGCGAGATAACGAAAACCGGACGGCAGACGCTCGATAATGCCGTCCCACAGATCAGCGGAATCGGGGTTGCCATGGACGAACAGCACCGGCTGACCGTCCCCGGTCTCCTTGACGCGGATCGAGATGTTCTGCACGGTGACGAACTGGGTGTGCATGGGTTGATGGGCCTCAATGTGCATGAGAGGTACAGGCCCGATAGTAACGCGCATCTGCCTGACCCGCGAGGAATTCAGGCAGACCGACTCAGGCAGGCTTCTGCGCGGCCTGCTTTCCCCTCCCCGCCGCCAGCAGACCGACGCCGGAGAGGATCACGATCATGGCGATGATCCCCAGCGCGCTGATGTCTTCATTCGCCAGCAGCACACCGAGCGCCACCGCCACCACCGGGTTGACGTAGGCATAGCTGGTCGCCAGTGCCGGGCGCACCTTGCGCAGCAGGAACATATACGCCGTAAACGCGATCAATGAGCCGAAGGTCGTCAGATAAAGCAACGCAGCGATCGACCCGGCGGACGGCACGGCGGCCAGATTTTCCCGCGTGATGACGCTCGCCAGCAGCAGGATCGTTCCGCCGCCCAGCATCTCGACCGCCACCGCCATCAGGCCGCTGGGCAGCGACACACGGCGGCTGAGGATCGACCCGAACGACCAGCACATCGGGCCAAAGAGCAGCGCCAGCGATCCCAGCGCGTTAGCCTGCATCCCGTCCTCCAGATTCAGCAGCGCCACGCCAGTCAGCCCGATCGCCAGGCCGGTCGCTTCCAGGCGGTTGGGCCAGCGCCCGAACAGACCGGCGAAGATCGCCGTCCAGATCGGGACCGCCGCCACCGCCAGCGCGGCCAGGCCGCTTTGCACCCACTGTCCGGCAAAGGCGACACCGCCCGTGCCGCAGCCCAGCATCAGCCCACCGACCAGCGCGCCGCTGCGCCACTGCTGACGGGTGGGCAGGGCCGCGCCATTCCAGCGCAGTGCGGCGAACATCACCCCGCCAGCGGTGATAAAACGCGCCGCGTTCAGCATGAACGGCGGAATGTCAACTACGGCGATGCGGAGCGCCAGATAGGTTGATCCCCAGATCAGGTACACGGCCAGCAGCGCCAGGCCGATCAGAATGCGATCGGGGATGAGGCCGTCCCCACCCCGGACGGTCGGCGCGGCGATGTCTACAGCGGCCATATGCAGAGACTCCTTCGTCGCCGCAGAGCAGGCAGCGATTCGTGATCCATGATGAACCCTCCGGCCACCATAGCACCTCTGCGCGCGCGGCGTCGATAGACAATCGCAGACCAATTCGGCAGAACATTTTCGGGGGAGAGAATGACAATCAGCAGAGGACCGGCGGCAAAAAAACATCCCGGCCTGGGTGCGCGCGGGGTGCTGTCAATTGGGCGACCATACCGTGGGTTCGGCGTCATCGGGGATGTCGTCCCCGTAGATCGCCCGCCGTTCGGCTTCGTTCAACACGATGACGGGATGTTCGCCGCTGAATTTGTGGCGCGGTTCACCGGGTTCGAAGATCGGCGTCTCAATGTACATCACGCGCGGGCTGTCCTGCGACTCAGCGCCTGTGGATCGGGCCAGCGCCGCCCGCAGCTTCTGGATAATCGTCCTGTCGTTCACACCTGCTCCTGCTGCTGTACCGTCAGCCTTTGTGAAGGCTATCACAGTTTACAGGCAAACAGGCTTAAGAAGTCACCGCGCGCGCCAATATCCCCCGCGATTGGGGGCCGACTGAACGTGAGCGTCAGCCTTGCGCCATGCGCTGGATCAGCGCCAGCGTCATGTGGCAGTCGCCCAGGGCGTTGTGCGCGTCTGCCACCGTGATGCTCTGCTGCTGGCAGGCGGCGGTGAGCTTTTGCCAGGCGAAGTAACGGCGCTGCGGGTGCAGGCTGCCCCAGTAACCAGCGTAAGCGCGCATGGCGCATTCCCAGCGCAGCAGCCGGGGGACTGGCAGCCCATGACGGCGGCAGACACCTTCCAGCACCCCGCGATCGAACGGCGCGTTGTAAGCGATCGCCACACGGCCCGCCAGCGCTACACTCAGCGCTGTGTACAAATCGGTGAAGCGCGGCGCGTCGGCCACCCTCTCATTGGTGATGCCGTGGATGGCGATCACCTCCGCCGGAATGCGGTTGACCGGGCGCACCAGCGTACTCATCACGATCGCGCCCCGCGCATCGAGCGCGCCGATCTGCACGATCTCCGAGTCGCGCACACCGGTGGTCTCGAAGTCGATGATCACCGGGTTGAGTGCCAGCACCGTTCTGGCCCACTCGACTGCTTTCTGCCGGGCTGCGTCGTGTTGAACGGACATGATCGATCCTCAAAGCCATCTTCAACGAAACTGAACCATATTATCGCATATCCCGGCGACAGGAATCAAAAACGGCAGCGCGAACGTCTGCCGTTTCCTGAGAGATTTCAGCTTGTGGCGTTACGGGATAATGAACTGCGACGCCAGCACGATCGACTCGGTCAGGTTGGTCGCCAGCACCGGGAAGATGCCGAGGATCAGCGTGCCCGCGAAGGCGGCATAGACGGCGTAGGTGACGTACGGAGTCGCGCCGGAAGCCGGGTCGCCCTCGCCATCGCGCAGATACATATTCACGATGATGCGCACATAGTAAAACGCGCTCACGACGCTGGTCAGCACGCCGATGATTGCCAGCGGGATCAAGCCGGCCTCCAGCGTGGCCTGGAACACCAGCCATTTGCCGGTGAAGCCCGCCGTGAGCGGAATACCGGTCAGGCTGAGCATGAACACGGCCATGATCGCGGCCAGCAGCGGGCGGCTGTTGCCGAGGCCGACGAAATCGCTCAGATTGGTGCCGGAGCCATCCTCGCGCTCGATCGCCAGCGCCACACCGAACGCGCCCAGGTTGGTGAAGGCGTAGGCCAGCAGGTAGATCAGGGCTGACTGCGCCGCCGCGTTCGCCACGCCCGGCGTCCCGGCGGCGGCCACCGCCATCAGCACATAACCGGCGTGCGCGATCGACGAGTAGGCCAGCATCCGCTTGACGTTGCTCTGCGAGATCGCCACCAGATTGCCGACGATCATCGTCGCGGCGGCGATCAGCCAGACCACCGTCTGCCAGGCGGTCGCGTCCGTGCCCTGTTCGACGATAAACGCGGGCAGCGCCACCACCATGATTCGCAGCAGCGCGGCGAACCCCCCGGCCTTCGCGCCGACGCTCATGAAAGCCGTCACCGGGGTGGGTGAGCCTTCGTACACGTCCGGCGTCCACATATGGAACGGCACGACCGCCACCTTAAAGCCCAGGCCGACGATCAGCAGGCCCGCGCCGATCAGCAGCAGGTAAAGGCTGCCGCTGTCATTGGCGAGAATATCGCCCACGGCGGCGAAGATTTCCGGCAGACTGGTCGAGCCGGTCGCGCCGTAGACCAGCGCCGCGCCATAAACGAAAAAGGCCGACGCGAACGCGCCGAGGATGAAATATTTCATCCCGCTTTCTTCGGAGCGCGCGTCGTTGGGTCGGAAGGCCGCCATTACATACAGCGGGATGCTGAGCAGTTCCAGCGCCACGAACACGATGATCAGATCATTGGCCCCGGCCATGAACATCATGCCAGAGGTAGAAAACAGCAGCAGCGAATAATACTCGCCGCGTTCGATGCCGGTGCGCTGGAGATAATCGACACTCAGCAGCACGGTGATGGCCGCCGTGACCAGGATCACGATGTTCATGAATCCGGTGAACGGATCGGCGATGTACAGGCCGTTCATGGACGAGCCGCCGTCGTTATAGACCATCAGGTTCAGCGCAAAGCTGAGACCCAGGATGCCCAGCGTCAGCCAGGCGGTGATGATCTTGCGCTTGATGAACAGATCGCCCATCAGCAGGAAACACGTCAGCAGCGGCACGATCGCCGCCGGCAGCACGTATCCCAGGTTCAAATCGGCAAAACTTGGTGGTTGCATCAGTTGGTTGCCCCGTTTGCAGTCAATTTCAGGCCGCTCATGGGGGGCGACTCATCGATCGCCCTACCCGCCTCAACTTGGTCGTGACGCCCCCCGAAAATGCCGCCGGGGTCAGGTCGTCTTCATCAGCGCACCGCCGCGATGATCTGCGGCACGATTTCGCCCATCTGCTGGATCAGTGTGTTGGTGGTGGTGTCCATCACGCGGAAGAAGATCGCTGGCTGCAAGCCGATCCAGAAGATCAGGATCAGGATCGGGACCAGCACCGCGATCTCCTGCCAGTGCAGCCCCGGCAGATTCTGATTTTCTGGCTTGTCGTTCTCACCCAGATAGACCTTCTGGAACATATACAGGCTGTACACCGCCGCCAGGATCACGCCCAGCGTGGCGAACATCGCGTAGAAGAAGCCCAGCACCTGGCTGCCAAATGTGCCGAGCAGGATGGTGAATTCACCCACGAAGCCGTTCAGTCCCGGCAGGCCCATGCTGCTGAGGACGATCACCAGGCTGATGCCGCCGAACAAGGGCATAGCCTTCCAGATGCCCCCGAAAGCGGACATCGCTTTGGTGTGACGGCGCTCGTACAGCATTCCGACCAGGAGGAACAACCCGCCGGTGCTGATGCCGTGGTTAACCATCTGAAGTGTCGCGCCCTGGATGCCCTGGCTGGTCAGCGCGAAGATGCCCAGCACCACGAACCCCATATGGCTGACGGACGAATAGGCGACCAGTTTCTTGATGTCGGTCTGCGCGTAGCTGACCCACGCGCCGTAGATGATGCCGATCACCGCCAGCGCGGCGATAATCGGCGCCCACTCGACGCTGGCTTCCGGGAACATGGGCAGGCAGAAGCGGATCATGCCGTAGCTGCCCATCTTCAGCAGCACACCGGCCAGGATTACCGAACCGGCGGTCGGGGCCTGCACGTGCGCGTCTGGCAGCCAGCTGTGGAACGGCCACATCGGCACTTTGATGGCAAATGCGATCAGAAAGCCGAGGAACAGGGCGCTCTGCGTGCTGAAGACGCCATCCATCGGGAAGTTGAGCGCGCCGCTCTGCACCTGGGCGATGATGTCCGGCAGGCCGAACGTCCCGGCCTGTGTGCCGACGTACAGCACGGCCAGCAGCATCAGGATCGACCCGGCCATCGTATACAGGAAGAACTTGACGGCGGCGTAAACGCGCTCTTCTGACCCCCAGATGCCGATCAGGAAGTACATCGGCACGAGCGTCACTTCCCAGAAGATGTAAAAGATCACCAGGTCCTGCGCCACGAACACGCCGATCATGGCCCATTCCAGCAGCAGCATGAAGGCGTAATAGAGCTTTTCGCGGCCCCGTTCCTCCAGCACACCGGCCCGGAACGAGATCAGGATCGCCAGCGGCATGATGAAGCAGGTCAGCAGCACCAGCAGCATACTCAGGCCATCGACGCCGACGAAATAGCTGATGCCATAGGTTGGCAGCCAGTCGTTGCGCTGCGCCATTTGCAGATTAGGGTTGCTGGGGTCGAATTCCACCCACATCAGCAGCGACAGAACAAGCGTCGCCACGCTGAAACCCAGCGCCGTCCAGCGGATCGCGTCCTTATTTTCCTGTTCGTTCATGAACAGGATGATGGTCAGCCCCACCATCGGCAGGAACAAGGTCAGCGTGGTGAGTGATAATCCCGATCCGATTTCCATAAGTGTCTGTTCTCCCGAAGCGTAGCCGGTTAGTCGTTAGCGGTCAGTTGTCAGTCATTCGCCATTCGTCGCGTTCAATTTCTCGCAGAGACACAGCGCTGCGCCCATACAGACGCCTCAGCGCCGCTTCGCGCAGCAGGCTGCCGGTCAATTGCCGATCAGCGGCCACAGCATGATGATCACCACCGCCACCACACCGAGCAGCAGCATCACCGCGTAGACGCGCACGTACCCGGTCTGCACACGCCGCAGCCCGCCGCTGATCTGCCGCGCCGCCCAGCCGACTCCGTTCACCAGCCCGTCGATCAGACCCAGGTCAACCGGCTTGCTAAGGAGCTTACCGGTGGTGTGGAAGCCACGATAGATCACGGTGTTGTGGAAGTAATCGTGGAAGAAGTTCCAGTCGAGCACGTTGGCGAGAAAACGCGAGGCGCGGTTGAACGGATTCTCGATCAGGCGGAAGTAAATTTCATCCCAGTACAGGCGGGCGTTCGCCAGCGACCAGACTGCGCCGAAGGACGGATTGTCCTGGAGCGGATCGTGCCGCCGCGCGTTGACCGCCTTCACGCCGCCGTAGATCGAGCGCGCGAAGAAGATCGCGCCCAGGCCGATTGCCAGCGCCAGAATCGCGATCAGCGGCTGGAAGGTGACGAGATGAAATTCCGCGATGCTGTGTTCGAGGAAATCCGCAAAGACGTGTTCCCCGAACAACCCGCTGAGGATGAAAAAGTCCGACGGCAGGTTGATAAAGCCGATCACCACACTGAAAAAGCCCAGGATCATCAGCGGGATCGTCATCACGGGCGGGCTTTCGTGCGCGTGTTCCGCCGCTTCCGTGCGCGGGCGTCCGTGGAAGACCATTTCGATCTGCCGCCACATATAAAACGCGGTGAAGCCTGCCGCCGCCAGCAGCAGACCGAGCGCGATGAACCCCTTCAGCTCGTTGTCTTCAAAGCCGACCAGCCACGCATCGGCCAGAATCTCATCTTTCGACCAGAACCCGGCAAACGGAAAGATACCCGCCAGCGCCAGCGTACCCAGCAGATATGTCCAGTAGGTGATCGGCATCTTCTTGCTCAGGCCGCCCATGTTGCGCATGTCCTGAGGGTCGAATTCCTCTTCACGCACCACAATCGCGCGTGATTGGGCGTCGCCCGCGTGTTCGGTCTCCAGCGCGTGGGCGTCATCATGCGCGTGATCGTCATGGCCGTGATCGTCATGACCGTGATCGTCATGGCCGTGATCATCGTGACGACCGTACCCGTGCAGCGCGTGATGGCCGTGTTCCATGCCGTGGATCACCGAGCCGCTGCCCAGGAACAACAGCGCTTTGAAGAAGGCGTGCGTCACCATGTGGAACATAGCCGCCACATACGCGCCCAGCCCCACCGCCGCCACCATAAACCCAAGCTGGCTGACGGTGCTGTAGGCCAGCACGCGCTTGATGTCAAACTGGCCGATGGCGATGAAACCCGCCGTGATCGCCGTGCCCGCGCCGACCAGCGTGACGATGAACGAGGTCAGTTCGGCGGCGGAAAAGAACACATTGGCGCGCACCATCATATATACACCGGCTGTGACCATCGTCGCGGCGTGGATCAGCGCGCTGACCGGGGTGGGGCCAGCCATCGCGTCCGGCAGCCACACAAAGAGCGGAATCTGGGCCGATTTACCCGCCGCGCCGATCAGCATAAACAGCGTGATCAGCACCAGCGTGGCTTCGATCCCCAGGCTGAACGGGCCGAAATCGACCTCATACTCTTCGTCTTCCAGCATCCGGCGCGCCTGGCCGAACACGCCCAGTTCGCGCAGCTCGACATCCTCATCGAGATACGAGTACGGCTCGATCACCACGCCGTGCGCTTCTTCCTCGCCCTCGCCGCCTTCTTCAGAGGCCGCCAGCACTTTACCCGCGCCTTCAGGGGTGGCTTCCGCGCCGTGATCCTCCTCGCCTGCCGCGCCCGTCTCCGCGCCGTGATCGGCGACGACCTCGGTGTTGTTGATCTCACCGGGGCGGAAAAAGTCGAGCGTGCCGAACGTCCAGAACATCATGAAGATCGCCATCAGCAGCCCAAAATCGCCGATGCGGTTGACGATAAACGCCTTGCGCGCCGCGTTGGCGTTTTTCCAGCCGATGCCGTGCGCCTTATCCCACCAGAAGCCGATCAGCAGGTACGAACACAGGCCCACGCCTTCCCACCCGACGAACATCATCAGGAAGTTGTTGCCGGTGATCAGGATCAGCATGAAGGTCAGGAACAGGTTCAGGTAAGCGAAGAAACGCGGGAAGCGCGCATCGCCGTGCATATAACCACTGGCGTAGATGTGGATCAGCGTGCCGACGAAGGTCACAAACAGCATCATCGTCACGCTGAGGGTATCGACGCGCGTCTGCCAGGTGATCACCGTGCCCGCGCCGGGCAGCGTGATCCAGTCCGTGTCGATGATCGGCGGGTTGATCACCGCTGGCGTAAAGTCATTATTAACCAGGTACAGATATAGCAGGGCGGCCACCACAAACGTCAGGGCAGAGGCGGTGATGCCGACCAGGGCGGAGAAGCGTTCGCCCAGGGTATTGCCCCAGAAGAAATTGATAAACGCCCCGATCGCCGGGATCAGGATGATCAGCGGCGCGAGCTGCGCGAGACTTTGCATACCTGATACTACCCTTCCATCTGATGGAGTTCGTCGATATTGATGCTCTGCTTGGTGCGGAAGATGGCGACGATCAGCGCCAGGCCGACGGCCACCTCCGCCGCCGCAACGGTGATCACGAAGAACACGAACACATGGCCGTCCACTTCATTCCACTGCCGCGCGAACGCCACCAGCGCCAGGTTGGCCGCGTTCAGCATCAGCTCGACCGACATAAAGACCAGGATCGCGTTGCGCTGAAGCAGCACCCCCATCGCGCCCAGGATAAATAAGATCATGCTCAGGATAATGTAGGCTTCGGTTCCGACCATGTTCTACCTTTCCGTGAAGGCCGGGCCGCGCTGGAAAGCGCCCGCGCCGCCCTTGCAGGTCTCCGGTTCAGTGTTCAGTGCCGGTCAGTCCCCGGCCGGTTCAGGCGTTTCGTCCGGCGCTTCGAGCTGCGGACGCGGTTCGGTGACTTCATGCCCGACCTGCGAGGTGATCACGCTGGTCAGCGGGCGGCTGACCTTGCGGCGCAGCGGGCGGCCCGGCTTCGGCTTGACCTGGCGCTGCGTCAGGACGATCGCGCCGACCATGGCCGCCAGCAGCAGCACGGCCACCAGTTCAAACGGCAGCACATAGGTGATAAACAGCAGTTCGCCCACCGCGCGCGGCCCGCCGAAGGTCGGCTCTGCGTCCGCCGTGAAGCGATACAGTTCCGGGCGCAGTTCGGTCGTCACCACATCGCGGTACTGGCCGACCACCGCCAGATGAGTCGTCCCGCGTTCGATCTCGAAATCGCTCATGCGCAGCGTAATATCGTCGGGATTGTCGGCAGGCACGAAGGCCCAACTCACGGCCTCGGCGTTCAGTTCCAGGGGTTCAGACGCCGCGCCGGGCGCGAGTTGCGCCACGTAGGTGGTGACGACTTCTTCCGCTTCGATCACGCCGTCGCTGCCGGGATCGACCAGGTTCACCGTGTTATCGCCAGCGTTGAAAATCACCAGACGGCCCGCGCGCCCATCCACCGTGCTGATGTCGTCCGCCAGCACGGCGATCTCTGGCAGCAGCACCTCGCCGCTGGCGTCGAAGGCCAGTTCGCCGCCGTGGGCCAGCGCGGTTAAGACCTGCCCCGCTTCGACCGTCACCGATCCGACCGGGAAGGCGAGGGCGGGATCGTCGCCAGCCAGGTTGATCGCCAGATTATACGTGCCGGGTTCGATTTCGACGTACTCGGTCGCCTCGCGCGGCTCGACATCGGCAAACAGCAGGTCGCCGTTGGCGTAAAGATCGGCAGCGGGGAAATCCGGCGCGGCGTGGGCGACGCGAAGCTGCGCAGGGGGAGGCGGCGGTTCAAAATCGTTCAACTGGCTTTCCACCAGCGCCAGGCCGACCGCGAACAGCAGCGCCAGCGCCAGCGTCAGCACCAGGGGATTAAACCAGCGGAATTCGCGCACCTCACCCACCACCTGCTCTGCGCCCAGCAGCATGATCACGAACAAAAACAGCACCATGATCGCGCCTGCGTAGACGGCGATCTGCACCATCGACAGGAACGAGGCGTCCAGCATCAGGTAAAGAAAGGCCACGCAGACAAAATTGAGGATCAGGAACATGGCGCTGTGAACTGCGTTGCGGCTCAACAGCATCATCATGGCGGCGGCCACGGCCAGCCCGCCAATGAGGACAAACAAGGCCACTTCGATTGACATGCGGTTGTCCTATCGAGCGTGTGTCTAATGCGAACGGGTCGTTGATGAAGCGCGCCGCTGCGTTTCGATAGCGTTAGCAGCGGCTTTTCGACAGTTGTGCAGTTTAACACAAACCCCGGCGGATCACAAAGGTTGTTGAGAAGGGGGTAAAGCGAAGCATCTATTCAACACTCCATGCGCTGGTATTCAGACTCCTATCCCCAGCCCTTCCCTCGAACTCAGGAAGGGAGCAAAACAGCGCAGGATCACTCTGAAAGTTCCCATTCACCCTGCGCAAAGCGGATTCAGGAAAGAGGTCAATTGAGCAACATAGATCTCACGGCGAGGTGAAGAGTTACGTTTGCCCTGCGCCCCCGGCGTTGATTTGTCCCCGGCGCTGGCTTAGAATGCGCGCTTGACTGTGACCGTTCATTACCGAGGAATCAGCCGTGAGCGCCACCCCCGACGATACACAACCCCCTCCACAGTCCGGCGATGCCGAGATTCTGCCCCCGCCGCCCAAACCTGATCCCAGCGCCGATGTCTTTGTAATCCCGGCCTGGGTATATAACAGCGGCGTCGTCGCCGTGATCGCGCTGCTGATCGGCATCATCCTCGGCGGATTGATCTTCGGCGGGCGCGGCGGCATTGACGAGACCACGCTGCGGCTGGTGCTGCGGGAACTGGTGGCCGACGGCGAACTCGGCGCGGCTTCAGTGGCGGACTGGGCGGATGACGATCCTTTCATCGGCCCGGTCGATGCCCCGGTGACGATCGTTGAATTCAGCGATTTTCTGTGCCCGTTCTGCGGGCGGCATTACGAGGAAACCTTCACACGGTTATTTGAGGTTTACGGGCAGAACATCCGCTACGTTTACCGCGATTTTCCGGTCATCGGCGGCGAGGATTCGTTTCAATTGGCGATGGCGGCGGAATGCGCCGATTTGCAGGGGTCGTTCTGGCAGATGCACGATCTGATGTTCACCAACCAGGCGCAGATCAATTCCGCCAATCTGCGCGAGTTGGTGACGGGCTGGGCCGAACAGCTTGACCTGGACAGCGCGGCCCTGCTGACGTGCGTGGATGATCTGCAAATGCGCGAGGAAGTGCTGGCCGACCTCAACGATGCCTACAGCACCGGCGCGACCGGCACACCGGTCTTCATGATCAACGGGCGCTATCTCAGCGGCGCGCAGCCCTTTGACGTTTTCGCGGAGATCATCGACGAAGAACTGGCCGCCGCCGGAATCAGTGTGCAGGCCGGCGGCTGATCGTGATCCGCTGCACGCCGGTCATATGGATCATTCGCCGCGCCGGGCCGGGGGCGAGACCTCTCCGCGCACGGCCACCCACTGCGCCGCCCGCAGCGCGACATAAGTCAGCAGCGCAAAGCCGCACAGACCGATCGCGGCGGGGATCAGATAGCGCAGGCCGCCGCCGTCGCTGATCGTCTGTCCCATGACCCAGAACAGGTAAAACCCGGCGATCATGCCCAGCACGCGCGCCGCCAGCACGATCGCAGCGGTGATCGGCGTGGGGAAGTTCGACAGCGGCACGGCCACCCCCAGCGCGGCAGAGAAAGCCGTATCGACCGCCGTGAACAGCAGCGTGATCGCCGCCAGTGGCAGCAGATAGGCCAGGCTGTGCGGCAGATCGCCCACCGTCGGGATCACCTCACTGAACGCCACCAGCAGATAGGCGATCAGCCCGATCCGCAGCAGGCCGATCATCAGGTGATCGCCCCACAGCGCCATCAGCGTCGCCCACCACTTGCCCAGCACGATCTGGCGCGCGTCGATGTTGGTCAGCAGCAGCGCGTCCCAGGTGCGCCCGTGTCGTTCCCGCGTGATGCTGTTGCCCGCCAGCCCGACCGTCACCATCGTGACCACCGCGTACAGCGCCACGTTCATCGTCACCAGCAGCGTGATGCCCAGGCTCAACAGGCGCGGGCCGATCCCCTCCTGATCGCCCTCAAAGGCGCGGCCATTGAGCAGCGCGCCGCCATCGCCGATCAGCGCCGCGACAAAAAAGGCCAGCCCGGTCAGAAAGGCCGGCAGCAGCATGATCGTCGCCAGCGCGATCCACCCCGCGCCTGAACGACTTTTCGCCATCACATACCATTGATGGCGCAGTTCCGCCCTGGCGATCACGTTGTTTCGGATGTTGAGCATCGACCGTCCTGTTGAAGGTTGTGAGTAACGCGTGATGAGCCGTTATTCGGCGCGGATCGCTCTCGTTGTGGAACCCAGCGCCGCGATCCGGGCCGCCATCGCATCGCGGTCGCCGGAGAGCGCGATCCAGCCGTCGTAGCCGTGCGCGGCCAGTGAATCGAGCGCGGCGATCTGTGCGTCTGACCCCGCGTCGGCGCGCACATAACCGATCCGCCGGGTGAAGGCCGCCACCGCCGAGGGCAGATCAGTCTCCTCGTGTGCCGCGCAGCCCAGATCAAGCGCGATCTTCAGGTGCGGGTGATAATCCGTCCCGTGCAGGATCGCGTCGGCCTGATCGAGACGGTGGATCAGATGGGCGGTCTCGCGGCGGGCGGGCATCAGATACAGTTCCGCGCCCAGGGCATAGGCCAGATCAGTCAGCGTTGCCCGCATCTGCTTGACCAGCAGTTCGGCTTCCAGCTCCACGGCAGATTTATAGGGCGTGAGGTCGGGCAGCACGGGCACAGTGTCGTAATGTCCATAAAAGGCCACCCCGCGCGCGCCGAGATCGAGCGCGTCGGTCATCGCATTTCGCAGCCGGGCGATGGCGCGGTCGCGCTCGGCATAATCGGGGTGCAGCAGGCGGGTGTGGGCGGCATTCAGCGCGGCGACCTGAAGGCCGTGCGCGGCGATCGCCTCCGCCAGCGCGGGCACATCCAGGTCATCGGCGGGCAGTTCCACGCCCTGCGCGCCGAGATCACGGGCCTGGGCCAGCGCGTCTTCCGGCCAGCGTCCGCCGGGGGTGGGGTGCAGCACAACAGCGAGGGGCATGGGTGTCCAACATCCTTGGGTGTCTGTGACGATTGAGACTGATGATAAGTGTACCAGATGAGTGCGACCGGAGTGCTCATCAAAAAGGGCCACCGATTCTTTAAGATCGCGCCAAGATTTGGCAAAAGGGGCGGCAGGCGGGGGGCGGCGCTCTATAATCAGGGAAAGCAAGTCCATCGTTCCCGCATCGAGGCAAAGACCCCATGTCGCTTCGGGTTAAAACCCTGCTGATCACCCTGGCCGCGCTGACCGTGCTGCTGCTGATCATGATCCCGGTATTCGCCCTGGTCCTCACGCGCAGTTACACCGACCTCGAACAAAGCAAAGTGGGAGAGGATATGCGCCGCGTGACCAACGCGCTGATCGACCGGCAGGCGGCGCTGGGCCGGGTGGTCAACGATTATGCGGTGTGGGACGATACGTACCAGTTTATGGCCGGAGAGTATCCCGAATACATCAACGACAACCTTCAGCCGCAGTTCCTGGCGAACAACGATCTGAGCCTGATGGTGTACATCAACCCCGACCGCACGATCGCCTTTGCCCGCCTGATCGATGTCGCTACCGTGACAGAAATTCCCCTTACTGATGCGCTGGCCGCGCGTCTGATCACCGCCGCACGGGCCAATGCCAGAGGGATCCTCATGAATGACGAGCAGGCGATCATGATCGCCTCGTCTCCTGTTCTGCCCAGCGACGGCAGCGGCAGCCCGCTGGGGACGCTGTTGATCGGTCGTGTCCTCGACCGGCAGTGGATCGTCGCGCTGGGCCAAAGCCTGGAAGAATCGATGTACCTGTTCCCGGTGGCCGGGACATCGCTGCCGGCGGAATTTAACACAGTCCGCACCGGTATCACGCCGGATCAACCGGTCTACGTGCGGGCGCTCAACAACCGCCAGGTGGCCGGTTACTCTGTGATCAACGATATCGACGAGCAGCCCGCGCTGTACGCCCGTGTCGTCATCCGGCGCGACATCACGCAGCAGGGCGAAACCACGCTGATTCTTACCATCCTCCTGCTGATCGGCCTGACCGCCAGCGCATCGGTGCTGTCTTATCTGCTGATCGGCCGCTACGTCCTCAAGCCGATGGCGCGCCTGAGCAAGGAGGTGGATCGGATCAGCACCGGCGGCGATCTCAGCGCGCGGCTGACGACAGATGAGGACGATCATCTGGCCTCGCTGGTGTACGACATCAACCGGATGCTGGAAGGGCTGGAACAGGCGCAGAAGACGATCCGCGATAACAACGCCCGCCTGCGCACGGTGATCGACGGCGCGCCGATCCTGCTGATGGCGGCAGACCGTGACCAAACCGTCACAGTGCTGGAAGGGCGCGAACTGGACGAACTGATGCTGAAGCCGGAGGATGGGCCTGGCCGCCCGGTTAACGCGGTGTTCCGCGCCTTTCCGGATATTATTTACGGCGTGCAGCAGGCCCTTCGCGGCGAGGCGACTGCGGTGATCGTCAATGCGAATGAGGCGATCTTCGACGCCAGCTTCCGCCCAATCTTTGATTCCGCCGGCTTGGTGACGGGCATGGTCGGCGTGGCGACCGACATCACCGAGCGCATGATGGCCGAAAAAGCGCTGGGCGATGCTTACGAGAAGCTGGAACGCAAATCGCGCGAACTGCGGCGCGCGCAGTCGCTGCTCGAATCGACGCTGAAGCACCTGTCCGAGACGGTGGATCGCGGCGCGGCCAGAGACGAGATCAGCCAGGTGCTGCGCTTTGCGGAATCGCAGCTCGCGCGGCTCAACAGCCCAGGCGAGGCCTAGCGCAACGCGCGCTAAGCCGAAGTGCGAAAGTCACCCAACAGCGGAAATGGCTTTCAAGCGCATTTCGGTTAAAGCCACGCATCCAGTTTCGTGGTTTACTTTCGGCTGGTGGCTTAGAGTGTGTTTGAAAAGACGAAAGTTACGTTTCGCGCTGCCCCGCCAGACGTTAAAACGTCCGGCTCCGTGATCGGATAAGCCCACTGAAGGGGCTGAAGATGCACCGCATCTGCAAACCTGCACTCGCCCCTTCCTGGCATCCTCACCCCTGCTGCGCTTCGCTTAGCTTCCCCTCTCCATGTCATGGAGAGAGGATTGAGGGGTGAGGATAAACGACGTTTCAAACAGCCTCTTAGAGAATCTGCGACAGGAACAGCTCGGTGCGGGGGTGATGCACCGCCTCTGCCGAGAAGAAATGTTCCGGCGGGCCTTCTTCGACGATGCGGCCCTGATCGAAGAACACGATCCGATCGGCCACCTCGCGCGCGAAGCCGATCTCATGCGTGACCACGACCATCGTGATCCCGCTGTAGGCTAACTCCTTCATCACGTCCAGCACCTCGCGCACCATCTCCGGGTCGAGCGCCGAGGTCGGCTCGTCGAACAGCATGATCTTCGGCTCCATCGCCAGCGCCCGCGCGATCGCCACGCGCTGCTGCTGCCCGCCGGAAAGCTGGCCGGGAAATTTGCTGGCCTGCTCCGGGATGCCGACCCGCTCCAGCAGTTCCATCGCTTTGGCGCGGGCCTTATCCTTGGGCCAGCGGCGCACTTCACGCGGGCCGAGCGTGACGTTATCCAGCACGGTCAGATGCGGAAACAGGTTGAACTGCTGGAACACCATGCCGATCTCCTGGCGGACGGCGGCAAGGTTGGCGTGGTCGCGCCCGATCGCCATGCCATCGACGAGGATGTCGCCTTCCTGGTGCGCTTCCAGGTGATTGATGCAGCGGATAAAGGTCGATTTGCCCGATCCCGACGGCCCGATGATGACGACCACCTCGCCGGTCAGAATATCGATCGACACATCGCGCAGCACGTGCAGGTCGCCGTACCATTTATTCACGCCGCGACACACGATGATCGGCGTCATCAGCATTTCCTGGGTGATGCGGGTCGCATTTTTTGTGGTGATCATAGGTGTCCGTCGTTACCTGAAAATAACTGCCTGCTGATTACGGGTAAATTTGCCCATTACTGCGCCAACGCCAGGCTTCATTTTACCAAACACGCTCTCACCGCTCACTGCTCATTGCTACAATTGCTGCCGCCGTGTGACGCCGGAGCCGGTGCGTTCGATCCGTCGGCTGATCTGCGCCATGCTGTAGCTGATCGTGAAGTAGATCAGCACGATGAACAGCAGCGCCTCGCGCCGACGCCCGATAAACTCCGTCTGCGCGTAGACCGTATCGGAAATGCCGGTCAGATCGATCAACCCGACGATCGCCACCAGCGAGGTGTCCTTAAACAGCGAGATGAACTGCCCGACCAGCGCCGGGATCACCGCGCGCAGCGCCTGGGGCAGCGTGATAAACAGGATGATATAAAGCCCGTTCATGCTCAGGGCGCGGGCCGCTTCGATCTGCCCGCCGGAGACCGCTTGCAGCCCGCCGCGCACATTCTCGGCCAGATAGGCGGCGCTGAACAGGATGATCCCGGTCATGGCGCGGAACACGTTGGGCACTTCCGCCACCTGCGGCGACACCAGCGGCACGAGAAGCTGCGACATGAACAGCACCGTGATCAGCGGCACACCGCGCACAAACTCGATATACAGCGTGCAGACGGTGCTGATCACCGGGTAGGGGCTGCGACGCCCCAGCGCCAGCAGCAGGCCCAGCGGGAACGAGACCACGATGCCCGCCACCGTCAGCAACAGAGTCAGCAGCAGACCGCCCCAGCGCTGAGTGTTGGTGGCTGGCAGCAGATCGCGGATCGCGTCGTTGATCGGCCCTTCCAGCGGGATAAGCAGCAAGCGGTAGATCACCACGGTCAGGCCAGCGCTGACGACGGCCACCAGCAGAGTCAGCCACAGAGCGCGGCTGCCCAACATCCCCGCGACCATCTGCCAGATCGCCCAGAAAACGCCCAACGCCGTCGCTGAGATCAGCCCCAGGCTGACGACGCCCGGCGGAATGGTGTAGATCAGCGCGAAAGCGGCCAGCGGCGCGAGGAACATCAGCCACAGGCTCCACCGCTGCGAGCGGAAGCGCGGCAGATCACGCGGGGACAGCGCGGCGTCCACCAAGCGGGCCGCGCCGTAACCCGCCACCACGGCGAGGACCAGCAGCAGCACCGGCACGTTGATCTGCGCAAAGAAAGTCGCCACATACAGGCGCAGATAACGGGCGAACGTCCCCTGGCCGCGAAACTGATTGTCGATAATGTTGGCGAAGGGGAGGTCGTCCCCCTCTACGCGCGGGATGCGATCTTCAATGGTGTAGCGATCCGTCATGCGGACGTACTGTTCGACACGGCTCTGGCCGCCGATCACGGTGGAGCCGTCTTCAAGCGCCTCACCGGTGGCTGTGACCTCGCGCTCCAGGATCGGGTGAATGCCGTGCGCCTCGATCAGCGCCAGGCCGGTCGAGTCGTCCGCCACGGATTTTTCCAGCACATACCAGCCGTCTTCCGGCAGCGTGATCGTCACCGGGTCGCCGCCGGTCGTCAGCACCCCAGCGCCGACCTCATCCAGCGTCTGGCCTTCCAGCACGCGCACCTGAATCGGCACGTTGTTGAGGTTATAGGTCTCCTGCACCGGCAGCGGATCGATGCTGAGCCGGTTGAGTTCCTGCTCAAGCCGGGCGCGCTGGTTAGCGGTGATCGCGTTTCCATCC
>Ga0224723_1001050_pt1 | contig 17543 bp, 14 predicted proteins | sample Balambano_FR2_Me_FD_161647 | JGI IMG/M metagenome (GOLD analysis project Ga0224723, IMG submission 161647) | Freshwater sediment microbial communities from Lake Towuti, South Sulawesi, Indonesia - Balambano_FR2_MetaG | ecosystem: Environmental > Aquatic > Freshwater > Lake > Sediment | place...
GGCGCAGGCTGAGGACGATAAACCGGAGGCTGACTTGCAGGACGAGGCAGCGCATATTCCCGAATCACCTGATCTTCTTGCTGTTGCACGCTGCTCTGTGCTCTGACCGCAATTGGAACCAACCCAAAACCAATGCCCAGGCAGGCGAAACACAGCAGCCAGATTAGGGGGCGGTGTTGCCAGCGACGTTGCATGGATGAATGCCGAGGGTGCAGTGAAGCACTGCGCGAACGACCCCCAGATAAAGTCGAAAACCAGTGACGCAGGAAATGAAACATAGTTCAGGGGATTTAAGAGGCAAATAAGGTGAATTAAGGCTGAAGCCAGGTAGCCGCAACTTCAGCCGATGGAAACAGCGCAAACCAAGCTAGGTTTTGGGTGTAATAAGCGGTGTCGCTGTCCCAAAATCCGTCTCGATAGGGCGGCATCAGCTTCTGCTGCTGAATTTGAGCAGCAGTTTCAGGGTCAATCAATCGGAAGGCGGTGTACAGCATGGCGTACTGAGCGGTAGATTCGTAGTCAACGAGTGGTCGTCCCTGCAAATCGATTTGAGCGGGAATCATTTGCTGTGATCGCCACATGGTCTGGAGCGGCGGCAAATGCTGCTGCAAAAACTGCTTGGCTTGCGGGTCATCAAACCAGTCGGCATCGATCGACACGCGCCACCAGACTCGATAGGCATCGAATCCATAGATGGTGCGGAGCGGGCTGGCAGATGCCATTGGCACAAACTCACCGGTTGTGGTGTTGAACACTACCCAATCGCTGGGTAATCCCACCGCAGAAACCGCAGCCGCTTGGTTGAAAACCTGATAGCTGCTGTCAACCAGGCTGAGCCAGTCCCGCGATGGGTCGACCTGAGCAAATAGCCGATAGGCGTAGGGAGCCAGATAAGAAGGATTGATGTAGATCCGGGCTGCATCAGGCTGAAACGCGGCTCTGGGTCCTGGTAAGAAATAGCGCACAGTGCCAGAGCGACTAGGAACTGCCACAGTAGACAGTTCCCATAAATCTGCCAGCTTGATGCGCGCCAGTTCCAGATACTCTGGGCGGTTCCAGCGTCGGGCTGCCAGAATTAGTGCCGTCACAGCATCCATATCGCCATCGCTAGCAAAGTTGGCATCCAGAACACCCCAGTTTCCTGCGGCGTTCTGCCCCCATTTCCAGACCCAGAGGGTGTCACCAAATTCCCGTCGCTGCATGTTTTCTTCAGCCCACTGCAACGTCAGCGCAAAGGTTTCTGGATCGTCAATCATTACGGCTCGCAGCATGGCGTAAGCTTGCCCTTCTGAGGTGGAACGATCGCCCGCCTCCCGGTCGATGACGCGCCCATCGGCTTGAATAAACCGATGCCGGTATGCCTCCCAGCTTTGCTGTAGCAGGTCAGCCGGAGCAGTCGCAGCCGCGATGCCGGTCGTTGTAGTGGGGCTGCTGGGTGGGAAAGCATTGCCTGACGGCGGTGCGTTCACGGGTGGAGAAGTCACACAGCCCGACAGCGTCACTCCAGACACCAATACTGCTATTGCCAGCGATCGAGCCGTCAATAATCGAGTCAGATAGATGACCAGTTCCGTCATGAGTTGCCAGGGGTGAAAAAGAATCAATAGCGCTCCCACGGCGGCTGAAATCCGCGCTGCTGCAAAAGTCCTTCCTGAAGGCGCTGCATTTGTTGATTCAGCGCTTCGTTTTGCACTCCGATCGCTGCCTGCTGGAGCTGGAGTTGTTCGAGCTGCTGCATCGCCTCCAGGGGTCTACCTTGAGCCGCCGTGAGACTAATCAACGAAGTTTGGGCGACCTGGTTATTGGGGTCGAGTGTCAGCACAGCATTGTAGAGCTGGGCAGCCGCATCAAGCCGTCGTTGCTGAAACCGGACTCCTCCCAGTGCCGCTAAGGCATCCACGTTGTTGGGCTGCTGACTTAAGATTGCCTGGTAGGTTTCGCCAGCTAGCCCCAAGTTGCCTAAATCTTGAGCCAGTTGACCCTGAGCAAAATATGCGCCCAGATTGTTGGGGTCGAGTGCGATCAAGCGAGCGACTTGAGCCTGAGCCAGATTTGGATCACGAGCCGCCAGAACTTGCACTAATCGAAGCTGGAGTGCCACATCGTTGGGATTTGTCGCCAGCAGCGCGTTGTATAACGCTTCTCGCTGAGGGTTCGCCGGTAGCGCGGCGACCAGACTCACCAATTCTGGCGGTGTATCAGTGGGCGGACGAGTTGCCAACCAGTTGTTGAGCACTGCCTCAGCTTCTGCCTGAGAAATAAGTCTGGCTTGATATGCCAGACTGGTTCTGCCCAGGATTTTGGCTTGGTCTTGAGGATTACGAGCAATCACCTGGTCATAGAGGGCGATCGCTTCCACTAATCGCCCCTGTGTTTGGCGAATGCCAGCCAGTCCTTGTAGGGCTGCACTGAACACGCCGCTGTCAGTAGGGTTGGCATTCAGCACGCTTTGATAGCGTTGTGCGCTTGCCTCCAAGTTGCCTTCGCGGCGATCGATTTCTGCGAGCAGCAGCAGGTTGGCATAGGGGTCGCGCGTTCCAGCAGGCGTTGCCGCATAGGCTGCCAGGGCATTGCGGGCGGCTGCCAATTCGTTCCGCTGAATCAGCATTTGCGCGATGCGGAAGTTCAAAAATGGCTCGTTTACCCCGGTATTCACGAGTGCTAAATAGAGCGGCAGCAGTCCTGGGTCTGGTGAGTCGAGCAGCACCAGCGCCTGGGCGATCGATCGCTGCTGTGTTGGGTCAGCAGGCAGTGTTTGCAGCGTCGTTTGCAGCCGCTGCTGCAAATCAGCAGTCGAAATCAGCCCCAGCTCTCGCTCTAGCACAAACTGGCGGACGCTCAGACTGACATCACCGGGCTGCTGCTGCGCCAACTGTCTGTAAACCTCCAGCGCATACGGTTGCTCTTGCGGGTAGCCGCTGAGCACATCCGCAATTTCTCGCGCCAAGCCAACGGTCAAATTCGCTGGGTCTGCCAGCACCTGCCGGTAAAGGGCGATTGCCTCCTCGGCAAACATCGGGTTGCTGCTGTAACGTTCGATGTCGTTGAGGGCACGCGCCAAAATAATTCGGGAATCTTGCCGACCCCGCAGCGGCGTGAGCACTGATGCGGCGCGATCGATCTGTCCGTTCGCGGCATAGGCAACTGCCAGCGCGGCTCGCGTCTGAATGGTAATGCTGTTTAAGCCGCTTGCCCGTCGGAGCTGTGCCTCCAGCACCTGCACTGCCTGCGCCGGATTGCCGGTTTCTCGTAGCGCCGTTGCGTAAGCAATTGCCGCACCATCGTTGATCGGTCTTCCAGCACTGCGGGCACGGCTAAACAAATCGAGCGATCGAGCATAGTCGCCACTGTAGGCATAGATTTCAGCCGCGCCCAATATCGCCTCTGGTGTGGGATTTGCCTGCAGCACCAGGTTGTAGTCAGCGATCGCTTCGGCAAACTGTCCTTGATAGCCATACAGCAGCGCCCGCTGTGCTCTGGCTTCCGCATCGTTGGGGTTGAGCGTCAGCAGCGTATTCAAGGCTTCGATGCCCCGCGCCCGCCATTCGGTGCGATAGCCGCCCAGCACACCCAGCGACAGCAAGGCAAGTCGATTATTGGCATCTACTTCCAGCACCTGCTCATACGCCCGAAACGCATCGGCATCGCGTCCGGCTCGGCGATAAGCGATGGCTAATCCGAGCCGCGCTTCGAGCGACTGGGAATTCTGCTGCAAGATTCGCTCAAACTGAGCAATTGCCTGATTGACCAATCCCTGACCCAGCAGCGTATAGGCTTGCCGGACTGACGCAGGCACATTTTGCGCCAGGGCAACCGCGGGGGTGAGGCTCAGCGCTCCCAGGACGGGGCTACCCAGTAGTCCCATCGCCAGTAAACTGCTCAAGCGGCGCTGCCATTGGGTTTCAAACTTGCTCCTCCACATCATTACAGTCCTCTGGGCGTGATATCAAAATCAGTTCTGAGGCGAAATCCGGCAACCGTGTCAGAAAATTCGTTTTGTTGCTGAAACGTGAAGCCTAATCGCAGATTGGGCAACAGGCGAAAATCATAGAACACTTCCAACACATCTGGGGTGCGCTCGTCATCCCGCAGTCGATCGTTGCTCAGCGCCCGCCCGTAGGCGATGCCCAGGCGATCGTCGCGGCTAAACACATCCAGGAAGCTAATGCCACCGCTGTAGGTGTCGCCGCCTTCTTCTAACTCGCGGTTTTCATAGTGCCCATAGCGACCGAAGATGCCCATGTTCAATTCGGGGATGAAGATTTCGGCATTGACTCCGTAGCCTTCTTCGCGGTCGTCATCTTGCAATCCGGTTTCGCCGTTGCCGCGATCGATGCCAAAAATCTCCCGGAAGCCATCGCCGTTTCCAGCATCGCGTGCCGAAATGTAAGTGCCACGGATAATGGCATTACCAAAGCGCAGCCCAATTTCTCCGCCAAATCCGTCGAGTGAAAAGTCGTCCAGGTTGCGCGAAGATGAGAAAGCAGTCGCCCGCGCTTCGATATTGTCGGTCAAACTCCAGTTCACCAGAATCCCTGGACGCGAACCCACTGAAGCCGCAGTTAGCGCTGGATTGGTTTGAAAGACCGAATTAAAGAATTGGCTGGCTCCGTCTTTGGCAAAGCTATTGCGATCGAAATAAGAAGTTAAATCCAGTTGTCCCAGCACAAAGCGGAGATTCGGTAAATCTTGCAGCGAGGCAGCGAGATAGAGTTCATTGACGCTCAGTCCTTCGGTGCGCGAATCACTGAAGGCATCGCCTTCGGTTAAGTCCAGACTGCCGCCAAATAGCAGATTTGGTGTGAGCGGATATACGCCCGACAAGCGTGCCCGTGCCGAACTTTCACTGTCTTGAAGCAGGTAGACCCCCTGCAAATCTAGCCTGGGTGAGGTCAATGCAGAGCTACGCAGCAGCGGTGTTTGCGCGGTCGGAGGTGACGCAGGTTGTGGTGCAGGCGCTGGCACAACCGGGCTTGCAGAAGGATAGGGATAAATCGGAGCTGGTGCAGCTGGATTCGTTGAACCCGGTGGATAGGTTGGATTTACATAACCCGGCGCAGGCGCTGACGGAATGCTTTGAGGGTAGGAATAGCCGGGCGCAGGCTGAAATTGCGGATAAGGATAACCTGGCACAGGCGCAGGTTGTGTTGTGAAGTAGGGATAACCTGGCGCAGGCGCTGCTTGAGGGTTCACGGGGTAGGGATAGCCCGGCACAGGTGCCATCTGGCTCATTGCAGGCGCAGGATAGGCATAGCCAGACGCTGGCGCAGCCTGAATAGGTGGCGGTTGAATACCAGCAGGGTAGGGATAGCTGGGTGCTGGAGCACTCTGCGGGTAAGGATAGGGGTAGGGATAGGCTGAGTAGGGATAGCTGGGTGCAGGGGCAGGCTGACCTGGTGAGTAGGGATAGGCGGGAAGTTGAGCAACTGGAGGAACGATCGCTGGAGGTGCGGGAAGCGTCGTTTGTTGCCCTCCGGCGGGTGCGTAAGGCACCTGTAAGGGAATCGCCGCCGAAGCGCCGTAGGGCGCTTGCACGATCGCCGGGTCAAAGCCTGGGGGTGTGGCAATCGCAGCGCTGGTGCCTGGATATGCAGCGGGATTGAAGGGGACAGGGCTAACTGGAGGTGTGGCGATCGAGTGAGGGACACGAAACGCAAACGGAGCCGACGGATTGTAGACAGGCGGCTGATAGCTTCCACCATTTGCCACAGGAACACCTGCCGACGGGAGGACAGCAGGTGGCGCACTGAAGGCAAACGGAGCCGATGGATTGTAAGAGGCAGACGGTTGAGCAGCACCGTTGCTGCTGAAAGGACTGATTGCTGGGAGCGCTTGAGCAACCGACTCGGCAGGCGCAGGAGCGACATCAATGCTGGACTGAGAATCCGCAGGAGTCGTTTCAATGCGAATCTCATCAGGGATGAATGCTGCCTCAGCAACATCCGCCACTGAAGGTGCAGCAATTTGAATATTTGCTGCATCTGATGAAGCTTCAGGCTGCTGTTCAACTTCTTCGACAGCGACAAACGAATCAGAATCGACCACCACACTCACAGGATGGTCAGATGATGCTGCGGTCGCATTGGGCTGTGCTGCTGGGTTGGGCACAGATGCAACTATCGTGTCACGGTCGGTCGCAGCTCGATCGCCTGCTGAACTCAGTTCTTCTGTTGCCGCCTGCTGCCCCAAACTCTCGTCTAACGTTGAGGCAGCCGTTGAGTCAAGGGATTGAGCAGTCGCGACCCCAGCAGTTGCGTTGAGCGTTGCAAGACATAGCCCTAACCAAAAAATCAGAAAGCTAGCGGCAGGAGTGCCAGGGGGGTTTGTCTTAAGTAGACCAGGCATCATACGAATTCAGACCCTATGCATATTTTCGTACAGGTGATAGCGGAAAGCTGGCTGGAGTCAGCAAGACAGACATCAGCAAGACAACCAGGGAGACAGTGAAGGCTCAAATCTTGTTACGTGTGATTGCGCTGTCGTTCCGGAGGAGAATGGTGCTGCGCTGCTAAAGTGAATAGCCCACTCTTGTCTAAACGCAATATTTGAAATCGTCAATACCATTGCCGATTCAGGCTGTAGGGCATTTCAACGGCTTAAATTAGCCTGGTCAGTTTTCGTTTGCTGGCTATACTGAATCCAATTATTCCCGCACCCAGTGCTCAATCTAACCACAGATCTGCATACCACTAAGTCAACTCTGCCAAACCATGTTCAACCTGATTAAAACCGTTGTCCGAAGCCGCTCTCGGCTGCTTGTACTGGTTCTAGGACTGCCCCTGATGCTAATGGCTGTAGGATGTGCCACACTGCCGACCGGAGTAGGCGTTTCATCCCCTGCGATCGAGCTGACAATCCGACAGGTTGAACCCTCCGGTCAACCTGGCATTTATCGAGTTACTGGCAGCGCAGCCTTGCCCGATCAGAGTCAGGTTGCTGTCTCAGCAGTCCGCTATCTCGAGGATTACGCTGATCGCCCAGCCGAAGCGAGTCCTGTTTATTCCATCCTCGATCGCAAATTTGCAGAAGTGACGCAAGGAAATTGGCAAACCGACCTCAACCTGTGGCAAGTTGCCCCTGATGGTGAATTTCGGGAAGCTTGGCAACTGAGCCAGCAAGAGGCGGGTGTTGCATTAGAGCCTGAGCCAGAGGTAACCTTTTTGGTCACGCTCGACCCACCGAATCAACCTGCCAATCTCCAGGAGCAAATAGAGAGCCAGGATGAATCGGTTCAAGCAACCCTGGCACGCTTTACGACAGATGGTGAACTCTATCTGCAAGCCAGTAAGACCCTAACTGTTGCCTTGCCTACTGGGAGCACAACACCGCCGACGCTGCCAGTTAGAGCAGCTAGACAGAGCGATCGTCCTCAGACGGCTGCGGTGCCCAACTCAGACAGCACTGATTCATCACCTACAAGTTGGACTCAAACCAACGCTCCGCTCACACCAGACCAGATCCTGCGCTAGGAAGCGGATTCTGAGTGAGGTCGTCCGAGGATCGATCGCGTTGCTCCCTGGGATGCCACCTTATGCAGCAACTTCAGAGCTGCGAACACTGTGCTCTTGGGGAGCAGCATGCACCACATTGAGCCGCTCAATCTGAGACATCACTTGCTTGAGATGGTTGAGCAATTCGTCGAGCTGGGTCGAATTCTCTGGCTGTTCTGCGACCGGCTGTGCTGTTGCCGCAGTCTCTTCAGGCAAAGTGGGTCGAGCAAAACCCATGAATGCTTGGGCTGAAGCTAAAGCTGTAGCAGCCTGAATTTTAGTCCGCTGAGTCACTGTATCTTGAGAATCAGTCAAAGCCTGCGCTGGCTCAACTACCATTTGATGTTGCTCAGGGAGCGTCTGGAGCGCCAGTTCGTTTTGTCCAGATGATCCGACAACGGTGTAGTGAACTGGTGCACCCGTTGCAGGTACGGATTGATGATCGCGATGGTCTTCTTCGTCTTTCAGGAAAAACTCCAGCCCTGAAGCCTCCAATCTTGCTTCGGAATACTTCAAGCTTTCAATGAGAGCCATGTTTTCGGTCAACTGCTGTTTAAGCGTCGACATTTGCTCTTCCGCAAGAGAAACTTTGCGGGAGGATTGCCGCCAGCCTGCTGTTGCCAAACTCACAACGCCTGCACCCAAACTAATTGCAGTTGCCAATCCTAAGTAAGGTCCAGCAATCTCTTTAACTTGACCAATGAATACCGGTTCTTCTTCAAGCTGGATCGTAACGGACTTTGACCCCAAAGCAGTGAGAGGAAGTGTCGCGGCTGAGAAAACAACTCCTGCGAGTAAGGCAGAGGATAAGAAGCAACGTGAAAGACTCATAGTTCAATGGCTCAGTAAAGACAACAAACAGGGGAAGTTACGTTGGGGGCTACGTTTGGGTAGGCATTTCACTAGACGCTGATGGATTGCGCGATACACCGTTTACTTAGTTCAGTCGAGCTAGAGAAATCACTTACTTGTTACTTAATTTAGCCTCCTGTCCCAGATTCCACCGTATGGATTGTATGAAGAGCCGAAATTTGTGTTGAAGCTGACATGAATTTTGTATAACGGCTTGTAGCTGTGGTTTTGGTGAATGCTCGATCGATTTACAACATTAGTGGACTGTTACAGAAGCTACAAAACTGTATCGTTTCTGACTGAGAAATCAAAGGTTCTGTTGGTCAACCTCTTAACTACCCCCGCTGAGGAAAAATCAGGGTGCGATTCGGAGAACAGCCAACAACAACAGCTCGAAAGTTTTTAACAGACTTGCAGTAGCGGTGGAGTCATGCTAACTGTCACATCGGTTTTGGGAAATTCGTTGAGCCAAAGCTAAATTAAAGTAGTGGGCAGATAGGTTGGATTCACAAACACATCTACCAGAGGGTAGATTCTAGTTAGAAGAGCATCATTGTCTCAGTTAGCAATGATTTGTCCTCAACATCCGCATCTGCTGAAGATTTAGCGTTGCTGAATGCAAGCATGAACACCCTTATCTCCAACCCTTATCCCCAAGGAGCAGGGAGCGAAACCGCCTGTTTCCTCATTCTTTGGGAGAGGGCTAGGGTGAGGCTGGCTTTGCCGCTCATCCTCAGATTCAGCAATGCCCTCTTGTCGAACAGACACTTTTTTACCAGAGCGAATGTCCTTCATTAATAAATGGAATAACTGAAAGCATAATGAGGGATCTATGCAATGTATTGAGGCAGTGTGGAATATTCGATCGAGCTGTTTTGCAATTACACAGCCGCTTTAAGATAACTTCAACATTTCTGGGAAATTGCTTCAGAGAAACTTCAAACTGAAGTTTGTATAACGGTGGAGCTGGGGTTGCCGCACAATCAGCATCACCTAATTTTGGTGTTGCTGCTCATGTTTTATTCATTTCAATCAGCATCAAGATGATTCTCACATCTCTCAGAAAACTTCTCAAGGGAATTGCCCGCCAGCTCAATCTTCTGCGGGAAAAGTCGTCTGTGCGTGCTATCTCGGTTGCTCGATCGTGGCGACTCAGACGCTGGCAGCGCTGGATGATTACGAGTTTGCTATCAATGAGTTTGCTCATTGGAATGAACGTTCCAGTTCAGATGACGATCGCGGAGCCAATCATGTCCATTCAACTGCCACTGTCTACTAGCAGCTCTGAAATTGTTGATGCTGCTGGTCAAACGGTGCTGTTGCGCGGCGTAAATTGGTTTGGGATGGAAACCGATTTGCGGGCTCCCCACGGGCTATGGCAGCGAGACTACAAAGACCTCTTGGCTCAAATTAAAAGTCTGGGATACAACGTGGTTCGAGTTCCCTTTGCCGTTCAGACTTTTCGAGAGACCACGATTAGCGGCGTTGACTTCTCGATCGGCAGCAACCGTGACTTGCAGGACAAAACGCCGCTCGAAGTTTTGGATTTGATTGTGCAAGAAGCGGGACGGCAAGGGCTGATGATTCTGCTGGATAGCCATCGGCTCAACCTTGAGCGAATCCCAGAGCTGTGGTATGGCGACGGCTTCACTGAAGAAGACTGGATCACAACCTGGACAATGTTGGCAGAGCGCTATCGTAACCTGTCGCATGTGATTGGTGCAGATTTAAAGAACGAGCCACACGGTCGTGCCAGTTGGGGAACGAACGATCGCGATACAGACTGGAGATTAGCGGCAGAACGAGCAGGCAATGCAATTTTGGCAGTTAATCCAGACTGGCTCATTGTTGTTGAAGGTGTGGAGAAAAACGTGCCGGGGCAACGGCTGACTCAACATTGGCATGGCGGCAATCTGGAAGGCGTGAGAAATTATCCGGTGCGAATTTCTAATCCCAGGAAACTCGTTTATTCGCCCCATGAATATGGTCCCGGTGTGTATGACCACATTTGGTTTTCAGAACCAACCTTTCCTCGCAATTTGCTCGATCGCTGGGAAATAGGCTTCTACTACATTGCCCGTCAGCAAATTGCTCCCGTTTGGATTGGAGAGTTTGGTGGACGGCAGGTAGACAGCCAGTCTAAAGAGGGAGTCTGGCAGCGGCAGCTCGTCGATTTCATCGATGAAACTCGTCTCGGCTTTGCTTACTGGAGTTGGAATCCAAACAGCCGGGATACTGGCGGTATTCTGACCGACGATTGGCAAACAATAGATGAGCCAAAACAGCAGCTCCTGAGCAAACTTTTGCCCGTGCCGATCGTGGCTGCAACAGCACCTGACTCTGCCTCGCGTCTCAGTCCACGTCCCGCCCCGTCTGAATCGACTCCTCGATCGACACCTCGCACTGCAAGTAACACTCTCAGGACGGAATTTACCCTGCAATCTGATTGGGAGGCGGGGTTTTGCGCGAGTTTTCGCGTCACCAATTCCACAAGCGATCGCGTCCGCGACTGGCGGTTGAGGTTTGAGATGAATCAGGCAGATATTAATCAAAGCTGGAACGGTAACTTCATCCGTCAAGGCTTAGCATACACCGTCATACCGGCTGAATGGGCACAGACCCTTCAACCTGACCAAACGGTTGACATGGGATTTTGTGCTGGAAAGCGCGGCTCGGATTATCTGCCTCGACAGATTAACGCATCGAGTCGATCGCGCTCAGAGATGTGAGAAGCACACGCTGTCGAGGGCAGATTACTACCCTTGCAGTTTTTGTTGCATCGGGTCTACCAGTCAATTGCGTCATTTTAATTGAAAGAACTTGCAGGGAGCTTGAGGTTAAAGTGTTTGACTTTTCCTCATACGCTCCCTGCTTCTAGTAACTAAAAATCTTTTGATAGAAACCTGCCCAGAATTGTAGAGTTTGAAGCCACGAGATAGATGTGCAATTGATCTGCAAGCTGAATAATTAAATAACGATGTGTCTGTCAAAGTAGAGCAGCACCATAGGGTTGAATATCTGCTCAATTCAATGGTTACATACACAGCAATTGGAGAATCTAACAATTCTGTGTGACAGATGCTCATCGCTAATTTCTGCATAAATCAATCAGCACAACTCAATCCTTAACAGCCGAATGATGCAACCTGATCTCACGCCATTAACTTATGGACAAATTGAGCGCACTCTGTCCCAAAGGATCCAAACGACATATCGTGAACAAATTGGGCATCGTCCTAGCAAGGTTATCTGTCACTTTTTTCATGGCAAGCTAGCAATCGTATTAGAAAATACCGTTTCTCCGGTAGAGCGAACCTTGATTGATGCTGGGTGTCAGAAACTCGCTCAACGATTGCGATCGGCACTTGATGCTGCACTCAAACCTTTTCTCAAAACCCTGGTTGTAGATATTGTTGGTATCCCGATCGCCGCTTTGCTGATCGATTCTGATTTAGAAAGCGGATTTTCTAGCATTACTGTCATTCTTATAGACGTACCTCCCGTCCGCAGTTCAGAGTCCTACTCTAGAGAGAGAAAGGAGAAACTCACTGCTTCCAGCAATCAACTGTAGCAACTGCAATTGTTCAGCAGCTTACACATTAACGCACAAGCCGAATTTGAGTATCGCAACAGTTTGCAGATCTGCATCGATCGGCTCGTTAGAATAAAAGCAGTGAGATTGTAGATGTATGCAAATGCGAACTGCCGCTTGGCTTGGTACAACCTTATTAGCGTCCCTGACGATCGTCGGAGCAGCAGAGGGAATCGTCAGTTCTGCCGCAGACGCAGTGCAGCTTTCAGATGGTCGAGTTTACTTTGTGCAACCACCCAGTTTAGCAGGAGCAGTGACTACCAGCAGAACCCCTCTGGCGCAGGGTGCCACCTATTACTTTACGGTCAGCGTCCCTGAAAACTCAGGCGAACCCTTGCAGCAAGTTGTGGTGGTTCAGCAGGATGGCGACACCAGCCTGCGTCGGGTGCTGTTTGACCCAGAAGACACCCGCGCCTTTGTGGGCACTCCCCGCAATCGAGCCAGTGAGCTGACCTTGGGGGAAGTAACATTCGACCGCGAAACCAACACGGTCGCAGTCACATTTGACCCGCCCGTCCCGCCAGGTACAACTGTGACAATCGGGCTGGCTCCAGAGCGAAATCCCCGCACGGGTGGCGTATTCCTGTTTGGAGTCACTGCCTTCCCCACTGGCAGCAACGCTTACGGACAGTTTCTCGGCTACGGACGACTTGATTTTAACGACCCAGGCGACGGCATTCAATTCTTTTAAGGCAGGGTTTTGACCTGGAGCAGTTTCAACCTTTAAGCCTCGATCGCACCGCCACAAGAGCTGCCTGCTCCTGCCGTGCAGCCGAAGCAGTGGGGTCCAACGACGATTTCGCGCTGCGCCAACCACCGGGGATTGAAGTCACGAATGTGAGGACGTTGTCCATCGGGCTGTTGGATCTCCAGGTCTAACATCTGGTTGAAATCGCAGTCAAACAAGCGTCCGTCCCAAGAAACCGACAGCGTATTGCGACACATTAACCCAGCAACCGTTCCAGGATTGAAAGCATTCACGAGCAGTTCCATATACCGCTGGAGATTGCCTGACTGCTGCAACCATTCCAAATAGCGAGAGATAGGCATGTTGTTGAGCGCAATCAGGCGATCGAACGTCACACCCTGATGCTTTTGCAGTCCGGCTTTCCACTCCTGCTCCATCTTTGCCTGATTGCCAGACAGAAACGCTCCGACCGGATTAGACATCAGCGTGAGTCGGCGCTGGGGATTGCCCTGTCCATACCCTGCTTCATTAAGCCGTCGCAGCGCTGCGATCGACTGCTCATACGTGCCATTGCCCCGCTGTGAGTCGGTGTTCAGTTTGCGGTAGTGAGGCAGAGAACAAACGACTTCTACACCCCGCTCGGCAAACCACTCTGGCAAATCGCGCATCCGGGGCAGCAGCAGGACTGTGAGATTGCAGCGATCAATCACTTGTTTGCCCCGCGCGACACACTGTTCGACCAGATAGCGAAAATGCGGGTTGAGTTCTGGCGCGCCGCCCGTGATATCAACGGTGTGCGCTGCGGTCTGGTCTAGCGCGTGCAGGCAGGCATCGATCGTTTCGCGGCTCATGTTTTCGCGCGTGCGATCAGGTCCGGCATCCACATGACAATGGCGACAGGTCATGTTGCACAGCTTACCGACGTTAATCTGAAAAATTTCGAGTTGGACAGGACGCAGCGGTTGCCAACCGTGCTGCGACAGCGTGGCAGCAAAGTCTGCCTGGTTGGGGAGCTGCGACGCGACGGTTGCCAGTGTTGCAAGCTGCTGCTGTGAATCAGCCAGCGGCGATCGTCGCTTCACCAGCGAAACCGTGGATTTGGGACCTGCTGCTGCGCTGTCCAGGTCTGGTTCTGGATCGAACGCTGTCTCGATCGGTTGAGTCAATTCAGAAGTCATCGGTTAAACTTCGACAAAAATGGGTGAGCACCACTCAGGTCAGCGTCACATGGCAAGCTGTTTAACCTGATCGAGCATCTGCATCCCGTGAACCAGCGAAGCACCACCACGAATCGCAGTAGCGACATGCAGCGCCTCGGTCATTTGCTCCAGGTCTGCGCCTTGCTGAAGGCACTCTTTGGTGTAGGCATCAATGCAGTAGGGACACTGAACCGTGTGAGCGACTGCCAGAGCAATCAGTGCTTTTTCTCTCACAGACAGCGCGCCATCGGCAAACACTGCGCCATAGTAAGCAAAAAACTTTTCGCCCAGTTCTGGGCTACCTTCACTGATCTGCCCGAAATGCGCCAGGTGTTCTGGTTTGTAGTAGTGATCCATCGCTGTAAAGTGGGGGCTACCGCTATCCAGTGTAGGACAAGTTTCTCGATCGCAGATTTCGCAGTTTGAATCGATAGTTCAAATTTTCGTCAAACAAAACGGCAGAGACACACATTGCGCCTCTGCCCTCATGCGCTGTGTAGCTTAGTTGTGGTTCGCCAGATTGCCTGCCGTTCCCAACACATCAATGCTCACGGGAGCCACACCCGATTGAATCAGCCCAACTGCCCGCGCTGCCGCCGCAGAGAGGTCGATCACCCGCCGACCGTGATAAGGTCCGCGATCGTTGATTCTCACAACAACCGATCGCCCATTTCTCAGGTTGGTGACGCGCACCTGAGTGCCAAAAGGCAGCGTGCGGTGTGCTGCTGTCAAGGCATTCTGGTTGAAGATTTCGCCGCTGGCGCTGCGGTTGCCGTTAAAGCCCGGACCATACCAGGAGGCGAGTCCCTGAATCGTCACCTGAATCGGTCCCAAAGAAATTTCTTGGGGTTCAGGTTGCGGTCTTCCTTCAATGTCGCGCAGGGGCGGCGCGTCGCCCATCTGCCGCCGCAAGCGGTTAGTGGCTTGCAGGGCATCTTCAGCCGGGTCAGCCGTCGTATCTGGCAGAATCGTGTCTGCGTTAATCTCAACGAGTTCTTCGTCGTTGACTCGAATCAGGTAGCGCTGGCGATCGGCATCCCAGGTGACGCGAATTGCTTTGGCATCCAGACGATCGCGGTGGAACTGGTTCAAGCGGGCAGCGGTCGCAGTGGCGCGCCAAACAGGGTCATTGAGGTCGTCAGCAGATTCAAAAGCTGCCGCTGGAGTCTGAGTTGCCGTTGGGGTTGTCGCATCATCAACCGTGGCAACTTTCACATCAGATTCGGTGGTCGAACTTGCCGCAGCAGTTTCGCTGGAATCAGCAGGGCTGATGGCACCACCCAAAAATGTCAAAACGGGAATATCGCGAACAAAGAGCGTGGCAGCTTGCCGTCCTGACATCTCGTGGGGTTGAATAAGGGCGATCGTCTCTTCTGCTTCCTCAGGTTCGTCCTGGGACTGGTATTCTCCGACTTTGACTGCATCGGCAACTGCGTCTGCGACAGCATTGGCAACTGCACCTGGGGCAGCTTCGGGAGCAGCAAACGAACTGGAAGCGACCGGTTCAGGAAGGCTCTCTTCAAGCGAAACATTTGCTCCTGAGCTGTCGTCAGTTGCTTGAGACTGGTCGGCGCGACTGGCTGAGGCAGTGCTCAAGCTCGTGATGAAAAAGGCAGCAGTAGTGAGACCGCTCCAAAGTTGTTGATTCATACATCCATTGTGAAGGGCAGTTTGAGAGCGAGTTAGAGGTTCGGTTGGGTTTGGGTTGCACTGGCAGACCCCAGGTTTCTAACTCGTACTCGTTCCGTATTCACGTTTGGTAACAGAACTGACACAGACTAACACGAAGTTTTTGGTCTGGGGATCAGGGTTATCCGGGCACGATCGGTAACTTTACAAAAACTTTACATTTTTAATTACACTCAAACCCAGCGGCAACAAGACTTTCGCCTGTGTTCTCCCGATGGGAGTGCTTTATTAAATTTCAGTCGAAACTTAATCTTCTCTTTAGATTTCTAAAAATCCTGCGGCTGCAAATTTGTCGTTGGGTAAGCGCGACCGCCATCAGTGATTTTTACAGCACGAAGACGTGATCTAAATCACAGCATTGGTGACCCCGACCCCGCATCCGCATCGTTAAACAGCTCAAAAACCTGTTGACAAAATTGCTTAAACTTCTCGGCAACGTCGGACTGGGGACAGGCAACCCCCGTAAAGCCCCAGTGTTCGATCGTCGAAAACTGCCACTGTTTTCCCCGGTGGTCAAATCCTGCTGCTTCGACGCCGATCGCCCGATCAGCGGTTGCACCTGGCTCTGAGTAGAAGCGAATTTGCACCAGAATGCTGCGGCTCTGAAACAGGCGACTGCGACCGGGAAAGTGAAATCCCAGATCGATCGAATCAGGGTCAACCCATTGGCGGGTGTCGCGGTCGTTTGCCCAGGGCTTCAGGTCTGCCCTGACATCTGGAAACTCTGATTTAAACAGGTTTACCACCGCCGCAATTTTGCTGGCGACTTCCAAACTAGTTGCCTGTTCAGCGGCATTCACAACTAATCCTCCTCAAGGCGCTGAGATGGAGAGGGCTGAGACTCATCGTTTACTGCTTCCGCCCAGAGCAAGCGGTCTTGGCGACGAAAGCGGCAGACTGAATGCAGGTTAAAATACCTGGACACCAGCGTGTTGTGCACGATGACACACACAATGACGCAACAGAGCTATCTCAGAGATCAGGAGTTCAGCAGATGCCGACCACACCCTGTCACATCGTCGTTGAAGGCAATCCCGCGATCGTCTACGCCAGTCGCAATGGCAGCCCCGCAAAGATCCTGCCGGTTCTCAATCAGTTCTTAGAGAAATTCTGGCAAGAAAGAGAAGCCTCTGGAGAATACTGTGATACGCCTGAGTGTTTAGTTGCTCAAATCGTTGTGCGGTTTGGGTTTGAAATGTGTGAAGACGACTACTCTAACCTACGAGTCGGCATTCACTACAAGCCCAACGCTGAATATCTGTATCAAATTTCTGACCGACAGGTGCAGGTCTGGGTGCCAGAGGCAGCCTACCGCCAGAATCCTAATTTAGGACTTCAAGCCTGTCGGCAACTCGTTGATGATGTTGCTCATGCTGAAGCAAGTTAAACCGTCATCTCAAGGCTGCGTTGGTCGATCGGGAGCCTGGTAGAGATAATTTTTTGAATAGAAAACGCTACGCCATTGTTGAAATATACCTTGCCAAATCGTTGTCGCGATTAAGCCATCCTGCCAAGAAAACCCGCTGGCTGGGATTTCGCTGAACTCGCCTATGACGGTAATCAATTCTTGCCTGACAGTAGCGTCTTGCCGTCTGATAGTTATTTGCCCGCTCTAAAGCAGCCCGCGTGACCGGACCATAGCCCCCATCCACGGTGATGCCCAGAACCTCTTGCAGAAACAGCGTGGAGCCGCCCACCCCAAAGTTTACGGCAGTGTCAAAATGCACGATCGCCAGCGGACGCGCCTTTAAGTCACAGTTTGCCGGTCGCCAATACATATCCCGATAAATCTCGTAGACCTCAGCATCCGTGATGTAGCGGACGCTCTGCGGAGATAGCCCTTTGCGGCGGCGGTAAGTCGCGTAGGTGTTAGCTGTTACCCCTTTGTTGGTTTCGCCGCCAGGATCAGACGGGTGATTGACATATCCACCCTCCCAGCGCAGGCTAAAGCGCAGCGCTTCGCCAAAAGTATCGGTCTGCGGTGGACTGGGAGTCGGGCGGGGAGTCGGGCGAGGAGCGGGAGCAGGGCTGGG
>Ga0224723_1001051_pt1 | contig 17529 bp, 19 predicted proteins | sample Balambano_FR2_Me_FD_161647 | JGI IMG/M metagenome (GOLD analysis project Ga0224723, IMG submission 161647) | Freshwater sediment microbial communities from Lake Towuti, South Sulawesi, Indonesia - Balambano_FR2_MetaG | ecosystem: Environmental > Aquatic > Freshwater > Lake > Sediment | place...
CACTAATAGAATCTATTCTCATTTAATGTGTAAATTTCTCTTCACCCTGTAGTTATTAAGTACTATTGCTGACCAAATCAATTAGTACTCATGGACTTATGACAGCTAGGGTGCGGAATGTGGGTTACAAGTATCCGAAAGATTTCAAAAACTTTGGGATAAGAATCTTCTCAAATACATTACATATGAGCGCTTAAATAATCATAACGTAATATGCGTTTCTTTAGAAGAAAATACTCCCTGTATACAAGATGGTTTGCTACTCACATTAAAGCCCGAAGATAACCCAAAGACTGCTCTTAAACAAATATTAAATAGTCGTAATAATGAAAGGTCAATTTTATCAACTGATTCTGATACAGAAAACAAGCCCTATATTAATGTGAGTGAGATTTTAGATAAGAACCCAGTCGTACCGAATAACCCAATTAAACCTTTGTTCTGAATTCTTTATTCTGACTCCTTCTCCCCATCCACTTGTTCAGTCATAAGTAAATTTGGGCATTCTAAATTTAGGAGTTAGGGACACTACTTTTTATAAGCCCAACAAACATAACCTTTATGACTAAGTACTGTCGTGACCAAGCACGTGAAGAACTATGGCTAATGATGGGAGGTGGAGCAGCATCAGGTGTCGCGGGTGCAGTTCCATTTTTTGGTGCAGTAGCTTTTCAAGGTACTCTAACTGTTATACAAGCAGCTGTAGTTACTCGTATTGCCCAAGTCTATAAATTTGATTTAGTTGCCGCAGGTGGGGCTGGAGCTATAGCTGGCGCAATTATTGCAGCTGGCGGCGGGCAGCTTCTATTTAGAATTGGCGGTGGTATGGCAGGAATGATTCCCGGTATAGGTGGACTTGTACAACCAGCAATCGGGGCAGGTGCAGTTAAGGCATTCGGGGAAGCTGCGATCGCCTACTTTGAAAGTATTCATCCTGATAAGATTTATGAGTAGTGAAGTGGTGCGATCGCACAGGTTAGCTATGAGCGCGATCCCAGTAGTTTTTTGGGAAATGCGCTAGTTCAAGACGGGCATAAGGACGATAGTTGTTGGCGCAGCCTGCCCTTTATAGCTTAGACCCACCGGGGCGCGATCGCTCCTGGTGTTGTGGCAGCTGAAGATTATATGATCGCTTTACAACTTACTTTCTCATAAATAACTTAATCACGATTGTGATTAAGAAGTTCCATGAGTACTTGTTTCGCAAATTTATTAGGTGGTTCAGGCGTATAAACAAAAAAGCTAAGTAATTCAGTAAGAAAACCACGCCAAACCCTACGGCGCGTAACTACCCGTTCCAAAGCTGGAATAGCAGGTGCAGCCAGTGGCATTCCCAAACGCTGCAATGAGGCGATCGCCTACATTCGTTCTAAGACCATCGCAAACAATGCCGCTGCGACTAACGCCGCTGTTGTTCTAACATGATTCCAGTTTGTCCAGTTGGTAAGGTAATTTGCCCATATCTTCGCACCGTCATTACTATTTGGATCAACTACTGTGAGTGATTCATTTAAAGGTACATTAAATACAATTGTCACCCCAAATGTACCGATGAGATAAAGTAAACTAGCAATGAGTAAGTAACTCGTACCAGCTTGATGCCAGTTTAATAGTGAGAAAACAACGAGAAATATACAAGCTGCTGCTGTTCCCAGAAACACCGTCATAAATAATGGATTAATAACTGCAATGTTAATCGATTGCATAGCAGTAATACCATTGGCTGGCTTAAGTCGGGCAAGGGCTTGCATCACAAAGACTGAGAAGGCAAAGAAGACTCCGGCGATTAACCCACAGCCTAGTACCGTAGCAAGCTTTAATGTAAAAAGTAAGTAGTTAGGAGCCATAAATCCTACCAACGTTTTTTGAAACACTTATCAGATAGTCGTTTCAGAGAGATACAGTCCGTAACGGTGGACTATAATTCCACTGTAGTGGATTCTAAGTTCATAACAGTGGACTAGTATTTAAGGTGCGTAAGCGTTGCGCTCTCCTAGGAGTCGGTTCGCCTTTATGTGGGTCTTCTCTAAACCATAAAGGTAGGCTGCGCCAACGAGACGCACTCGCACTATCACCATCGCACGAGTGACCCCCCGCCCGAGAGCGTGCGCCTTGTGCTTAGCGCTAACTAGTCAACTCTTACAAGATGCGTTCGCGTAAGCGAACCGGAGGTTTATCGCTCCCAGGCAGGTCGTAGACCATCGCCTTTATAGTTAGTTCACGCTCTTTGTCATCACTCCACTTAAAATTTATTTTATAAACACCCTCTTAGATATATAGAGCAAACCGACTCCTTCTTAACTTCAGAGCGAAGATCGCCTATGCCAACTCATGCTTAGATCCGCACTCATGCGATCGCCTTTTGATTTAGCAGGTCTCTAGTATTTAATGAGGCGTTTAGAACATTACACAAATCTTCTAATTTACTAGATTCTTCTCCAATCAATTGGTTGGCGGCTCTTTTTAATTCTTCAATATTTTTTTCACTTACATCATCCATATCCTCGTTCACATAACATTTTTCTAATAGAGTGTTTTGTGAATTTATCCTATTACTTTTTTCACAATTAAATTGAAATCGGTAATAATGTTTCTCTGGTAACAAATGTTCCATTTGATAAGTAATTATTTCACTTTGACCAGTAAAAACTATATTTATTAAAGGTTTTACCCATTGAATTAATCCCCATTTCTCTGTTTCCTTAGAAAATGATTCAGTTGCTATTCCCGTTCCTAATGAGACTACTAAAATGTCTTCTAAGTTTATCGGTTTATGCATCTTAATTTCATAAGATTTCATAGCCTCTATAATGGCGATAGAAGTTGGATTATTCGCAATAACTCCTCCATCAATAAAAAAGTATTTTTGCTTTGCAGTACTTATAAATTCAGGAGAGTAAGGCTTAAAAAATGTTGGCGCTGCTGAAGTCGCCATAGCCGCATTATACATTTTATAACCTGAGCATATTCTACGAAAGTTTTTAGATTTTGACTCCTCTTTGTGGGGATTATTCGTAAATAAAATTGGTATCCGTTCGTTAATAGCATAGCTGGTAATGATGACTTCGGTAAGCGCTTTGTCTAAGAATGTTTCTCCAAACCACTTCTGAATAACTTGCACTTTTTCCTTTCGTGTATATTTGGAACCAACCAGTTCTTCTAGATTAATTGGAAGATCCAATAAAGGTAAAAATTTTAATAATGACAAATTGGGAATTTCTCTCTTCTTAAAAATTTTCTTTCCCTCATTGGTGTATAAACTCACTAACTTTTCAGCGCTAAACTCTGCTTCTTTATCTTTATTTGGTTTAGTGAGACCTAAAGACAAGATTCCCCCTGTTGACGTTCCTGCAATTAAGTCAAACAGTTGATGTATTTGTTTACCTGTTCTTCTTTCGATCTCAGCTAAAATCATAGCTGGAACAATACCTTTAATACCACCACCATCAATTGATAATACTACGAGCTTAAATTTCTTAGTAAATGTCATGAAATTACTCCTTAACAATTTAAAAAGTGGGACAATTAAGTTACTACTACGAAGACTTATCTACTGTATGTGACAGTGATTTATTTGCTTTTCCTGCTTTTTTTAATTTACAGAGCAAAAAAAAAAATTATGCATCTTGTTTATTAATTGTATCAGTATAAATACTAAAATGCTTGTCTACTCTAGGTTTTACCGTTTGTAGATAAATTTATACGCACTTTGTAAAGAAGCGCGATCGCTCTTAAATTGTCAGTACAAAAGCAAAGTCTACACTAAGGACTTAGAACCACAGTCATGTGATCACTTTTATGTGGGTCTAAGGGCGATCACATGACTGTGATCACAAATTGTTAGTCATTGAACCAATTAACAACTAATTACTGTTGAGGACATTTTTTCAAACGCTTGCAGAATGGTGGCTTTAACCGCATAACTTAATTTTGCTTACCCCTAATAATGGGACAGAAGAACAGCAAAGGCTGAACTTCAAAACACAACATACAAAGGTATTCCATCATGTTTAAAAACTTCAAGACCGCTGTTAAAAGTATTGGCGTTTTGTCTCTTGTACCTCTAGCTACTTTTTTTATCAAGCCTGATGCTGCACTAGCAGGTGGTTTTATGCGCTCATGTGTAGGTGCAGAGGTAAAGACCGGAGCCTTAAACCTGGTTTGGTTGCTGGCAACTTGTACACAGAGGGATGGTGCAAAGGCTTCAGCTCGATTGAGAATTTCAGATCACATTGCCAACCGCAATGGTAAGTTAGCCTGGTCGCCAAACGGTGGTGGTTTTCACAGTTCTTGTCGTGGGGTTATATACGTTCGTGAGACGTTGCTAGCTCAATGTAAAAACGTTAGTGGAGGCTGGCTCGACACTAGAATCAATCTCAATGAGAAAATTAGTAATCAAAATGGTGTTTTAGCGATTGATCGTTAAACTGAACTTCCCCCAGTTGTCATACTTGGGGGGAAGTTCAGCCAAGGCATTTACCAGCCAAGGTTGCTTCTTTGTTAACTCAAAAGCAGTGGCGATCGCTTGTCAACCTAAACACTAATGCGATCGCCCGAGTGACCCGCTCCTCCGTGCGATCGCGCCCAGGTGGGTCTAAGCCATAAAGGCAGACTACGCCAACGATCATCGCACCCTCCTTCCATCCCAACTGTCACCCAGCTACATCAGCAGTTTTAGTAGCTTAGGGAGGCGTAAAATCGCGTTCTTCGAGTTTTTCTGTTTGGGAATCAATGGCGATCGCTCCCCCAGTTTCCTTAAACTTATCCATGAACAGTTCTTCGACAATCGACGGTTGAACTTGCTGTTACTATTGCATCCCTAGATATGACCATTTCTTCATTCATTATTCATAATGCTTTCCCGCCCAAAAAATTCTTGTTAACTTTTCGACTTCCACTTCAGAAAGATTCATGTCTGAGTCAATTATGTATCCAATTATAGAATCGATAAAATGAGGAATAGTCAAATTTTTCCATTCATCTTTTCTCTCTATAAAATCATTCTGCAACTGTACTAACAAAAGTAAAAAATCGTCTAAAGCTTTAGTATTTTCAAAATCCGGCTCATCTTTTACTTTTAGATTTTTATATATTAAATCAAATTTATTTTTTAAATTAGACATAGTTTATATTCAATACTAACTATTTTGTATCCAAATAAGCGCGATACTACGAGCGGAGTCACTTCGTGAACGCTTGTCAATCTAAATACGAATGCGGTATTAAATCAACCCTTCAGCATACAAAATCGATTTAGATAGTTGTAGTATCTAAATTTATTGGATCAACAAAGCTCACCGGAGCATCAATCTCAAAAATTGGGATTAACTGGGACGGTTTAATTTGCAGTACGTCACATAACTGCAAAACTTTGTCTAAAGCTACCGTCGCAGCAATATGATTTTTTCCACTATCGCCTAAAAGCTTCTTTACATAAGCAATAGAAATATCGTCAATATCAGCTTCAACTAATAATCGATGAACTTGGTACGACGAAATATCTTTATTAAGCTTTTCGCGTAGCAACCGCCGCAGCAGTTTCGCTCGACTTTCACCCCACGAAACATAAGGCGCAGCTGATACTAGAATCAACATTAATTTATTTTCTTGCATACCTACTACTAGTACTATAGTATTAATTATAGATACTACTAGTGTCTATGTGAAGCGATCGCCCTCCGGGAAGAGTAATAGCGATCGCTTTGCCCCAAACGTAAATAAGGAGCATTGAAATTATGACACAGATAGAATTAAGTCGGGTATTAGAGCAGATAAGGTCAGAGATTGAAATTGATGGTCAAGGAAGAGCAAAAGCTAGCATCCGGGCGACAGCAAGGCTAGCAGGCGTAGATGACAAATCTTTAAGAGTTGCGTTTGAAAGTGCGGAACAAAATCCTTCACCATTAGCTACAAAGCTTACTGAACAAGGATTTGCAGGTGCGGAACAGTCATTATGGTCGCAGGTTGGAATTCCCGATTTAGCGGTTTCCATAGTACTTGAATACTATGCGCTTGATGCTGGCAGATATTGCAAAGAGCAAGCCAAACTAGCATATAAAGCTTTCGCCGCTAGTGGTGTGCGAATTTGGATGCAACAGATCAAAGGCTGGAAACAACCTACTTCTCAGCAACAAGAAGAAGTACGTTCTCAACAGCCTACAGCAAAAGAGATAAGTGAGGCGATCGCTTGTGTCTTCTGCTTTGGTACTGTGGACTCGAATTTAGTACAGGGTCTAATTGCCAACGAAATTGGTAAAGCTCATCCACAACTGAAAGCTCATATGGAAGCTGCAAAACAACTCTTGCCAACTCCAGTTAAGGATGAACTGCTGACTGCTACCAACCTCGCCAAACTGTATTGCGATCACACTAATAAACAATTGAGTAAAAACAATACCAATCAAGGTAACGCTAAGGCGATGAATGAGATGTTGATTAATCTTGGCTTGCAATTTAAAAATCCTAATCCAACAGCAAGGAAAGATGGACAGCCGTTGTACTTGCCCACTGAATTAGGTAAGCAACACAGTAAGGTTATCTTGCAAGAAGCAACCGGGAATAACAAAACAATCCAGCAGTTGCGTTGGTTTCCCTCGGTGCTGGAGTTGATGAATTAGTATCAATCAAATATTTATTGCCCACATTCCGCACTTCAATAAGTAGCATAAGTAAACTACACGAACAGAAAATTAACTCGTAATAATTTGAACAATCAAGTCACTAAAAACTAAAAAAATTAGCACATCAAAATCCGAGCTTTTTATACAATAAAAAGCTAGTTATCCAATAATATTGAAGAAATAATTTTTCAATTAGTTATGTAAATATCAGACTAAGCAATACTGAATTAGGTAGCTAAAGACTCAGATAATAAGTAATACTTTTGACAGGCTAATGGTAGGAATTGCAAGATTCGACAACGTGACTCCGTTAAGCCGTATTTATATAATTTATCCATGACTCTACCGATTTTATCATCATTTAATTCTTCAGCTTTTATCCCTGGGCCTAATAGATGTTCTATAGCTTTATCTTCAAAAAATTGAGAAAATAAGTATAAGGGTTTTGAGACAAAACCCAATCCGTTAAGAATAATAGCTTTGACTACTTCTCCTGTATTTATTTTTTCTCTGCTATCTCGACAAAATATTTCATTGATTTCTTCTACAATTCCTATTTCATCTATTATTCCTGCTATGATTCCTAAGTGATCCAAGTTTTTACTTTCAAACTCTTCTGTTTGGTAATTCATTTTTTGGCTCAACTTACTTCCGGCTAATTTTTACTCATTTTCCCATCTTTTCTTCGGCATTTACTCTCAATCCCATGACAATTTCAAACAGTTGGTATTTTTGACCATACTGTTTATATTAACTACCAAATGCTTTCAGTATTTATATTTAATTTAATTGGTATTTCTTGTTACTGGCACATATACTACAAAATGAAGTGCGGAATGTGGGTTATTGTAAAAGCAGCGATCAATTCTGGTTGCTGCTTTTTTTATGCAGACAGATTCACAACACCTGAGCGATCGCCCACTTGTCCGCGTTCCAATACCGCGTACAGTCACAGTAAAGGGCGAAAACGTTGCTTACCGGGAGGTATCACTTTCCTACTTCATAGTCTTTGAAGCGATCGCGCTAGTTGTAATCATAGTTCTCTACTTAAAAATATTGCTAAATGTAGAATATTCTCATAATTAACTTTTACTCTTATCAAATAGTTGTTTGATTTCATCATCACTTAAAGAGCGATTATAAATACGAACTTCATCGATAGTTCCATTTACCCAGTAAGGATAGACTGGAGAATTCATTCTACCAATAGTTAAATCTCCTGGGTTATTTGTAGATAATTTTTTATTAACAGCACGTTGATTAACTAAAGTACCATTAATATATAATTTTAAGAAATTTTGGTTATATGTACCGACCAGAAAATACCATTGATCGAGAACTATATCTTTATTATCAGTGATAGATTCTACACTGTTGTCAGCTAATTTTAATGCAAAGCTAAAAAAATGTTGAGAGCCAGGTTGTGTACAAGCTTGACCAGAAGCATTATAACTTAATCCATACCATCCCATTTTATCGTCGATTCCTTTGTAAAGAATTGCATTTCCTTTACAATCTCCTGAATAAAAACCTTTTGGCTTTATCCATGCTGCCACACTTATAGCTTCTGATGGTTGCAGTATAGAATTATGAGGAATTTGTATATAACTATTACTTCCATTGAAGTAATATCCACCATTTTTATTATTATCATTTATAAAGTTGACATTATAAGCAGTTCCATTATCAGTCTTTCCTGTTTCATTATTAGCATTGTTATTAAAAGGGTAGTAGGCAATCAACCCATTATTTAAAGAAGTAATTGTTTTTTTGTTAACTGATTTACTTTCTTCTTTTTGTTGATGTTTAACCCGTGGTTCAGCTTTAATTGTAGTAATTTGAGTAGCAGATGGAGAAGGAACTATATCTACACTATTTGGAGTTGTTGGCGAAATTATTTGACGAATGCCTAACTCATTGTATTCTACTTTTTTTTTATTAATTGTATGGTTCTAGTCGTACTTTGTTCGTTTTTAAGATTAATTGAGATATTTTGATTTTCATAACCATCTTTAGTTATATTTACAGAGACATCTCCTTTGCTAGGAATATAAACTTTTGCATAACCATTTACATCTGTAATTTTAGTTTCAGGCGGACCTTGTTTTGCAGTAACTTTAACAAGTGTTCCTTGTAAACTATCCCCAGCTTCTGTTTGGGTGATAATTTCAAACTCTTTATTTTTGTCATCCGAAACACAAGAGCCTAAGAAACATTTAAGCTCTGTAACTGTTAAACCTGTAATAATAACGCCAATAACACCAACAATAAAGCCCCATTTAGTATAATTAAATTCATTCGCGCTTTTAACTTGACTAGTTGTATCATTCGATTGATTACCTTGTGGTTGATTATTTTGTTGGTTAGATGACATAGTTTTGGTTTTTGAGAGTGAAACATCTCAGCAATATTATCATATGAGTAGTATTTTTTAGTACCCATTTGCTCAATTTTTTCTTGTTGTAACTTTCTATTTAATCTATATATCCCTCTACTTAATTTGTATATATAGCTATTTAGTAATTAAAATATTATTTTGGAAGCATATCATTGAAAACAACGTGAGCTCAAAGGCGATCGCTATGACAGAAAAGTTATCCTGGAAAGATTTTAAGGACATACAATGAGTAACAATAGCGCTCGAATTATTAATATAATGCCTACGGATAAAAACTGAACTTTTGCCATGAGTCGCTTATGTTGCATCTTTAAGGTTTTACGCAATCTCAAAGTATAGTTATAATCCGTTTTTAGTATAGATAAAAAGGACACAGAAAACGCCAACCTGCCTCCATTACCTTCTACAATTTTTTATTTGTGTCGAACTTAAATTATGTTATCAGAAAAAAGTTGTTCCACTACTCCAACATCTGTAATATTTCCCACACTGGGGCTTTATCTGCATCGAACTGTTGCACTTGGGATAGTAGCCGCTTGGGAATATAGCGCTTCGGATTTAGCTCTTGCGATCGCCCCCTTCCTACTGGAAAAAACATCTGACATCGCACGAACCTTATATATAACTACTTCGACAAGTACTGAGCTACTACTTTTAAATCTTCCATCGCTCGATTTAATTGCTCTTTCATCCCTAGCGCCTCTGGCTTGGAATTAACTGCTAATTGTTCTTGCAAATAGTGTTTAAGAGCTTCAATCCACAGCGTTGTATCCGTATGTGCCACTGCCTTAAGTAATCCCATATTTCTCAAAATACTTAGTTGAAATCCCGTCGGGTCTTGTCCACCATAACCTAAAATACCCTCAGTTAACTCCAGTCTTACTGGTGTAAATTCGTCGTATTGGTCAAAACTTTAGTAAAATATATTGTGTCATATTTTTAATTTTTATTTAGTAAAACTCGCTCGCTATGACAACAACAATTGTTAAACTAATTCTACCTCAGCAGATTGCTTCTGTGACTCTAGCCAAAGTTCATATGCTTCTTGATCTCCACCGAAGGAATCAATGGAAACTTGACGCTTTGGCATGGGCTTGAGGGGTGCATTAATAGGGTTATACTTGCAATAGCAAATTACCACCATGTCAAATTCACCCATAGGCACATCCGGTGTATAGGTTTCAACCCGTACAACTTCCCAATCTCCTTTCCGATAGTGTGTGGTATAGCCATGCTCTTTAGGATCATGAAGTGAGTCAACCCTGACAAACTCACTAGGACGATACCCAGGTTCTGGAATCGGGTTGTTTGAAGAGTCCCAATTCTCTTGCAGGATATTCGTTAAAGCCTGTGTATGTTGAAGTTTTCTATTTCTCCAATGTTCATCTTTGCTAGACTCTGCTTGAAAAATTACATACTTTCGCATTAGTTTTCCTCTTTGTCATAAAACGATTTAGGAAACTCGGTTTTGCCAAGAAACACACAATCAACTTCAAACACTTGATTAATTGAGAGCGGAAGTTCTTCAATCTTGATTAACTCCCAGCCATATTTTTTCTCCATCTCCTTGCAGTCGTCCGGATTTACTGCTGCGTGTCGAGACAAATTTTCGTCTTCGTCATACCTAAGTTTTGACATGAGGTCAATTTTAGCTAACTTACACTCTCTTATCATATTTATAACAAATATACAATTTTTAATTCCATTATGGAGCCTAGTAATACCTATTTTTTTAGAAATCATATAAAATAGTATTTTCGATTTGAATTTAGTACCCTAAATAAAGGTGTTCCATCTCAAGTCAAAATAGCACCACCCATCAACCGCTCATACCGATACTTCAACTCTTCCCTCATTAAATACCAACGCTCCAAAGTCGCATCTATTTCTATCACCTTCTCCGCTGCTTGACGAGCCAAAATCAAAACTTCCTCATCATCCACCAAACTTGCCAAAGTAAAATCTGGGACACCAGCTTGACGAGTTCCCAATACTTCACCAGGACCACGAAAACGCATATCCATTTCTGAGATAAAAAACCCATCCTGCGACTGCTCCAACACCTTCAACCGCTGCAACGCTTCAGCACCTCTAGTACTACTCATTAACAAACAGTAAGATTGAGCTGCACCACGACCAACACGTCCTCGTAACTGATGTAACTGAGATAACCCAAACCTTTCCGCATTTTCAATTAGCATCACCGTCGCATTGGGTACATCCACACCAACTTCCACAACAGTTGTAGACACTAAAATTTGAGTTTCTTTATCTCTAAATTTAGTAATTGCTGCATCTTTATCAGCAGAACTCATCCGACCGTGCAGTAACCCCACCTTAAACTCCGGAAAAATACTTTCCTGTAACTTAGTATATTCTTCCGTTGCCGATCGCAAGTCTAATTTTTCCGATTCTTCTACCAATGGTAAAACCACATAAACTTGTCTTCCTTGGACAATTTCTCGCCGAATCAAATCATAAGCATAATTACGTTCCTGTCCTGATAATGCAGTAGTTTGAATTTTTTGTCGTCCTGGTGGTAATTCATCAATTTGACTAACATCCAAATCTCCGTGTATCGTCAGCGCTAACGTCCGGGGAATTGGTGTAGCTGTCATCGTTAATACATGGGGTTGATCGCCTTTTTGCTGTAACTGCGCTCGCTGCTTAACCCCGAAACGGTGTTGTTCATCAATCACAACCAAACCCAAACGGCAAAAATTTACCTGTTCCTGAATCAACGCATGAGTACCTACCAATAATGGTAACTCTCCCGTTTGTAGTTGAGCATGAATTTCTCTTCGTTTGGCAGCTTTCGTAGAACCAGTCAGTAATTCTACTGGTAAATGCAGTAGATTAAACCAACTCACCAACTTGCGGTAATGCTGTTCTGATAAAACCTCCGTCGGAGCCATGAGTGCTGCTTGATACCCTGACTGAATAGCCGCTAGAATAGCTACCACCGCAACAACAGTTTTCCCAGAACCCACATCTCCTTGTACCAAACGATTCATCGGTGTAGATTTTTGCAAATCGTTCAGAATATCGTTGATAACTCGACTTTGAGCATTAGTTAATTTGAAAGGTAAGATTTCATAGAATTTTTCTATTAATTGACCACTAGGAGCCAAAATCGCACTCGTTTGAATAGCCTTAGCTTGCTTCTGACGCTGTAGTAAACCTAGTTGGAGATAGAAAAATTCATCAAATACCAAACGTCGTCGGGCAGCTTGCAAAGTATCACTATCTGCTGGAAAGTGAATGTTACATATAGCATCCTTCAATTCCAGTAAATTGTACTTAGACCTTAAACCGCTTGGTAAAGGGTCTTTTAAATTAACAGTTGCAGGTAAAACAGCAGTTACCGCTTCTCTGACTGTATTTGCTACTATTCCTTCAGCCAAACTATAAATTGGCACTATCCGTCCAATAGTTAACGATTCAATCTGATCTCCTGGATTCGCTAAAACTTCTAACTCTGGTTCTTCAAAAGTTAATCCGTATTTACTTTCCTTCACCAACCCACAGACTGCTAAAATAGCTCCTTCCGGATAGCGACGCTTTAAACTTTCTTGCCAACCACGACTAGTAAACCGTGTACCTGCAAAAAAACGGCTGATTTTAACTTGACCTGTGTTATCTTTCAGCAGCAACTCTAAAATTAGTAGCTTCTTATTTTTCGGACTCACGAAACAATTACAACGCTTGACAGTCGCTATTAATGTCACCGTCTCACCCGCTTCTAATTCGCGGATATTTGCTTGACGTGCATAATCAATATGGTCGCGGGGATAATAGTAAAGTAAGTCACGTACAGTAGATAAATTCAGACGCTGCTGTAAATTACTTGCTTTTCTAATTCCGATTTCTGGTAAATCACTTAATTTCTGATCTAATCTTGGTGCAAGGGAACGACTCACTTCCGCTGCAATTGGAGATTTGGCATTAGATGGGGAGTACGTCTGCTTGTCTACTTTCTCTGTTTGCCCAACAAGGTGCTGAAGTTCGTGAAGATACCTACGAGTTTCTGCAATTAAGTGTTGTCTCTCTTCTAATTTTAAATCTGAATACTTAGCATAAGAAGTCGCCAATTCTTGCCAGCGACGACGTTCTATACTCGGTAAACCTGCTGGAAATTTACCAAAAGTTAGTGTAAGAAACTCACTAAAGCGATATTGTTTACCCAACAAGTTGGTAAAACCTTGTTCTGCTTCTACAGTTAAGGCTTTATGCAATCGTAACCAATCTGGGATATCAGTAGTCATCACTCAAACCAACTAGCTCGCCATGCAACTTCAGCTTCCGCAATTGTACGTTCTCGCTGCTTTTTTTTATACTCCCGCCCTAGCTTATTTAGCTGAGCTAGTATATTACGAATTTGTTGACGCTCTACGCTAACTGTACTATCTGCGAATTCAATTTCCCCTAGTCGTAAATTAATAGTGGTAATTTGTGTCAACGTCTCTTCTGAACCCTCATCTGAGCCATCAACTTCAATTACCAAGTTTATGAGATTTGGTGCGCCTGGCATAGCTTCAGTAGTTTCTGATGCAAAACGGTCTGATTCTAAAACTGGCTCTGGTAGTTTTTTAGGTAATATCCCTACTTTTTGTAACAAAATATTTGTATTGCGAGAAAGCTTGGAGATTGTTCCATGTATAACTGCTTCTACCTCTTGTTGCCACATAGCTAATTCTAGAGGATGAGAAGGAACAGCAGATGACATAAAATTTTGTGTGTGTAATTCTGAAGCTTCTTCTAAATTCTCAGTACTATCATTAGTATTGTGTTTAGATTCTACTACTGAGAACTCTGTACTTTCATTATCCTCCATCTCATCTTCAGGCTTAGCTGTGGGGAGTAGCTCTATTTCTTCATCAAAACCTTCTTCCCACTGTTGCTGTGCTGCAATCATTGTGTTGACAATTAACTGTTCAGCCGCTTGTTTCGCTAACATACGGATACTTTGTTGCAATTGTTGTCGTTGGTTTAAAGACAAACCCAAAAAATTCTCAGGATAGCCTTGCGTACAAAGGTGATATGTGGCTAATACTAACTGTTGCCCTACAGCTTGACCCAAAGCGTTTAGGTAGCTCATGTAGGCATTCTGTAGTTGTTGAGCGATCGCTTTTATCGCTTCTTCCAGTGCTACAATGTCTTGTTCAATTCGCTCGATTGTTCTCGCCATATCTTTTTGTATTTGCCCATATTATATATCATTACATGGTACAAATGTACGCAATTAAGGAAAATTAATCCAAGAATTTTACATTATATCAATAAGTGTTCCTGTTAAGTTAGCTCCATTTAAATTTATGTATGACAAATTAGCATCTCTTAAGTCGGCTTCACTCAAATCCGCATCTAATAAGCAAGCGTGAGTAAGATTAGCTCCTCGAAGATTCGCTCGTGATAAATTAGCATTTGTAAAATTTGCCCTCACTAAGTATGCCTCAGTTAAATTTGTGTCACTGAGATTAGCTTCTCTTAAATCTGCTGCTGTTAAATTACATTTTCTTAAATCTGTTCCACTTAAATTAACCAAGTTCAAATGTCCCCAACTTAAGTTGATTCCATTCAAATCCAGCAAACTCAGGTTAAGCGATCGCAAATTAGCATTAGCAAAATATCTTTCTCCAATTCTATAACGCTGCAACAGTTCATCCTTGTTTAATCGATGCAAAACAGCACTCTTATCACCTTGATAACACCATGCGCTTTCCATTAACCGAGCGGCAGTATTAATTGCTACTTCATCTTTTTTATTTAAGGTAACGCTATTACATCCATCCCATTCACCATTAAGCATAAAAGCAACATCACGAGCAGCATTACAGGAAGTAAACAACAAGATATATTTAGCTTGCTGTTTATTAAAATTAATCAAGTTTTGTATAAAATTGTTCACAGTAACTTCCTCACTATAAGAAACAGAGGGAACAGGGAAGATAAAGAAGTGTTTTTTTCATTATTTACGAGCGTGATGTGCCGCGTTCATGAGAGCCTCATATATAAAATTTTAATCATTTTCAATACTTTCAGAGCATAATAAAAAACAGGTAAAGCTCAACTGACTTCACCTGCCTTATAAAATTAGGAAAAAAGTTAAGATTTATTAACTTCTTATCCCTATAGATTACTTACTACCAATTTGTGCAGCCACTTCATCAGCAAAGCTCTTTTCTTGCTTATCAATACCTTCACCCAAAATAAAGCGAGTAAAGCGACGAACTTCAATCTTTCCACCTAACTGATTCTGAGCTTGCTTAATCAAATCTTCCACCGTAATACTTTGATCACGGATAAAAGGTTGATCCACCAAAGTCATTTCTTTCAAGCGTTTTTCAATTCGTCCCTGAACAATCTTTTCTTTGATGTTTTGTGGCTTGTTACCCAAATCATCACGTCCCATCTCAATTTCTTTTTCTTTTTCAGCTATTTCCGAAGGAATTTCATCTACTTTCACATACTCCACATTCGGACAAGCAGCAATCTGCATCGCCATATTTCGTGCTAAAGTTTGAAACTCTTCACGTCCTGCTACAGCGTCTTCACAACCGAGTTCAACTAATACACCAACTCGACCACCTGTGTGGATATAACTATCTACAATTCCTTGTGTCCCTTGTGTTAACTCAAAGTTGACAAAGCGACGCACCTGCATATTTTCACCCAATTGAGCGATAATCTGCTTCATGAATTGCTCAACAGTTACACTTGTATCTTCAATGTAGGGTTGAGTCATTAAAGACTCTACACTCTCAGAAGTAGCAGCTTGCTTCGCTAAGTTTTGAACTAAAGCTTTAAAAGCATCATTACGGGCAACAAAATCAGTTTGACAATTAACTTCTATAAGAACACCAACCTGACCACCAGGCTGAATATAATTGTCTACTAAACCTTCTGCTGTAATGCGTCCTGCTGCTTTGTCTGCTTTAGCAATACCTTTTTGTCGTAGCCATTCGCTTGCTTTCTCGATATCGCTATCATTTTCTTTTAGCGCTTTTTTGCAGTCCATCATGCCAGCACCAGTCTTTTGGCGTAGCTCTTGGACGAGTTTTGCAGATATTTCCGCCATGTTGCCTCAATTCCTACTTAACCTCGGGTTGTCATCGCTAAAAATAAAGTCCTGAGTTGTGAATCCAAAAGTAGAGACACGTAAGATAAGTGCGTCTATACAGAGTTAAGAGTGTTAAGTTGAACAACTCAAAACTCACTGTCTTCAGGATTCAGCATTGCCCATACTTACTGAGTAATTCTATATTACTTAGCAACATCACTTTGCGATGGCAAGTTTTCACCTAGACATAGCGGTAACTTCTCAGGACTTTTGCTAGTTTCTCAGAGAAATCCGTATTTCTTAAGATTTCCGTGAACTGGTGTTACTCTTCTTCATCATCGTCAGGAATTAACGAGTCTGTATACTCAGTTTCGTCATACTCGTATTCTTCCTCAGCGCCTTCGTAATCTTCGTAGTCTTCTTCCACATCCAATTGACCGTGACGACCTTCGTATATAGCATCCGCTAATTTACCAATAATCAGCTTAATAGAGCGGATCGCATCGTCATTTGCTGGGATCGGAATATCTACAACATCTGGATCACAATTGGTATCTAATAATGCCACAATTGGAATACCCAACTTTTGGCATTCTTGCACAGCGTTATATTCCCGACGTTGGTCTACAATTAAAACTACATCAGGCACTTTCCGCATAGTTTTAATACCACCTAAATACTTCTGTAGCTTCGTCATCTCACGACGCAACATGGAAGCTTCTTTTTTAGGCAATAAATCGAGAGCGCCAGTTTCTTCCCGACGTTCTAAGTCTTTAAGACGGTCTACCCGTGTTTTAATAGTTGTCCAATTGGTAAGCATTCCGCCCAACCAACGTTGGTTGATATAATGGGAACCACAACGAGCCGCTTCTTGGGCAATAATACCTGCTGCTTGACGTTTCGTACCAACAAACAAAAATTTCTTTCCTTGCTCAGCACCTGTACGCATATAACCATAAGCGTCTTCCATCAATTGGGCTGTTTGCACCAAATCAATGATATGCACACCATTACGAGATGTATATATGTACTGAGACATTTTTGGGTTCCATCTCCGGGTTTGATGCCCGAAATGTACCCCTGACTCCATCATTTGAGCCAAAGAAACAACTGCCATATTCTACTCCTATTCGGGTTAAACCTCCACCTAAGTGTATTTCCCTTGGGAAACACCCGAATCCCCAGGTGTGTGAGATTATAATTAACTTTGCTACGATAGCACATTTTTTTGAGTGCGGAGTGCGGGCGTTATGTATGGATATCGCGTTGTAGTCTAGATTCGGGGGCGGATTTTGTTGGGGATTTATCGTCGCGTGAGGGCGGGTTTTGCATTAAGATTTTGTATTATACCAATATATACGCGCTAAACCCGCCCTTACAGTCACCTCCATCACCCCATCACCTCCATCACCTCCATCACCTCCATCACCCCCATCACCTCCATCACCTCC
>Ga0224723_1001052_pt1 | contig 17512 bp, 21 predicted proteins | sample Balambano_FR2_Me_FD_161647 | JGI IMG/M metagenome (GOLD analysis project Ga0224723, IMG submission 161647) | Freshwater sediment microbial communities from Lake Towuti, South Sulawesi, Indonesia - Balambano_FR2_MetaG | ecosystem: Environmental > Aquatic > Freshwater > Lake > Sediment | place...
CTTCCACGCCTGCGCGGGCAATTACTACGACACGGCGGCGTCAAAAGCGGCGGTGTTGGTGCTGGCGCACAACGGCTATGATGTGGTGCTGCCGGAGCAGAACTGCTGCGGGCTGCCGATGCAATCGAACGGCGAGTTTGATGCTGCTCGCGCCCACGCCCGCCGCAACCTCGACTGGCTCGCGCCCTACGCCCAGCAGGGCATCCCGATTGTCGGTGCGTCCACGTCTTGCACACTCAGTCTGAAAAGCGACTATCGTGAAATCCTGCGGCTGGAACATCCGCAGCGCGATACAGTCGCCCGCGATGTCTATGATCTGAGCGAGTTCCTGCTGCTGCTGCACGAGCGCGGCGAACTGCGCACGGACTTCCAACCGCTGCCGGGTGTGGATGGGGCGCTCGTATATCATGCGCCGTGCCAGCAGAAGGCGCACAACATCGGTCAGCCCGCTATGTACCTGTTCGACCTGATCCCGGACTTGCGCGTGCGCATGGCGGACGCGGCGTGCTGCGGTATCGCCGGGACGTATGGGTTTAAGGTCGAGAAGTACGAGATTGCGATGGATGTGGGCAAGCCGCTGTTTGAGCAGGTGCGCAAGAACGGCGTGGACAAGCCCGTGATTTGCGACAGCGAAACCTGCCGCTGGCAGATCACGCACGCGACAGGCGCGCGTTCAGTGCATCCGGTGCAGGTATTGGCGGCTGCGTATGGGCTGATGGCGTTATGAGCCGATTGCCGTTATCCGATGTTCGCGTGCTGGACTTCACGCGCGTGCTGGCGGGTCCGTACTGCACAATGCTGCTTGGCGACATGGGCGCGGACGTGATCAAGGTCGAAGAGCCGGAACGCGGCGACGAGACGCGCCAGTGGGGTCCGCCCTGGGCAGGCGAGGGCGACGCCGCCATGAGTGCCTACTATCTGTGCGCCAACCGCAACAAGCGCAGCATCACGCTCAATCTCAAGTCGGAAGCGGGGCGGGCAACCGCGCGGCGGCTGGCGACAACAGCGCATATTGTGGTCGAAAACTTCAAGCCCGGCGGGCTGGCAGCATATGGGCTGGGCTATGCCGATCTCGCTGCACTCAATCCGGCGCTGGTCTATTGCAGCATTACCGGCTTCGGGCAGACGGGACCGTACAGCGACCGACCGGGCTACGATTTCGTCATTCAGGCGATGAGCGGGCTGATGTCGATCACGGGTGAGGCAGAAGGAGAGCCGTATAAAGTCGGTGTGGCGATCACGGATGTCATCGCCGGGCTATTCGCCTGTACTTCAATACTGGCGGCGCTGCGCCACGCGGAAGTGACGGGACAGGGGCAGCACCTGGATGTGTCGCTGCTGGATACGGCGCTGGCGGCGCTGGTGAATGTCGCCAGCAACGCGCTGATCGGCGGCGCTGCTCCCGCGCGCTATGGCAACGCGCACCCCAACATTGTCCCGTATCAGACGTTTCCATCGGCGGATGGGGAGTTCGCGGTCGCTGTGGGCAATGATCGTCAGTTCGCGGCGCTGTGCCGTGTTATCGGTCGTCCCGACCTGAGCGTCGATGCGCGCTACGCCACCAATCCCGCGCGTGTGACAAATCGCGATGCGTTGATTGCGATTCTGAGCGAGAGCTTCCGTGCGCGAACATCGGCGGCATGGGTGGAGGCGCTGCTGGCGGAAGGCGTGCCGTGCGGCGCAGTCAACGACATCCCGACGATCCTGCGCGATCCCCATGTACAGGCACGCGGGTTGGTGCAATCGATACTGCTGGCGAACGGCGCACTGGCACAGATGATCGGGATGCCCGTCGGTTTTTCGCAGACGCCGCCGACGCTGCGCCATCCGCCGCCCGCGCACGGTGCAGATACGGAGGCGGTACTGCAAGAATTGGCAGATGCGCCATTAGACATTCTTGGACACTAACATAACAGAGGGAGAATTACCAGTCATTTTAGAGTTTGTAATGTGTTTTGTTGACAATGAAACAATATACAATACAATTCGTTATCAGAATAATCGAGGAGAATTAAAAATGACAGATGAGCAACTTGTGGGTCTCGTATGTGGTGTAATACCTGCCATAATTATTGTGATAGCAGTTATTCTTGCAATAAACGCAGTTATAAATGAGAGAAGAAGGAAAGAACTGATCAGAAACAATGTCTCTTTATGGGGTCAAGATGTTTGCGACGCGCTTTTAGCAAAACGTGTCAGAATTGGCATGACACCAGAAATGGTTATGTTAGCGTGGGGGAAACCCTCGAAAATTGACGAAAAAGAAACGACAGCAAAATCAGAAAAATATCGTTATGTTTATGGTAGACCACGAAAAGGCGCAAATTATATCTGGTTTAAGAATGGAGTGGTAAGCAAGCTCAAAACTTGAACTATTACGACGCACGCCCATGCTGCTGCCGCATCGCTTCAAACGCAGCCGTCTCCGCTGCATCCTGCGCATCGACTTCTGCCTGATGCTCGCGATAGTAGAGCAGCGCAGCCAACACCTGCTCTTCTGTCAGCGTAAATTCATAGGCGATGTCTGCAATCGATAGCTGCCGAACCTTCTGCGCACTGGCGATAAATGCGACAGGCAGCCGCCGCCCTTTGACATTGGCAACGCCATCGCGCATCTCAATGTACTTGCGCAAATCTACTGCTTCGAATGTTGGTGCCATCATCACTTCAACCTCAATCATATACCTATAATTATAGACGTTTCTGCGATTTATCCTTCCCCCAGCGTAATCACGAAACACGTCGTCGTGCCGTGCGCGTACAGCTTGCCCTGCGCATCCTTGAGCGTTGCCTCTGCCGTACACATGCGACTGCCGCGATGGATGACGCGCCCTTCCGCGATCAGTTCGCCCACCTGCGGCGTGATCGCGCGCGTCATGTGGATGTTCAATTGCGCCGTCGTGTAAATTTTGCCCGCTGCCAGCGTTGTATGTACCGCGCAGCCCATCGCGCTGTCCAGCAGCGTTGCCGCCAGCCCGCCATGCACGACGCCGAGCGGATTGATATGCCGTGCGCCCGGCGTTCCCTTGAACAGCGCGTAGCCATCCGCCACCGAGTCCATTACGAAGTCCATCAGGAGTGCAATCGGCGGCGGGGTCATCTGCCGATCTAACAGCGACTGCATATAGTCCAGCCCGTTCATCTGCATTGCCGCCGCGATGTCGTTCGTCGGGTCGTCCCATTCGATGGTCAATTGGTGTTTGCGGGGTTGGTCTGACATGGTTCACCTGTTGATTTTGGTTCAGGGCAGTAGTTCAAAATATGCACAATGACGTGGGCGATAGATACCGAAGTCGCGGCGATCAAATGTGCAGATGCGCTGGATGTTCAACCGTTCTGCAACCGCCATGATTGCCACATCTGCGAAATCAAATTGATTGGTACGATACCGCCTCATGATTTCGATCATTCTGTTCCGGTCTTCATGTGTCAGAGTTTCTACCTGGAACAAAGAGCGTACTTTGACCAGCACATCAATTGCACGCTCGTAATAGGCACGAGAGGCAACGATTTGGAAAAGCTCCATCATAATCGGGTCGAGTACAATTTTCGGCTCACGCCCCAAGCGCTGAATCACTTGTGTTGCTTCACTGTGTCGGATGTCTCGGCGCAACGAGACAGCTAAAAGTACACTGGTATCAATAAGTACCGTCATACTTCCGCCGATAGATTTCTGCCATTGTTTCCCGCACTGTCATGGAAGCATCGGTAATGTCATCATCAATCATGCCAATGAATGCGTCCAATGCTTTTTGGTATTCCTCATCAGACAGTTCATCGGGCGATCTGCCTTCATATTGATCCACCAGCGTATGCAGTACATCCTGAACTGAGCGCTTTTCACGTTCCGCAATCGACTCCAGCCGCGCTGCCAGTTCGTCGTCAATCGTCAACTCAACCATGATCGCATCTCCACTGCTTGCTGCATTCAGTATAGCTCACGACTGGAACCAGCCCCATTCCATTTCCTTCTTCACCTTCGCGATCACGTCCGCGCCGAGCAGTTGCTCGACAATGTACAGCGACATATCAATGCCCGCCGAGATGCCGCCCGACGTAACGACATCGCCATGCACGACAAAACACTGTCTCGCTCCACCGATTTCCTTGCCGAGAGTTCCTTTTTGACAACCCTCCACTCATGATGACCATCATTAAGTGTGGCAGGAACTTGCTCATTTCTGAGCAAGTAGAATTGCTCTCTTCCTTTAATTTTTACTTTTTTCACTTCAAAGAACTCAAGAAACTATCGAAATCCCTTGCCACTAAACACATTGACACATCTTCCTCATCCTCATCGCCACTGTATTCCCATTCGTGCTTCCAAAGGTAAACGTTGCCATAATTATCGACACCTGTTTCCAAACATAAAATATCCCCATTCATAGTATACCCTATTGGAAGCATAGTGGCGGAAAATGTTCTACGATCATCTGTTAATATTCTCAACAAATTCACACTCTTCTCATCCTGAGATGGACTAAGCAGCCTTGTAACACACGTCTCATCTTTCACGCCCAGAAAAACATATTCAAAGCAACCACGCAATAGAGCTCCGTTACTTTGCTTTAACAGAAAATCTTTGTACTGTTCAGGCAACTTTACTTTAAGTAGTTCTTCAAATTCGAGAAGCTGTTGCCCGCGCGCCGCCAGTTCGTCGTCAATCGTTAACTCGACCATAATCGAATCTCCACTACTTCCTGCATCCAGTATAGCTTACGACTGGAACCAGCCCCATTCCATTTCCTGCTTCACCTTCGCGATCACGTCCGCGCCGAGCAGCTGTTCGACAATGTGCAACGACATATCGATACCCGCTGAGATGCCGCCCGACGTAACGACATCGCCATGCACGACAAAGCGCTGATCAGCGATGACCGTCGTCGAGGGCGAAAGTTCGCTCAGGCGGTGCAGCGCGGTATGATGCGTCGTCGCAGGCATATCGCGCAGCAAGCCCGCCTGCGCCAGTACCAGCGACCCTGTGCAGACCGAAAGCAGCTGCTGAACGCGCGCCCGCTGCGCTTGCAGCCATGCCAGAAGCACGTCGTTCTTCAAGAGCCGCCGCGTGCCGAAGCCGCCCGGCACGATCAGGATGTCTGGCTGCGGGCAGTTGGCAATGCTGTAACTCGGTTCGATCTTCAGCCCGCCGCGCGCCCGCACCATGCCGCCCGTATGCCCGACGGTGTAGACGTAGAACGGTGGATCGGGGTCGCGCGGGGCGACTTCGCTGGCGACATTGAACACCTCGAACGGACCCGCGAAGTCCAGCACTTCGACATCATCGAACACGACAATCGCGACATTCCTCGTCTCGAACATGGCGCACGCTCCTGAAGCTGCATCGGCGCAATCATTCGATTGTAACCGCGCGAATATCGAAACATCGAGCCACACAGAAATTGGTATCCCCTTGGCGTGCGTGGCGTCTTGGCGTTTCAATCAAGATTTTGAAACGCCAAGACGCCACGCACGCTACAAGACTCAAATGCACGCTGCACTTTGCACTCTGCACATCTTGTTTTGCGTTCTTCGCGCCTTTGCGGTTCAATTCAGAAATCTAAACCGCCAAAACACAAAGGACGCCAAGGCAAACACCTGTGACCGACGCACCCAAACCCATCGCGCAAATCAGCCCGACGCAGCTTAAAGCGCGCCTCGATAGCGGCGAAGACCTGTTTATCCTCGATGTCCGCAATCCTGACGAGTTTGAAATCTGCACGCTGCCAGGCGCGGTCAAGCTGCCGCTGCCGCAGTTGCAGCACGCCGCACAACAGATCGCGTTTGCGGGCGCAAAGCCGGAAGACACGGCGTTAGAGATAGTGCCGAAAGACAAGACCGTCGTCGTCCATTGTCATCACGGCACGCGCAGCGCCTACGCCATCATGATGCTGCGCGAGATTGGTTACGATGCCGATCAACTGCTCAATCTGGAAGGGGGGATTGATGCGTGGGCGACAGAAGTCGATCCGAAGATGGCGCGCTATTGACGGTAACGCTCCGGCATCGGCTCTTGCTGCACGTCGTAGACGACGAAACCGCGCCTGAGGTAATTCTCCCGCGCGTGTTCGCCGTCCATGTTGCAGGTATCCACCCACACGCGCGCCGCACCGTCGTCCCATGCGCGCTGAATGCCGTAGCTCAACAGGTGCTTGCCCAGCCCGTAGCCCTGATATTGCGGGCGCAGACCGAAGTAGGCGACTTCGGTATCGCTCCCCTGCTTCGCCAGTTCGACATAGCCCGCCGGAACGCCGCGCACAAACAGCACATGCACACTCGTATCCGGCGAACACAACGCCGCGCTCAATTCCTCATCCGGCATGATCAGGCGGTCGCGCCAGCGCAGCGTGTAGCCAATCGCTTTATAGAGAAAGCGATAGTAATCCACGTCTGGCGCTACCGCCTGCATGATGGTGACATCCGGCGATGGAGGCAGATATGCCGGACGGAACTGCTCAGGCGCCGTCATGTGCAGGTAGGTAATCACGAGCGTGTCGGGAATGGCGACCAGTGCGGGGGTCATCGACTATATTCCACAGGCGCTAAATGCGCTACAATCCACTGTATTGTCTCAACAATATCCATAATTCAGAAGTCCGCAAATTGCTAAACTTGTTGCATCGTGTTTTGGCGCATTTCACTAAAAATCAAAATATCTCAAGAGGTCGATCATGGATTTCTCGCTCAACGAAGAACAACTGCAAGCTCAGAAAATGGTGCGCGACTTCGCCGCCAAAGAAGTCATCCCCGTGATTGGCGAATGGGATCGCAAGCAGCAGATGAACCCGGAGTTCCTGCCGCGCATGGGTGAACTCGGCATCCTCGGCATTTGCATCCCCGTGCGTTATGGCGGGCAGGGGTTTGACTATGTGACGCTGGGGCTGGTGTGCGAAGAACTGGAGCGCGCCGACACGACTTTGCGCGTCGTCATGTCCGTGCATATGGGGCTGAACAGCCTGTCGCTGTTGCAGTGGGGGACGGAAGACCAGAAGCAGCGTTTTCTTGTGCCACAGGCGCGCGGCGAAAAGTATGCGGCGTTCTGCCTGACGGAGCCGGGCTTTGGCAGTGACGTGATCAACATGCAGGCGAGTGCGCGGCGGGTGGGCGATACGTACATCCTCAACGGCGAAAAGATGTGGATCAGCCTGGCGAGCAAGGCGCATCATTTCCTGGTCGTCGCCAAGACCGACCCGACAGGCGGGCATCGCGGCATGACGGCGTTCATCGTCACCAGCGACATGCCAGGCGTGACGACGGGCGATATTCACGGCAAACTCGGCGTGCGCGCGGGTTCGACGGGCTGGGTCAACATGGAAGATGTCGAAGTGCCGATTGAGAACCGACTCGGTGAAGAGGGCGAAGGTTTCAAGGTGGCGATGGGTTCGCTGGATAACGGGCGCTACACCGTCGCAGCCGGAGCGACAGGCTTGATCCGCGCCTGCCTGGAAGAGAGCGTCAAGTATGCGCAGGAGCGTGTCGCGGGTGGCAGACCGATTTCCGAGTATCAGCTCGTCAAGCAGAAGATCGCCTTTATGCAGCAGTGGTACGATGCTGCACAATTGCTCTATCTGCGCGCGGGCTGGATGAAGAACGAAGGGCTGCGCAATACGCGCGAGACCGGGCTTGCCAAGTGGTACGCCACCGATCACGGCGTGCAGGCGGCGCTGGAAGCGGTGCAGGTGCATGGCGCGTATGGCTTCAGCGATGAGTATCCGGTTGAGCGTTACCTGCGTAACAGCAAAGGTTCGGTCATTTACGAAGGCACGAGCGAAATTCACCAGTTGATGCAGGCAGACTACGCTTTTGGCTATCGCGAGGACAAGCCGCTGCGCTGCGAACTGCCCGCCTATGATGCGGAGTTCTGGCAGGAAGACGCGCCAGTCATGGCGATGGGCTAGAAAGCTCTCGACAATGATCGAACAAGGAGCTTCAGCCCCTTGCCCCCTCTTCATGCAAGGGGTTGAAACCCCTTGTTCGCAGTTTCCGGTAGCTGTTATTTTTGAATGACACAGGAGCAATAGGAACGCATGTCTACCCCCCTCACACCCGGACGCTGGCGCGGGTTGAAACTCGCCAGCAACAGAAATGCGGTCTTCAATATCCTCGCCTTTGACCAACGCGGCAGCTACAAGAAGATGCTGCCGGCTGGTTCCAGCTATGACGATGCTGTGCAGATCAAGCAGGAAGTCGTCGTGCCGTTGTCGTATTCTGTCAGCGCCGCGCTGCTGGATAACCAGTACGGATTGTCGTCAGCGATGAACATGCGCGGCGGCTGCGGGCTGCTGCTCTCGCTGGAAGAAAGCGGTTACAGCGGCGACGCCACTTATCGCAGGCTGATGTTCGATGATAACTGGACGGTCGCCAAGATCAAGCAGATGGGCGGCAGCGCGGTCAAACTACTGGCGTACTACCATCCGGGGTCGGGCGAACTGGCGGAAGAAATCGAAGGCGTGATTGCAAAGGTCATCGCCGATTGCCACGCGCACGACCTGCCGCTATTCCTCGAACCGATGTCGTACAGTCTCGACGCGGCAGTTGCGAAAGAGAGCGCGGCGTTTGCCGAGACGCGCCCGCAGGTGGTGATCGAAACCGCGCGCCGTCTGAGCCTGCTCAAGCCGGACGTGCTGAAGATGGAGATGCCGCACGATGCTGCCTATCACAGCGACCGCGACGCCTGGCGCGCAGCCTGTGAGCAACTCAGCGCGGTGAGCGATGTGCCCTGGGTGCTGTTGAGCGCGGGGGTGGATTTCGCGACGTTCGCCGAACAGACACGGATTGCCTGTGCAGCCGGGGCAAGCGGCTGGCTGGCGGGGCGGGCGATCTGGAAGGAATGTGTCGTCATGTCACCGGAAGAGCGCACCTCATTCCTGACGAACACGGCGACGGCGCGTGTGGCGCAGTTGAACGAGATTGCGGACGCGCACGCGCGCAAGTGGACGGACTTCTACACGCCGCCGACGGGCAGCAACGATTGGTTCAAGACCTACAACGCATAAACCAGCAGCGGGCGGCAAGGTGTCGCCCGCTTGCTTTTACTCGCGAAAATGCGGCAGCACGGCGCGCCCCAGCAGGTCAATCGCCGCCAGCGGGTCAGGACCGAGCGGCGGACCGAAGCTGAGATGCCGCGCGCCGAGCGCGACGAGATGTTCCAGGCGCGGGATCAAATCTGCCGCCGTGCCGACGACGCCGATGCGCAGCATCTCCGGCGTGACGAGCGCCCGCGCCGCCAGCAGGTCGTTATCGCGCATGATCGCCTGCTCTATCGGGCGAAAGTCGTCCTGCGTCAGTCCCAATCGCGCCCAGATCAACGGGCTGAGCGCGTGACCATAGTAGGCGATTTTGTCGCGCAGCACTGCCTCAGCTGCGGCGCGGTCTTCGGACAGCGAACACCAGATGCACGCCGCCAGATCAATCTCGTCCAGCGACCGTCCCGCCTGTGCCGCGCCGTCGCGCACGAACGGCAGCACCGTCTCGTAATGCTCCGGCGGCAGCAGCAGCGGCAGCCCGCCGTCTGCATAAGCGCCAATCGCGCCGAGTATCTTCGGCGACAGCGCGCCGATATAGATCGGGATGGGGCGGCTGGGGAAGCGCAGGTATGCCTCGTCCGTCCAGGTGTATTGCTCGCCCGCAAACGCGACACGCTCGCCCGCGAACAGCCGCTTGAGCAGATGCAGCGTCTCGATCACCTGCGTATACGGCTTGTCTGGCGTGATGCCGACCCACTTCAGGAATTCCGGCGCGCCAGACGAGATGCCCAGATGAAAGCGCCCACCGGACACCTCATCCAGCGTTGCCGCCATCATCGCCATCTCGCCGGGGTGGAGCGTATACGGGTTGACGATGCACGTCCCGATGCCGATGCGCGTTGTCGCCAGCGCCACCGCCGTCAGGATGACGGGCGCGCTGCGCAGGAACAGGTCATCGCTGACCCAGAACTGGTCAAAGCCTGCGCGTTCCGCCGCCTGCGCCAGCCGCACATAGTCCTGTACAGGTAGATCATTGTTGAAGCGCAGGCTGAACTTCACAGCTCTGCCCCGATGATCGCCTCGACTTCGATTTCGATCAAATGCTGCGGATCGACCAGCCGACTCACCTGAACCATCGTCGAGACGGGGCGAACAGCGCCGAAGAATTCGCCATGTACGCGCCCGATGATCTCCCACTGATCAATGTCGAGGACGAACATGCGCACACGCACGACATCGCGCATATTCGCGCCCGCCGCCTGCAACGCGCGCTCAATCTTGCGCAGGATGTAGTCGGTCTGTTCGCGCACATCGCCCACGCCGATGACATTGCCGTGTTCGTCGCTGGCGGTCGTGCCGGAGACATGCACGACATCGCCCACACGCACCGCTCGCGAATAGCCGACGACCTGTTCCCAGGGCGTCCCTGTGCCTATATTTGTCCGTTTCAAAGTGTCACTCGTCCTTATTTGTTGCGCGTTTCCGCATTTGTTCGAGTCGTGCCTGAGTATCGCGAATGCCCGCTTCAATCAGCGGTTTCAGTTTTTCGTCTTCCGCCTCGAAAGTGTCACGATTGTCATGATAGTATGCCAGTGCTGCGAAAACCTCCGCTGCCGAGAGATCATATTGTTCCATAACCTGCTCGATAGTTGCCCCATTGAGATACAGGCGCGCAACCATTTTGACTTTCACACGGTGTTCGCCAATGTAGGCTTTGCCATCGTCAATAGAAATATGTTGGACAGGAATCTGAAAGTCCATAGCAATTCCAATGCAAAGAATCAGGAATGCACGTCCGTCGCGTTCCTCATTCTTTCGTTACCCCTCGTAATACTCGTCCAGTTTGTTCAGTACGCCGTCGAGGATGTCCAGCCCTTCCTGAATTTGCTCCTCAGTGACGATCAGCGGCGGCGTGTTGAAGATGTAATTCCAGCGCACCAGCGTGCTGAGACCGTCTTCCTTTAATGACTTGCTCGCCAGCTTCATCGGGTCGCTCAGCGGTTTGTTAAACGGACTCAGCGGTTCGCGCGTGTCGCGATTCTTGACCAGTTCGATGCACTGGTGCAGCCCGATGCCGCGCACATCGCCGATGACCGGGTGCTTCTCCGCCAGGTCCATCAAGCCGCGCCGCAGCACCTTGCCCAGTTCGCGCGAGCGATCCACCAGGTTTTCCGTGCGGTAGACCTCAATCGTCGCCACGCCCGCTGCGCACGCCAGCGCATGTGCGCTGTAGGTCAAGCCGCTGTGCAGCACATGCTCGTCAAAGAATGACGCAATCGGCTCGCTGACGACCGTCGCCCCCAACGGGACATAGCCGCTGGTGATGCCCTTCGCCAGCGCCATGATGTTCGGCTGGCAATCGGGGTAGTGGTCGATGCCGAACCATTCGCCCGTGCGCCCGAAGCCGCTCATCACCTCGTCAGCGATGATCAACATGCCATACTTATCAGCAATTTCGCGCAGCCGTCTGTAGAACGCGCCTGTCGGCTGCATCACGCCGCTGCTGCCGCTGTAGCCTTCGATCAGGAACGCGGCGCAGCTGTCCGGACCTTCCATCTGCACGATGTCTTCGATCTGCTCACAGATGATCAGGTCACCTTCTTCCTGCGTGCGCCCGCGATAGACAGGATTGCGATAGGCATACGGGTCGGGCAGCCGGACAATCCAGGGGACGCCCGGCTCGTTGGCAATCCGGCGCGGGTCGCCGCCCGCGCTCATCGCCGCGAACGTCGCGCCGTGATATGACTTGTAGCGCGTCAATATCTTCTGGCGTCCGGTGTACAGGCGTGCGATCTTCATCGCGTTTTCCACTGCGTCCGTGCCGCCATTGGTGAAGAACGCCTTGCTCAGGTTGCCCGGCGTCACTTCCGCCAGCAATTCACCCAGCCGCCCGCGCGGTTCCGTCGCAAAGCCCGGCTCGACATAACACAGCTTCGCCACCTGCGCCTGAATCGCCTGCACCACATGCGGGTGGCTGTGACCAATATTGACGTTCACCAGCTGCGATGACCAGTCGAGATAGCGCTTGCCGTTGGCATCATAGATGTAGACGCCCTCCGCTCGCTCAATCGGGATCGGGTTCCAGCCGCCCTGCGCCATCCAACTGGCGAGCGTATTCGTCTTGTTCTTCTGAATGATCTCTGCTGCGTTTAACATGATCGCCCTCATTCCCACTTGAATTTCATAATTTCGCGCACACGGGCTTCCATCTGCGTCACCTGGCTCTGATGGGCGTCCGCTACCATCTGCTTCAACTGCGGGTGTCCCGCCTTCTGATCGTTGACGAGCGCCTGCGCGAACGTCCCCGCCTTGATCGTATCGATGATGCCCTGCACCTGCGCCCGCTGCGCCGCGCCGAACAACTGCGGCATATACGTATAGACACCGAACTGGCAGGCGGGCGAGGCGTTGCGGTCGAGCATGTTATACATGCCGACTTTTGCAGCCGTCACCATCACCTCGCCAACTTCGCGCGAGCCGTACAATTCCATGATCGCTGCTTCCGGCGTGTAGCCGTTCTTGACCAGCACATCATACGAGAGTTCGATGGCAGCGAAAATCAGCGGGTAGATGAAATGCTCGGCGAAGTGATCGAGTTCTGTCTCTTCCGCGAACGAAATCTGCATCACGCCGGGGCGCGTCAGCCCGACGGCTTTTGCCAGCGCCAGCGCTCGTTGCCATGCCTTGCCCGTCGCATCAGTCTTGACATCGACAAACGCAGGCACGCCATCGCCGCGCAGGAAGAAGTCGCGTGTGTAGCCGCCGGGCATACGCGGCGAAACGAGCAGTGTATCGATGGTATCGGGGGGATTGATCAGGTTGTAGCGAATCGCAAAGCCGTGCGCAAACACCAGCGCCTTGCCCGGCGTGAGATACTGCTCGATACTGCGGTAGACATCGGGCTGCACTTCGTCCGGGATCAGCATAAGGATGATTGTGCCATGTTGCGCTGCTTCAGCGATGTCGTAGGTGGGGAAGCCGTCTTCGACCGCGCGGCGGCGGAACTCGTCATCGCGGTTGCCGATGATAATGTTCAAGCCGCTGTCACGCATGTTGAGCGCCTGGGCGCGCCCCTGAATACCATAGCCGATCAAGGCGACCGTTTCGCCCTGCAAATCGTTGAGTTCGGCATCCGAATCGTAAAAGACCTTGACCAAGATTCGCCCCCTGTAGTCCGCTTGTCTGCTGGCTGTGAAGTATGCAGTCTACTGAACTACAGGGCGCGTTGTCAAATGATGGATATGGGAGAACAAAACGCCAAGACGCAAAGAACGCCAAGAGAAATTTCTATACCCGCTTCCTCTCTAGCCTTCGGAATAAGCTTTTGATTTTGGCGTCTTGGCGTTTAGACTTGCATTTTATCGGGCGAAGTTGCGGTCAATACCGAGCGCGCGCACCAGATAGACCAAGAGTATCGCGCCGATGACGCCGCCGATGATTGGCAGATTCCAGCCGAGCAGACCGAAGACGAAGTTGCCGACGAAACCGCCGCCCGCGCCGAGCAGGATGTTGCCGACCGTGCCGAAGCCACGCCCGCGCATCAGCTTGCCCGCCAGCCAACCGATCAACGCCCAGATCAACAGCATGACGATCAAGCCGATGACGTTGCCCACCAGCGGCAAAATCACCAGCAGCCCGATGATCGCCAGCACCACAATCACAATCGCACCCATTGTTGAAGTCCTTCACCTCAGTGTGTCAGTACGAAAGTATATACGCAGTTAGATCGCTCTGGTTGCGCATTTGCCACTCCCCAGTTTTGGGGATGTGGGGAGGGGTAAATCATCGGATAATCGGATGTGTATGAAGGACAGCGAGAAAAGCTTATTCAAGAGGGTGGAGGAGAAGAGGTGAGAGAGGGAATCTGAAATTCTGATTTCCTGGTGTCCTTGGCGTCTTGGCGGTTCAAATTGATATGGATAAACTGCCAAGACGCCAAGAACGCCAAGATCAAAACCCTCTATCCTCTTCTGCTCTATCCTCTTGAATAAGCACTTTTGTTGGGTAGTTAAGGAGTCAGTATGCGTAAGTGGATGGTATGGTTCGTAGTGCTGCTGCTCGTGACGGGCAGTGCAGCCGCGCAGGAAGATGCGATTGATCCGCGCTTGCAGGAGCAGATGGATGGGCTGGAAGCATGGACGGAGGAACAGCGCGGGATGACGCTGGAAACGCCGATCACGCGCCAGTTTCCCACCCGTGACGAGGTGCAGGCATACATCACCGATGTCTACGAAACACAGTTGACGCCGGAACTGGCGCGTCAATCGCTGGTGTTTTATGCGGCAGTCGGGATGCTGCCTGTCGAAACCGATCTGATCGAAATGTTCATCAATGTCATGGGCAGTCAGGTCGCAGGCTTCTATGACCCGGAAACCCGCGAAATGAACGTGATCCCGCTGGGTGATGGCGAAACGGGCAGTCGGCTGGCGCTGCTGGAGCAGGTGATCTACGTTCACGAATATACGCACGCGCTGCAAGATGAGGCGTTCGACCTCGATAACTTTGTTGGTACTGAGGAACTGATGGCACACCCCGACCGCGCTGTTGCCGCCCTGTCACTGGTGGAAGGCGATGCGACGCTGGTCATGACGACCTATCTGCAAGCGTATCTCAACGAAAATCCACTGGCGGCTATCTCCGTGCTGACGCAAAGCCTGACCAGCACACCCTTGCCAGAAGGCATTCCCGACTCGTTACTGCGCGAACTGATGTTCTCCTATGAAGCCGGGCTGCGCTTTGTTTCGGCACTCTATCTGGAAGGTGGATGGGAAGCCGTCAATACGGCGTTCGCCAATCCGCCGACCACCACCGAACAGATTCTGCACCCGGATAAATACTTTGCGGGCGAGGGCGCACAGTCGGTCAATGTGACTGTGGTAAGCGACATTCTCGGGGACGAATGGGAACTGCTGTGGGATACATCGCTGGGTGAGTTTTACCTGACCGAGCATCTGCGTTCACGGCTGGAAAGCGACGTGGCACGGGAAGCGGCGGCGGGTTGGGGTGGCGATGCCTTCCAGGTGTACGCGACGGCGGAGAACGAACTCGCATGGCTGTTGATGCCTGTGTGGGATAGCACGGTGGATGCACAGGAATTTGCAGCGGCGTACACCCAGTTTGGCGATAACTTCATCGGCGCAGACGGCGATACGCTGTTCGGTGACCAGATGGTGTGTTACATCGCGGCTGCGGCGTTGTGTGTGTCGTCTGATTATGACATCATCGCCTATGCACCGACGCTGGAGCAGGCGGCGGCGATGGTCGAAGCGCAGATGGGTTGAAGCAGGTTCAAAATTGAACCGCCAAGACGCAATTGACGCCAAGAAAATCATCTCGTTCTTGGCGTCTTGGCGGTTCTAAATCTTTGCTTGGCTACTACGGGCAGCCGCCTTTTTGCAGCGTGTACGTCAGTTCGCCGGTGTTATCCTGATTGTTGGTCTCCGGGATTGCGCCGTCTGGATTGACGGTGATCACCAGACGATGCTGCTCGCCGTAGAACGTGCTGACCGTTAGTGGAATTGGACCCGCATTGATCGTGACTCCCGGCTGGATGATGCCGAAGCCACCGACCGTCGAACCCTGTTCGGAACTATCGGCAACGCGCACATTGCGCACACGGATCGAACCGCTGGTTGCATTTGCCCCTGTGCCAAAGTTGGCGACATCAACAAAGATATTGAATGTCTGTCCGCAGAGCTGGTCGCCCGCTGGCTGTGTCGTGATGATGCCGATGACCAGGTTGACATTGGATGCTGGCGCAGCCGTCGCTACAGGCGCACCCGTCGGGATGACCACAGGCGGCGGCACGGTCGGCGCGGGTGGCGGTGGACCCGCATCGACAGGCAGATTGCCGGTATCGCCGGATACATCGACCAGGCTGGCCAAAATCCAGGCATCGGCATTGTAGTAGCGGATCTTGTACCACTGACCCGACGGATCGCGACCGAGCAGGTCAGCTGTTGCGCCTGCCGCCAGACTGCCAATGGGCGGGGCGAAAATCGTGCCGGGACCACTGCGGACATTCGCGCCTGTGCGCACTGTCACCTGTGGGCGGCTGGAAGTCGCGCTGGCGGGGTGGGTGGTCGGTGCTGCGGTGTTCTGTGCGCCTGCGGTCGGCTGCGTTTGTCCGCCGGTGTTACCAGCCGGAGCCGCCGTATTCGCCTCACGTGTCGTTTGCCCGCCCGTCGCCGCTGCTGTCGTCGGTTCGACTTCCTGCGTTTCGATGGCGGTATCTTCAACGACGCTCACGCTGACAACGGCTGGCTCGCTGCTGCTGTCGTCAGTACGGAAGGCGACCACATCAATCGTGTGCGCGCCAATGCCCGCCGCCACCCACGTATGGGCGATGCTAAAGGCGGGCGCGCCGGATTCGTTGGGGGACTCAAAAGTTTGCGCGACTGCACCATCGATCAAGACATCCACGCGCGCGATGTCCGCGCCAGCGTTCGTCACCTGTGCCTGAATCGGGATGCTCGCTCCCGCCAGAAGAATTGCATTTGGCTGCGGCGCGATAATCCGCACCTGGGGCGCACCCGTGATTGCCAGCGTTTCGTTGGTCGGCGATTGATTCAAATTGCAGCCCGTCATTAACAGGCTGATCCCAACGACCAGGACACAGGCATTCAAGCGGGGCGTAGAAAGCCAATTGAACATCGCTCTACGCTCCTGCAAAGCATTTTATGCGTAACAGCGCAACTGTAGCGCATTCATGCCTTTCTTGCGAGCGTCGGTTAACCTGCGCTTTCTAAACGCTTGCCGCCGTTGCGTTGAATGCCCCGAACGCACCCGTCTCTTGCACGTCTATACGCACGCCTTCCAATCGCGAAGGCAGCCGATCCATCGGTGCGAGGCTTTCCGGCGGCAGCTTGTGATCGACCATCACTACGACCGCCACCTCTGGTGTCTGCGCGCCATGCACCAACGCATAACCAATGCCCACGCCGACGACATGCGGCTTGTTCAGCAGGTAATTCTGGTAGCGCTGCTGCACATCCTGTGCTTTCTGCATTGCCTCCTGAGCCGGATCATTCTGTACCATGACTATGTACTCCTTACAACGTGACGTTCAATACCCGTAAAACTGAATCGATAGGATTGAAAATCGTTGCGAGATTCGAGCCAGCAAACAGCAGCCCGACTGCCCGGTTATCCGTTGTATCCACAATCAGTGACCCCGAATCGCCGCCCTGACTGATGGGCTGCGTGATCACCTGACCGACAAAGCGCGCCGCGCGCACACCCGACACTGTATTGTAAGAAATATTGACCGTCGCGTTCAACAGCGTAATGCTGCCTTCGGTCGTATCGGTTGTACGCCCGGTCTTGCGCACGCGCATCCCCAGAGCGGGCGGTTTTGTCCCGCTAATCATACCGATATTACGAATGTCATCGCTGAACATCGCCGGGTCAAACGGGCGTGCCAGCGCGCAATCGACCAGATTTTCCGGCACTGCCTGCGCAATCGCCGTGATGGTCGCCGGGGTCAACACGGGGGACTCGGCGCTTTGTGCCGCCAGCGCCGCCGACATCGTCGCCACGCGCTTGTCTGA
>Ga0224723_1001054_pt1 | contig 17500 bp, 16 predicted proteins | sample Balambano_FR2_Me_FD_161647 | JGI IMG/M metagenome (GOLD analysis project Ga0224723, IMG submission 161647) | Freshwater sediment microbial communities from Lake Towuti, South Sulawesi, Indonesia - Balambano_FR2_MetaG | ecosystem: Environmental > Aquatic > Freshwater > Lake > Sediment | place...
CCATCCACTTCCTTTCTGGTTGATCTGCTCACGCTCGTGCTAGCCGTAGCGGTGTGGGGGTTACTGGTTTCGCCGATCCGGGTCTAACTCAGCCCGAAGCCCTCTAACCGCTAGCAAGCCGCACCTCAAGCCCTGAGAACGCCATCACGGCGAACTTCCCAGCCCTCCGTCGAGTAGGCAAATATGCTAAGATTTCATAGTTAGCGAGCGATATTTAGCAGTGCGCTGCTCAAGCGGCATGAGGGTCGGTTACTTGCCTGTAGAGCGATTCTGCAAGCAGGTTTTAGTGAATTTTGACCGTAGGTTTCCGGCAACAGCATTCTCAGAGAGAATTCTTAGAGAGAAGTGCTTTGCCACAGTTTTCCTATGTCAGAGTTTTGCCAGTACAGACGACAGAAAGCCTGCTAAACGCTCACAAATCTGGAGCTTTTTCACGGTATGAGTATTCCCCAGGAGCGAATCGTTCCCACCGATCTACGGAACGAAATGTCCCGATCGTATCTGGAATACGCCATGAGCGTGATTGTGGGTCGGGCGTTGCCAGATGCGCGAGATGGACTTAAGCCAGTTCACCGCCGCATTCTCTACGCGATGCACGAATTGGGCTTAACGCACGATCGCCCCTTCCGGAAATGCGCCCGTGTGGTCGGGGAGGTGTTGGGTAAATATCACCCCCACGGCGATACAGCGGTCTACGATGCTCTGGTGCGAATGGCGCAGGATTTTTCCATGCGTGCCCCCCTGATCAACGGACATGGCAACTTCGGGTCGATCGACAATGATCCTCCGGCTGCAATGCGATATACCGAGTGTCGCCTGCAAGCCCTGACGACCAGCGCCCTGCTGCAAGACATCGAGTCTGAAACAGTTGACTTTGGCGACAATTTCGACGGCTCGCAGCAAGAACCGCTGGTGATGCCCGCTCGCGTGCCGCAGCTTTTGCTGAATGGCTCTTCGGGAATTGCGGTCGGCATGGCAACGAATATTCCGCCTCACAACCTGGCTGAACTGCTGGACGGCGTGGTGGCGCTGATTCAGAATCCAGACATTACCAACCTGGAACTGATGCAGTATATCCCTGGTCCCGATTTTCCCACGGGCGGACAAATCCTCGGAACTAGCGGTATTCGAGAGGCTTACACCACCGGGCGCGGCTCGATCACGATGCGGGGCGTGGCAAACATTGAGACGATCGAACAGCGCGGTAGACCCGATCGCGAAGCTATCATCATCACCGAACTGCCTTACCAGACTAATAAGGCTGGCATGATCGAGCGCATTGCCGAAATGGTGAACGAGCGCAGATTAGAAGGGATTGCAGATATTCGAGATGAGAGCGATCGCGACGGCATGCGAATTGTGATCGAGCTGCGCCGCGATGCCTACCCGCGTGTGGTGCTGAACAATCTCTACAAGCAAACGCCGCTCCAAGCGAACTTCGGCGTCAACATGCTGGCACTGGTGGACGGCGAACCGCAAATCCTGGGTCTGAAGCAGTGCCTTCAGGTCTTTCTCGACTTCCGCGTAGAGACAATCACCCGCCGCACTCGCTACGAACTCCGCAAGGCTGAAGAACGGGATCACGTCCTGCAAGGCTACCTGATCGCGCTGGCAAACCTGGACGCGATTATTAACCTGATCCGCCACGCCGCAGACACGGTATCGGCAAAGCAGGAGCTAATCCAGACTTATCAGCTTTCGGAAACCCAGGCAGATGCGATTCTGCAAATGCAGTTGCGTCGTCTCACTGCGCTTGAATCCGAGAAGATCCAGCAGGAACACGAAGAGCTTCAGCGCAAGATTGCCGATTTGCAAGACATTCTGGCGCGGCGAGAGCGCATCCTGCAAATGATTGAAACCGAGCTGGGAGAACTGCGATCGGCTCATGCCAACCCCCGCCGCACCATCATCGAAACCGTAGACGGCGAACTGGGCGATACTGACCTGATTGCGAACGAGCAGGCGATCATTTTGCTGACCGAGCAGGGCTATCTGAAGCGGATGCCGATGAGCAACTTCGAGGCCCAGAGTCGAGCCACACGCGGCAAGTCGGGCACGCGGATGAAGGAAGACGACGGCGTTGAGCATTTCCTCACCTGCTGCGACCACGATAGCGTCCTGTTCTTCAGCGATCGCGGTACGGTCTACAGCGTCAAGGCATATCAAATTCCGGTGAGTTCACGTAACGCTCGCGGCGTGCCGATCGTGCAAATGCTGCCGATCTCCCACGAAGAGAAGATTACGTCGATCGTGCCGGTGGCAGAGTTCGCCAACGACGAATATCTGGTGATGCTGACTCAGAAGGGCTTCATCAAGAAAACCCAGCTTTCTGCCTTCAGCCACATCCGGGCAAACGGGCTGATTGCGATTTCGCTTGAGGAAGGCGATCAGTTGCGCTGGGTGCGGCGGGCACGGGTCGAAGACAGCATCATGATCGGCACGCGGCAGGGCATGGCGATTCACTTCCGGGCAACCGACGAACAGCTTCGTCCCCTGGGTCGGGCAACGCGCGGGGTGCGGTCGATGTCGCTGCGATCGGGGGATGAGCTGATCAGCATGGATATTCTGCCGTCTCAGGTCGTGGCTCAGGTCGCGGAAGCGGATGCCCCCGAAAACGAGTCCGAAGAAATGCTGGATACGGAAACTTCGCAGCAGGGTCCCTGGGCATTGGTGATCACCACAGGTGGCTTGGGCAAGCGGGTTCCGGTGACGCAGTTCCGGCTGCAAAATCGGGCAGGCATGGGACTCAGGGCAATCAAGTTCCGCAAGCAGGGCGATCGCCTGGCAGCCCTTCAGGTTGTCAATGAGGACGACGAAATTGTGCTGGTCAGCAGCCGGGGAATTATCATCCGACAGGCGGTGAAGGCAATTTCCTGTCAGTCCCGTGCAGCAACCGGAGTGCGGGTTCAGCGACTCGATGAGGATGATGCGATCGTTGCAGTTGCGCTGGTTCCTCCTGCCAATGGCGAAGAAGATCTGGCAGACTTGGCGGAATAGAGCTTGCTCAGTCAAGTTTGCTGCAAATGAATAACTCCTGCAGGTGGGCAAGTTGTCCCACCTTTTTTTGACTTCTTTTTGACTTCCCCCCAGCTTCAGGACTAGGGCGTAACGGGCACAAAATCAAACCCATAGCCCGATCGTCTGCCGGGTTCCACAGTGACCAACTGCATCGGCTGACTGCGATCGCCAGATGACAAAAAGCGGACTGTTCCCGTTGCGCCTGATAGCGAAAAATTGGGGGCAGTCAGGGTTTGCTGAACCCCCTGTCGTGTTGGGTTTTGCTTTAAGCCCGCAATCAACACCTGTGCTGCATCGTAAGCCATCGCCGATCGCCAGTTGACGTCACCGCCCCAAAACTGCCTGGATGCCTGGGCGAATGCAGAATTGGGATTCGAGAGCAAAATCCACGGTACAGCGACAACCATTCCTTCGGCTGCCGCGCCGCCCACCTCCAGCGTTTTTGGATCGTACACATCATCGCCCGCCAGCAAAGGCAGTTTCTGTTGATTGACGGTGACCACTTGCAGTGCCAGATTTAGGACACCGCTGCTGGGCAGCAAAACCAGAACCTCTGCACCCTGCTGCGTTGCTTGCTGGATTGCGCCAGAAGCACTAAACCCAGGGTTTTTCAAATCAAAGTCGGCGACGACCTGTCCCCCATCATTCGCCACCGCAGTTGTAAACTCCTCTTTCAGGGAAAGGCTGTACTGGCTGCTCGAATCGAAGAAGAGCGCTGCATTCCGGCGCTGCAAATCGGTGAGCATATACCGGGACAGCGTTGTTGCCGAAAATCGATCGCTCGGCACTGTCCGAAACACATAGTCACCCAGATTTGAAAGCTGCACCGCAGTGCTGGTGGGTGAAATCATCACTAGCCCGCCCTGTTGATACACCTCCCCCGCTGCCAGAGAAGCTCCACTGCTCAAGTGCCCGACGACTCCCAGCACAGAGCTATCCTGCACCAGCGATTGAGCTAGCGTGCGAGCCAGAGCAGAATTATCATCATCGCTAGCAATTTTCACTTTCAGGGGTACTCCATTAATTCCCCCTGCTCCATTCACTTCTGTTTGTGCCTGCGCGACCCCTCGCAAGATTTCAAGGGCGGTACTGAGGAAGGTTGCGGTTGGAACGGCGACTGCAATCGTGTAGGATTTTTGCTCGCCGATCTGGGCGTTATTGAGATAGATCAGAGCCTCCGGATCATTGCGGTTTGCTTGCAGGCTCGCTGTCAAATCCTGGACTGCCTGTTCAAAATTCCCCGACTCGATCGCAGCAATTCCCGCCTGCTTTTCCGGTGAGGCGTTGCTGGGATCCAGGAGCTGTGTTCCGTCACTAAAGCGATTGGGCGTTGCCTCAAAAGAACTGCCTGGTTGAGAGCCTGAAGCAGGGGTTTTAGAACCTCCCGACAAAAAGCGATTGAATAGAAGCCATCCCCCGCCCCCTAACAGCAGAGCCGTGAGGAGCAAAGCAACAATCAAAGCTGGCGTTTCATTTTTCTGGGACATGGCAGCGACACAAAACAGCGATGCGAATCACTCCCAGATTAGCCACTTTTGAACGGTTTAGAGTAATCTCGTAACCAGTTTGTAAATTAGCCGAAACACGATCGCTACAAACATAACGGTAAGGGCAGTCAGACCCGCAACAATCACGATCGTTTGCAGGGGGCTACCCGTCGTTTGCAGCAGAGTACTCAGCAGGGGTGCACGCGGCAAAACATCTCGCAAAAACGGCAGGAGTACAATTGCGGCGATCGAACCCCCCGCGATGAGCAGCAGATCAACCCGCTCGATCCAGCGCAGCGCCTGAGCTGCAACAAGCCCACCAACGATCGCCAGCAAAATTAGCCAAAAGGCAGGAGTAAAGGCAATTGTTCCAAGCAGGCTTGCCAGGGCGATCGTGACCAGTCCCCCTTCAAATCCCGTAAAAGCGGCGCTATAGAGATATTCCAGCGTTGAAAAGGGTTTTCGAGCAGGTCTGGCTGGCTGGGGACGAGCAGGCTGAGGTGCAGGGTTCGGTGAAGCTGCAGCAGGAGTGGGGCTGGAAGCAGGTGGATTTTGAATCGCAGTTTTGCTGGCTGGAGGGCGAGCAGGCTGAGGCGCAGGAGGCGCAGGCTGAACCGGAACAGATGACGCAGCAGGGGCAACAGGCGCAGGGTTAAGGGCAGCAAGCACCTGGTTTGCTGACTGGAAGCGTTCGCTGGGGGTGGGTAGCAGCATTCGATCGAGCACTGCACCTAATCGATCGCTCACCGTCACGTGTGATCGCCAGTTCCACTCGTCCCGGTAAGTGTCATAAAGATCCTGGGGTTGTTCCCCGGTGAGCAGCATCAAACAGGTAACAGCGAGGGCATACAAATCGGTTGCCGGATAAACCTGGTTGCCCTTCATCTGTTCCGGCGGTGCAAATCCCATTGAGTAGATTCCCGTCGAAGCAGGCTGTGCCTGTCCTGGTGTAGCAGAAGTAACTTGCTTGACTGCGCCAAAATCTAGCAGAAACAGCGTTCCATCTTTGCGGCGCATGATGTTGGATGGTTTGATATCCCGGTGAATTGAACCGCGATCGTGAACAAACTGGAACACGGGTAGCAGACTGTCGAGCAGTTCCAGGATTTTTGCTTCTGAAAAGCGTCCCTGCTGTTCAAGCTCCTGTTCCAGATTTTGCCCGTCGATAAACTCCTGTACCAGATAAAAAAACTGGTCCGGGTCATCGGGAAAGCGACGTGTCACAGGGAGTGCAAAGAAAGCAAGCAGGTCGGGAATCTGCGGATGGGTTCCCAGCTCTTCCAGCACCTGACCTTCGCGCTCAAACAGATTTTGGGCAATCTGGAGCTGCTGCGGCGTGAGATGGTTAGAGGGCTGAAATTGCTTAACAACGCAGAACCGCATTGCCGGGGTGTAGCGATCGCGTGCCAGAAACGCCGCACCAAAACCGCCCTGACCCAGAAGCTTGACCGTGAAGTAGCGACCCGCAAGCAAAAGCTCCAGACCACAGGCGGTGCAGTATTTTTGAGGGATCGTCTTTAGCGTTGCCGGAGTATCGAGGTCGGCAAAATGATTGAGCGGACGAGGACAACCTGGACGGGTGCAGTACACTTCCATAAGTCCTCAATTCTGAGCCATAACTGCTTGAGAATCAACTATTTGAATATAATCCTTTGTCTCACCAAAGTGCCCAGCCTGAAATCAGTCATCGAGCTGAATCACTTTTCCCAGGGTTGCTTCCAGTGCCAGCGCATTTAGATGATCCGCCATCACTTTCTCTCTGGGTTTTTCTAAAGCTTCGATCGGGGCTTCGTAGGTCGAAAACTGCGGCAGAATCTCTTTTGTAAAGGCTTCGGCGGCTTTAGAGCGATAGCGATTGGGATTGGTGATGACCGAGAGCGTCCGATTCACCACTACCCCTTCGATCGGGGTACGATGCAGCACGCCGAGCTGAAGCTCTTTCTCGATCGCCGAAATTGACACAAACGCCGCGCCCAGCCCGGACTGAACTGCATTTTTGATTGCCTCGATCGTGTTTAGCTCCATCTCAATCTTGAGCCGTCGGGTTTCAATCCCGCATCGCGTCAGCACCTGATCGATTACTTTTCGAATCGTCGATTGAGAATCAAGGGCAATAAATTGCAGCTTGTACAGATCATCTTTTTCAATCTTGCCTGTTTGTGCCAGCGGGTGGAACATCGGCAGGATCAGTGCCATTTCGTCTTCCGCATAGGGAATGACCTCAAGGGAATCTTGCAGTTCCGGGGGAACCTCTCCTCCGATAATTGCCAGGTCGATCTGCCCGTTTGCGACGCTCCAGGCGGTGCGGCGAGTTGAATGCACATGAAGCTGAACGGCGACATCAGGATATTTTTGCCGAAACTGCCCCAGCATTCGCGGCAGCAGGTAGGTTCCCGTGGTTTGACTGGCACCCACAATCAGCGTTCCGCCCTGCAGGTTTTGCAGGTCTTCGATCGCCCGACAGGTTTCCTGACACAGACTCAGAATGCGATCGCCATAGCTCAGAAGCAAATGTCCAGCTTCCGTTAGCTGTGCCCGTCGCCCTCCCCGGTCAAACAAAGGAACATCCAATTGCCGCTCCAGGTTCTGCACCTGGAGGCTAACGGCAGGCTGAGAGACGTACAGACTATCGGCAGCACGCTTAAAACTGCCTTCGGCGGCGATGGCTTTAAGAATGCGTAACTGATCCAAAGTAAAAGGAAGATCAGACATGGCTGCTAAATCTAGAGGGGAGAAAAGCCTGGAGACTTAATCAGAATAGAAGGGAGAATAGGAATCAGACAACTCATCCAAAGTCTAGAGGGAAACCGGACATCTGAGAAGCATTTCTCGCCTGCCAGGAACCGCCAGAATCATTCGATCGAAGAAATCAAACCGATACAAATCAATACAAAACCAATACAAAATGAGGAGTCAACGTATCTGGATGAGCAAGATTGGGAATTATAGTATCGCAGAAGCAGCTCCAGGCTATCGTCTTTAAGTAAAGAGGATGACTGAGAGCGTCTTCTGAAGATACATCGTGATTGGCATGCCCTTATACTGGCATACTCAGGGGTAGCATCGATCAAATGAGCCAAGATTCAACTCAAGATTTAGCAGCGGCGGCGAGCGAGCCTGCCCAAAGCATCGAGACAAAAGCTGCTCCTGTCGGCTCCCAAACAGTTCGGTTCCCAAGCAGTCGTTTCAGGGTCGAAAGAAGTTGGTTGCAAATTCTATGAGGCGGGAAATTGTCCGGGACTTTCTCAATTTACCGGGAATTGCGGGAGTTGCCCTGATGGACGGACGATCGCGCCCCTATTTCTGCGGCGTGGGTCAAATGCTCAACTTCCAGCAAAGAGAAGCCCTGGCGTGCGGTATTCATCAGGTGATCGAGACAACCCCGCCCGATTTCAGGTTCTTTGAGTTTCAGTTCAGCAGGCATCAGGTCTACATTTACAAACTTGACCACGGCATTATTTTGCTCATTCTGGCTGACAGCAGCTTCGTCTACACCGCCCACCTTGAATTGGTTGAACAGCTCAAGCAGGAACTGCAAAAAGATATTGTCAACGCGATCGCAACATTCCGTATGTTAGCTGGCAACACAACGCTTTCCAGGCAAGACTACTGGCAGCCAACCAAAATCGAAACTGTCCCGACCCTGCCCAAAGATGCCTGGATGATTGCTGCTGAACCTTCCATACCTTCTCCTGCTCCGCCATCTCCTGTCCCCGCTGCTCCCCCACCTTTCCCTGTTTCGGGTTGTCCTCCCCCGCTTGCTTCAACCGCCACGCTGAAAGAGACGATCGCCGCAATCAATCAGCTCAGCAAGTTTACGACGCAGTATCTAGGAAGCTCTGTCGTAACGAACTACTGGAAAGCGACTCGTCCAGAAATCCCCTGGCTGCAGCAGTTTCAGGTCGAACGCTCTGCCCACATTCGCTGTCCTGCTTCAGCAAGTGCCTCCGACAACACGGTGTTGACGCCGGAACAGCAGCAATGGATTCAAGATTGGGTTGAAGCATTTATCCAGCGATGCTCAAAAGTGATTCGCCACTTTCCCAAAACCGTGCAGCAGGGACTCGATCCTCAGCAGCAGTTCATTCTGCAGGTGAAATCAGTTTAGAGGGCAATGCCTTCCTCTACTTTTCTGCTCTCCTTTTTTCTCGCTTTGAAGCAAGCTAACTCTCAGGCTAACTCTATGGTGAAAATCGTTCGACTGGAACCGATCGCGCAGGAAACAGCGATTGAAACCAACGGCAATTTGCTTTCGGTGCTGCTGAAAAAGGATCTGGATGTCTTAAAAGAATGCGGCGGACGCGGGATGTGTGCAACCTGCCACGTCTACGTTAAAGACGGGATGTCTGGACTGTCGCCAATCAATCGCCGTGAACAGCGCACGCTGGAAGTGATTACGTCCTGCAAAACCAATTCACGGCTTGCCTGTCAGGCACGGGTTTTAGCAAACGGGGTGGTCGTTGAACTGCCTCCTGGGATGTATATCAACTCGATTCAAGATATCGAAGTTTTAGTGGGTCGGCGAGCAGAGCAAAATCTACTACATCCAGTCACAGGGCATATTCTGGTTGAGGCAGGTAAGCTGATTACTCGATCGGTGTTGAAGCAAATCGAGAAGACCACCAGCTTCAACTATGCCGACTTCTTTTCAAACAGCAGCGATAGCTAACCGAAATTTCTCAAACACGAGATGCTGAGTTTGCGGGTGAGCCATGCTAATTTTTGGGATTTAAGCGCTTTGTGCTGGCATATTTTCTCTCCAGAATCTTCACCTCCAGCCGTTGCATAGCGGCAGGATTTCCCTTTGTAATCTGCATTAGTAATCTGCATTAATAATCTGGGCAAACTGAGCAATAGATTCCTTTCTCAGGAGGATAGCGATGCTGAGTCAACTCGACTGCTTGAGCCGAGATGTAGAAGGTCGATATGCAACGGATGCTGAGCTTCAGTTTCTTGCAGATTATGTTGAGTCTTTTCCTCAACGCCTGCAAACCTATCAAAAACTGCAGCAGGCAGAAGCTGTGATCGTCCAGCAAACCTACACGAAAATGCGATCGATCAACCCAAAGCTTTTCTACTCCGGCACAGAGGATGTTGCCCATAAGTGGAAGCGGGATACGCTGAGGACGCTTCGCTATTCTGCGACTGCAGTGCTGCTGAACGACTCCAAGACGCTGCAAGAGCGATTTTTGCTCTGGTTTCAGACGATTATGCATGCCTTCGGAGCGCAGCAAAGCTGTAACGTGACTTATCAAGTCATGCAGGAAGTGATTAAGCAGCAGTTTCCGCCTGAGCAAGCCGATCTCATCTGCCCTGTGCTCGAACTCGATCGCTGCTATCTGGGAATGATGAGTTGAACAGCAAAAACATTCGCCCCTGCATTTCTTGTAACCAGTTTGCTGAGAGCTACAAATGCTTTCCGCTTTGCTTTTCAAAAAGTTTTTCGTTGCTGCTTTGCTTTTTTAATCTGCTCTCCACAAAAACTGTAAAAAACTCAAGTGACGCAGGTAAGGTTCAGTTATAGGGTGTTTGAAAAGTAACAAAGATGCTGTTTTTCGATCGCTTTTTGCAACGCAATCTCTTGTTATGCTTTTGCTTCGCTAGACAATTAAGTTAAACAACAAGTGAAAAAAGCTGCATCAAGCCGTAAATTAAACCCGCTGACTCAAGAAATATTTCAAGACCACCAGGCTAGACGCTCATGATAACTGCAGCAAAAACTTTCAGTTCCGCCAGACAAAAGCATCCTAAAAAGCACAATCACTACGGATTTCGCGACTTTTTTCAATTTGACCCCGATCGAGGAACCATTGTTGATTGGAATGCCAGCCAGAATATCTTAACGACTGAAGATTTCATTATCGGGTTGGTTGAAGGTCTAGAAGAAGAAGTCGGTGATGCTTCTGCCGTCACGATGTATACGATTGGCTGTGAGTGGGGTCAGAAGGATGCCTTTTTCTTTGAGAAATGGTTTGAGAAAGAGTTCGATCGCAGCATGCGCCAAACCAATCTGCTGTTTTTGCTCGAAACCTGGTGGTGGCCCTTTGTGGCTCAAGGGTGGGGCCGCTGGGAGGTGGATATGGGCGATCGAAAGCAGGGCTTTATGTTCATTAATATCTTTGACTCAGCCGTTGCGCGGACGCTTGGAGATGTGGGCAAGCCCGTCTGCCATCTCTATGCAGGGTTGTTCGCTGGATTTTTCACAGAGTTGGTGAGAAAACAGCTAAGCTGCATCGAAATTCAGTGCTACTCGATGGGCGAAACCTACTGCAAATTCTTGATTGGTGGGCAGGATCGAATCGACGCGGCGGCATTCTGGCTGAATGAAGGTGCAACTGCAAAAGACATTGAAAAACGGTTAAGAGCTGGGGAGCTGCTGCGATGACGGGTGCGCTTTTTCCCTCGACGAATGGTAATGGTTCATCTTCTGGTTCAGGTTGCTCCTGGCTGCAGCAGTCGGTTCAGCAGTTTTTTAGCCGCTTCAACTGGGAGAACCATCCGCCTGAGGTGCAAAAATTGCAGCTCCTTTCTGAGCTGGATGGAGATTGCACTGTTAGCTTAACGCTAACTGTAAACCAATTCTTTAGCATCATTCACTGGGAAGGAGAGGCGTTTACTGCCCAAGGAGAAATGCCTCATACGGATACAGCCCAGAGCCTGGAGAATTCACTGTTTTCCGCACCAGCTACCGATTCATTGACGCTCGATGACTTTTCTGACCTATTCTAAGCGCTGCCGCTGTTCCTGTTGTCCCTTGAATCCCAACTTATGAATTCCTTTCTCGAATCTGTTTTCAACGATGCGGAAAACCGCTACCTCAAGCCTGAAGAACTGAGACTTTTGAGCCAGTACGTTAACTCTCTGCCCGATCGCCTCCAAGTCTATCGAACCCTGCGCGATCGTGAAATTGAAATCATGCAGTGGGTGGCAGATCAACTTGAGGCAGCCATGCCGCAGGAAAAAGCTGAGCTTTTGGAGCGCAGTATTAAGAATATGGTACTCATGCTGCGCTATTGCGCAATGGGAATGCTCATGAACGACGATCGCATTGTGCGAGACCGATACGTTGCCTGGTTTGGCGAAATGAGTTCTGTTTACGGCACTGAGGCGATCGATGCAACCCTGCATCAGTACTTGAATCAAAGGCTGACTCAGATCTTGAGTAGCAAGGAAATGAACTTGCTCAAGCCGCTGCTGCTGCTGGCTCAGGGGCGGGAACCTCAAACCGCTGCACTCAGCGGCAATTTGTTTAGCTAAACCGTTCAGAAAAAATTGCGTTAAAAGAAATTTGCCCACTGCTTCTCTTCTTCCTCATTCCCCCATGTCATTCCTATGATTTCTGTTGCAGATCTGATCTCCCACGCTCCCCTTCCAGGCAACTATTTCGCGCCAGATGTTTACGTGCGCGGTGATTTAGAAATGGGGCTGCTCGAAAACCGTCAGAGCGATCGGCTACTTGCGCTGCCCGAAACTTTACTGCAAGCCATTTACGCTGGACTCGAAGAGGAAACTGGGCAGGCAGCGCGTCTCGTTTTGTTTAACTGCGGTCGCTGGTGGGGCAAGAGCTTTTATACTCGCTTCTGGGAACAGCTCAGCCACCACTACGAGATCTCGCCTGGAGAGATGCCAATGGCTGAGTTTTTGCGCTGTTTACAGCAGTGCTGGACGACTCACGGCTGGGGTAAACTCGGACTTGACCAGAATTATCAGAATCGCGGCTTCTTGCTGATCAAAATCTGGAATTCTCCCTTTGCCCGTCATGCGCCTCAGTGGGAGTATCCGGTTTGTTTTTTAGAAGCAGGGATTTTGTCCAGTTTCTTCAGTCAACTGACAGGTAGAGAGCTACACTGTATCCAAATAAGCTGTGAATCGCTGGGTGCAGACTGCAACCGCTTCGTCCTGGGTCTGCCGAAACGAATTGAGCCTGCAGAAACAATGGTGACAAATTTTGACCACGATGCCATCATGCAGCAGCTCTGCCAGTAAAGCGATGTTTCAGTTAAGCAATGTTAGTGAGGTGTTTTGCTGAGGATGAAAGTCGGTGTCAAGACCTCTGGGAGGTGAACAAAAGCGTTCAAAATATCGCCTTCTTGGTCTGGTTGGGCAAGGGCAGTTTGGGCGTGTGTTTTGTGCTGCTCATCGGCAAACTGGGCAGTTAGTTGCCCTGAAAGACCTCGATCGCCATCGCTTCCCGACCGCTAAGTTTCTGCGAGAGCTTCGTTTTCTGCTGAGCCTTCAGCACCCAAACATCGTCATGTTTCAGGCGGTTGAACATACCACGACCGGACGCTACCTGGTCATGGATTACTGCGAAGGCGGCACGCTCCGAAGCCTGATGGCAGGAGGTGGACTCAGCCTTCCCCAAAGCCTGAAAATTGTTGCAGACAGTTTGGCGGGACTGGAACATGCCCATGCGCAGCAGATTGTTCACTGTGATATCAAACCAGAAAACATTCTGCTTAATGTCACTCCAACTGGCTGGACAGCCCGCATTTCTGACTTTGGAATTGCCCGCCTCAATCCAGAATTAGACGAGCACCGCCTGAACAATAGCAATAGCGGTTCACCTGCCTACATGGCTCCTGAGCGGTTTTATGGTCAGTATTCGGCTGCTTCTGATCTCTATTCTGTCGGAGTTTTGCTGTACGAGCTGCTGATCGGGCATCGTCCTTTTTCGGGAACTCCTGCCGAACTGATGAATGCCCATCTGAATTGCCAGGTCACTTTCCCGGAAACTTTTCCTGACCTCTGGAAGCCTATCCTTTCCACGGCGCTGCAAAAACTCCCAGCCCGGCGGTTTCGATCGGCGCAGGAAATGCAGAACGCGATTCTCTCGATCGCCCACGCGGGGAATTTGTTCGATCCTGCCAATTTAGTTCCACTGCTCAAATCGGTAACTCTGCCCTGTTCTACGGCTTTTCAGGCTCAATGGGAGGAAAAGCTGCGCTTCCCGCAAACCGCCCTTTGCGTCACAGCCTGTACACCTGCGGCTCACTCGCACCCCTATCTGTTTCGAGGCGGCGTTCAGCAGGTGATCTTTCAGAAACTGGACAATCTAGGTCAATTACCCACAACCTTTCATCCCCACTCAAAAGTTCAGCATCTTGTGCCGTTAGCCTCTGCGATCGTCCAGTTGCTTCCGCGTTCTCAGGGCTGCTTTGTGGTTACAGAAAAGTCACTTGATTGGGTCTTTCCAGAAATGCCGGAATCTGAGCGGACGGCGCAGCGAATTGCAGAACTAATGCCGTGTGTCTCTGTGGCGATCGAAGCGAAAGGACGCTGGTCTGCAACGCTCTTACCCGATTCCAAAGGGGATCAGAGGCAGCTCTGCTTTCAACGCTTGCCCCAAGCCGCAGCCCGGATGAGGATCACCCCTGACCCTTTGCTGCTGTCTCTGCCTGCCCGGTCAAAACATGCTATCCGGATGCTGGCGCTGGATGCTCACCACGTTGCCATCTTGACTGACATTGGCGACTCAATTGACGACCCGATTGACGACCCGATTGACGACCCGATTGGCGACCACGACGAGCGACACAGCGCGATCGCCAACTTTCCCAGGCGTGCTAAACCGCTGAGTTACGGTACAGACGTGCAAGTTTTCTGCCGCAGAGGGCAACGCATCGGAGCTTTGGTGTTGCCTCTACGCCTGGAAACTCCACTGGTAACTCCCAAGCCCTATCGCTTGATCGCGGTCGATCGTGATAATCCCTGCTCAGTCGTGCTGATCGATCTCAAGCCTTACCGCATCCTACGCCTCGGCGCAGACATCACCCCAGATTTTCTAGCAACGGCTCCCTGGGGATTTGTGCTGGCAAACCGGGATGGCAAAATTGTCCTGCTCGATTCAGAGGGACAAAAGGTGGGCTGCCTGCTTGTATCAGAGCCGATTACAGCAATAACAGCCCTCCAGCAACATCAGTTGGCAATTGCAACCTGGAGTGGGTCTCAGGGCAATTTGTATATTGTGAATTTAAAAGAAGTTGATGTTGATTTGATTTTTTAGCTTGAAACGATCCAGGCTGAGATTAAAGAGTTTTTCATTGCATCGAAGCAGAATAGGGGCGACAAGGCAGGATTTCTGACAATGCAGCTTGTAGCGTTGCAGTTGCCTGACGAAAATCGTTGCGGTTGTGAAAGCGATCGATTCGACAAAGCACCTGCCGTTCGCTGAAAAGCAGCACTGTGGGTAAAGTTTTAAGTTTGTAGGTATTTGATAACTTTAGATTGTCGTCTGCGTTAATACCGACTAGTTTGATTTGATCGTCCCAATCCTTGCGCAGTTCTAGCAGTAGAGGATTGATCATTCGGCAAACCCCGCACCAGGGAGCCCAGAAATTAACCAGCACAGGCGTAGCCGAACCCAAGACTTCCTGATCGAATGTCACCTGATTTACCGTTAGCATCATGTTGCCCATTTCCTAAGTGTCCGTTCCATGAGCCATTGGGATCATGCTACCAGCCTACGTTACTCGTTGCGCGAATCATAATCGGATGAATCCACCAAAAGATCAATACGAATGCGGTTACCCCAATGTAAGCGGGACGAAGCATTTCTTTGAGGTGAAAGGTTTGCCGCCCCTGCAGAATTGCTAGAAACGGAATCACTGAAGTTCTGGCTTTAACGGCATCAAACGCTTCTCCATAGCGGGCTTTCAACCGCCGATCGCCGTGCCAGACTGCAAAAAGGTGGTGCAAGATTAGCCCCAGCGAAGTCACAATCATAAAGCTGGTTCCCACCCAGAGCGTGTGGGCAATACACCAGATCACCTGCCCTACCATTTGGGGATGACGAGTAATTCGAATAATGCCCATTTCATAGAGATGCACCTGAGGTTTTTGGATTGCAGCGACCTCCAGTAAATTAAACGTTGCAGGGTAAAGAAATAGAAACGAAATCGCAGAAAGTATCCAGACGATCGCCTCCACTGCTCCACCGCCCTGAAGATTCCAGAGGCGAGCACCGTCGTAGCGATGGTTAATGAAATACACAACCAGGAGCACAGCATAGGGCAGACTTGCCAGGGCAAAAACGACGCGATAGAGCCGTGCTCCGATCAGCTTTTCACCTTTAGGACGCAGCGCTGCCAGTCCGCTATGTACGATCGCAAAGCCCAGCAGCAGCCCAAACATAATTCCGTGGCTTGCGGTCAGCCATCCTTCGCCCATATCCTTTGCCTGTTGGGTAATTGGGAAATTAGTTAAAAAATATTTCAGCCCAGATCAGGACTTTAGACCGAGAGGGGACTTGCTGTAAATGGGTGAAGTTCAGATTTTCTCAGATTTTTCTCGTGTTTAAGGGTTTTCTTTCGCTTGAACAGTTGCCGTTTGGGGTCTTCTAGTAGTAGGATTATAGACTGTGTCAAATCAGCCAAACCAGTAGGCGAGCCATGCCCAAACTTAAGACTCGTAAAGCTGCTGCAAAGCGGTTCCAGCGTAGCGGTGGCGGTAAATTAATGCGCCGCAAGGCTTTCAAAAATCACATGCTCGAGCACAAATCTGCCGGGCGCAAACGTCGGATCACTGGCTTAGCCGTCGTGCATGAGCGGGATGCGGAAAACGTTGAACTGATGTTGCCTTATTCGTAAATTTTGCGGATGGGCTGGAGTGCCCGATGCCTGACGCAACGCCTGGTTGCTTCGCGGTTCTCCAAAGGAACGATCGCCTGAATTGAAATCTAGGAGAAGAAAAGTTATATGACACGGGTTAAGCGCGGCAATGTTGCTCGCAAACGCCGCAAAAAAATTCTCAAGCTGGCAAAGGGCTTCCGGGGGTCACACTCTCGGCTGTTCCGGACGGCAAACCAGATCGTCATGAAGGCACTGCGAAATGCCTATCGCGATCGTCGTCGTCGCAAGCGCGATTTTCGCCGCCTTTGGATTGTTCGAATCAACGCCGCTGCACGGCAGCACGGTATCAGCTACAGCAAGCTGATGGGTGGCCTGAAAAAAGCAGAGGTGCAAATTAACCGCAAGATGCTGGCGCAAATGGCAGTGCTTGATCCTGCCGGATTTGGCAAAGTGGTTGAGCTGGTGACGCAATCCTAGCGATCGCTGTTTTGCTGCTTTCTTGGATATCGCCATCCCTTTCGATCTGAATGCCAGTTCTAGATTTGCCTGAGCAAGTGATTGCTGAGGCGAATTGCTTTAGGGAATGCTTTAGGGAGACGAAATTGGATTGCATCTCCTGCAGCCGCTCTGTCGCTGCAATTGAGCCTGTATGAAGCTTTTGCAAAAAAAATCCGCTCGCTTAGGCTGTTCCCTGCTTGTCAGTTTCCTGCTGGGTTGGCTGGCGGTCGGCTTGGTCGATCGCTGCGAAGCGACTACCTTGTCTGAAATTCGGCAGCGCGGCTATCTTGTTGTAGCGGTGAAAGACAATTTGCGTCCGCTTGGGTTTATGACTGATGGTGGGCAAATCGAGGGATTTGAGATTGACTTAGCACGCTGGTTAGCCCAGGAATTGCTTGGAGACGCAAACGCGGTACAGTTTCTGCCCGTTGCCAATCGCGACCGAATCAACGCTCTGCTAGACGATCGGGTTGATTTGGTGATTGCCCGGTTCAGCGTGACCGATGCTCGCGCTCGCCTGATAGATTTTAGTTCGCCCTATTTTATCGACGGGACGGCATTTGTGACGCGAAGTGGTGCAGTTCAATCTCTGCGCGATCTGATTGGGCAGCGAGTTGCAGTGCTGAATGGCTCAGACACAATTTCGATCGTTCGATCGCTGATTCCCAACGTGCAGTTGCAGGGCGTTGATTCTTATCAACAGGCAAAAGAAGTGCTGCAGACAGGTGAAGTAGTCGCGTTTGCAGCAGATGCAACGGTGTTGACGGGGTGGGTGCAGGAGTCGCCGGACGATCGCCTGTTGCCCAATTTGATTTCTGCTGATGCGCTAGCGGTGGCAATGCCGAGAGGTCAGCAGTTTGCCAGTTTGCGGCGGCAGGTCAATGAGGCGATCGAGCGATGGCAGGCTTCTGGAAATCTACAGCAGCG
>Ga0224723_1001055_pt1 | contig 17498 bp, 16 predicted proteins | sample Balambano_FR2_Me_FD_161647 | JGI IMG/M metagenome (GOLD analysis project Ga0224723, IMG submission 161647) | Freshwater sediment microbial communities from Lake Towuti, South Sulawesi, Indonesia - Balambano_FR2_MetaG | ecosystem: Environmental > Aquatic > Freshwater > Lake > Sediment | place...
ATAACAAATTTGTAATTAACCAATTATCCCAAGCGTTTTGGGATTTATGTCACAAGGTATCCCAACCTATTTCGCAAGTCACAGATGCACTTAGACTCTGATAATGGTTTGTTTATGTTCAAAACTCTGTTCAAAACCTGTAGACAATTGTTCAAAGCTGTTCAAATCTATAGAACGCACACATAGAAAAATGTTCAAAACTCTGTAATTTTTTACATAATTTGTTCAAAACTTTTGCAATATTGGCCGTAATTGTTCAAAACCTGTTCAAAACTTTGAACAATTTGTTCAAAACTTTTGGCCCTGAATCCCACACAGGCCGATCCGAATTGGGTTATTAAAGGGTCAGGAGGGCCGTTTTTGGGAAACGGTTGCGATAATTATCCCACATATCCCACATCGGCGCCGAGTTTTGAACACTTTGAACACCACTACTACTACTGCGATCTTATATACACTCCACCGGGATGTTCAAAATTTGCTTTCAGACCACCACCCTGACGCGCAAAAGGATTTGCGGTGGTACACTGGTCTGGATTCTCAATACTTCGCGGAAGGCCGCCCTATGGAACCGGAACCGAAAACCGCTTACGTCGAGGAACTGGAAGCGAAGGTCGCCACGCTGACCCACCTGCTCGACGTGACCAAGACGCTTAATTCGGCGCTGCTGAGTCCTAACGCGCGCGTCGATGTGCTGCTGAATTATCTGATGGACGCCGCCGCCGAGATCACCGGCTCGGAAGGCGCGTCTGTGCTGCTGTGGAATCAGAACACGCGCGAATTGTTCTTCGCCGCCACCACCACCGTGCCCACCACCGGCAACAAGCTGATCGGCAAGCCCGTGCCGCTGGACAGCATCGCGGGCACGATCTTCCGCGAGAAGCGGCTGATCCAGGTCGATGACGCCGAAAATGATCCGCGCCATTACGATAAGGTCGATCAGGAGACCAAATTTGTCACGCGGTCGCTGCTGGGTGTGCCGATGATCGCCCGGCAGAAGGCGATCGGTGTGCTGGAAGTGGTCAATAAGCGCCAGATGCCGTGGGTGGACGCCGACCGCGAGAATCTGATGCTGCTGGCGGAAGAGGCGGCCATGGCGATCGAGGTGGCGACGCTGGTCACGCAGCTTCAGAAGGCCAACGCCGAACTGAGCGAGCTGGACAAGCTGAAAAGCGACTTTATCGCCATTGCCTCTCATGAACTGCGGACGCCGCTGGGCGTGATCCTGGGGTATGCCAGCTTTTTGCAGGACGAGCAGGACAGCGCGGTCAAGGCGCACGCGGCCAAAGTGCTGGAAAGCGCGCTCAAGCTGCGGCGTATTATCGACGATATGATCAACCTGCGCTACCTGAAGCAGAACCCGTCTGATCTGCACCGCGAGCCGGTCAAACTGAGCGAGCTGGTTCAGGACATGCAGCGCGATCTGCTGACGATGACAGAAGCCGGCCAGCACACGATCACCCTCACCCCGGTGGAAGAAGACACGCTGGTCTATGTCGATCGCGCGCGGATCGGCATGGCGTTTGCCAATCTGCTGAGCAACGCGGCCATCTTCACCCCCGGCGGCGGGACGATCCGCATCGAGGGCCGCCAGCACAACGATCACGAGGCGTGGATCAGCATTGCCGACAGCGGCATCGGCCTGGAAGCGCACGAACTGGAACGCATCTTCGAGGAGTTTTACCAGGTCGAGGATCACATGACGCGGCGGCACGGCGGCCTGGGGATCGGCCTGAGCATCACCCGTGCCATGATCAAGGCGCACGGCGGGCGCGTGTGGGCATCCAGCCCCGGCCTGAACCAGGGATCGACCTTCACTGTGGCGCTGCCGCTGGCGCGGTAAAAGCGTTTAGCGGCAGGCTGCAAGTCTCAAGGGGAAGCTCGAAGGCTGTCGCGCGGACGACATGATAAATCCGCGCCGTGCAGGGGACGCGCCCACATGCTGCCCCCCGGTTTGATACGTGGATCGATCAGGTCAGAACAGACCCGTGCGTCTGTCCTGACCTCGCCGACTGAGTGTGTTCCGGATCGCCTGCCCCGATTTCGGAGATTGGGGCGGTGAGTCGATTTCAACCAACGCCACCCGCTATTGCGGATTTTTTAACTCCCCACGCGCTCCGGGTGGATCACTTCGACCTTCACGCCGCGCCAGAAGGCGATGCGCCCCTTGATCGCGTCTGCCGCCGGCTTGGGTGTGGGGTAATACCAGGCCGCGTCCTTATTGACCTGACCGTCCACCACCACATCGTAATAGCTGGCAAGGCCCTTCCACGGGCAGGTGGTGTGATAATCGCTCTCGCGCAGATAATCCCGGTTCACATCTTCCGGCGCGAAGTAATGATTGCCCTCGACGATCACCGTCTTGCTGCCCTCGGCGATCACGGCTCCGTTCCAGGTGGCGCGAATCATGGTGGGGGTCACTCCCTGAATACTGGTCTTACGTTTATCGTGTATCACCCCTACAGACCTTGTGTGCCACGCGCCGCTTACGTTCGCCAGCATGAAGGGTGTGTGAGAAGTGAGGCCGACATAGCCCCCACCCGGCCTCCTCCACACATGCGGGTGCTGTAGCACGCGCAAAACCATCATTTCGGATACTCGTGACTCATCACTCGTGACTCGGAACCTGCCCTACGTCTGGGGTCGCAGCCGGGCGGATTTCTTCACCAGCCCCCGCACGCGCGTGACGAAATCGGCCAGGTCAAACGGCAGCACCACATAATCATCCGCGCCCAGCGCCATCCCGCGCGCGATGTCGTCCGCCAGCCCTTTGGCCGAGGCGAACATAAACGGGATGCCGTGCCAGGTCGGGTTTTCCCGCACCGCCACGCACAGGTCATACCCGAACGACTCCGGCATCACGATGTCGCACACGATCAGGTCAGGAATCTGCTTTTCCAGCACCGCCAGCCCCGCCCGCACCGAGTCCACGCCGATGAAGCGATAATTGATGCGCTGGAAAACCCGTTCATAGGTGGAGAGAGTCTCGCGGTCATCGTCCACGGCCAGCACCAGCGGACGGATCAGCACCTCCTGAGTCTGGCGCTTTTCGCCCTGGCGCGGCGCGTGTGGCTTGGTTGCGCCACCGGGTTGCGGCGGCTTAGGCGCTTTTCGGGCCGGGTTGGTCGCAGGCGCAGATTTGTTCTGCGGCGGTTTGCCGTCGGATGTCATGCCAGCACCTCGTTCAGTTCCACCGGGCGGCTATCCAGCGCGGGCGAGGTGAAAGTGTCCCCGGCCTCGTAGATGCCCTGCCGCTGATACACGCCGTCGATCAGCACCCATACCTCGATGTAGCGGTTGGCCGGGTCGGCGATCCAGTATTCGCGCACGCCGTGGCGCTCATACAGCCGGAATTTCTCGTCCTTATCATATTTGGCGGTGCTGGGCGACAGCACCTCGACCAGCAGATCGGGCGGGCCTTCCAGCCGCTTGTCCGCCACGACGCAGCGGCCCCCTTCCGCCACCCAGATCACATCCGGCTCCGGGACATTTTCAGGATCGAGGTAAACGCTCAACGGCGCGATGAACACCTCGCCATGCGGTTTGATCTGACGCAGCAGCACATAAAGATTGCCGACGATCTTCTGATGTTCGGGGATCGCGCCGCCGCCCATGATCACCTCGCCGTTGATCAGTTCCATGAACGGTGCGGAATCTGGCAGAGCGAAAAATGCCTCCGCCGTGGCATGACCGGCGCGCACGCGGGCATCCGGCGGCAGCGTTCGGACGCGCAGCGTTGGGGCGCGGATTTCTTCAGCCATCTGTGCTGTGACCTCATCATATGCCATAGTCGGAGCGATTACTTACTCAAACACCGAACGCAGTTCCACCGGGCGGCCATCCAGCGCGGGCGAGGTGAAAGTGTCCCCGGCCTCGTAGATGCCCTGCCGCTGATACACGCCGTCGATTAGCACCCACACCTCGATGTAGCGGTTGGCCGGGTCGGCGATCCAGTATTCGCGCACGCCGTGGCGCTCATACAGCCGGAATTTCTCGTCCTTATCATATTTGGCGGTGCTGGGCGACAGCACCTCGACCAGCAGATCGGGCGGGCCTTCCAGCCGCTTGTCCGCCACGACGCAGCGGCCCCCTTCCGCCACCCAGATCACATCCGGCTCCGGGACATTTTCAGGATCGAGGTAAACGCTCAACGGCGCGATGAACACCTCGCCGTGTGGTTTGATCTGTTCGATCTGCCGTGCCAGCCGGTAGACCAGCCGCTGATGTCCGGGGATCGCGCCGCCGCCCATGATCACCTCGCCGTTGATCAGTTCCATAAAGGGTGCGGAATCTGCCAGGTCGAAAAATGCCTCCGCCGTGGTATGACCGGCCCGCACGCGGGCATCCGGCGGCAGTGTCCGGGCGGGGATTTCTTCAGCCATCTGTGACCTCAGCCTTGTGTGGGACATCAGGTTCATAAAGTATGCCATAATTTACGTTTTTCAGGCAGCGATCGGATCGCGCCGTAAGCCGACGAGATTCAAACGCTTTTCCTACGCACCTGTATCGCTCATATGTTCTAATCCGTGCTAGGATGAATGCCGGTTTTTCGGTTGGATTCTTGTAACACGGAGCGCGCCGATCTATGTCAACATCCGGGCCGCGCCGGGCGGAGTGGGACCCGTCTACCGAGCGCATCTATGCCTACATCGTCGCTTATATCGGCGAGCGCGGTTTCGCGCCCAGTTTCAAGGAAATCGCCGCCGGGTGCCACTTTTCGCGCGCCAGCATCCTGCGCCACCTCGACAAGCTCGAAGCCTGGGGCTGGATCGCGCGTGAGCCGGGTGTCGCGCGCAGCATCACCCTGGCAAGGCGGGAGGCGGATCGGTGAGAGGAGCGCAGTTTACGGGGTGGATCGGAGTCTGGCACGCGAATGCAGCTGAGAACTGTAATAGATTTCGTCACACTACGGGCATCCCAGCGTCGGCAGATACTTGATTAGATAGTACCGTCTGTGGTATTCGTCGTGCAACGTGTTGCCGTAGATATCTGCCCTAAGTCAGCGATTTGCGCATCCGTTCTCCATAGTCCAAACACTAATGTAAAACTTGTTGAATTGAAAGAGGTCGAATAAAGCCACACAGCATGGTAAGATGAGGCGAGTTTATCCCTTTACTGGAAATCAGCAGTTGATGAGTAGTCTGCCCTTGCTGACTATAGACTCACTAAAAAGTGAAACCCGGGTTTATGCCCAATTATTAAGCCAACAGGAAGTAACATCGCTTTATGGGATTACAGATGGTAAGGCTGTTGGCACGTATGTCGAACAGCGTTTCCGCGATTATCTGAACCAGCGTTATACTTTTCTGCCCGGCAATTCAGCTTTAGGGATCGATTTTCCAGGACTCGGTGTCGATCTGAAGGTCACATCGATCCGTCAGCCACAGTCTTCGTCGCCGTTTCGCAACGCCTCTCAAAAGGTTTACGGGCTTGGGTATGCGCTGCTTGTAATGTCCTACGATAAAGTAGACAATCCTACGACGCGGGTAGCCATGCTAACAGTTCAGAATGTGGTCTTTATTACTTCTGAGAGAACTGGTGACTACCAGACAACATTCGGAATCTTGGAAATACTCCGCCGAAACGGCAGGCTCGAAGATATTGACGCATTTCTCGAAGAACGCAATCTTCCTCTTGATGACATTGGCCGGAATGCTCTTGCAAAACGAATCCTTGACACACCACCATTACTCGGTTACTTGACAATTTCTAATGCACTTCAATGGCGGCTTCAGTATGGGAGGGCAATCGCCCTGGCAGTAGAAGGCGTTGCGGACGGATTGGAGAATCTGCTTGAATAAACAATTCGGCGATTTTCAGACACCGCCAGAACTCGTCAAGCAAGTGATCGCCGTCCTCGCCCAGACAGGTCGCCGGTGGGGCCGTATTCTGGAACCCACCTGTGGTATAGGCAACTTTGTCAAAGGTCTATTAAAAAGCACGATTCTGGACAACCCTGCTGAAATCTTGGGTGTTGAAATACAAACTGCTCACTTTCAGATTGCTTCGACGATTGACTGTAGCGATCCTCGTTTCAGGCTGCAATTGATCAATGCCAGTATTTTTGACATAAACCTTAAATCTGATTTGCCGTGGAAAGGACAAGGTGATCTGCTCGTAATTGGCAATCCACCGTGGATTACCAATGCACAACTGGGTGTATTAGGTAGCGACAACTTGCCACAGAAAAAAAATCTGAAGGGTTTAGCTGGTTTAGACGCTCTCACGGGCGGATCGAACTTTGATATTGCAGAATACATCTGGTTTAAGCTGATCGACGAACTAGCCAGTGAGTATCCAACTATTGCACTACTGTGCAAAACTTCAGTGGCGCGGAGTATTTTACAACTTGCCCACCAACGAAATCTTCCGGTTGCCCGCGCTGAAATTACACGAATAGATGCTAAAAAGTGGTTCGGTGTGGCCGTTGACGCTTGCCTGTTCACGATCAATCTCGGCTCACATCTTAACCTCAAATCAGTTCCAATATATGCTAACTTAACAGACCGCGAGCCAAAGCAGAACATCACCATAAGGAATGGAAATATAATATCAGATATTGCTGTATACGAACAAGCTGCCGCGCTGGATGGAGTTTTTCCATTTACTTGGCGACAAGGAATCAAGCATGACGCCGCCGACGTAATGGAACTAACTCAGCTAGACGATGGCACATATCGTAACAAACTGGAAGAGACAGTGAGTGTTGAAGCGGCCTATGTTTATCCTTTACTTAAAGGTTCCAATCTTTTTAACCACCTTAGCTTTCCTATAGGTGAGGGCAACCGATACGTTATTGTTACACAGCATAATATCAATGAAGACACAAGGCGGCTCCAACATAAAGCGCCTGAACTCTGGCAATATTTACAAAAGCATGGGGATGTTTTCGAACGACGCAAATCATCAATCTACCGTGGAAAATCGCCTTTTTCCATTTTCGGCGTAGGCGAGTATTCATTTTCAGCATATAAGGTGGCGATCGCTGGTCTCTATAAAACGCCGAAATTTGTTGCAGTTGGGCCACGCAACAAGCGTCCTGTTTTATTTGATGATACCTGTTACTTTGTCACTTGTGACAGCGCACTGCAATGTGCCGCGCTGTGTGTACTTTTAAATAGTTCAAATGCCCAGACATTTCTAGCTGCAACCAGCTTTGCGGACAACAAACGTCCAGTAACAAAAAAACTTCTCCAGCGGATCAACCTTCATGCACTAGTCGATCAGGCTGACATCAATCAGCTTTATGAAGCCTCCAAACGAATTGAAGCGCAGATTGCAGCCGATGGGGCCGTATCCCATGAAGACACTGCGGCAAATCCAATCATGTTGAAAAGCTTATTGCTTCCTCAAAGATTGCTGTTGTGATACAGCATCGACGGTTGGCTAATGGAAAGCGACCAAACGGTCGGCCATTTGGACACCTGATGCAGCCGAAGCTGTGATACGGTGCTTGTGCCGCGCGGGGATCAGGGGCGCACGATCCCGTCCCGGCGCGCAGCAAGCCTCGCTCGCAGATGGATCAGGCCGCAGCCCGATCCCATACAGGAGCTATACATCATGTTCAACTGGCTGACCAGCCGCTTTCCCCGCCGCCCGGCGGATCGCCCCCGAACCTCAGCGCCGCATCTCGAAGCCGTCGCCGCGCACAATCAGGTTCTTTCGCCCGATCTCAGCCTGATCGACTCACAGGCGCGGGTTTATCAGCAGTCGCCGTGGGTCTATCTGGCGGTGAGTCGCATTGCAGAAGCGGCGGCGCTCGTCCCGCTGCGGGTCTATCGGCGCGCAGGCGAACGCCAGATTGAGATCGACCAGCACCCGCTCAACACTCTGCTGGATGCACCGAATCCTACCCTCACACGCTTTGAACTGTTCGAGCAAACCATCGGTATGGTGGAATTGACCGGAAACGCCTATTGGTTTCTGGTTGGGGATGGGCGTGGTTTGCCGGTGGAAATCTGGCCGCTGCGACCTGACCGCGTGACGATCGTGCCCGACCCGGTGCATCATGTCCGGGGCTACGTGTACGAGATCGACGGTCAGCGCATTCCGCTGGAAGCGGTGGAGGTGGTGCATTTCAAGCGCTGGCATCCCGGCAGTGATTATTATGGCCTGTCCCCCATGGAGGCGGCGCGCACCGCGATCGTCAGCGACCGCGCGATGGCCGAATGGAACCGCAATACCTTCGGCAAGGACAACGGCGTCCCGGCAGGGATCGTCAATATCAAGGAATTTGTGACCGACGCCGATTTTGAGCGGATCAAGCGCGAATGGCGCGCCAGCTACGGCGGGCCGCAGCGCCGGACCGCGTTTCTGCGCGGGGGCAGTGTCGAATGGAAGCATATCGGCCTCAGCCACACCGATCTCGATTTTCTCCAGGGACGCCGCGCCCACCGCGACGAAATCCTGAACCTGTTCGGCATCCCGATCGGGCTGGTGAGCGACAACGCGACTGAAGCTAACGCCAAAGTGGCCGAACGCACCTTCATCGAGCGCACGCTGTGGCCGAAGCTGGTGCGCCTGGCCGCCCGGATCACGCAGGATGTGATCCCGTTCTGGCCCGGCGATTACACGGCCACATTTGACGACATTCGCCCTACCGACACGCAGGCCCGCCTGGACGACATCCGCGCCGCCTATCCGATCCTGAGCGTCAACGAGATTCGGGAGCGTTATTATCACCTGCCGCCGGTGACGTGGGGCGATTTACCCGCCCAGCGCAATAATCGACCTGCGCTGGAGGGAACATCGCCCATGCCGGGGGAAACTGCTGCCGCGCCGCCTGATCCAGCGGAGCCAAGCGAGTCTGCCGCGAAATCGCTGCCTGATTCGCAGCCTGATCCCGCCGCCGAACTGGATCGTTGGGAGCGTTATGTGATCAAGCGCTGGGGGCGGGCCAACGCGCGTCCGTTTGAGGTGCGCGCTGTCCCGGACGAACTGGCGTTTGAGATCAGCGCTGGTCTGCTGGCGGCTGAGGATGATTCCGCCGCGCGCGAGGTCTTCCGCGAGGCGCGCGATCGGCTGGCGGAGAGTTAGCGGCGCATGAATCGAATGGGGCGATTTTGCATCGCCCCTGTGTATTGCGCAACGGGATGACATCCGCCACAATAGCGCGCACCTTACGCAGTGATCAATACATCAAACAACGCGGGTGAATTCCGTGGCTTATAACGACATTCCGCTTGAGAAAATCCGCGCGCTGCCGCTGCTGCACCGCGCCACCGTGCCGGAAAGTTACCTGGACGAGATGGGGCACATGAACGTGCGTTATTATCTGGCGCTGTTCGACGATGGCGTGCAGCCCTTTTTTGATTCGTTCGGCATGTCGATGGACTATTTCCGCCAGAATCAGACCGGCGGTTTCGCGCTGGCGCATTTCATCCGCTATCTGAATGAGGTGATGCAGGGGGACGAGGTGGCGATCCACGCGCGCGGCATCGCCCGCAGCGAACGCCGCATCCACTTCATGACGTTTATGATCAACGAGACGCGCGGTAAACTGGCCGCCACGATGGAGGGCCTCGGCTCCCACGCTGACCTGACCATCCGCCGCACGTCACCCTATCCGCCGGAGATCGCCGAAAAGCTCGATGAAATTCTCAGAGGGCATCAGGCGCTCGACTGGGAACCGCCCCTCAGCGGCGCGATCCGGGCGTAAGAGGCTCGAAACCCTTCATCGCACAACCAACCCAACACAGGAGTGCTGCCGATGGCAAGTGACACCAGCCCGCGCATCGCCATCGTTTATCCCGGCGATAGGGACACGCGACGGACGGCGACGGCGGACAACAACCGCTTCTCGCCGCTGTTTCATGCGCTGGTGGCGCTCAACGCCCGGCCTGAGCCTGCTGTCTATCATCCCGATTTCGCGGATGACGTGTATCAGCAGCTTTTACAGGTCGATGCGGCACTGGTGTGGGTGAACCCGATCCAGGACGGGCATGATCGCAGCGTGCTGGACGCGATGCTGCGGCGGGTGGCGGACTCCGATGTCTTCGTCAGCACGCATCCCGACATCATCATGAAGATGGGGACTAAAGAGATTCTGTTCACGACGCGCCATATGGCCTGGGGGACGGATACGCACTTGGTTCGCAGCCTGGCCGAGATGCGCCAACAGCTTTCAGAGCGCCTGGCCGGGGGTGAAGCGCGGGTGCTGAAACAGAATCGCGGGCACAGCGGCCTGGGTGTGTGGAAAGTGCAGGCCATCACCGGCGGCGAACCCGTCACCGGGGCGACGCTGATCCGCGCCCGCCATGCGGAACGGGGCAGTGTTGAACAGATTCTATCGCTGGACGACTTTCTGCGGCTGTGTGAACCGTATTTCGCCGGGGGCGGCAGCATGATCGATCAGGCGTACCAGAACCGCCTGCCGGAAGGCATGATCCGCTGCTATCTGGTGCATGATCAGGTCGCCGGTTTTGGTCATCAGGCGGTCAACGCACTTTATCCGGCCCCGGAAGGCGCGCCGCCAGAGGAAGCGCCGCAGCCAGGCCCGCGCCTGTATTACCCGCCAGACCGGCCCGATTTCCAGACGCTCAGGCACAGGCTGGAACAGGACTGGCTGCCTGAGCTTCAGACTCTGCTGGACATTCCGACCGAGGCGCTGCCTGTGCTGTGGGATGCCGATTTTCTGCTGGGGCCGAAGGACGCGGACGGCGACACCTATGTCCTGTGCGAGATCAACGTCAGCAGCGTCGCGCCTTATCCCGACTCCGCCACACCGGTGATCGCGGAGGCCGTTGTGAAGCACGCCACAGCAGCCAGGGCGCGGCGATCTTCAGGCTAAAATCTGAGCGCGTTTGCCACACGGGGCGGGATGCGCGCGGCAGGAAGTTGACTTCGCCGCCATCAGCGCCCTCTCAATCGCCCCCGTAAACCGCCTCGCCGGTTAAAATCTGGCGGAAGCGGTGCATATCCGTGCGCGAGGTCATATCGAGGCTCAGCGGCGTGACGGACACCTGCTTGTCCTGAAGCAGCACATAGACATCGCTGTCCGGCTCGGCCTTGCTGGGGTCGGTATCATATTTGTAGCCCAGCCGCCCGATCTCGCTCAGGCTGACGCGCTCCGGTCGCGTCGGCCAGTAAACGCGCCGGCGGGAAAGCCGCGTGACGCGCCAGGCGGTCTCCTGCGTGGCCCCCCACGGCACATCGACTTTGAGCAGATCGACATCATCCGGGCGCGCTTTATGATCCAGCAGCCACAGGCCAAACACACGGGCGAAATGCGCGGCGGCCACAAAATCCACCTCCGGCGAGTAGGTCAGGTGCAGGTCTTTGGGCGTCTGCTGGCTGACGGCCAGGGCGGGGATGCCCAGGCTGGCCGCCTCGATCGCCGCGCCGACTGTGCCGGACACGGTGACACCGTTGCCGGTATTCTCGCCGTAATTGATGCCAGACACCACCAGCGACGGCAGCCGGTCGGACAATTCCAGGACGCCATGCTGAACGGCCTGCGCTGGTGTGCCATCGACCGCGTAAGCCGTGGCGACCGATCCGCCGTTCATCGAGACCGGGTAAATGCGCCCCTCGCTGGCGATCGGCAGGCTGCGCCCCATGCCGGACTGCTGCTCACGCGGGGCGACCACCAGCAGATCGCCCAGGTCGGCGAAGGCGTGGACGGCCGCCCACAGCCCCGGCGACTCGATGCCGTCGTCGTTGGTGAACAGGATCAGCGGGCGTTGGCGTTCGGGCACGCGCTTCTCAGTCATGCAGTTTTATCCTTGCGGGCCAATGGCGCTGGCGGAGATAATCCCCGGCGCGGCACACGATTCCGCCGCCGAACTTCTCGCCAGGCTGACAGTGTTTGGCCCATTAAACCTTAAATGTGCGATCCATGCGTTAACCGGTCGTTAAGGATTAGGCGCAGAACCCATCCGCAGCGGCAGGCGCACGGTAAAGGTGCTGCCCTCTCCCTCGGCGCTCTGCACCTCGATCTGACCGCCGTGCAGATCGACGCTGTGCTTGACGATCGCCAGCCCCAGGCCGACGCCGCGCCGCGCGCCGACGTTGCCGGAACGGAAGAACGGCTCGAACAGCCGCGTGTGATCCGCCGGTGGGATGCCGATGCCGTGATCGCGCACCGTGATCACCGCGTAACCCGGCTCGGCGCTGAGCGTGAGCGCGATCGGCGACTCCGGCGCGGAATACTGCGCGGCGTTGGCAAGCAGGTTCATCACCATATTCTGCACCAGATAACGATCAAACAGCGCGTTCAGCGTTACCCCGGCCTGAAAGATGACCTGCCGGTTCTGACCCGCCGGCGTCTGCCGGAAGCTGTCGATCAGGGTGCGGCACAGGGTTTCCAGGTCGCCGGGTTCAGGCCGGAAGCTGATGCGCCCGCTCTGCCCCCGGTTGAGCACGATCACATCGTCCAGAAGCTGGGTCATATAGTGAATCTGACCCCTGATTTTGTGGAGATGTTCCAGCCGCCGTTCCGGGCTGAGGCGGTCAAAATAAGTGTCCAGCAGTTCCGCAGACGAGACGATCACCGTCAGCGGGGTGCGGAATTCATGCGAGATGGTGGCGACCAGCCGGTCGCGCATTTCGGCCAGTTCGCGGCCTTTTTCCAGTTCCGCGCGCAGCCGGGCCGCCTCCAGGCGGGCGTCGGCGGACTGCTTCTGCTCGGTGATGTCGATCACCAGCGCGCCCATCCGCCACACCTGCCCATCGTCCTGCGCGATCGGAAAGCCCAGGGTGCGCCGCCAGCGCCACTCCCCGCCGATCAGAATGCGATACTCGACCTCGATCGCGTTCCCCTCGCGGTTGGCCTCGACCCATTCCATCATCTTATGCCGGTCGTCAGGCTCAATGTATTCGATGGCGGCGCCGGCATCGCGCATAAATTCCCCCGCCAGGCTGCCCCACAGAGCCTGTGCCGCCGGGTTGGCGTAGATCATACGCCCGGTGGGGATTTCGGCAATAAACAACCCGACCTCGATCTGATCCGCGAACTGCCGGAACAGCGCCTCGCTTTCGCGCAGGCGTTCTTCCGTCAGGCGGCGTTCAGTGATGTCCTCGCGGATGCCGATCACATGCGTGATGCGTCCATCTGGCCCGGCCAGCGGAATCCCCCGGCCATGCACCCAGCGCACCTCGCCATCGGGCCGGACGATCCTGAACTGAATGTCCTGATATTCCCCCGCCAGCGCGCGCGACGCGACCGCTTGCATCAGCGGGCGATCGTCGGGATGCACCAGCGATAACAGGGTCTGCGCGATGGTCGGCAGGTCATCGCCCAGATCGATCCCCAGCATGGCCCGTTCCTCTCGTGATTTGAACGTCACCCGCTGCTCAACCAGATCGACCACTATCACGGGGATCGGCAGGGTTTCGACCCTCTTTTCGATCATTTGAGCCGCTCCGGGCCAGTCATTGACCTTCGGCCTGGGCCGACGCGCCAATCCACGCGCGCTGAGCAGCCCCACCGCGAACAGCGCTGTCCCCCACAGCGCGACATCCAGCGCGGGAACATCGTGCCCCAGGGCAAGATCGATCCCGCCAAGCAGCGCGAGGACAGCCAGGGTGATCAGGGTGGGTAACGAGTCGGAGTCAAAAAGTGGGCGTGCCGGCATGACGGATGCTCTCTGAACGTGCTGCTTCTATTGTATTGCGGCAGGGACAAATAAAGCATGAACTTTTTGAAATGACCCGCCCTTTTTTCTGGCGGCGGGCAGCCAATCCCGCCGGACGGCCGGCGGGGGCGGCCCACGACCTGGCGCGCCTGGTCGATCAAAGTGCGCAAAAGCTTAAAACAATTGTCGAAATGCGCTATTGTCGGCCTAACCCGGTAACTATACACTTGGTTCAGGCTGCAAATGAGCCGGAGGTGTGACGCCGATGAGCGAAGACCAGTCGTTTCGCGTCAATATGCTGGAAGGGATGAGCAAATTCCAGGCCGCGCGCACGCGTGGTTTCTGGCAGGAGATCATCGATCATCTGCGGGGCAAGCCTGCCGAACTGCTGAGTTTTGAGGACATTCGCCAGCGGCTACGGCTGCGGGAAGAAAGTTATCGCGGGCTGCAAGAGGTCCCGCTGGATCGGATTGTGGGCAGCGTGGGCCGCTACCGCGATTTTACGCGCAATTTTCTGCCCCGCACCCGCAAAATGCAGGAACGCTGGAGCCGTGTCTACGCCCAGGCCAACAGCATGACCGGCCTGCCACCGATCGAGCTGTACAAGATCGACGATGTGTATTTTGTGCGCGACGGCAATCACCGTGTCTCGGTGGCGCGGCAGATGGGCGCCAAAATGATCGAGGCGCACGTGACCGAACTGCCGACCTCGGTCAACCTGGAGCCGGGCATGACGCCCGAACAACTGGATCAAGCCGCCGCGTATGCCGCCTTCCTGGAAGAGAGCGGGCTTGAACGCCGCCGCTTCCATCATGAGCCGCTCCAGCTTTCCGAAAGCGGGCGCTATGCTGATCTGCTGGGGCACATCTATCTGCACAAAAGTATCATGGAACAGATGGGGCCGGGGCCGGTGTCGCTGGAAGACGCAGCAGCGGACTGGTACGACCACGTGTATCGCCCGGCGGTGACGCTGATCCGCAAGTACAATATCATGCCAGCCATCGGCGGCGGACGCACCGAGGCCGATCTGTACCTGTGGCTGGTGGAACATCTGCGTGAGGTGCGGGAGATTTACGGCGAGGAAGCGACGGATCGCAAGATCAGCGACGCGCTGGTGACGTACCTGGAAGAACGCAGCCTGCCCGTGCCTGATGATCTGCGCGAGGAACGCGACAAATCCCTGATCCTGACGCGCACGCAGGTGATGAAGGCCGTCGCCGAACGTGCCGCGCAGGAACAGGCTGCCGAACACGACCTTGAGGCCAGCGAAAATGGCCGCCACAACCCCGATCCACGAGACAAGGCATGACGCAGCGACCCCAACGCGATAACATCATGGCATCGACGGCGCAGCCGTCCACGACGGACGCGGCCAAAGCGGCGTGGTGGCGCTGGGCGACCCTGCTGGGGCTGTGGTTCGGCTTTGCTGCGCTGATCATCCTCGCCGCGCACAACAACCGCGATTACGGCTTCGCGGTTTTCACCGTTTATGAGAACGCCGCCGAAGCCGTGCTGAACGATCAATCGCCTTATGACGGCGGGACCGCCGTCAGCGCATGGCCGTATCTGTACCCGCCGCTGCTGGCGCAGATCATCGTCCCGCTGATCGCCGCCACCGATCACCCCACCGCCGCGCTGATCTTTTTCGCGCTCAATATGGCGCTGCTGGCCGCTGCGGCCGCTGTCCTCAGCCGCCAGGCGACCCCCACCCAGCGGCGTGATATCTGGCTGCTGGCGGTTTTTCTGCTGCCGATCGGTCAGGCCATCTTCCTGGGGCAGATTACGGTCGTGATGCTGGCGCTGCTGGCCGGAACCTGGGCGGCGGTCAGGGATCACAGGCCTGGCCTGGGCGGGGCGCTGCTGGCGCTGGCGTGCTGGATCAAAGTCTATCCCGCGCTGATCGTGCTGTACTTCGTGTGGAAGCGCGACTGGCGGGTGGTGCGCGGGGTCGCCATTGCCGGGATTGTGCTGGCGGCGCTGCAAGTGATCATCAGCGGTGTGGATATCGTTCCGGATTTTCTGAGTGTGCTGACCGATCTGGCCGCCGTCGGTCAGCCGGAACTGAACTTCGAGAGCCTGTCGATCCTGGCGTTTGCGTCGCGCCTGTTCGAGGCGAATGTGCGCGTCCACCCGCTGATCATCAGCGAGGATCTGTTCGCCGTCACGCGCTGGGGGCTGACGCTGGGCATCGCGGCGGTCACGTTCTGGGCCGCGCGGCCTTCCCTTCAGCGGCGCGCGCCCGTTCCGCGCCGGGGTCTGCGCTTCGATCTGGAATTCGGGCTGATGGTCTGCGCTGCGCTGCTGCTCGGTTCGACACTGTGGGTCTCTGGCCTGCCGCCGCTGCTGCTGGTCTACGTGGTGATCCTGCGCCGCCGCGATCAGCCGGATGCGCCGACCTGGCTCGATCCGGCGCTGCTGGCCGCCGTCGTGCTGGTGATGCTGGCGCTGCCGGTCGTCCTGGTCGGCTCGGCGATCACCCTGCACGCGCTGATCCTCTCCGCCGGGTTTTTTGGTGTGGTGATCACCTGGGGGCTGTGCGCCGCGCTGCTCCTGCGCCGCGATGATATAATCGATTCAGTGGACAACGGTTTTTCAGGAGCCTGATCATGACCCCGCGCGACCGGTTGATCGACCAGATTCACCACCTCAGCGACGATCAGGTCGATGTGCTGCTAAAGCTCACGACGATGATCACCCCGCCAGCGGCGCGATCCGCAGCGAACGATGAGCGTTTATACGATGAGACCAACGATCCAACGGTCGGTATGTTCGCTGGCGATCCTGATCTCGCCACGCGCTCTAAAGACATTATTCGAGACGAATTAGGGCGCAGAGATGAATAAGGGCAAACTTTATGGCGCGCGAGGCAGTCGCAGACTCCAGTTATGTGATCGCGATCGCCAATTCTGGCGACCGCCGCCACGCAGACTGCCGTCAAGTTCATAAGCAGTTTGGCAGGATTTATGTTCCCATTGTTTCTGTAACGGAAATCGCTTATATCCTGCGCCGAGAAGTGGGCAGCGCTGCCGTGCCACGGTTCATTAATGGCCTCGCCGCCTCAAAATATCAGGTTGTTTCGCTGAATGATACGGACTTGTTGCGTGTGGCTGATCTGCTCATCCACTATGCGGACTCACGGCTCGATTTCGTCGATCTCAGTGTGGCAGCGGTGGCTGAACGGCTGGAACTGGACACGATCCTCACGCTCGACCGCCGCGATTTTCAGATCGTCCGCCCGCGTCACCGCGATCATCTCACGCTGCTGCCGGAACCGTGATCGCGGCGCGCAGGGTGGCCGTGATGCCGGTCGCGCGGGTGTGGTGATCACCTGGGGGCGGGGCGATTGCTGCGACGGTTTCAAACGATGGAGACAGCCACACGGGCCTGTCCCTACAGTGGCGACCTCATTGCGTCCTGATCTATCCCCCCGATTTCGGAAGAGGTCGGGAGGGGGTCGGGACATACGCCCACAGGAGTCGTCAGGGTCACGTCTCCGGTTTTGAGCGATTGCCTGGGGTGGGACTGCCCTCTCATTGCGCGTTTGTCTGGAAATTGTATAGAATTAGGCCCAGAAAATCGTCGATTTAGAGATGGAGCACACCCCCATGGTCGCAACCGACAAACAAACCAACAACGAGGAACTGCTCCAGCTTGCCATCACCACGGCCAAGAACGGCCAGCAGGACAGCGCGCGGGTGATGTTTCAGCAGGTCTGGTCACGCGATAAACGCAGCGAGCGCGCGATGGTATGGCTGGCGAAGCTCGCCAAGACGCCGGAAGAAAAACGCGAATGGCTTAACCGCCTGCTGAAGGTCAACCCGGAGCATGAAGCGGCGCGCATCGCCCTGAAGAAGATGGAACACGAACGGGCCGCGCGTGATAACCGCACCCTGCTGCTGTTCGGCGCGGTGGCGGTGATCATGA
>Ga0224723_1001056_pt1 | contig 17485 bp, 16 predicted proteins | sample Balambano_FR2_Me_FD_161647 | JGI IMG/M metagenome (GOLD analysis project Ga0224723, IMG submission 161647) | Freshwater sediment microbial communities from Lake Towuti, South Sulawesi, Indonesia - Balambano_FR2_MetaG | ecosystem: Environmental > Aquatic > Freshwater > Lake > Sediment | place...
ATGCAGCAGGCGCCGCCATAGGTCAGATCGACCCGATCGAGCGCGACGAACGGCCCTTGATCCCCCGTCACCATACGTTGCGCTCGACAAGAGGCTGGTTGCGCAACAGGCGGCCGGGTGCCAGGTCGGCAATATCGAGCGATGGCGCGCGGCCCGCCAGGTGCTCGGCGAGGGTCAGCCCCACGGCCGGCGCCTGCTGCATGCCGTGGCCGGAAAAGCCGCAGGCCAGCAGGATGTGCGGGGCATGCGGCCAAGGGCCGATCAGCGCGTTGTGGTCGAACAGGTTCATGTCGTAGTGCCCGGCCCAGGCACGCCCGGTGCGGATGCTTTCGAAGGCCGGCACGCGGGCGGCCACCACCGGCCAGATCCGCTCCTCGAAATACTTCCAGTCGGGCTCGAAGTCGTCGCCAGGGTCAGGATCCTCGTCCTCGGGCGGCGACAGGCCGCACAGGAACCCCTCGCCCTCGGGCCGGACATACACGCCGGTGGGGTCGATCAGCAGTGGCATGCGGGGAATGGGGGTGGCGCAGCGGAAGGTGAACACCATGCGTTTCCTGGCCCGCACGGGAATGTCGATGCCGGCCGTTGCCGCGATCGCGCCACTGCCCGTGCCCGCCGCGATCACGATGTTGCCGGCCGCGATGCTGCCGCCGTCCGCGAGCCTCACTACGTTGTCCTCGATGCCGACCGCCTCGGCGCTGCGCCAGGCCACGCCGGCCTCGCGGGCCTGGGCGCGCATGGCCTGCATCAGGCCGAAGCCGTCGAACCAGCCCTCGCCGCTCTGGCCCCATGTGCCGGCGGCAAGGCCCTCGGTGGAAAGCCAGGGGAAACGGGCAGCCAGCGCCGGCGCATCGTGGAAGACGATGTCGGCGCCCGATTCGATCTGCAGCGCATGGTTCTCGGCCAGCACTGCGCGGCCCGACTCGGTCGCCAGGAACAGGTAGCCGTGCTCGTGGAACCCGAAGTCCGCGCCGAACTTCCCGGCCGCATTGCGGACGAAGGACAGGCCATACAGGCTCGCGCGGATGTTCGCCGCACAACTGAACTGCTGGCGGATGGATGAGACCGACAACGCCGTCGCCGAACGCGCGTAGGAAAAGTCCTTCTCGATCACCACCACTCGGGCTTGGTGCTTCAGGGCGCACGCAAGGTGCCAGGCGATCGAGGTGCCCACCACCGCGCCGCCGATGATGACCACGTCGGCTTGCTCCATCCGCCAAGGCTAGCGCAGCCTGCGCCGCATGCGAATCCTTGATGCCGCCGCCGTCGCCGCGGCCACGCCCTGGCGCGACCTGGCCACCGCGTTCCGCCGCTACCTTGGCGAGCCGATCGCCTCGCCGCCCCGCACGGTGATCGACCCGACCGGGGCCGGTGATGTGCTGCTGCTGATGCCGGCTTGGCGGGAAGGCGGGGCGGTGGTGGTGAAGCTGGTTACCGTCTACCCACACGAATCGCCGGCACTGGATGGTGTGGTGGTGGTGTTCGACCAGGCGACCGGCAAGGTGCGGGCCGTGCTGGACGGCATGGCGATCACCAACCGGCGCACCGCGGCCGCTGCCGCCCTTGCCAGCTCCCTCCTGGCCCGGCGGGGCGCGCGGCGATTGCTCATGATTGGAACGGGCGCGCTGGCCGTGCCGCTGGTCGAGGCGCACCGCGCGCTGTGCGACGTGTCGCAGGTCGCCATTTGGGGACGCTCGCCCGCGCGCGCCGCTGCGATCGCCGAACGGGTCGATGCATCGGTCGCGCCCGATCTGCGCGCCGCCATCGCCGAGGCCGACATCATCGCCGCCGCCACCACGGCGACCAAGCCGGTGATCGCGGCCGACGCGGTGCGGCCCGGCACGCATCTGTGCCTCGTCGGCGCCTTCACGCCGGCGATGGCCGAGGCCGAGCCCAGGGTGATGGCGCGGGCGGGCCTGATCTACGCCGACGACCGCGCGTCCGTGCTGGCCAAGGGCGGCGAGGTTTTCCAGGCAATCCGCAAGCGCCTCATCGCCGAATCGGCCGTGCGAGGAAGCCTTGCCGACCTGTGCGCGTCGCCGCCGGCGCGCGCCGACGATGCCATCACGGTGTACAAGTCGGTCGGCTTCGCGGCACTTGACCTGATCGCGACCGAACTGGCGCTCAGCCGCGAGAACCCCTGATCTGCTTCCACAGCGCGAGCTCGTCGATCAGCGTGAACTCGCGCACGATCTTGGTGTCCAGCAGCTCGAGATGGCTGATGGCCAGGATCAGAACCTTGACCCCGCTTGGCGCGCCGAAGGCGCCGCGGCCGGCATGCGTGCCTTCCAGGCGCCAGCGCAATGCCACGCGCACCGGCCGGTTCGCCTCGCGCAGCACCACGGCGTGATCGACGCCGAAGCGCGCACCAGGAAAAGCCGCGAGGTAGCCCACATACCATTCGTCGAGATCGCCGGGCCCGTAGCGCGTGGCCCCGCACGGGCCATGCCAGTTGGCTGCTTCATGATACAGCTCCGGCAGCAGCCGCAGTCCAGACTCGTTCCAGATGCGTCCGAGCTGGCTGGCGAGGTCGGCGGCAAGCGGATCGGCCCGCATGTCGGTGCTGCGCGCGCCGCTGATGCTGGCGGCGGCGGCATCGGTCAGCTGCCAGGGCGTGCGGCCGGCCTCGGCATCGGCTTCCGCCAGCCGCGCAGCGTGCTCGGCGACATCCAGCCCGACCTGCAGCGCGATGGCGGCGTTGTCGCGCACCAGCCATTCCTCGGTGATGCGGTTCTCGTGGCATTCGCAGTCGGCGATGGTGCGATAGCGCACGACGCGCCCGGTGGGCGGGCCGAACATGCCATCGCCCCGATGACGCTGCACCGAGGCGAGCCGGTGCGAGGAGAGGAAGCCCGCGCGATCATCGCCGCTGAAGATCACGTCCTCGCCCAGCAGGCGCCGGTCGGGGAAGGCGTGCAGCGTTTCCAGCGTGCCGGCGACCACCGCGTCCACGCCGCGCGCCTGGCCGGCCGGCGTGTGCATCACGCAGTCGGCACCATACCAGCGGCGGATCAGGTCGATGCCCCGCCCTTCCCAGATGCGGCGCGTGATTTCCAGGATGTAGTGCGGCAGCGAATCGAACTCGGGGTCGAAGCCGTGCATCGGCATGCAATTCACTCCGGAAGGGCGCCGCGGCGAAAGAAGTCCTGCATGCGCTCGAACACATCGACGCCCATCTGCAACAGCAGGTGGATGATATCCAGCGGCACCCAGTTTTCGCGGATCAGGCCCTGGTGGTGCAGGTAGAAATCCATCACCCGCATCCCAACGTCGCGGCCCGTGGGCGGCAGCCCCATGAAGCCGCCGCCGGTGTGCTTCGCCAGCACGCTGGGCCAGCCGCCGGTGGCCGAGTAGGCGCCATCACCGATCCGCACATAGTGGTTGCCGCCGCGCCGGTTGGGAAAGGCGAGGCGGAACGGCAGCTGGTGATGATCGACGAACCCCGAAAGTCCGCGCGCCGTGCCGATGCCGCACGGCCCGTACCACATCATCCTGGGGTGCCAGTACTGTTTCTGCGGCATCTCCAGCAGCCCCTGGCGGCCGGCCCGCTTCTCGTCGTCGTAGTCGCCCAGCGTCTTCTGCATCGCCAGCGTCTGGGCGAGGCTTGCCGCCGACACCGCCGGGTCCTGGTCAGCCAGCAGGATGCCATCGGCGGTGATCGGCCCCGGCCATTGCTCCTCGATACCCAGGCTTGGCGCCACCGGCCAGAAGCCGGCCTGGCGGATCACGTCCAGCACATCGATCAGCATGGTGCTTTGCCGGATTTTTCCCGCCTCGACGACATGGAACTCGCCATAGCGCAGGAAGACCGCCCGGCCGGTGGCAGGAATGGAAAGCCAGTCGCGGCGGAAGGTGCCGCAGTAATGGCCCACGGTGCCGACGATGTCGGTGCCGTGCGAATGGCCGCCCATCACGATGAGGTCGCGCCGTTCCAGGTCAGGGAAACTTTCCAGCAGCGGCCGCCAGACACGGGCGGCAATCGCCACCAGCCCGCGCATTTCGTTCAGCGGGTGCGATCCGCGCCATTCGGCGTCGGCGTGATAGGCGGCGGCCAGCCGCGCCTCCAGCGTCGCCGGGGTCGCTTCGGCCAGGGCGCCCAGCGCCTGGTGCACGAACACCTTGTTTGTGGAGTGGATCGACACGGCTGTTGACATTGTTTCGATCATAGGGCGTATATCTGGTGTTGCAAGCGCTTGCAAAGATCCTTTCCGGACTTCCGGGCGGGGCCAAAGCGCGCCAGGGTTCGCCTACACGATAACGTCCGGGAAAGGTGCGCGGGCAATGGTGGCGGTGGCTTTGCGCAACGTATCGAAGCGCTGGGGCGCCTATGCCGCCGTCCAGTCGATGAACATCACCATCGCCGATCGCGAATTCCTGGTTCTGCTCGGCCCCTCCGGCTGCGGCAAGACCACCACCATGCGCATGGTGGCGGGGCTGGAGGACCCCAGCGAGGGCGATATCGTGATCGGCGACCGGGTGGTGACCAAACTGGAACCCAAGGACCGCGACGTGGCGATGGTGTTCCAAAGCTACGGTCTTTACCCCAACCTGACGGTCTATGAGAACGTCCGCTTCCCGCTGAAGGTGCGCAAGGTTGACCCTGCGACGCACGACCAGCGCGTGCGCCGCGCGGCCGAGATGGTCGAGCTCGGCGCGCTGCTGGGCCGCTATCCGCGCGAGCTGTCGGGCGGGCAGCGCCAGCGCGTCGCACTCGCGCGCGCGATCGTGCGACAGCCGAAGGTCTTCCTGATGGACGAGCCGCTTTCCAACCTGGATGCCAAGCTGCGCGTCTCCACCCGCGCGCAGATCAAGAATCTGCAGCATGAGCTCGCGGTGACCACGATCTATGTCACGCACGACCAGATCGAGGCGATGACACTGGCGCACCGCGTGGTGGTGATGAACAAGGGCGCGCTTCAGCAGATCGGCACGCCGATCGAGATCTATGACCGGCCGGCCAACACCTTCGTCGCCGGCTTCATCGGCAGCCCTGCGATGAACCTGATTGATGGCGAACTCGCCGATGGCGTGTTCAGCGGCCCCAGTGTGCGCATCGCCGGCCTGCCGGCGGTCGCCCGCGGCCCCGCCACGCTGGGCGTGCGCGCCGAGGATGCGCGCGTCGCGACCGATGGCGGCGGCGACATCCGCGCACCGATCTATTCCATCGAGCTGCTGGGCGATGCCACCATGGTGACCGTGCGCGCAGGCGCGAGCCTGGTCGCGGTGAAGGCCGACAAGAATTTTCGCGCCGAGATCGGCGAGCCGATCGGCTTCAACATCCCGGCCACCGCCTGCCACCTGTTCGACGCCGCATCCGGCCAGCGCCTGGCCGCCTGACCCACGTTTAAGCTCACGGAGGATACTGAGATGCTGACCCGCCGCCTGCTGGCCGTCTCGGCCGCGACCATGGCATTCGCCGGCCCCGCCGCCGCCGCGTGCAGCTTCCGCAACACGGTGCCTATCCGCAGCCTCTCCGCCGCGTTCGAGGCATGGAAGGCGGTTACCACCGCGATGGCCGAGTGCGGCAACGTCTCCTCCGAGCTCGACCAGGAGTTCCGCCGCAAGCAGCCCGATGCGTTCGCCGCCAACCCGGCGCTCTATCACATCGGCGGCGTCTCCAACGGCACGATCGTGCCGCTGCTGAACGCCAACACCATCCGCCCGCTGGACGACCTGGTGGCGAAATACGGCCAGAACCTGAACCCCAACCAGCTCATCCGCATCCAGGGCCGCGTGATGGCAGTGGCCATGATGGTGAACGCCCAGCACTTCATGTACCGAGAGGACCTGCTCCAGGAACTTTCCATCGCAGCACCCCAGACCTGGGACGATGTGCTGGTCGCGGCCGAAAAGATCCGCGCCTCGGGCAAGATGCAGCACCCGCTGGCGGCAACCATGCGCACCGGCTTCGACCTCAGCCAGGAGTTCGTCAACCTGTTCCTGGGCTTCGGCGGCCGCTTCACAAACCCCGACAACACGCCCGCGCTGCGTGGCGAGGCCGGCACCCGCACGCTGGAGATGATGCGCCGGATCGCCGGCTACACCGACCCGAACTTCCTGACCGCCGACAGCACCTTCGTGCAGCGCCAGATGCAGCAGGGAAGGTCGGCGATGACCAATTTGTGGGCCAGCCGCGCCGCCGCCATGGACAACCCCGCGGAGAGCACCGTCGCCGGCAAGGTGGTGATGGCCGCCGCGCCGGCCGCGGTGCCCGGCGGGCCTTCCGCCACCACGCTGTGGTGGGACGGCATCGTGATCGCCCGCAACATCCCCGACGCCGAGGCCGACGCCGCCTTCCGTGTCGCGATGGAGGGCATCGACGAGGAGATGGTGCGCGCCAACAACGACGTCGCGGTGTGGCTGATCCGCGGCTATCGGCCGACCCGCCTGTCGCAGGGTGTCGTCGCTTCCGCGCAGGGCCGCGCGCCGAGCTATCCCTCGACGCCGACCATGGGGCTGATGAGCTCGATCATCGGCGAACGCGCGGCCGACTTCATGGCCGGCCGGCGCAGCGCGGCCGAGACGCTGGCCGACATCGAGACGGCCTATGTCAGCCGCGCCCGCGAGCAGGGCCTGATCCGCTAGCCGCGCCACCGGGGGCCGACGGGAGAGAACACCGCGCGATGAAATTCCGCACCTTCGCGATCTTCGTCGGCCCGTCGGTCGTGCTGATGCTGCTGTTCATCGCCTGGCCCCTGGTCAGCGTGCTGATCGACAGTTTCCACGTCTCGCGGCCGGTGATGGAGACCGTCAGCGTCGAGGTCTGCACGCCGGGCTTCCTCACCCAGACCTGCACACGCGAGGAGACGATCCGCCCGCTGGTCGATGCGGCCGGCCAGCCGGTGACCGAGCGGCTGTATGTCGGCCTGGAAAGCTACCGCCAGCTGCTGCAGCCCGACGTGATCGCGCACGCCTTCTCGGCGGGCGGCAAGGGCCTTGGCGAGGTGCTGAACATAGAGTTCTTCCGCGCCCTGCGCTTCACGATCACCTTCACGCTGGTCACGCTGCCGCTGGTGGTCGGCCTGGGCCTGGTGCTGGCGATCGCGATGAACGCGGTGGTCGCCCAACTGCGCGGTGTGCTGATCTTCGCCACCCTGCTGCCCTTCATCATCACGCCGGTGATCGGCGCGCTTTCGATCCGTTGGCTGTTCGTCGGCGACGCCGTGCTGACCAACTTCCTGGAATGGCTGACCGGCCATCCCGTGGCGATGTTCGCGCAGGGCTGGACGATCGAAATCCTGATGTACACCTACCGTGTCTGGCACGTCGCGCCCTTCGCCTTCATCATCTTCTACGCCGGCCTCCAGACGCTGGACCAGGATGCGCTGGAGAGTGCCATCGTCGATGGCGCCTCGCGCTGGGAACGGCTGCGCCTGGTGATCATCCCGCACCTGGCACCCCTGATCATCTTCGTCTCGCTGATCCACCTGATGGACGCCTATCGCGTGTTCGACGAGGTGATCGGCTTCTCGTCGCAGGCGCACGTGATCAGCCTGCAGTATCTGACCTTCAACTTCCTGATGCCGGACCAGACCGGCGGGCGCGCGGTTTCTCGCGCGGCGGCGAGCTCGATGCTGACCATGATCGGCATCGTGATCCTGCTGATCCCGCTGCTGGCACGCACCTGGCGCGACCACAAGCGGGGGCGTTGAGACGATGAGCACCGCACGGGCACTGCAGCCGGGCGCCGGGCTGAAACTGCTGAACGGCGGCTTCATGACCCTGTGGGTGATCGTTGCCCTGTTCCCCATGGTCTGGATCGCGGTGATGAGTTTTCGCGCGCCGGTGGACGCCTTGGCGACCAACCCGCTGGACGTGCTGCTGGGGCCTGTCACATTGCGGCAGAGCGGCGGGCTTTCGGTGATCGGCATCGTGCTGGGCCTTGTCGCGCTGATCGGCCTGTTCATCGCCCCCGGCCGGATCGCGCGCGCGATGATCCCGCGCATGGGCAAGGTCTGGCTCGGCTGGCTGGTCACCTGCGCGCTGTTCGCGGCACTTGCCGCCATCGTGCTGCTCGGCGCGCTGCCACTTGCGGTGCGCGCCGCCGAGTGGCTGCTCGCCCCCATCCCGCTGGTCGGCACGCTGGGCAAGCCGTTCATCGGCACCACGATCGATCACTACCGCGCGGTCTGGGTCACGCACGAGTTCTGGCGGAATTTCCTGAACTCGATGGTGGTGACGTTCGGCGTCGTCACCGTGTCGCTTACGGTCGGCACGCTGGCCGGCTATGCGCTGGCCCGCTCCGGCTCCAACCTCGCGTTCTGGCTGCTGATCATCGCGCTGGTGTTCCGCGCGCTGCCGCATTCGGTGCTGGTCACCGGCTATGTGCCGCTGTTCCTGCAATCGCGCGAGGCGCTGCAGCCGCTGTGGGATTCCGCCGCGCTGGGTTGGTTCCTGAAACTGTTCAGCGCTCAGGCCCCGACGCTATATGGCCAGCCGATCGCGATCATCTTCGTGCTGGTCTCGATCAACCAGCCCTTCACCATCTGGATGATGCGCAGTTTCTTCGCCAACATCCCGCGCGAGCTGGATGAGGCCGCGCGCGTCGATGGCTGCGGCTATCTGGGCGCGTTCCGCCGCGTGATCATGCCGGTGATGTGGCCCGGCGTGCTGACCACCGGCCTGTTCAGTTTCCTGCTGGCCTACAACGATTATCTCGTCACCGCCCTGCTGCTGGATGCGCAGAGCCAGACCATGGTGCCGGCGATCTCGCAGTTCCTGAACCGCGACACCCGCGCGGCCGACCAGATCGAGGCGATCGCCGCGGCCGTGTCGATCGCCGCGCCGCTGTTCCTGCTGGTGATGGTGTTCCAGAAGCAGATCGTCTCGGGCCTCACGCAGGGCGCGGTCAAGGGCTGAGGCAACTCAGGCGGCCAAACTCAGGCGGCCAAACTCAGGCGGCCAGCCGCACCTGCTCGATCCGGGCGATCAGTGCGGGCACCTCGGCCGCCGGTACCGGCTTGCTGAACAGATAGCCCTGCACGTCGTGGCAGCCAACCTGGCTTAGCAAGGCGAGCTGTTCGGGCGTTTCGACGCCCTCGGCGGTGATGCGCATGCCCAGCTCGCTGCCCAGGCCGGCAATAGCACGCACGATCGCCACCGTGCCGGCATCGCCCGCCATGTTGCGCACGAAACTCTGGTCGATCTTGATCTTGTCGAACGGGAAACTGCGCAGGTAGGACAACGAGGAATAGCCGGTGCCGAAATCGTCCATCGCGATGCGAACACCCAGCTCCTTCAGCTGATGAAGCATCGTGCGCACCTGGGCGCTTTCCGCCAGCAGCGCGCTTTCCGTGACCTCCAGCTCCAGCCGATGCGCCGGCAGGCCACTTTCGGCCAGGGCCCGTGCCACCGCCTCGACAAGACGCGGCGTGGCGAACTGCATGGGCGAGACATTCACCGCCACGCGCACCGATGCGGACCAGCTGGTCGCCGCGCGCACCGCCGTGTGGATCGCCCACTCGCCGATCGGCCCGATCAGGCCCATGGCCTCGGCCAGCGGAATGAAGATGCCGGGGCTGACCATCCCCCGTGTCGGGTGCTGCCAGCGGATCAGCGATTCGAAGCCCGTGACACGGCCCGACGCGAGGTCGACCAGCGGCTGGTAGTGAAGCGCGAAGGCTTCCTCAGCGAGCGCCTCGCGCAGGTCGATCTCCAGCTGGCGCCGTTCACGAACGCGGGCATCAAGTGCCGCTTCGAAGAAGCGGTGGCTGCCGCGCCCATCCTGCTTGGCGCGCGCCAGCGCCGTGTCGGCATTGTGCAGCAGCACGTTCGCCGCCGTGCCGTCGGCCGGCGCCACGGCGATGCCGCACGACAGGCCAAGCGCGACTGCCTGCGTGCCCACGGCCACCGGCACGGCGAACTGTTCCAGGACGCGGCGGGCCAGAAGGGCGGCATCTTCCGGCCGCTCGATGCCGGTCTGGATGATGGCGAACTCGTCGCCGCCCAGCCGTGCCAGCGTGTCGGTCTCGCGCACCAGCGCAGCCAGGCGCTGCGCCACCGCGCGCAGCACGGCATCACCGCCTTCGGTGCCGCGCGACTCGTTCAGGGCGCGGAAATCGTCCAGGTCGAGCATCAGCACGGCGCAGCCGATGCCCCGGCCAAGCTGCGCCACCGCCGCGTCCAGCCGCTCCATGAACTGCGCGCGGTTCGGCAGGCCGGTCAGCGCATCGTGGCGCGACAGATAGATCAGCCGCTCCTGCGCGCTGCGGCGTTCGGCAATCTCGCCCTCCACGGTCGCGCGGATATTGTCGCGCATCACCGCCATCGCGCCCAGCAGCGTGCCAAGCTCGTCGTTGCCGGCACCGGGGATCGGGGTATCGAGTTCGCCGGCGGCGATGCGGTTCGCCGCCGCACTTGCGGCAGCCACCGGCCCGATCAGGCGGCGGGCGAGCACCATCGTAACGATCGCCGACAGCAGCAGCGCCGCAACCAGGGCGCCGATGTTGCGGGCGCGCGCGGCTTCGACATCGCGCAGCGCGGCCTGGCGGTGTGTGAAGGCATCGCCCGCGGTGAAGTTGACCAGCAGGTCGATCTGTTCGGCAGCCTGCTGCGACAGGGCATCCAACCGCGTCCAGTCCCGCCCCTCGCGCGCGGCAAGCCACGCATCCAGCAACGCCTCGACACGCGATGCGGCAGTTCTGGCGCGCGACGACAAAGCGCGCTCCGCGGCCACCGCCAGGTTCTCGCGCATCGAGGCAGCAAGGTCGCCGATCCGGGCCTCGCCAGCCTCATTCGCCTCGTCGGAGGCGGGACCGATGCGCGCCTGCAGCGCTTCGATGGTGGCGAAATCGGCGGCGGCGGCACGCGCGAAGTTGATCGACATCAGGGACTGGTCGAAGGTGGCCACCACCTGGCCGCCGGCGCGGTCGATGCTGGCCACCGCGAACAGCCCGACCAGTGCGGTGATCCCGCTCAGCGCCGCGCAGGCAAGCCAAAGTTTGGCGCGGATGGTGCCCAGCCGTGTGCGAAGCCGCGCAATCGTGCCTGGCTGGCCGCAAGGCGCCTGGTCGGGCTCGCTTGGCGCACGCATGGCCGCACGATCGCGCGCCCGCGGTTAAGGTGCCGCTAAGCGGCCGGCGCGAGACCACCCACCACCCGTTGGGCCTTTGTTTACTGGCGCCAATACAGACTGGCGCATGCGCTTCCTGGCCCGAATGGTCGTCGTGTCGTTCACCCTGCCGGGGTCGGCGCCGGCAGTCGGCCAGCCGGAAGCGGCGGCGCCGTTGTTCGATCGCGGCCGGCTGCTGGCCACCGGCGGAGTCTCGACGGTCGAGGGCGCGGGCGGTGGCGGGCTGGTGCCCTGGGCGCTGATCACCGGCTACGCCACGCGTGACGGCGTCGGCGTCACCGGCTTCGGCACCGCAGTCGTGGCGCGCGACATGAACCTGTATGTCGCCGGCGCCGGCATCGGCCTTTTCGATCGCGTCGAACTGACCTATGCGCGGCAGTGGTTCGATACGCGCGGCGTGGGCGCGAAGCTCGGCCTGGGGCAGGGATACACCTTCGAGCAGGACGTGGTCGGCGCCAAGCTGCGGCTTCTGGGTGATGCGGTCTATGCGCAGGATTCCTGGCTGCCGCAGCTCAGCCTGGGCGCGCAATACAAGATCAACCATCAGGAATCGCTGGTACGCGCACTGGGTGCGGCGCGCGCGCAGGATGCCGAGTTCTACCTCGCCGCGTCGAAACTTCTGCTGGAACACAGCGTGCTGCTGAACGGCACGGTGCGGCTGACCCGCGCCAATCAGTTCGGCCTGCTGGGCTTCGGTGGCGACCGGGGCGATCGTTACCAGCCGCAGTTCGAAGGCTCCGTCGTGTGGCTGGCCTCGCGCGATCTGGCGTTCGGCGCCGAATACCGCACCAAGCCCGACAACCTCTCCTTCGCCAAGGAAGGCGACGCATGGGACCTGTTCGTCGCCTGGTTTCCCAGCAAGCACGCATCGGTCACGCTGGCCTATGTCGATCTCGGCCCGATCGCCGGCCAGCGCACGCAGAACGGCGTGTATCTGTCGTTGCAGGTCGGGTTCTGATGCGCTGGGTGCTGGCAGCGATCATCCTCGGCGCCGCGTCGTCCGCGCACGCCGCCACGCTGTACGAGCAGCTGGGCGGCATGGAACGCATCAGCCGCTTCACCGCGACCATGATCGACCTGTCGGTTGCCGACCCCCGCACCGCGGAAAAGTTCGACAACAGCAACCTCGATCGGCTGAAGCGTGTGATCGCGCAGCATCTGTGCACGGTGGCCGATGGCCCCTGCACCTACACGCGGTCCTTGCGCGGCTCGCACGTGCAGTTGGAACTCACCCAGCGCCACTTCTACGCCGTGGTCGAGAACCTGCAGACCGCGATGGACCGCGAGGGCATCCCCTTCCGCGTGCAGAACCGGCTGCTGGCCAGGCTTGCCCCGATGATCCGCGAGGTCGTGACGCGATGATCCGCTGCGAACGAGTCCGCACCGCCGCCGCGGTGGCGCTGTGCCTCGGGTGCGCCGCCGTCGCCGTCGGCATCAACTGGCAGGCGCTCGCCGCGCGCGAACTGCTGGTCTCGCAGAAGGGACGCGCCTTCCAGCCGAACGAGGTCGCCCTGGCGCGCGGCGACACGCTGGTGATCCTGAACGACGATGGCGAACTGCTGCACCACGCGTTCATCCGTGCCGAGCGCATGAACTTCGATAGCGGCGAGCAGGAGCCGGGCACATCGGTGCGCATCCGCTTCACGCAAGGCGGCACTTTCACCGTCAACTGCGCCATCCATCCGCGCATGCGGCTTGCCGTGACCGTGCGCTGAGCGGCGGCGGGCGCTACGCTGCCGCGGGTCAGGGCGGGAGCGCGCGATGGGAAGGGTGGTGGTGCTGGGCAGCTACAATGCCGACCTGGTCGCGCGGGTCGAAAAGTTCCCGAAGCCGGGCGAGACGCTGCACGCGCGCGAGTTCCTGCGGTCTCACGGCGGCAAGGGGTCCAACCAAGCGGTTGCGGCCAGGCGTGCGGGTGCGGATGTGATCTTCATTGGCGCCGTCGGCAATGACGCAGCGGGAACAAGCGCGCTGGAGATGTGGCAGCGCGAAGGCATCGCTGCCGACGTCGTCCGGTCCGACGCATCGCCCACGGGGCTTGCGATGATCCTGGTGGATGATCGCGGCGAGAACCAGATCGTCATCGTGGCTGGCGCGAATGCCGAACCCGATGCGCGCCGTGGCGAAACGGCCGCCGCAACGATGGCCAAGGGCGATATCGCGGTTGCCCAGCTGGAAACACCGCTTGAAGCAACGCGCGCCTTCTTCACCGCCGCCCACGCGCGGGGTGCAACGACCCTGCTAAATGCCGCGCCGGCCCAGCAGCTCCCGCCGTCGCTGCTCGCGGTTACGGACATGCTGATTGTCAACGCGCACGAGGCACGGACGGTCGCCGATGCACCGGGCGACGAGCCCGCGGAGGCGAACGCTGGCGCCCTGGCCGCGCGTGCGGCCCAGGCCTGCGTGATCACGCTGGGTGGCGAAGGCGCGCTGCTGGCCACCCGCGATGGCACGCTGCTGCGCCAACCGGCGGCCGTGGTAGACGTTGTTGACACCACCGGCGCTGGCGATGCGTTTGTCGGCGCCTTCGTCGCAGCACTTGCCGGTGGCGCGGCGTTTGCCGGCGCCCTTGCCGATGGCGTCGCCGCCGGCAGCCTTGCCTGCACCAGGCCAGGCGCGGTCGATTCGCTTCCCAACAGGCGCGCGATCGCGGCGTTCCGCGCGGCGCTCCCCGCGCCGCAGCGCCTTTAGCTCAGCGCCTGCGCGAGGCGCCGCACCCCGACATCCAGTGCCTCCGCCGTGAAGCCGGCGAAGCCCAGCAGCAGCCCTTGCGGCCGAGGCCGCAGGCTGGCGTGGGCCGACAGCGGGGCAACGGTGATTCCGGCGGCCGCCGCGCGGCGCGCGGCTTCCAGATCGTCCATGCGCCGTGCCAGTGCAGGCGCACATCCAGCCAGCAGGTGCATGCCCGAAGGCTCAGCCGCCAGCGAGAGCAAACCGCCGAAATGGCGCTCGCCGGCATCGAGCAACGCCGCCTGGCGGGTGGCGAAGATCCGTCGCGTACGCCGGATATGCCGGGCGAGCCGGCCAGTGGTGATGAACTCCGCCAGCGCAGGCTGCGGCACCAGCGAGGCATGCGTGCCAATCTCGGTCAGGGCCGTACGGATCGGCGCCACTGCCGTATCGGGCAGCACCATCCAGCCGATGCGCACGGCGGGCGAGAACACCTTGCTGAAACTGCCCAGGTAGATCGTGCGCGCTGCCGCATCCAGGCTTGCCAGCGCCGGCAGCGGTGCGCCGCGATACCGATACTCGCTGTCGAAATCATCCTCGATCACCAGCGCCCCGGTGCGCCGCGCCCAGTCGAGCAGCGCGAGGCGGCGCGCGACCGGCATGGCGTGGCCCAGAGGAAACTGACGTGATGGCGTCACGAGTACGGCGCGCACCCGCGCCCTTCGTGCCAGCTGCGCCGGATCGAAGCCTTCGTGATCGGCGCGCAGCGGCATCACCCGTGCACCGCTTCGCGCCAAGGCCGAGCGCAAGGGCAGATAGCCGGGATCCTCCACCGCCACGCGATCGCCCGCGTGCAGCAGCGCCCGCACCACCAGCGCGATGCTTTCCGCCGCGCCACTGGTGATCACGATCCTGCCGGGGTCGGCGGCGAGCCCGCGCCACTGGGCCAGGTGCTGGGCGATCGCGACGCGCAGCGCAGGCAGGCCGAGCGGGTCGGCCCGCCCCAGCATCGGCCGCGGATCGTGCCAGGCACGGGCGAGCGTGCGCGCCCACGCCAGCCCGGGGAACAGCGAGGCATCGAGCGCACCGATGGCAAAGGGGCGCGGCGGCACCGCGCTGCCCGACTCGCGCCGGGTGGCCTCCGACTGCACCGGCGTTCGCCGGCCGTGAACGCCGCTGGCAACCCGAACGCACGCACCCTGGCGCGCCTGCACATAGCCCTCGGCCGCCAGCTGCTCGTAGGCGATGGTCACGGTGGCGCGTGCGAGCCCCAGGGTTTCCGCCAACGCCCGGCTGGATGGCAGGGGCGCTCCTGGCGACATGTCGCCACGCAGCACCACGGCGCGCAGGTGGGCCGCGAGCTGCGCCGCAACGGGCGTGCGGGCTGCGCGATCAAGCGCTGGCAAAGCAAGAACTGGTCTGCTCATTCCGATCAAAACTGGCCCTTAGCGGCAATCCAGTGCCACGCTATCACACCGGGGCGAGGCACAGGAACGGAGAGTGAGATGAGCGATGGGCCAGCAGCGGCGGCGAAGGTGAAGCCGGCATCCGATCGGGTGCGGGTGCGCCGCCTGCACGAGCGCGGCGCATACGACCGCGCGACGATCGACGCCATCCTCGATGCGATGCCGGTGGCGCATGTGGGCTACGTGATCGATGGCTCCCCTTTCGTCACGCCCACGCTGCAATGGCGCGAGAGCGATCATGTATACTGGCACGGCAGCGCCGCCAGCCGCATGCTGGAGACAGTCGATGGCGCCGAGGCCTGCGTGACGGTGACGATCATCGATGGACTGGTGATTGCGCGCTCGGCCTTCCACCACTCGGTGAATTACCGCTCGGCGATGCTGCTGGGCCGCGCGCACGCGGTGAAGGACCCGGCCGAGAAGGAAGTGAAGCTGCGCACCTTCGTCGAAAGAATGTTCCCCGGGCGTTGGGACATGCTGCGGCCCGCCGCGGTGCAGGAGCTGAAGGCCACGATGGTCGTCGGCATGCCGATCAACGAGGCCTCGGCCAAGGTGCGCACCGGCCCGCCCAAGGACGACGAGGAAGACTACGCCCTGCCGATCTGGGCCGGCGTGCTGCCGATGCGGATGGAAATGCTGCCGCCGATCGATGATCCGCTGATGCAGGCCGGGCTTGTGCCGCCCGCGCATGTCGGCGCGTTCAGGATGGGCTGAGGGGGTCTACTCGCCCTCGGGTGTGCGCCGCAGCGCCTTCTGTCTCGCGGCCCGCGCCTTCGTCTCCAGCCGCCGCCTGACCGAAGATTTGGTCGGGCGGGTGGCGCGGCGCGGCGGCGGCGGCGCCTCGGCCGCGCGCCCGATCAGTTCGGCCAGCCGCTGCCTGGCATCCTCGCGGTTCGCCGCCTGAGTGCGGTGGCGGTTGGCGATGATCACCACCACCCCGGCCGAGTTCGCCCGCCGCCCGGCAAGCCGTAGCAGCCTTTCGCGCACGGCATCGTCCAGAGCGGTGCTGGCCGCGGCATCGAAGCGCAACATCACGGCGGTTGCGACCTTGTTGACGTTCTGCCCGCCCGGACCGGCCGCCCGCACGAACGACTCCTCCAGTTCCGCTTCCGGGATCGTCAAGCTGGGTGTGATGGCCAGCATCAGATCGCGCTGCACAACCGCAGCGAATCGTGGATCGCGGCATGGATGTCGCGGCAGGCCAGCGCATCGCCGACGCGGAACAGCATCGGCCCGGCGCCGGTCCCCGCCGGCTGGGGCCGGATCGCGGCCAGAGCATCCAGATCGATCTCCCCGGCATTGGCCGAACGGGGGAGCAGGGCGTGGAACAGCGCATCGGCCGGCAGCGTGCCCTGATCGACCACCACCTGATCCGCCTCGCGCGTGAAGCTCGCGCGGCTGAACTCGTTGCGGAAACTTGCGACCAGGGCGTTGCCGCGTCGGGCGATGCCCATCAGCCGCGCATCAGGCGTCAGCGTCACGCCGGCGCGATAGAGGTTGCGCAAATAGACAGGGAGATTCTGCGCACCCAGGCCGCTTCCCGCCTGCCGATCGCGCGTGACCAGCGCGACCTCGCGTCCCTGGCCGGCCAGGAAGTCGGCCAGCGACAGCGCCGAATGCCCGCCGGCTTCGTCGTACACCAGCACGCGTGCGGCCGGTGCGACCTCGCCGCTCAGCAGCTCCCAGGGCGAGGTCGCCAGTTTCTCGCCGTCCTCCGGCAGTGCTGCTGCGGGAACGCCGCCGGTGGCGATGATCACCACATCTGGGCCTTCAGCCAGCACGTCGGCTTCGTCGGCGAAGCGGTTCAGCCGGATGTCCACGCCCAGCCGCGTGACCTCGGCGGCGAGCCAGGCGGCGATGCCGAGCATGTCGCGCCGCCAGCCTGCCTTGGCGGCAAGCAGGATCTGCCCGCCCAGCCGGGGCGATGCCTCGAACAGCACAACAGCGTGCCCACGCAGGGCGCCCACGCGCGCGGCTTCCAGCCCGGCCGGCCCGCCACCCACCACCACCAGTTTCCGCCGCACCGGGGACGCCGCGACGGTGTGGGAAAGCCTCGTCTCCCGGCCGGTGGCGGCATTGTGCGTGCAGAACGCGTCGTGGCCGGTGGTCACGCGATCCATGCAGTAGCCGGCGCCGACACAGGGGCGGATGCGCGCTTCCTCGCCGGCCATCAGTTTGCGCACCAGATGCGGGTCGGCCATGTGCGCGCGCGTCATGCCCACCAGATCAACCAGGCCCGCCGCGATCGTATGGTTCGCCGTGGCGGGCCTGGTTGATC
>Ga0224723_1001058_pt1 | contig 17477 bp, 11 predicted proteins | sample Balambano_FR2_Me_FD_161647 | JGI IMG/M metagenome (GOLD analysis project Ga0224723, IMG submission 161647) | Freshwater sediment microbial communities from Lake Towuti, South Sulawesi, Indonesia - Balambano_FR2_MetaG | ecosystem: Environmental > Aquatic > Freshwater > Lake > Sediment | place...
CCATCAAGGCGATCGTCTCCTGCGCCCCCGTTCAGCCGATCGTTCCCCTCGCCGCCTTCTAAAAGATCTTCGCCTAGCCCGCCCTCCAGTTGATCATCGCCGCCTTGTCCGATCAGGCGATCGTCGCCGTCGTATCCCAGTATCCGGTCGTTGGCAGCACTGCCTCGCAGCGTATCGTCTGCGTTTGTGCCGCGAATCGTTTTGAGTTTTGCCATTACACTCCTCCTGTCGCAGAGCGTCTGCTCGGATATCCAACGCCGCCCCTGCTTTACAACCCGCCGATTGTATCAGCAGTTGTGCTTTTTGCTGTGTACTGGTGCTTTAAATTAACCCTGTCCGGATTGTGGCGAAATTGACTGTATGAAGAAGCAGAAGCCTTTATACAGAAATCCCCTAATGCGCTTTTACACCTTGGCTGTACTGTCTGGTTTAACGTTTCTGGGTTCGATCGCGAACAACGAGGCGGTGACTTCTGTCGTCTCTCAATTCCAACCTGTCCAGGTTGCTCAGACTCCAACTCCCAGCACGAACACTTCGACAGGTGCTCCCTACCGGGGAAGTGGGCGACTCACCACAGCATCTCCAATCTCTATGCCGCCCGCCCAACAGACGTAACAAAACCTGTGCCTGGAGTTTCTCGATCCTCCCAGTCTAATGTTCTAATCTGAAAAGCAAAGATTCAGGAGCTAGAGTTTGGCAGCCAGCAGGCTCTGTCAGCCCTGGCTCCTGTTTTGCCCCCAACCCCTCACGTCTGAGGAACTTCCGACCTTCAAAGTTCCCCAGTTTTGGGGAATTTAGGGGGCGTTTCCACGATTCGTGCAACAAGTCTATTGCTCTTGCAACAGCCGCAGGTAGTTTTGCTGAAGCTGCAAGTGGCTCGCTGCCATATCTTCAGAGATTTGCCGTTCTACATCGCTGATTTGTTCCCAAAAACGCGCCGATCGCCGCGCCGATAGCACCTCATCCCACAGCAACCGCAGCAGCTCATCTAGCAGATTGGGGTCGATGGGTTGGTCGATCGTCAGCTGATTGCAAAGCGCCACAAAAGATTGCGTTGCTTCTGGGTGGCGTGACAAATCGCTGACCAACGACAGGCAGCGCTGGATCTGATCGATTGGGTGCGGTTGCACAGCTTCTCTCATAAGGACTACGGCATAATTGTGAAAGTTCGATCAGTTGCTTCAGTGCAATCGCACTGGCAACTGAACCTGTTACATTTCTTTACTATACCGCGACGGAATCACATCAACGGTAACAAGATGACCAACGCCAGCAGCCGATTCTGAGCTGTCAGGCTCAACAGCAGCACGGCGCTATCTCGTCGAAGTATGCAATCGTTTCCGCAGGCGCATTTTGATGGAAGACTTATGGGCAAACAGCGTGTTCTCTCTGGCATCCAGCCCACAGGCGGGCTTCATTTGGGTAACTACCTGGGCGCGATTCGCAACTGGGTGGAGATGCAATACGAGTATGACAGCTTCCTGTTTATGGCTGACCTTCATGCCATCACGGTGCCTCATGACCCTTCTGAGCTAGCCGCAAATACCTATGGCGTTGCTGCCATGTATCTGGCATGTGGCATTGACATTGACCATGCCACGATCTTTGTGCAGTCTCACATTCCGGCTCACAGCGAGCTTGCGTGGTTGTTCAACTGCATTACGCCACTTAACTGGCTGCATGACATGGTGCAGTTTCGCGAGAAGGCAATCAAACAAGGAGAAAATGTCAGCGCTGGATTATTGACTTATCCGGTGCTGCAAGCCGCTGATATCTTGCTGTATGAGCCAGACAAAGTGCCGGTCGGCGAAGACCAAAAACAGCATCTAGAGCTGACCCGCGACATCGCTGCTCGACTCAACTATCAGTTTGGTCAAGAGAACCAGCCGATTCTCAAACTGCCGGAGCCGATGATTCGGGCGGAAGGCGCGCGCGTGATGAGTTTCACCGATGGCACGAAAAAGATGTCGAAGTCTGACCCGTCTGATCTCAGCCGCATCAATTTGCTAGACACGCCAGAACAGATTCAACACAAAATTAAGCGCTGTAAGACTGATCCGATTCGTGGGCTGGTGTTTGGCGATCCTGAGCGACCCGAATGCAACAATTTGCTAACGTTATATATGCTTTTGTCGGGTCAAACGAAAGAAGCTGTGGCAGCAACATGTCAAGATATGGGCTGGGGACAGTTCAAGCCATTGCTCACAGAAGCGACGATCGCCGCTCTACAGCCCATTCAAGCGAAATATCACGCGATTCTGGCTGAGCCAGGATACATTGAGTCTGTGTTACACCAGGGCAAAGAAAAAGCAGCGACGATCGCCAATTCCACGCTTGCTAAGGTGAAAGCAGCGCTAGGATACTCAAAGCCTCAGTAAAAAATGCGGAGTCGGAGGTGAGCGTTGTCAGCAGTCTCACTCAGGCTGAACCTGCATCCTTACCCGTCCCTTGAGGCTGGAATCGCGTAAGCCTTATCATTCATGCTCATGCCCGATCGCCTGTCCCAAGCCCCCATCGCTCGCTTTCGCACCGCTGCCCAAGCTGGAGAATTCTTGATTACCGCTGAGGTCATGCCTCCAAAGGGCAGCAACCCCGCTCATATGGTGCAGATGGCAGGGTTGCTCAAAAGCCGGGTTCATGCAGTCAATATTACAGACGGGAGTCGGGCGGTGCTGCGAATGTCGTCGCTGGCAGCATCGGTGATTCTGTTGCAGCATGACATCGAACCAATTTGCCAGATTGCCTGCCGCGATCGAAACTGTATTGCTCTACAGGCTGATCTGATGGGCGCGCAGGCGCTGGGCATTCGCAATGTGCTGGCGTTGACGGGCGATCCGGTAAAAGCGGGCGATCATCCTCGGGCAAGGAGTGTGTTTGAGCTTGAGTCGGTTCGGTTGATCAAGCTGATTGATAAGCTGAATCAAGGTGTTGATTTGAACGACAAGCCGCTTGATGGCGCAACTGAGCTGTTTGTGGGGGCGGCGATCGACCCGCAGTGTGGCAGTTGGTCAGGGCTGCAGCGACGGTTTGAGCGCAAGCTGGCTGCCGGAGCGCAGTTTTTCCAGAGCCAGCTCATTTCCGATTTCGATCGGCTTGAAAAGTTTATGAATCAGATCGCTGTCGGTTGCACCAAGCCGGTGCTGGCGGGCATTTTTCTGCTGAAGTCTGCCAAAAACGCGCAGTTCATCAACCGCAGTGTGCCGGGAGTGCAGATTCCGCAAGTCATCATCGATCGCCTGGAGGCGGCGGCTGACCCGCTGCATGAGGGCATGACGATCGCGGCTGAGCAGGTGCAACTGGCGCGTCAGTTCTGTCAGGGCGTTCACTTAATGGCGGTTCGCCGGGAAGATCTGATTCCTCAAATTCTGGATTTGGCAGGAATCGCTCCTTTGAGTCAGGATTAGAGACAGAAATGGGTTGAGCTGAACGAAAGCCTTGGGGGTGTGACCCCCAAACCCCCAGCAGGGAGACGATCTGCGTCCCCCTGCACCCCCTCAGCAAGGGGTTATCTGATGGGCAGCAGGGCGCGCTTCGCATCCGGGGTGCTGCCTGTGGTTGGTGGCTCTGCCTCGCCCGGTTTCTTGACTTTGCAATCCTATCGCTCTTTAGTTCTATGCCGATATACACCGGAATCTCCAGTGAAGCGTTTCGCCATCCGTTGGATTACCAGGCAGAGCAGGCGCTGCGGAGTGTGCCTGGGTTTGATCTGGTGGCGCGCAAGTTTGTTGAGTTTGCCTATGAGCGTCCGCGAACGGTTTATCTGCTGGGCAACAGCATTGAGGTGGGTCCGCGTCAGTATGCGTCGCTCTATCATATGCTGCGGGAGTGTGTGCGCGACCTTGATGTGCATCCTGAACCGACGCTGTTTGTCGCTCAGGCTCCGGCGGTCAATGCTTACGCATTGGGACAGGAACGCCCCTGTATTGTGCTAAACACGGCGCTGCTCGATCTGGTGGGTGAGGCAGAGCTGCGATCGGTGATTGCCCACGAGCTAGGACATCTCAAGTGCGGTCACACCACGCTGACCCAAATGGCTAGCTGGGCGCTGACGCTGGTTTCTGGCTTGAGTGCGGCGACGTTTGGCTTGAGTACGCTGGTGAGCACCGGGCTAATCCTGGCATTCTATGAGTGGCTGCGAAAAGCTGAGCTGTCAGCCGATCGCGCTGCCCTGCTGGTTCTCGATGACCTCAATCCCGTGGTGCAAAATATGATGCAGTTGGCAGGAGGCAGCGCTCGCTATAGTCAGGAACTCAGCCTACAAGAATTTATTCGCCAGTCTGAGCGCTACCAGGAGCTAGATGAAGATGGGCTAAATCAGGTCTACAAGTTTCTGCTCTACAACAACCTGCCGCAGGGTGTGTTTTTGACTCATCCTTTTGCCGTTGAGCGAGTGCACTACTTGCGCGAATGGTCTGTCTCTGAAGACTATCGACGAATCCGATCAGGCAACTACCGCCGTACTGGAGCAGGCGCGGTTGATGTGCCTGCTGCCTCACCCAACGACGAAATGGAAACGCTGCGACGAGAGCTAGAAGAACTTCAGCAGGAAATCGATCGCATCAAACGTGAGCAAAACGCTTCATAGCGCTAGGGCGCGTCATCAATTAGTGGTCAACCGCTTGCGGCATAGCCTTAGCGCGCCCGCCCAAAAAACCGGCTAGGGGCTGTCGCTTCTCCATCATTAGGATTCTGGCTGCAATGGATGACAGCCCCTAGCACGCCAGATGGGCTACGGCTCTGGCTCCTGTGCTCAAAGCAAAGATGTCTATTCTAATTTCTGACGGAAGATATTAAACTTGCAAATAGCTTTGCGTCTGGTGTTCAGATGTTCAACATCGTCACTTGACAGCTTCTTTCCGGCTGAGTTGACGGGTTTCTCTCAATCCTGTCCGCAAACCGCGTGCCCGCAGTTGCAACTGTGTGTCTCTAACCATGTGATAGTCAGGAAAGTACTGTAACGATCAATTTACATCGAACTTCCGCCTCTATACTGATGTTTGACCTACCAGCGATCGTCCGCTCAGGTCTGCTCATCTTGTCATCAGGAGTTCCAGGGTTTCATCCTACCGTCAGGTTGCACCAAGTTGTCACGTACCTGTCAGCAGAACTGCAATCGCGCTAGCTTAGCACGGTTCGGGTCAAGCGGAAACCTCTTGTATCCTCATCTGTAGAAGACGCAGACATGAAAGACTACGAGAAGACAAAGGCGCAGTTGGTTCAGGAAGTCGTGGTGCTGCGACGGCGGGTTGCTGAGCTAGAGCGGGCAGTTCATCACTGTGAGGAAACCGAAAACACGCTGCGGGCAAGTCAGGCAGCGCTAGAGCAAAAGGTCGAGGAGCACGCCACGGCGCTCGAAAGCTCAAAAGAGCAGCTTGTTGTAGAAGTGACGGAGCGCTATCAGGCGGAGGATGCCTTGCGATCGACGCAAGACCAGCTCCAGGCAATGCTAGAGGCAGTACCAGGAATTGTTTCCTGGATTAGCTCAGACCTCCGCTATTTGGGAGTCAACCGGCAGCTCGCAAATGCATTTGGCTTGCCGCCAGAGGCGTTTATTGGGCAAGATATTGGCTTCCTCAGCAGCAGCACCGACTTCTATGACTTTATTCGCCAATTTTTCGCCAGCGGCGCACAAGATGACTGTCGGGAAATCACAGCCTATGTGAACGGAGAACCCCGAACGTTCCTGATCGTCGTTCGTAAGTACAATCACGATCGCGCTGCTCTCGTTGTCGGTGTCGATATCAGCGAACGCCATCAGGCAGAGTCAGCGCTGAGACAGGCAGAAGCAAAATATCGCAGCATCTTTGAAAACGCCGTTGAAGGCATTTTTCAAACGGCAACAGACGGCTATTACCTCAGCGCCAATTCAACGCTGGCAAGAATTTATGGCTATGATTCTCCTGAGGAACTGGTTGCCAATCTCACTAACGTGGAGCAGCAGCTCTATGTAGACCCCGATCGCCGCTCTGAGTTCGTTCAACTCCTGCAAGAACACGGAGCCGTGCGCGGTTTTGAGTCGCAGGTTTATCGCAAAGATGGCTCCTTAATTTGGATTTCAGAAAATGCGCGTGAAGTCCATGATGCAACAGGCAGATTGCTTTACTACGAAGGCACGGTCGAAGATGTCACTGATCGCAAACGCGCAGAAGAAGAGCTAAAGCGGGCAACTGAGCTGCTGGAGACGCGGGTTGAAGAGCGCACAACCGCCCTCAAAGAGTTGAATCGGCGGCTAATGATCGAAGTTGCAGAACGACAGCGCGTCGAAGCGGTTTTGAGAGCTTCTGAGGAAGAACTGCGGGCGCTGTTTGCCGCCATGACCGATTTGATCATTGTATTTGACGGTCAGGGACGCTACCTCAAAATTGTCTCCACCAACTCAAAGCTGCTCTATAAGCCAGAACTCGATCGCATTGGGAAAACCATCTATGATGTCTTGCCTCCCGATCTCGCCTTCCAGGTTGGCAAACACATTCAGCGTGTGCTCAACACGGGCAAAACGGTGAGCCTGGAGTACAGTCTACCCATTACGACCCCCGATCACGTTGCTTCGGCAATGGATGAAGTCTGGTTTACTGCCAATGCGTCCCCAATGCCCGGTAATTGCGTGGTTTGGGTCGCGCGAGACATTACAGAACGCAAACAGGCAGAAGAAGCGTTGAGGCAGGCTGAGCAAAAATATCGCAGCATTTTTGAAAATGCCGCAGAAGGAATTTTCCAAACGACTCCCGATGGAAAACACCTCAGCGCCAATCCGGCTTTGGTGCAGATGTATGGCTACGAGTCTGAAGCAGACTTGATTGCTCACCTGACTGATATCGAACATCAGCTTTATGTGCAGCCCAATCGCCGCTCCGAATTTGTGGCAGCGCTCGACCGACACGGAGTCGTCAGCGGTTTTGAATCTGAAATCTACCGCAAAGACAACAGCACAATCTGGACTTCAGAAAATGCGCGGGCAGTGCGCGATGAGCAGGGGCAGTTGCTGTACTACGAAGGCACGGTCGAGGATATTACTCAGCGGAAAGCCGCAGAAGCTGCCCTGCGTGAATCGGAAGCCAAAGAGCGCGAAAAGTCTCAACAGCTCGCCCAGGCGCTCCAGGAGCTTCAGCAGACTCAGGCGCAGTTGGTGCAGAGCGAAAAGATGTCGAGTCTGGGTCAGCTTGTTGCTGGGGTGGCTCATGAAATTAACAATCCTGTCAATTTCATCTACGGCAATCTGGTGTATGCCACGCGTTACACCAAAGACATGCTGGAATTGTTGCAGCTCTATCAGCAGGCAGCTCCGACACCTGAACCCGATCTGAAGGCGAAAATTGAAGCGATCGATCTGGAGTTCCTGCAAGCTGATTTACCGAAGCTCATGGCTTCGATGCGGGTGGGAGCCGAGCGCATCCGAGAAATTGTCCGATCGCTGCAAAGCTTCTCGCGGCTCGATGGGGCTGAGCTAAAGGTTGTCGATGTCCACGAAGGTATCGACAGTACGCTGATGATTCTGCAACATCGGCTCAAACCCGATGCTCAGTCTCCAGGAATTGCTGTCGAAAAAAACTACGGTGATTTACCGAAGGTCAAATGCTACGCAGGGCAGCTTAATCAAGTTTTTATGAATATTCTCAGCAATGCGATCGACGCGCTTGCCTCGCATTTTGCTGATGTCTCACCCACACAAAACTCACTTCAAAAAAGCCACAACGGTGGCGGGGCAGATGTACAGGTAGTTTCACACTCCGCTGCGTGTTTCACTCCAACGATTCGAGTTTGGACTGAAGCTGTGGGCGATCGAGTGGTCATTCACATCGCCGACAATGGTCCGGGAATGACAACCGCAATTCAACAGCGCGTATTTGATCCGTTCTTTACCACAAAAGAGATTGGCAAAGGCACCGGATTAGGCATGTCGATCAGTCACCAAATTGTGGTTGAGCGACATGGAGGACAGATTCACTGCGTTTCTGCCCCTGGCGCGGGAGCAGAATTTATCATCGAGCTGCCAATGCAACAGCCGTTGCAGTCTGCATCCTAAAATCTTCATCAAGCAATTGACTAAATCGTAAAAAATCTGCCAGAGATATTCAAGCTATCCGTAACTTTATGAATGTCTTTTGAACTTCAAATTTCCCTAATACTGAGGTTCAGTGGTTACCCAGTCGTGATTTCTTGATTCTCAAAATAAATTAAGACATGTAGAGACTTTGATTGAAGGTTTCTGGCAGTGCTACGTCCGATTCTCAAATTTTGCAGCTCATCCCAGTTTGCAATTGCAATTGGTGCATCTTTCAAAACCACAGTCGTTCTCAGTCAAAGCCAAAAATGGCAATGTTTCAATCCTACCGCTAGCACTGTCATTGAATAGGATCAACCGTCCATTTTGAAGAACGCTGTTGCCAGATTTCTGGTGTTCCTACGCTTATACAACCAAGGTTTTGCTAACGTGAAAAATGTCTTAGCTTCGACGATTGCTGCCATTGGCATGACGATCGCTTCCTCTGCCTTTTTGCCTGCTCAGGCTTTCTCTTTATTTCTCGATCCAGAGTTTGGCAGCACAGAAAACACGGGTTCTAAAGCTCAGCTTGATTTTAATTTTGTCCAGAGCGGGAATGATGTTCTGCTCAACCTGGGCATCACCAATGCGACGAATGGAACGGGTGGACTCAAAGCGACGCAAGCTACGCTAGTCGGACTCGCTTTTGACCTCACACCCAACCTCAAGGTCGCCAGCTACAGCGCAGGCGACAGCGGCTTCACGAAACTCTGGAGTAACGCAGAATTGAACCCATACGGTAGCTTTACGGTGGGAATTAGCCCACAGCGCAACAGTTTTGCTGGCGGCAACCCGCGAGATGGGTTAGGAGCAGGCAGCTCAACCAACGTCAGCTTCCGGCTAACCGGTCAAGGACTGAAGGCTGCTGAGGTCGAACAAACGATTTACGCTGGCATTAACAGCGGTTCGCTGCGGGCAGTCGGTCGCTTCCAGCAGGTCAATGCTGGGGGCGGCAGCGATAAAGTCTTGGGAGGCGTTCGACCAGACCCAGAACCCACGCCTACTGAAGTTCCAGAACCCTCGACTGCTCTGGCATTAGGGCTATTTGCTCTGAGGGCGATCGGCGCAACAAATCGCACTCAAGCCAAAGCCACTGTGTCTGCTGAATCCTGATTCTGCGAATCCTAAGGCGGACTAAAATCATCTTTGCGGGTCAGCGCAGCCATCTCACTCACCAGAGCGATGATGGCTGCGCTGAAGTTTTTATGGCAGTCCGTTTGTTGGTCGCCCCGCTTCATCCCTCATGGTTGCTGCTTGAAGTCTGCGGTTCCAGTCTCCACAGTCGTGGGACTCGACCGTCAGTATAAGCCCGGATCGCCCGATATCCCCATTGCCGCGTCAATCGGTTGCGTAAGGGATTCGATGGATTGAGCAAATAGATGTGCTCGAACCCTTTGGCAAGTCGCAGCTTCTGAGGTTCTGTAGTCAATTGCAGCCGCACATTCGGCTTGAGTTCGTAGCTGAATGACAGAATGTCGATCGGTTCACCATCGCTAATCACCAGCGGTCGATCGACCTGATTGATCAACCTGGCAACCGCAGGAAAATAAGAAGTTCTGGACACGCTTTTATTCCACCAAACTTCTGCGTAAGCGCTGAGCAAACAGCCCAAAACACCCGCCAACAGCAGCGTTGTCAGGGCGATTCGTCCCAAACGACCCTGCCAGCCCCGAAGGTAAATCGTGAGACGGGTCAGCAGGTAAGCAATCGCGATTTGCAGTCCCACATAGCAGGGAATCAGATAGCGCAAGCGCAGTGATCGCTGTCCCCCCCAAATCAGATCAGCAAACGCCAGAGGCAGCGAGGTGACGGCAACCAGCAGCAGCACAAACAGCCAGACCCGTCGAGGCATAGTGCGACAGAGAAAGGAGAGCGCAGCGATCGACAGCAGCACCAGAATCAGATTGGCAGAACCCAGATCTTGATTCACAAACACTAAATTTAAGTTGCGAAACCAGCGATCGAAAACGGAGTCAACAGAGTGACGCAGGTTGAGCGAAGCCGTGGTTTGCTGGATGCGCTCCAGGTTTAGCAGGGCGATCGTCAACCAGGGTAGAAACGCCAGCAGTCCGGCTGTGGCGCTCTTGAAATAGCTAAGGCTAACAGGAGTCAGGCGAAACTTCTCGACAATGGCGACATAAAGCGCGTGGGCGATTGCCACCAATCCAAACAGCAGATGCACATACAGTCCCAACGCAATGGTTGCTGCATAAATTCCCCAGCCGCGCGGGCTTCGCATGGCTCGCAGCAGGGCGGCACAAGAGAGTAGGGTTGCCACCGTCCACAGCGTATAGGGACGCGCTTCTTGGGCGTAGAGGACATGGAGGGGTGAAACTGCCACGATCGCCATTGCCACACCTGCCACCGCAGGCTGATTGAACAACTCTCGACACAGCCAGTACAGGCAGGGAAAGGTCAGTAAGCTCAGCAGCACCGATAGGCTGCGAACTGCGGCGATCGACGAGCCAAACGCCTGCACCCAAAATCGCGCCAGAATAAAGTACAGCGGCGAATGCTCGGCGTTTCCCTTAAACGCATGGAACGCATCGCCCCAGCCCTTCTCAGCAGACAAACGCTGATAGCGCTGCAAATCCGCGACACTAACGACTTTGCCAGTAAACACTTCTGCCACAAACTCGGCTTGGGTGTAGCCCGAAATTCGCAGCGAGGTGTAAGTTTCATCCGTCCAATACACTTTGCGATCGAGGTTGACCAAGCGGAAGCACAACCCCAATACCAGCATCAGCACGATCGTATATTTCAGCCAGGTTTGTTTATGAAGGCTGGCATCCCACTCACTCACGCCTGCGCTCATCTCTCATCGTTTTGTGACTGCATAACCCACTGCGTAACCCATTGAGTCCTCAAAAGTCTACAGGATTCTTTTGACAAAACACCGCTATCCTATCTTTCACGCTGACTCCTGGACGCTTGAGGTCGTTTCCTGAGAGACTGAAATTTGCCAAATTCTGCCGTGGTCATGCGAGTCACCCGTCTGCATCAGTTTCTGATTCCTTCAACCGAGACTCCCACTCGTCGTCAGGTGCAATTCTGGCTCAGCCTCAGCCTGAGTTTTGCAGTTGTTTACCTATTTCTGGGATTACAGCAGGCGTTTAGTGGCGAGTACGTGGTGCAAGACGATGCGCGACAGCATGTGTTTTGGATGCGGCGGTTTTTAGACCCAGCGCTGTTTCCCAATGACCTGATCGCTGATTATTTTCAGTCCACGGCTCCGGTTGGCTATGCAGCCCTGTATCGGCTGGGGGCGATTGTCGGCATTGATCCGCTGCTGTTCAACAAGCTGCTGCCGATCGCTTTGGCGCTGGTCAGCACCCTTTATTGCTTTGGCGTTTGCCTCCAGCTATTGCCTGTGCCGTTCGCCGGATTTGTAGCAGCGCTGCTGCTCAATCAAAATCTGTGGCTTCATGATGATCTGGTGTCTGGCATCGCCAGAGCCTTTGTGTTCCCGATCTTTCTGGCGTTTTTATATTACCTGCTGCGGCGGGCGCTGTTGCCTTGCCTGGTGACGATCGCTCTGCAAGGCTGGTTTTATCCACAGCTTGTGTTCATCATGTCAGGTGTGCTGGTGCTGCGGCTGCTGCGCTGGAACGGCGGCTTGCGGCTGGTTGGCGATCGACAGGACTATTGGTTGAGCGGCATGGGACTCGCGGTTGCCTTTGCAGTGATGCTGCCCTACGCGATCGAGACTTCGCCCTACGCGCCGGTTGTCACCGTCGCAGAAGCCAAAACGATGGCAGAATTTCAGGAGCACGGACGCACCCGCCTGTTTGTCAACAGCTTCTGGGAATTCTGGTTCACCGAAGAGCGCACTGGCGCTTTTTTGTGGGTCATGCCGCTGTGCTTTTTGTCGATCGGGCTGCTGCCGATCGTCCTCCGCTGGCGCAATGCCCCAGCCGATGCCAAGCAGTTGCTCCAATGGGAGCATCGCAACCCTTTGCCGTTGGCGCAAAAAGTCCGGCAGGTCGCGCTACTGTGGCAAATTGCGACCGTCTCCTTAGCGATGTTTCTGGCGGCTCACGCGCTGCTGTTTACCTTTTATTTGCCCAGTCGCTACACCCGCTACACGTTTCAGATGGTCACAGCCCTGACTGGCGCGATCGTCATTGCGATCGTGATTGACGGCATTTTGCGCTGGGCGCAGTCTGGTAAATCCGTGCAGTCTGGTCAACCGTGGCTGGGACGTCCGGCAGCGGGAATTTTAGCGGCGGCTGGTTTGGCGATCGGGCTGTTGCTGTCGCCCTACCTGTGGGAGGAGTTTCCCATGGAGTCTTACGTGGTCGGAGACTCACCAGAGCTGTATGCGTTTTTTGCTGCTCAGCCCCAAGACAGCCTGATCGCCTCGCTTGCTAGAGAAGCGGATAACTTACCCACCTTTGCTCAGCGATCAATTCTCACCAGCCGAGAATATTCGGTGCCTTATCACCTGGGATATTACCAACAGATTTATCAGCGCACTGATGACTTGATCCGCGCTCAGTACAGCGCCGATCTTGCCGAAGTGCAATCGTTTATTCAAAAATATGGCGTTGACTTTTGGCTGATCGATCGCCGCTATTTGCAAAGACCTGATCCCAACAGTGCTGGTGAAACTCGAATCACGCGCTGGCTCCAGCAGTTTCAACCGACCACCACTGAAGTGACGGCAAATCTCGATCGAGGGGCAACTCCTGTCGTCAGGCGATTGCTCAACCGCTGCTCAGCTCCTGGATTGGGATACAGGGATCAAAAACATGTTGTACTCTCAGCAGCATGCATTCTGCAAGCGAAACAGCGAAGCGCATAGTTTGTCTTTGAACAGGGGCAGGTAGAGATTTGAGATGGCACTTAAGGTTTCGTTTGATGTTCACAAACTCACGACTGCCCCCGTGGCATTCTGGTGGGGCTTAAGCCTGGTTTTGCCGATTTATTTTGGCGCTGTGTCGCTCTACCGAGCCGTTAGCCACAACTACGCGGTGCAAGATGACGTGCGGCAGCATGTAGTGTGGATGCAGCGATATGTCGATCCCGAACTATTTCCCAACGATTGGATTGCCGACTATTTTCAAACGATCGCCCCCGCTGGTTATAAAGCGCTTTATTACGTCGCGGCTCAGCTTGGCATTGAGCCGCTGCTCTTCGCTAAAATCTTGCCGCTGATCCTGGGAACGATCGCCACTGCCTACTGTTTTGGGGTGTCGCTTCAGCTCCTTCCCGTCCCGGCGGGTGCTTGGATCACATCTGTCATTTTGATTCAGAGTCTGTGGCTTGAAGATGATATTGTCACAGCCACCCCCAGAGCTTTTCTGTATCCCATCTTTTTAGCGTTTTTGTACTACTTACTCAAACGATCGATCGTTCCCTGTCTGCTGGCAATTGCGCTACAAGTTTTGTTCTATCCACAGCTTGCGCTCGTGGAAGTGGGAATTCTCACTTTGCGGTTGCTGCATCAGCATCAGGGACGATGGCAATTGTCAGCCGCGCGGTCAGACTGGCTGCTGTGGGGCGCAGGCTGCGGCTTCACGATCGCCCTGCTGTTATTGTTTCAAGCTGACCTGGGGGCATTTGGTCCGCCTGTCAGCGAGGCACAAATGCGATCGATGCCTGAGTTTGCTCCCAAGGGCAGAACTCAATTTTTTCATCCCAACCCTTTGCAATTCTGGCTTACCGGCAACTCCGGCATTTCCCTGTCGTCTGACCCCCCGTTGATCTGGGCGAGTTTTTTGCTGCCTGTGCTGCTGCAATATCGCCTGCCGCTTGCATCAGCCATCACTGCCAAAATCAGGCTGTTGCCAGAGATCTTGCTGTCGTCACTGGGGCTGTTTATGCTGGCGCATCTGCTGCTGCCCAGGCTGTATGTTCCCAGCCGCTACACTCAGCACAGCCTGAGAGTGCTGATGGTGCTGGCAGCCGGAATCGCGCTGACGTTGATTCTAGACCGTGTGCGCCGCTGGCTCCGCAGTCTCCGCCCGCGCGGGCAGGCAGGAACGATCGCCTGTCTCTGTCTGCTGGCAGCAGCAGCACTGGTGGTTCCGGCAATCCCGGCGGTGTTCATCAGTGAGAACGCGCAGCTCATTGGCGGTGCGCCCCGGCTCTACCAGTTTTTTGCCGGTCAGCCCAAAGATGTGCTGATTGCGTCTCTCAGTGAAGAAGTCAACAGCTTGCCGACCTATAGCCAGCGATCGATTCTGGTGGGGCGAGAATATGTCTTGCCGTATCACATCGGCTACTACACGCAAATGCGGCAGCGGGCGATCGACCTGCTCACCGCGCAATACAGTCCTGACCTCGCAGAAGTGCAACAGTTTGTTCGACAATACGGCGTAGATTTTTGGCTGATCGACCGCGATGCCTTTGACCCTGAATACATCGAAGACAGTGACTGGCTGATGCAGTTTGCTGCCACGGCTGAGGCAGCGATCGATCGGTTAGCGCAAGCACCGCCAGTTTTGCAGCAAAAGCTTAAGCAATGTACCGCTTTACGTTTGAAACGATTTGTTGTGCTAAAAGCAGATTGTGTTGCAGGAGCGCCGTGAATATGTGGGTAAGAATCATCTTGGGGCTGGGAATGGCGATCGGACTGGTTCCGTTTGCTTCTCTGACGCTGGCTCAGTCGCTTGCGCCCGTCCAGCTTGATCCACAGTCTGCAAACGAATCGCTGAATCGCGGCTTACAGCTTGTGCAGCAGGGGCAGGTCGCTGCGGCGGTCACGGCATTTCGGCAGGCGACCGCTCTTAACCCACAGCTCGCCCCCGCTCACTACAATTTGGGATTGGCACTGAGACAGCAGGGACAGCTCCAAGCCGCTGCGACTGCGTTTCATCAGGCAATTCAGGCAGAACCAAGATTTGCGCTGGCATACGCCAACCTGGGCGCAGCTTTGCTCGAAGGCAATAACCTGGAACAGGCGGGCGATTATTTGCAGCGGGCGATCGAGCTTGACCCCACATTGGGCTTAGCGCATTACAATTTGGGACTCGTGCAAGCCCAACAGCAAAACTGGGTGGGGGCGGTCGCGTCGTTTCAGCAGGCGATGCGGCTCAGTCCGACTGCGCCAGAGCCTGCCTACCACCTGGGAGCTATGCATTTGCAGCAGGGACAATCTGCCCAAGCGCAGGCAGCTTTTCAGCGGGCAGTTGCCATCAGCCCCAATTATCCTGAAGCACACTACAGCCTGGGCGCGATTTGGCTACAGCAGGGCGATCTTGACAGCGCATTAGCTGCCTTTCGTCGCGCTGCCGAAGCAAATCCCAACTATGCCAACGCTTATTACGGGGCAGGACTGGTCTTTTTGCATCAGGGAAACGCGATCGAAGCGCAGCGAGTGCTGCAATACGCCAGAGATTTGTATCGCAGTCAGGGCAACGTTCAATGGGCTACCAGCGCTGGACAGCTTCTGCAACAGACGCAGTGGTAGGAAGGAGGGAGGCAACTGGCAGGCAACCCGTCTCGATCGATGCCTGGTTAGTGGCTCAAAGATTCCTCGCTGCCCACGACTCGATTGCGTCCCTGCGCCTTGGCGATCAGCAAGTTTTGGTCAGCCCGCCGCAGCAAACTATTGCCTCTGGGGTCGTCTTCAGCCGTCAACGTTGCCGTCCCAGCGCTAATCGTGATCCCCAGCTCTAGATTCTCATCGACGTTGAAGGGCTGGTCGCCAATCAAGCGACAGATGCGCTGGGCAATCAGACTTGCTTCCTGGCTGGAGGTATCACCCAAGATCACAACAAACTCTTCGCCGCCATAGCGAAAGGGGGTGTCGTAATAGCGCAAATTGTGGCGCAAACGCGCCGAAATCAGCTTTAAGGCACGATCGCCCACCAGATGCCCATAGGTATCGTTGATCGATTTGAAATAGTCTACATCTAGCATCAGCAGACTAATTGCTGTGTCGCGCGCTCTGGCGTTATTAATCTGGCGAGGCAGCTCCCACTCTAGCGCCCGCCGGTTGTTTAGCTCAGTCAATGGGTCAGACAGAGCGATCGTCGAAAGCAAATCATTCGTTCGCATTAGCTCGCGGTGATTTTGCACGCGCCGCAGCCCAGCGCGAATCTGTGCCTGCAAAAAGCGGTTTTGCAGTGAAATAACTTCGGGTGTCAGACCATCTGAGGCTTCATCAGCAGCGTGCAGCCAACAGACGTACGCATCTGCCCCTGCTTCAAGCGCCTCAATTCTGACTTCGATTTGCTGCCGCCCCGATCGATCGACCACTGAAAAGCTATTGCCGAGCAGCGGCTCTCTGCCGATATCTTCCAGGAGAATGCAGTAGATCCAGGCGAGGCGGCTCTGTTGTTTAAGCTGGTGACACAGCTCCAGGCAGCCCGGTTGGCACGCCTGCATCACCAGCAGATCCGGTTGTTGAGCCTGAATCAATGGAGCAGCGTCATCCGGATCAGCAGCAATTTCTACTGTAAAAGTAGCAAGATCATCGATTATCGCGAGCAGGGCAGAGCGGAAGTCGTCGTCACCGACTACGAGAATTGACGCATTCATCAACGGTTCAGGAGTCTACTTTGAGACTCAGGGGTGGTAAGCAGAACTGTGCTGCAAGGTGCGAGCAGGGTTGTTAGAGTCCAAGTGGAAGCACAATCGACCAACTCAGGCAAAAGCTAAGTCAACGGTGTCAGCAGGTTTAATGCGTCAAGCGTCATAAAAACCGTCCTTCTCTAAACCATAAGTTACTTGGGCTCACACCAGCGGTCAGAGCAACTCTCAGATTGCGCCGATTTTGCAGAAGTTTTACAGATTTATCTGTTGTTCACACCCCCCTCAGTAGTTCCCCACAGTATCAAAAAATAACTTTGTCGAATCCTGCGGCATGATTGAAAATGGAAGTCTAGCATTATTCCGCTGACTGCACCTCATTAAGATTGCCAGAAGACAGCGATTCAGCTTCAGGCTGCGGCTTCAGCTCAGCGTCTTGAGTAGTGTCAATTAGCGATGACATTTCGTCAGTTTGCACTCAGGCAGAAGTCCCATGTTTCAATCATTGAGCGGCACTCAAATTCGTCAAACCTTTCTTGATTTCTATGAAGCCAGGGGACATCAGATTTTGCCCAGCGCGTCTCTGGTGCCAGAAGACCCAACCGTGCTGCTGACGATCGCCGGAATGCTGCCATTTAAGCCAATTTTCCTGGGACAGCGCCAGTCCGATTACTTGCGTGCAACTACCTCTCAAAAGTGTATCCGCACCAACGACATTGAGAACGTCGGTCGCACTGCGCGGCACCACACTTTCTTTGAAATGCTGGGTAACTTCAGCTTTGGCGACTACTTCAAAGAACAAGCGATCGCCTGGGCATGGGAGCTATCAACCCAGGTGTTTGGCTTGCCCTCAGAACGGCTGGTTGTCAGCGTTTTCCGCGAAGATGATGAAGCCTTTGCCATCTGGCGCGATCAGATCGGCGTACCGACGCAGCGGATTATTCGCATGGGAGAAGCC
>Ga0224723_1001059_pt1 | contig 17462 bp, 18 predicted proteins | sample Balambano_FR2_Me_FD_161647 | JGI IMG/M metagenome (GOLD analysis project Ga0224723, IMG submission 161647) | Freshwater sediment microbial communities from Lake Towuti, South Sulawesi, Indonesia - Balambano_FR2_MetaG | ecosystem: Environmental > Aquatic > Freshwater > Lake > Sediment | place...
GGGGTGGAGGTGGTGGAGGCAGCGCGACCGGCGTGGCCATTGGGACGGTGCAAAGTGGCAGCGGCTCCACGTACATCTTCGAGCTTCAAGGTGGCGGCACGGCCACGGCGACGGTGGTTGGGATCGATCAAAGCGAGGAGCTGCCGGAGGGGACGCCAGGCATCATCGTCACCGTTGGTAGCAATAACTTCGCCTACGTCGCACTTTGGAATTGAATGGCTGGCATCCCACCAAGACGCGGGCGGGCGATGAGCCTGCCAGGTTTCCAGTGCGACTCAGGCCCGCAGTACGTCCACACGGTTCCGCCGCCAACCAACTCGGGAACCGTGGTGTATGGCCAGATGATACCCACCGATCCTTGGATGGGGCTGGGTCTGAAGGTTGCTGATCGGTTGCGCTATCCCATCCTTTGGACCCAAGGATCGATTAACAGCTTCTACAATTATGACCTCGAAACAGGGCTCGGCAACTTTCCCGGCTTCTACTATCGGCCATCGGCGAAGACGTTCTGCACGCAGGGGTTCTCGATCAGGACTCCCCGCATCGTCATGTTCGATGCTTTCCCCTCGGGCGGTATCAACAAAAACTCCGATCAGCTTTACCAGGAATTCATCGATGGGAACGCGGAGTTTTGGGATGAGCATGGCATCGATTGCTACGTCTACTACCCACCAGACTTCGGCCTGATTGGACCGTTCGGGCACTTTCACGGCTTCGGCAACTCCTACGTGAAATTTGAAAAGACATTCCAGCTTGGCAACTTCACTATTCCAGTGCAGCGGCTGCGCGTCGTGATCGAACCGGAGCTGTCCATCGGCGCCGAGCTATGCCATATCGTCATGCGCACCTTCGACACCAGTTATGGGCAAATTCTCGCCCAGGAAAACTTCGGCTATCCGTTCGCGCCGTGGCCGGAATTGCAGGCTTGGGATGTCGCAGTCAACCAGGCGACCTACGAACGCTTCGGGCGATTCAGCGGCAAGGTGATTCACTACGCCTTTGAGCAAGACCTTCAGCCGGGTCAGCAGGGCTTTTACGACAAGCAGTATGAGAAGTGGAGCGAAATCTACACGAGCATGACCTCTCAGCTTGCCGCTTACGGGTGGACGCTGCTTCAGCCGGGGGCGATCAAGGCCAGCCAGATCGCTGGCTTTAACGAAGGGCCGGACCCAGTAATGGCTGCGACCATTAGCGGCCTGTTGCCCTATATCAAGACCAGCTTCGGGATCGCGTAACGCGGCTGCGCTCGATATAATGCCACGGTCCCAATTCCGCCGAATGGCAGGAGGCCGTGATGAATGTATTTCCGTGGCAGGCATCTCAGCTTGCGATGCAGAACCAGGGCGGCAGTTATGACATGCTCGCCAAGCAAAACCAGTGGAAGAATCAGGCACTGGATAAGCAGATCGCAGCGCAACAAGCGCCGCTGAACTGGGAGAAGGAAAAGTTCAACACGATCTGGCCTTGGCTTCAGGGGCAATGGGGCAAAGGCACAGGCGGTATGGGGCAGGGCCCGGCGGCGCCGCAGCTTCCCAGCTCGACCGTCTATTCTCCGCAGATGCAGCAGGAGATGATTAACAGCGCGATCGGCCAGAGCCAGGGCCAGTCGGCAACGAACATCGCCAACATGCAGCAGCAGCTCGCGGGCAAAGGCTTCGCGGCCAACTCGCCGTTGGCACAGGCATTGGCCGGTCAGCAGCAGGCGGCGGCGATGGCCCAGGGCGCACAGATTCAGAGCCAGATTCCACAGCAGGTCGCTCAAGCGAACGCGCAGCAGGGCTTGGCGGTCGGCGGGCTGGCCAACCAACTCTACGGCCAGCAAATCTCTCAATATCTTGGGCAGTTGCAGAATCAGACTTCGCAGCAGAACGCCATGCTCGCTGCGCTGGCTGGCATGATCTGATCTAAAGGAGTAGACTCGAATGCCACTCGGAAACTACGGCAGTCCGTTCGTTCAGGATATTATGAACGGGCCCAATCTCACCCGGACGGCGTTCATGCCGCAGACTGGCGTCGGCTATCAGACGATGAGCCAGCAGTCGAACATGCTTCCGTCCAACGTGCAGCGAGACCTCGATCTGCAACGAATGGCGTTGCAGTTCGCACAGGCCGGGCCGTCAGGCATGGCTCCCCAGGGCGCAATGCCTGGTGGACGAGAAGACCTGATCGCGCAGCAAGCGTTCGCCACGCGGCAGAATCCGATGGCCCAGGCGATGATGGCGTACAACCAGCTCCAAGAGCAACAGCGACAATCGGAGCTTGGTCGTGCTGGCCTGGGCATCCAGCAGCAGGCCGAGAACCGCCTTGGCCGTGAATCGCAATACCGTCAAGACCCTCGGCGGATCATGGAGGGGATCATCGGCTCGATGGTCCAAGGCCGGGCGGCAAGCGGGCAACCGATCAACGCCGAGTTTCTACAAGGCATCCCGGTCGAGCGAATCCGCTCATTGACGGACGCCCTGAATCCAGCTTCGGGTCAAGGCCAGTCGCCGTTCGGCAGTGCATTGGCCTCTGGCGGATTAGTCACCCCGAACCTGTCGGCATTGGGGGCGCCTGCGCCGACCGGGGCGATCGCGCCGCTCTCCCCGCAAGAGCGGCTGCACTCGATGATCCAAGAGATTCAGACGGGCGGTCGGAATATCGTGGCGCTGGTGAACGCTCAGGCTCGTGATCCTGAGACGTTCGCCGGCAACCTCGGACAGATGGTCCGACAGTTGCCGCCGACCGAGCAAAGCAGGCTGGCGAACGAGGCGTACTTCCCGGCGCGGCGACTGTTCAGCGCGCACACGCCGGAAGAGAATCTGGCGAGCATGTTCCGTAACCTGCCCCCCGACCAGCTCGAACAAATTCTCGGGGCGCGGCCTGGTCGTGGCATCTTCCAAAAGGGCTTGGACGTGATGGGCTGGAATTAAAGATGGCCGACTTCATGGAAGGAATCGGGTCCGTTCTGAGCGGCGTTGGCGACGTGCTAGATACGCCGCGCCGGTTGTTATGGGACGCTTTCGGCGGACCCACAAAGGGTAACGAGCTGATCGCTGCGTTGACCGGTATTGACCCGCAGAGCGGGCTGGCCCAGGGGTTGGGATTCGGCGCCGAAATGCTCGGCGATCCGCTCAACCTGGTCGGCCTTGGCGTTGGCAGGGCGCTCGGCAAGTTCGGCGGCTTCGCTGGCAAGGCGGCGACGGCAACGGCGCCGCAAGTCAACATGGCGGAAGAGCTGCTCACGCGCGCTCCGACCGGGCTTACGCACTTCACCACGAATGCGGGCCTCGAAGGGATCGGTCGATCCGGGGCGCTGCGTGGTGCCGAGGGAATCTTTGCTCTCCCCGACGCGACACGCGCGGAGAGTGGCGCTATTCGGTCGCTGTTCAATGCTGGCATCAGTCCGGCAGCGACCCACCCGCTGGCGATACCCGCCGAGGCGTTGCAGCACTTCGAGCGCCCGCTGGTGGCTGGGCCTTACTCGGCATGGAAGCGGCTTGGCGGCGTGCGTTATGCTCCCCCAGGCGAGATCGATATGATGACCGGCGCCTTGAATGCGACCGGATCGATCTGGCAGCCCAGGCTTCGCATGATCGCGCCGGACATCGCCGGATACACCGAAGCAGCCAAATGGCTGTCAAGGTTCAACGCAATGCAAGAGCCAAGTCTGGCGGACATTCTCCAACAGCAGTAAGGAGACGTGATGGCCTGGCCTTACGACGACTTCGGCATGTCGCTCGGCGGCTTGCCGTCGCTCCCCCAATTGCCGCAGCTCGGATCAGGGCCTGCCGGTTTTATGCCGAAACAGGCAGCGATTCCAGCGTTGCAGGAAGCGGAGCGTCAGTCGCTACTCGAATCCCTGGGCGAGAGCGCGCTCTCCGGCTTGCAGTGGGTTGGACAGTCACTCGACAAAGCGTTGGGCGGACGGGCCCTGCGTGGCGTGCTCGGCGGGCGACCAGAGGAGCTGCTGTCGCTGATCCCGTTCTCGGACACGCTCGGCATCAGTGACCCGTCGCAGGCGGTGAGCGGCGAGGATTTGCTCAAGCAGTGGAGCATCCTCGAAGGCGAGGGCGAGAAGGGCACATTCGAGCTTCGCGATCTCGCCGGTCCGCTGTTGGAAATCGGCCTTGACCCCGCAACGTACCTGAGCTTCGGCGCCTCGGCTATCGGCAAGGCGGGACAGGCGGCGAAGAAGGCGGGCACGCTGGCCAAATCGACGACGGGTCGCATTGCTGCTGGCCAAGGCGGTCTTGCTCGATTGGGTATCCCGTTCACGGAGATCGGCACGGAGATCGGCACCGGCCCGATCGCGCAGAAGATCGCTGGCTTCGGCGAAAGCCTCGGCGACGTACTGGCCTATGGGCGTGTGCCTGGAACCGACTTCTCGCCTGGTGCATCCCTGTCGGCGTTGTTCGACAAGCGAGTGCAAGGCTCGACCGATCCGCTGCATCAACGGTTCCTGCGCGAGTCGGCTGACACAGAAGCCGCGCGCATCGCAGAGATGCGTGAGGGGCTGATCGGTTCGATGCGACGAATCTCTGACGCTGGCGAGCTGACGCCGGAAACGTCGTCGCTGTTCCGCTCCGTGATGGAAGGTAAGCCACTCGGCGACATCGGACCGGCCACGCAGCAGGAAGTCGATCTCTTTCGCCAGATGTTCCAGCAAGAAGTACCAGCTCGTGAGTCGGCGCTCGGCATCCCGACATCACCGATAGCGGACTATGCTCCTCGTCAGGCATTGGAGCTTGACAAAGCGACGAAGGGGTTCTTCAAACCGACGCAGCCGCTCGGCGCGTTCAACGTCCACCAGCTCGGTCGCGATCCTATCTTCGAGGGAATGGCTACGCACGAGATCAACGAGGCGATCAAGGCGGTGAAGGCCCTGGGCCCCGACGCCAACTCGTTCGCCGCTCGCGACCTGATTGCATCGAAGCTCGGCATGGGCAGTGGCGAATGGGACAATCTGTTCCAGCTCGAACAGTTGCATCGCGCTGGCGCCATGACTGCCGAACAAGCCGACGAGCTGGCTCGGCTTCGTGGCATCCGCACGCAGTCGGAGGGATTCAGCGATTGGGCACAGCGCCTCGATCCGCAGTACGGCGAGGCGGACTACTTCGGTCGCAACATCTATGGCGACATCGAAGGTCGCCTGGCTTCTGGCATCCGATCTGAGGAACGCGCAAAGGCGCTGCACAAGGCAGTCTCGACGGCGGCGAAGCCAAAAGAGGCGGGCATGATCGGCGTCGATGAAGTGTTCAAGCGAGCTGGTCTTACCGATCCGCAGGCACTCAAGCAATTCTCTGAACTCAAGGGCATCGCTGGATCGGATGTGTTCAAGTACGGGGTTCCGGCAGAGATGGCCGACAGCCTCACAAAATACGTGACGGGGTTTGTGCGGCCTGATGCGATGGGCCCGGTACTGAACGCCTACGATTCTATCCTCAACTTGACTAAGGCCGGGCTGACCACGTGGCCAGCCAAGTACGCACGAGACTTGACGAGCAACGTCTACATGGGGTGGTTGCATGACGTTTTTGATCCTCGTGTTACTGGCGGCCAGGCGAATCCTTTGGCCTACGTCAAGCCCTACCAAGATGCGAAGGCGATCATCCGAGACGGAGCCCAGGTTATGCCAGGTGCCAACAAGATACCTGGCCTCGAAGGACTCACCGAAGAAGCCGCGACGAAGAAACTACTCGACGAGATGCACGCCCGCAACATCAGTGGCCGACGCAAAGTAACCGCTGCCGTCGAAGGCACCGGCGCCACGGCAAAGGCGGAAGCCGAGAAGATGATTGAGTTGCCCGGCACGCCAGCAGCAGGATTCAAGGAAGCATTCATGAGCGGGACGTGGAATCCGCTCGACATCGCTGGCGTCGGCGGTCGTAAGACCACGGAGTTCAAGCTCGCGAAGATAGGATCAGAGGCGGTCCACTTAATTGACGACGTTAGCCGGGGGGCCGCTTACATTTCCAAACGTCTCCAAGGATTCAGCCCCGACGAGGCAGCGAAGGTCGCTCATCGTGTGGCCTACGATTACTCGAACCTGTCGAAGTTCGAGAAGGGGACGATGCGTCGGATCATTCCCTTCTACAACTACGCTCGGCAGAATATGCCAGAGATGTTCCGCCAGCTCATCGAACAACCTGGCGGCAAGCTAGGCCAGTCGATCCGTCTGACGACGGACTTTCAGGAACAACAAGGCGATTTCCTCCCTGATTATTTGCGGGAAAAGCTCGCCATCCCGATTGGTACTGAGGATGCCACAGGCAAGCAGCGGTTCCTGACGAGTTTTGGATTGCCGTTCGAGGAAGCATTCCAAGTCTTCGGCATGAATCCACTGAGTCCAGGGCGGTCTATCCAAAAAGCGCTTGCCGACACCGCGCCGTTCATCAAGGGACCGCTTGAGTTGGCGGCAGGCAAGCAGTTCTACAGTGGCCGCGAGCTTGGCGATCTCTACGGTTCAACCGGAAACCCGCTGCTCGATCAGATCATCTACAACAGTCCAATCAGTCGGGCGGTTACAACCGGGCGGACGTTGCTCGACGAGCGCAAGGGCGTCGGCGCCAAGGCTCTGAGCACGCTTACCGGGGCAAAGCTGACCGATGTGGACATGGAGAAGGGGCGCGAGATCGCACTTCGGGATGCGCTCGAAGAGCGGTTGCGTGGAACTCATGGCGTGTCTCAATACACCAATCTCTACGTTCGCCCCGAAAACCTGTTTGGCATGACGCCCGAAGAGCTGCAACTCATCCAGCTCTATCGCGAAGTGGCGAAGAAGAAGCGCAAGGTCGGTGTGGCCAAATGACGCAAATCGGACCGTATCAACCAAGGCAATGTCCTCCGGGCTGCTTGGCTTGCATTGTCGGCCTGATCGGTGCGCTACTTAGCTGTGCGTCGATGCCGGTGTTTGTGATCCTTCAATTCCTCGAACATCGCCGCAAAAGGAAGGCTGAGAAATGGCAACCTACGAAGTCGGCAAACGAATGAAGTACGCCCGCGCGATCGACGTTCCTTGGGAGAACGTCGGGCCAGGCGACAATGTGCTGATCCACGCACTGCCGAACGGCGAAGCGTACCGCGACAAGATTCAACTATTCCACCAGGGCACGGTCGGCAATCCGATCAAGGTGCTCGGTGTGCCTGATCCGACGACTGGTAAGCTCCCGCGATTCGACGCTGATGGCGCCGAAGAATGGAAGGGATCGAAATACTGGCACCCTGATCCTGCCAAGGGCGGCGTCATCACGTTCTCGCCACTCGGCGCCGCTGGCTTGCGCCCCAAGCACATCATCCTCGATGGCATCGAGACGCACGGCTGCGTTCGTGAGAAGAAGTTCACCAACGCCAATGGCGAGAAGACCGGGTGGGGTTGGGCCTGCGCTGGCGTGGCGTTCCAAAAGTCCGAGAACTGCCAGATGTCCAACTGCTTCAGCCACGACAACGAGAACGGTGTGTTCGGCAAGAGCTACGGATACACCGCGCTCGACCTACTCAACATCGTGCTCGACGGCAACGTGTTCCAAGGCAACGGCATCGTCGGCTCGGTCCACTATCACAACACTTATCTCGAAGGGGTCGGGACAACTTATCGCCGCAACAAGTACGGCAAGCTCAAGACTGGCTCGGCTGGCGCCACGCTCAAGGATCGGAGTGCTGGTGCGGTGATCGCGTTCAACCACATCTCGGGCAGCGGGCTCCTGCTCGATCTCGTCGAGCCGGAAGACGGCATCGGGACGTTCGTCCAAACGCCGCAGTGGGGAAGTACCTGGGTGTACGGCAACGCCATCATCAACCCCCAATGGAATTGGGCGAACTCGATGATCCACTTCGGCTTCGACGGCGATTGGCAGAATCGACAGCTCGACCTTTACTTCTGGTTCAACACGCTGGTCAGCATCAACGACCGTGACGCGGGCGGTCGATGGTATACCGTGATCTTCAAGCACGAGGGGCGAACGATCTATCCGTACAACAACGTGTTCCAGAGCTACTCGCCCGATCCAAAGCACTGGTCTGGTGACTTCATCTGGTCCTACTCATCGGGCGGGGAGTTCGACATCGGCGTGAATTACGTGCCGCTCTGGTTGCAGAAGGGCAACTCGGTGTGGAAGGGCGAAGGCAACTTCGTCGCTGCCAACGATCCGGGGTTTGTCAACCAGTTCACCGGCAACTACAACATCGCCGAGGACTCAATCTGCAAAGGCAAAGCGAGCCGCCTGCCTCGTAACCTGCAACGTCCTCGGCTCCAGTTCGACTTCGACAAGGGTGCATGGGCGCACCGGCAGGCGATCCGCAGCCTGGGCGTCATCGAGTAAGCGATGCCATTGAAGAAGGGATCGAGCGACGAGACCGTAAGCTCAAACGTCTCCGAACTACGCCACTCTGGATACCCGCAGAAGCAAGCCGTCGCCATCGCGATGAACGAGGCAGGCCGATCCAGGGTGGGAGTTCGGAAGCGGAAGAAGAAGAAAGTCGGTGTCAAAAAAAGTGGCGACAGTTAGTTGACAGTCACCCTTCGCCCGATTACAATTTTTGCCATAGGAGCGTGTCCCTTCGGAGGGCATGGGTTCAATGGCGAACTCTGGTTGCTGCATTCGCGTTGCAGTCGGGAGCTTGCTGCTCACCGCAGCATGGCTCAAGTACACCAGCAATTCCCACGTTGACGTTCTCATCATCAAGGCCGAGGCTATGCTCGGCATCTGGCTAATTTCCGGGTGGGCATATCGCTACGCCTGGACAATCACCATCTTGCTCTTCCTTGGCGCCATCCCGCTGAACGTCCATGCGATGTTCACCGGCGAACCGTGCGCCTGTTTCGGCAACGTAGTGCGGCTTCAGCCCTGGGTCACAGGCGTTCTGGACCTGGGCGTGATCGTGTTGTTGGGTGTCGCCAGTCCAAAGGCAAAGGGAGTTCGCAATGAGAACGGATCGAGTGCTGTGGAGTCTTGGTGTCGCGTTGCTCACATTAAGCGTCATCGCCGCGCCGAGTGATGCCGCGCCTGTCCAGTACAAAGTCGCCGAAACGCAACGCTGCGACGGCGACTCGGTATGCAATCCATCGACGACGGACCAGTGCTTCCTGAAGTACAACAGCAACCCCCCATGCACTGGCGGGAATTGCAGCCAAACGACAAAAAAGACGGAGTGTGGTAAATGTAAGTGCAAGGACGACGGTTCCCAATGTCTTTGTCGTTTGAACTAGGAGCATCATGAAGAAGACAGCGTTGGTAGTCGCGGCGGCTCTGCTCGGTGGCGGCGCCGACTGGCAGGATGCAGCCAAGGGATGGCAGGCGTATCGAGAGGGAGCACGGAAGCTCCAAGGATCGTACACCTGGGACAGCGTAAAGTCCGGGCCCGAGCAGGGCTGGCGAACCAGGCGTAATTACCAGATCAGGCAACGCAGCGGGTGTGCCCTGTTCATGGAGCAGTGCGTCACCAATAACAACGAACCTGATCCGGTCGGTTGGGTGTGGGTGCTCAACGAGAACTATGGCTTCGAGCTGAAGCGCACTCAGTGCGATGGTCCGTGGACGCTCCATTCGATGGACGACAAGCTGAGTGACGGCGTGCAATTCGACCTGGCCGGTGCCCCGGCAACGCGGGTTGATGCCGTCTCTCTTTGCCCGGTGAGCCTAGCCAGCATCGTGCCGATCAACCGGCAGTCACAGATTCACACCATCGACGCCGACCCCGCATTCTCGTTGGTGAGCATGGCGCCGGAAGGTGATCTGGTGAGAGTGACGTTCAGCTACGGCGATCAAGTCGTGCGCGGCGGCTGGATGCTCTGCGATCCGAAGCGCCTGTGGATCATTCGTGAGTGTGAGACGCGGATGGCGTGGGGCGACACGACCGGCACTGTCCGTGTGACAATGGACTATGACGACGGGTCGTTCCCGATCCTGCGGCACATGGCCAAACTCAAGCCGCCGACCAAGCCTCCCGGCTGGACCGGCGAGGATCACTACAACTTCGATCTGAACCAGGCCAAGGCGTCTGAAGATGAGTTCACGTTACCAGCGTTCGGCTTCGCCGAGCTTCCTCAGTTCGAGAAGCCGAGCCGCTGGTACTTGTGGGTTGGCGGGGTGGGCGTTGCGTGCCTGCTCGCGGCACTCATTTGGCGTTGGCTGGCGACTCGTTGACTTCAATCGAGTTCACACTGATCCAGCCACGGAATATGTAGCGCTGGCCTTCGATCTCGTTGGTCGAGCACCGCCCGCGCCGGCTCGCTGACGGTCGAGGCGTTCTCGTGGGCGGGCGGCTGTCTGGTCGTGAGGGACGCGGATGGCGATGAGATTGTCATGTCGCGCGCCGACGCGGGGAAACTCGCCCCCGTGCTCGCGCGGTTCGCGGAGACGGGGGCGGTGTAGAGGGGGGTCACGCGCGATGCCGGTTGACGTAGCCCAATTTTTTCCCAGCCCAGACGCGCAGTGGCGAGTCGGGCAGCAAATCAATCAAATCCTGCATGGTCATGCCCGCGCGGGCAGCCTCGTCCCACGCCGCGCATATCGCCGTGCGATCGCGCGACCGGCCAAATAGCCGGGCCGCGACTAGTTTCTCCAGGGCGGTCGCCGCGGCCCAGTTCTCCGGCCAGCCCATTGCCCGCGCCAGTTCCGTGGGAACCGTCGCGGGCATGGCGAGTGTCGGAGGCACGGCGGCGACTATTCGTGGCATGTTCATCGTTCGCCAGCGTCTATTTTTGTGATCCTGGCCTGTATTTGTTCGTCGCTAATGGGGTTATCGTTTTCGTCGAGAGTGTCGCCACCGTCGTCATCGTTAAACGCCGTGCACACGTAGTGATCGCGGTAGCAAACGTCACCCGTCTCGTAGGTAGCCTCTGCGGCATACCCATCAATCTCGTCCCACGTCAGACCGGTTAATTTTCCAATCGAAAATCCATTGGTCACCAGCGCTTTCATCGTTAATCTCCCTGCCCGCGCTCGCGGGCTGTTAGTGGTCCCGCTCGCGCGGGGGAGGTATAGGTTCCTGTTTAGCGTCCCACCCGCGCCGTTGTGTAACGACCTGGCCGTTTACGCAACCGGATCACGGCGGGGCGGGACGTGTTTTTAGTTGTTCCACGGGCCGGGTGTCAGGCCGCGGCGCTCGCATTCCGCGCGGGTCAGCGCCGCGGCGCGGCGCTGACCGTGAACCGCGACACCGTAGCTCCCATCCTCGGAGCGAATCACGCGGCCAGAGCAAAACTCCGGCGCAGGTATGTGGCTGCTCTGATTGCCGTCCCAAACCACGTTTAATTTTTGCTCGGCGGCGACAATCTGCCGCCGTGTGTCGTACCACTCCGGCCTGCCACCGGTGAGTGCTACGAGCGAATCGGTTCTGGTTTTCAAATTAGACATTTTTCCATCCCCCTCACCCCCACTCGCGGGGGTCGCGTGTAGTCGTTGTTGACTACACTTTAATTATAACGTCAGCGTTATGATTGTCAATAGTGCTATCGGTTTTTTTCGCGTTTTTTCCGAGATTTTTTCTCTTGCTGTAACTCGGTGCGGCGCTTGAAGTTGGGATTGCCGACCGGGAGTTTCACGAACGAATCGATATCGCTGGTGGAAAAATACAGGTCGCGCCCACGCAACGCGGGGGTCAGTCTGCCGTCCATGACCAGCCGCCGCACGCGGCCAGGGGTGACGTTGAGCCGCGCGGCGGCCTGAGCGGTGGTGAGTAGATTAGTAGTCATTCCAGCAATTGTAACGCTGGCGTTAACCATGTCAAGGAAAGAAAAACCGCCGGGGCCGCAAAACTCAGTTCTTCCGACCGCACACCTTCACCGAGCACATTAGCTCATCGTGGTTCACGTTCATTTATGCCGCCTCTTGAAAGCCTGCGGCTTGAAGCCGCGTCTCCTCATCCGTGAACAACTCAGGGAATAACGTCCGTGCTTCCGCTTCCATCTCGTTCATCTGGGCGCCGAACTCTTCGAGCGTCATCGGGCTACCGTTCGCACTGCCGACCTTCACCCACTGCCTGGTCGGGCAACCCTCGTCGATCCGCTCGGCCAGGCTCTTGGCCAGTGCCATCTCGATCCCTTCGTCGCCGGACATGGCGACCAAGCCGTCGCTGCTGAACTTCCCTTCGATGGCCTGAGCAGCGGTGAGCTTGCGGCCCATGAGGGACATCGCCCTGGCCTGCATCGTCTCGTTGTAGAACAGGTAGTACACCTTGCACGGCAGGCGTTGTCCGATCCGCCACGACCGGCGACTGGCTTGCCGCAAGGTGAACAGGTTGTACCCGGTCGCGTAGAACACGAGCGTCGGGAAGTTGTGCTTGCCGCCCTTGTCGAACAGATCGAGCCCGGTCTCCACCAACTTCGGGTGTGAGATAATCACGTCGTTCTTGGGACCGTGCCGCTCGATCCATTCCTCTCGCTTCTTCAGCTCGACCGCAGAGGTGAGCACCTCGGCCTTAACCCCGGCCTTGGTGATGAGGTTTTTCAACCGCGTGGCGACATCCCGTTCGCCGGTCATGACGGTGTATACCCAAACCTGGCGTCCTGCCCGGCGCTCTTCTTCGATGATGTCGAGTAGCTTCTGTTCCTTCGGCCTGATCGTCCGTTCGTCGAAGTTGGCTGGCTTGACGACGGGAATGAAGCACGTGCCGCCCATCGCATCGTTGCCGTAGTAGCCAACGGTATCCCATCCGAACGGGTAGTCCGGGTAGGCGAGCAGGGTTTGAAGGAACGTGCCGAGGAACCGCTTGTCCTTCCTGGCAACCATGTCCTTGATAACTTCCTCCATGATCTTCTGGATGCGTAGGTACTCAGGACCGATCTCGCTGTCCAAGTCCACGCCGCACACCGTCTCTTCGAGGACGGGCAAGTTGGCGGCTACCTCTTCCAATCCCAGGAACACGGCGTTCTGCATAAGGTGCCGACCGAACAGCGTGGGCATGATGCCGGGGCGAATGTACTTCTGCGTGTTCTTCGACGTGCCACGGCTCTGACGGTTCGAGTCGCTGGCCCGCTCTCGCTCAGTCACTCTCGTCTCAATGCGTCCGTACTTCTCACTGAACGCAGTCACCTGGCTCCAGGCAAAGCCCTCTTCAACCAGACTGGTAGGCGACAGTCTGAATAGCAGCGTGCGAACGTGCTCGGCGTAGCCGCCGATCAACGTGCCGGTCAAGGCCAGGCATTTGCGAGCCGACGCTGCGAGGGCCCCGAACGCATTGGCCTGGGCGGTGTTGGCTCCCTTCTCCTCGTGTGCCTCATCACCGATGAAGTAATCGAAGTAGCCCTTCATCTTCTTGTGGATGAAGTGGGCTGGTTCATAGCGGCGAAGCTCGCCGGTCATCTGCCAGAGCGGTTCACCGCAGACGCTCAACTTGTCGGTCAGCGGATCACGCACCGGCAGATGGCACGTCATCCGCCTTCTCTGCAAATCCTCGACCGCCAGGTTCTCTCCCATTTCAGCAGCCACGTCGTCGTTCTCTTTGCCCTTTTTGGTGAGGCGACCGCAGCAGCTCGGGCAGCGGATGAACGATTCCTTGCGGCGTTGATACCAGACCGGCTCCCACTTGGCGCCGAGCTTGGCACGGTCGCGGGCGACGATGTACCACGTCGGCTTGTCCGCTGGCAACCAGCTCCGCACCATGCGAGTGCGGCCACGCTTGGTCTCAGGAACCAGGCGGTAATTGCCACGGTAGTACCGAACGAGATCACGGTGACTCTCGATGTGGATGACGCGGGCGTTGGGCACGGTCTCAAGAATCTCCCGCTCCCACTTCTTCACCAGTTGGCCGGGACACATGACGATCGCGCGGTACGCCGCCTTGTGCTCGGTCATTCGGTTGTGCGTCTCGACGATGCCCTGGGCAATGAGCGTCTTGCCTACCCCCATCTCGCCGATCACCATGAGCGATTCGTTCTCGGTCAATGCTTTGGCACCAGCGCAGATCACGTGGGCCTGCGGCTCGAACGGTTTCCGCTTCAGCTCGGCGACGAACAGATCGTCCCGACCAGGCGAGTGCAGCGGTGTCATCGCCTGCTCTGCGTGCCTGGCCAGCAGTTTCCCATAAACTGCGAGGTACTCGTCTAAACTGTGCAGGTCTTCAATGGTCGGCATTACTTCTCTCCTTTCAGTTTTTCGGTCTTGACGCTGATGCGTTCAAGCATCACGAGGTCGTCCGGCTTGTCGCCGGCATCAGCCATCGCTTCGGCTTCACTAATAACATCCGCACGTGTGCCCTCTAGGTCGTACACAAGTTCGACCTGTGCTTTGATTGATACGCGATATACACTCATGCGACCCTCCGAGGAATAGTTAGGTGTCGATTCCGCAAGCCGCTGCTGACCAGCTCGTCGAAGCCGTCGGTGTGCAGGTACAACATGCCGCTGAACGTCTGGCATCCGTCGCAGACTTCGAGCGTGGCGCCGCTGTGCCGATCACCCGCACATAACTTCTTCGCCATCCAGGGCACCCACTCTCGAATGAATGGCGTGGTATACCGTGGCATCTGCAACGCCAGTTCGAGTGCGGTCTCGTTGAGGACCGGGATGAATCCCTCGTCCATCGCAACCGAAACCATGTGGTAGGTGTTGTAACCCAGGCGTTGGGTGAAGTGGCGATAGCCATGCGGCGACCGCACCAGATCGGCGCCGAGGTACTTCTTCTTGCCTTTGAATCCGTCGTGCGTGTAACGCTCGACCCGGAACGGTCCGTCGAAGTGAGCGAAGAAGTTGTGGTCCCCGCTCAGGTGAGCACGTGTCGCTTTGATGCTGGTCTCCGGTCCGGCGACGGACAGGAGCATGATCTGTCGGTTGAACACGGAGATGGAGTCGGACCTCAGTTTGAAGCTCGACTGCTCGCCGTTGACGGTGAGGGCATGGACGTTCCAGTCAACTCCTGTGCCCGCAACAGGAATTCCGCCGAACACGCTCGGCGAATGCGCATGATCGACCATTCTTCCCCCTTCGTGGTTAATAGGTTGTGATCCCGAAAGTGCTTGTGGATTTCAGCCCAACTGAATCCGGCCAAGTGTTGTTGCGCGATGTACGCCATCTGCTGGCGTTCGATTTCGTTCCGAATCCTGATCTTCGGTTTGCCAGGATTTCTGCGGCGCCAAAGGAAGCCGTAGCCAGCGTGTCCGTTGACCGCGTACCCTTGTGCGCTTGCCCATCGCTTGGCTTCTCGAATGCGCTCGGCGATGCGGCCCCTCTCGAACTCGGCGATGCACGCCAGCACGTTCTCAATCAGCGTTTGGATGTAGTCAGGTATATCGCCCTCGAAGAAGGGCATGTCGAGCATGTGAACTTTGATGTCTCTCTTGGCCCACGACGACCGCATGACGAGGAAGTCTTCCAGCCTGCGGAAGCCACGGTCGAGCTTCATCACGATTACATGATCGCCATTCTCCAATCGCTTGTTGAGCGCTGCACCCGCCTTGCGTTCGAGGAACTGATACTTCGCAGCGGACACCTTGTCGATGAAGAAGTCACCCCACAGCAGCTTGCTCGCCCACTTGTCGGAGTAGTAGGTGAGGATGCGATCCTTCTGGACTTCGATGCCGTTGATCTGCCGGTCCGTCGATTCACGCACGTACCCGTAGGCGATTGGCTTTCGATCTTCGCTCATGCTTTACTCCCCGAAGGTACGAATGCGACCATCCCCGGTCGCGGCCCGAATCTTGAGGACGATCCGCTCGCTGTATGTGGTCTTGGTCACGGCACTGCCATCGGCAGCTTCGCTCTCGGCAACGTCGCTTACGAACGTCACCTTGCTGGCCGTTCCTCGCACCACGTGCGGCTCCTCGCCGTCAGGATGCACGACGCCATCGAGCGTGCCGGACGCCAGCAGCAGGGCGATGTGTCCGGTGTTCAATGGCAGTGGCGGTGTTGCCTTCGGCAACTCAGCGGGCGGTCGAAGATGCTGACGCAACGGCGAATTCATCAGAGCACGCGACAGCTCGGCGTCGGTGAAGTCCACCTTCTCCCATTTGGTCGGTGGACTCACGACTGGCGGATAATACAGGCCGATGTCTGCCGTATACTTCCACACCCTGAACTTCAAAGACTCGTCCATCTTGGTCGGCTTTGGTCGGCGCACCGCAGCGACGACGACCTCATCGTATGGCCGATGCTCTTCGGGGAATGGGAACATGGCGATCTCGTCGTACCAGGTGTGGAAGTGAGACCGCACTTCGACTTTTTGTGCCACGGTATGCGGGCACACGAAGAAGAGCACCCCACCCGGCGCCAGCAGCATCGTTGCCCGCATCAGGAACGCGGTCTCAACACGCCGTCCGCCGCCAATCTCGTCATCGAACGGCGGGTTGACGTAGGCAAAGCCGAACGAACCGTTACTTATCGCACATCCTTGGAACGAAGCAGGTGCCAAGATGTTGGCGCCGAGCGGAAGCGCGTCGGCAACAGCCGCCGCGCGTGCCTCGTCGAGTTCAATAGCGTAGATCAGGTCAGGCGGCGTGCCCAAGTGCCCGGCGATCTGCTTCAGCGCCGCTCCTTGTCCTGCACACGGATCAATGATCGGGGTCGTGCTGACTGGCCGGAGATACTGCAAAGCATGAGCGAGTGCCTCTGGCGGAATCGGGTAAAATCCGCCGCGTGCCTGTGCTGCAAGTCTAGCCACGATCCACCCCCTTGCGGCGCGGATCGCGACCGCCGCGTTTCTTAATCTCTCCGACGTAGCCACGACTGATGCCGTACTTGGCGGCTATCTCTTTGTGTGTCCCAGGCATTGCGATGATCTCTTTGATCTGCTCATCGCTCAATTTGCCTTGCGGATGATCCGTGCCTTTGGCCAAGAGGTTGCACGTTCCGTGGTCAACACGATCCTGAGCATTTACCGTCTGGGGCGCCCACGACAGGTTGTTGAATCTGTTGTTGTCCTTGTTGCCGTCAGCGTGCCTTGCTTCGTAGATGACACCAGCCTCGACTGGCTTGGCGCCTACGAATGATGTCAGCACTAGCTCGTGAACATGACGCACTCGCATCCTTCCCGCCGTGTAAATGTTCACACGATGGTATCCGTCTTTGTCCACTCGCTCTTTGAGTGGTTTCCAGATTCCGGTTTTCTTCGACCAGACCGTGCCGCCGTCCCCGACAGCGTAGCCTGGGCAATAAGGCACAAGCGCGAACACCTCGCCGTGGACAACTGGCACGATGCCAGCGCCCACACGATGGGTCAGCATCAAATTCTCCTTTCCGCAGACCGGCAGGTCCGCTAGAATGAAGTTGCGAAGACTCTTGCACAAGCGAACAAAGGCCGGGGACTGATAACCCCCGGCCTTGTTCGTTTCCTCACACGTCAATCCAATTCGGCGACCGCCTCGGCGTCGGCGATCACAGTTTCCAATTCCGCGTTCTCGGCCTTGAGCACCGGCATCGGCACCAGATTACCAAACACGCCGTTCAATCGCGAGGATCGCCGCAGAATGTTGTCATTCCGCAGCGGCTTCCACGTCTCCGTCACACAGTTGTATAGCGACCAGAGATTCCTCGGTCCATACAACTCGTG
>Ga0224723_1001060_pt1 | contig 17460 bp, 17 predicted proteins | sample Balambano_FR2_Me_FD_161647 | JGI IMG/M metagenome (GOLD analysis project Ga0224723, IMG submission 161647) | Freshwater sediment microbial communities from Lake Towuti, South Sulawesi, Indonesia - Balambano_FR2_MetaG | ecosystem: Environmental > Aquatic > Freshwater > Lake > Sediment | place...
TTAGTCACGGTTGACAGTGACGTGTAGGTCGCGCTAAACATTCCGCTACGCTCCATTTTTTAGCGCTCCTATTCCCGCCACTGCATAAGCACAAACGTTGGCGGCCATTACCGGACGAGTCGAGTAAACATAGAATGAAGAAGGTAAATGAATTTTTAAAATCTAAACTAACGACATCAGGGTTTACTCAAAAACTGACAGAAGAAGAACTATTGGAGGCATTGGAAGCGAATTCAACATTTATAAATGACAATGGTGAGAATGAGCTTAAATTATATTTCCAAGAAAAATATAGAGAGTACAGTTTAACTATAGATTGCCTAATACATTGGTACATTACTCTGACAGTATCTCTCCTTAGCAAATACTCCAATTTCATAGATGGAATAACAAATAACGCTGGATATTGCACTCAGATTCTATTCACTTTAACGAATAACTTAATTGCGTTAAAATATTTATTTGAGAATGGACTTGACACTCAAGCTAAATCAGTTTTTAGGAATTCTATTGAGCTGACAGATTTAGCACTGATTGTTCTATACGACAATAATTATTTCTTAACCCACTCCTCTCCACAAAGAAAGGACTGGTGGAACCCATTTGTGTCTCCAAAAAATAATACTCTAGCAAACAAGGCTAAAGAAATAGTTGTGGAATTATATAGAACTGATTCAACCCAAGAAGACAAAAATGAAATCAATTCATTAAAGACAATTTGGGACACTATTAGAAACGGACAATACGAAATATTATCAGAGAACTCCCACGGAAATTATATTCACAACATATTTAATGCATTTAAACTAAGTGACGACCATGGAAATTACGTGCCTTCAATCGGTGGACAAAAATGGAGAAATTTAGACAGAACTCTTTCAGACATTTGCTTGCATCAAATTGCATCTAGACGACACATAACCTGGACATTAAAATTAAAGCATAACATAGACTTGTTTGACAATACAGTTTTAGAGCACAGATTTATATTCTTTTTGGACACTGTATTAGGGGAGCTTCTCCCCAAGATTGCAGAGGGACAATCAAAGGACTATATCGACATTGGAGACAACGATGACGATAGTGACGGTTAGGAGCAGTGGAGGTAACGACCGCCAACAAAAAGTTTATGCAATTGCGGGGTGTGGTGTAAATTTGTAATGCATGTTTCAAACAGAATTCGGTCACGGGGGACAATTTCGCAGCAGGTCGGTCTTAGCATTCCGCTGCGCTTCATTGCTAAGCCCTCCTAATCCCGCAACTGCATAAACTCAAACGTTGGCAGTAATGCCGCTGGACGGATTAGACAACTTAACCTTTCAATATGAAAAAATACATAACTATTGCCATGTTATTTTCTTTGGCTATAGAAGGTCACGGACAAGACCTCAGCTTCTATGACAGACTCTACGCTGACAAGATTTCAAACAATTCAATTTTTCTATTCAGCGAAAATCTAACCGACAAAGCGCAATACAAATATTTAACCTCCGAGTCTCAACGGAAATCCCAAGCTGAGTTCTTAAAAAGCGGGGACAAATTTTCATTCTCAGGAAAAAATAGGTTTGTTCTTTACGTTGGCTACTTTAATCCTCTAAAGTATAAAGTTGAAACAAGCACAAGCTACTCTGACAATCCAAATGTTAAGACTTTTGATGAGTTCTTTAAGACGTTTTCAACAACATTTGAGGGCACAATTACCCCAACACAAGTTCAGTTATCGGAAAAAAAATTGAGTGATTCAGAATCTGCAAAAATAAAAATTAATGAGTTAAGACCGCTAAATAACTTCCTATTCAATGCCCTCACAAATGAATTGTATAACCCTACGACAAAAGAGTTGAAGAAAGTCTCTAAGACTAGAACAATCTTACTAAAGGATTGGCTACTTGAGGTTTATAAAGCCGATGAATATACCGAAAACCTTGATGAAGAAGTTTCAAAATTAATCGAACCAATAGAGGAATTTATCTATTTCAAGATAAAGTATGAAAATGAATCTAGTGGATTCGATCAGTTAATCAAAACAGCGAGTGAATCAATCTACAACAATTCAAACACCTATCAACAATTTGATAAGGAAGTAGCCAAGTGTGAAAAGCTTAATAAAGCACTCACAGAAAAACTAAAGGAATCAAAGGAAAAACTTAAAGACTTGATTAGAAAAATAAAAGATTTGAATACCAAGGACGACAATCTAAAAAATTACAACACGAATACCGCCTCTTGGCTTGAGCTAACAGCTAACGAATTGATAGCGTCAAAAGAGAAAAAATTGAACGAATTTGACAAGTATGTGAATCTTCTCATCCAGGAAAGGACAAAGATGAAAAAGAACAAGACAACAATCGACTCCTTAGACTTTATTCAAATTATAGAGTCAGAGATGGTGCAAGACAAAGACCTCAACATTTCCTTTCAAGTATCTCCTGTTTCAGCCGATGGCAAAGTTGGTGATAAAGAGAAAATAGATTTTTCAATCATAAGAAATGAAACACATAGCTTTCTATCAACTGGCATGGCCGTTCTCATTAACAATAGCGGAAATGGTTTAACGTACAACAATTTCACAACGGCAAAAGTCACTGGCGGCTATTCCATCGTTAATAACAAGCAGCAGTATTATGTCTTACCTGTTTTATTCATAAACTGGGCATATAGAGGTAAGCCAAAATCTAAAATGAAAAGTTCAACTGACTTAATATTTATCCCTCAACTTGGAATTACTGTCGGAAAGGAATTTCCAACTGTCTTAGGAGGGGTGGGCGTTCTCGTTGCTCAAAGACTATCGATTCATCTTGGTGGAGCTATTGGATATACAAAAGACTTAAAAGATCCGAACGACAAGGACGTGATACTTACTTCTGAAAGCGATTTAGAAGGTAAGCTCACTCAAAAAGTGACAGGAGCTTTTTATTTTTCTGTAGCATTCAGAATCAATAAGAAATAGTCAAATTGGACACTGAGAACCTATACAAAGCGGCACTACTGCCAACAAAAGGTTTGTGCAATGGCGGGGTGTGGTGTCCTCATTACTTTCGGTTTCTTTATTAATATTGTGCCGTGGGACAGGGCGCAACTGGTCGGGCTTGGCATTCGCTGCGCTCATTTACCAAGCCCTCCTATTCCCCGCCACTGCACAAACCCAAACGTTGTGTTTAATTGCGGCAGGACAGTTTGCGGTTTTATTTCGCACAGTCAGGCACTTTGCCAAACCACACTTGCCGACTGCTCGACCTAAGTTTGTCAAAGAGCCTGCCTTTCCCACACACGACCCAATAACGGTGGACTGAAAACAACAAGACAAGAAAGACCTAACCGACAAACCTATGGAACCGACAATGATTGCTGAACTAATTATTATTGGCATTTATACATTTTTTACAATTGGCGTTTATTTTTATCAAGCAAAAAGATACTCAGCGTTAGAGAAAAGCCTCTCATCCCTTAACGAAATCTTAGACTCAGTTACAAAGTATAAGGACATATTCAAGCCGGACGACATCATAAACAGGCTGACGACAAAACATGAAATTGAAAAGCAGGCATTTGAAGCCCAGTTGAAAAAGGAAATGGATGAAAAAATACTTGAGAACAAGGTGAAATTTGGTAAGGAGGTAAGCGACAGGATGACGGGCATTATCATGGAAATGAATAAAAGCCTACTGGACAGATACACCGAGTTTGCAAAACACTCTATAAATATTATCATAACTGACAAGGTATTTTCTTCCGACAAAGCACAGAGGGACAAACTGATAAAGGATTTGTTTCCATTAAACTCCGAATCATTAATCGAGACATGTGACATTTTATTAGCTAACAAGAAGAAGGACGAGAAAGCATAAACTCTTTTATTTTATAGTATTCATCCTCTGACTCATACCCATATTCTAACCATTGACCCCAACGTAAATCATATTCATCCTTGTTAATAATACAACATACTTTTTCAAAACCGCACCCATGCCCAGGCCGCTCATTGCCGACACTCAAACCAAAGCCTGGGCATAAGTGCTTAGAGTCAGCACGTGCCGCAACTACACACAACAATGTGCATATCCAATTTGGCGGGCTCGGTGTAGTAGAAAGTTTCTGTTTCATATTATCTTTGGTCAAGTGGGACATTTTACAGCTTGGTCGCCTTGTCGGCCTATCGGCCTTAACAAGGCTCCTAATCCGCCAAACTGTATATGCACTCACGTTATGGCCAATTGGGCCGGCTCGTGGACAGGGACGTGTAAGACGATATATTTCGGTCGACTAAAGAACAAAAAGAGAAAGGCGACCTACGCAGACAGTTGACAACTCGGTAACAGGTTTTATCTTCGCAGACGGTGGAGGAAAAATGAGCAAAAAGACTGAAACACATTAGAATTCGCGGACGACTAGCGACACGACTCAACTCCGCTGACGATAATGCAGAACTTAGAAAGACGAATAAACCGACAGGCAATTAAAGAGTTTGGCTTCGTACTCGGTGGACGACTTATGAACTCAAGATGGTAGAGAAAAATTTGAAACGGGTGACGATTTAGCAATTGAAGCCCAACAGGCCATAACAGTGTGCATATCGCATGGCGGGGTTCAGTGTCCTCATAACTTTTGGTTTCTTTACCTACTTGTGTCGGGGGACATGGCGCAGCAGGTCGCGCTTGTCGGCTTAGCCGCCTTAACAAGCGCTCCTATTCCCGCCACTGCATAAGCACAAACGTTATGCCAGGCACCATCCATAATGAAGCGTAATTGAATTTCATGTTGTAAAAATTTATCTATGGATTTTCTAACTTACTCCGAAAGGCTTGCATACATTCTTTCCTTGATTGAAAAGGGATTTCTCCAATCTCCAACTTACCTTGTTGAAAAGTATAATATCTCTGAAAGGACGGCACGAAGAATGATAAGTAGTTTGCGAATGCAGGGACATGACGTGGTTTATTGTAAGAAAAGGAGAAAATATTTTTTGAGAAATAAGCAGGCGGCCAAAAATTGACCGTGGCAAAATCGTTATTAGGGGTATGAATGGTCAAAGAAACCTACAATGTTAAAACTAGATCCAATCTTGCTATGAAAAAGTTACCCCAATTAAGTAGGCCTATGAAGTTTGTTTTCTTGAGCCTAACCTTACTTTTCGTATTCACCCATTGCGAAGAAAATGTACAAAAACCAAAAAAAGAAAAAGAAATAGAAATTACTGCAATTTCTGAGGCTTTGAAAGCGTTTATAGGTGATGGAAATGCATCTATGAAAAACGTTTCGGATTACTTTGCTAATCAGTACAACTTTAATTTTGACGCAGAATTTCAAAAATTAAAACCGAAATTCGTGTCTGGGAAGAGGGATAATCATCCTTCTGCCAGAACACAAGAAATTGACCTGTACAATTTTCAGGAGATTCTTAACAGTAATGGAATTGCTTATGGAAGCTACTCATATGATTATCTCAACAGGTTGTCAGTAATTTTTGAAAATGGTATTTATGAACAATGGGAGGTACAAAATATTATTTCTCAGATGCGAAATGAAATTTCAAATAATTATTCAATATCTGCTTTTGAGAGGAGTAATCTCCTTAATACATGGGACACCTTAACTTCCAATTATAATGGATTGGTGGATGTGTCACATTCCATAGCCAATGGAGAAATAATCGCAATAGCCAGAACAAAAGGTTGGTTTAGGACTGCATGGAGAATTGTAAGGTCAGTATTTTTAACAGCTGCAGTTGGAGCTATTATTGGTGCTACCATTAGTGGCCCCGGTGCGATAGTAGGTGCTATCGTCATGGGTGTTGTTGCAATCACAGATGCATGGGCGAACGATTACTGTCATTTTGCATTTCAATGTGACGGAGGTTGGCGACAGGAATGCTCAACTGGAAATTGCGCACCATACGTTATTTAGTACAGAGCCTAAAATAAAAACATATTAGTTATGAATTCCAGAATTATTATAGCGTTTTTGATTCTGACGATTGGCACTTTAAACGCACAGGGTAATATAGTTAAGGATAGTGTGCTGTTTAGCCAAAAAGTTGTGAGAGATGATAAGATGTTTGAAGACGTCTGGAGAGCAAAACGGGGGACATTATTATTGACTAATCAAAAAATAGAATTTAAAAGTAAGAGACCAAATCACTCACGTTTTGATTTCTCGATTCCTTACAGTCAAATAAAAAGTATAAGGCCATTCTATGGTTTTGTTATACCCAATAGGATTAAAATAAAAACGGAAACCGGAGCGACTTATAGGTTGTTTACTTACAAGAAAAAAAAGATTATTAAAATTACAAGGGAGCAAATGGCGAGCACCTGACAATAATACTCTAGAAATTAATTTATGAAGGAGAGCTGTTTTATGACAGCTCTTCGCATTTAAAATGTGGAACAGCAATGGCTCGCGGACAAGCACTTGTGAGACGGCATATTTTGGTCGACTAGAAAAAAAGAAGAAACGGGACCTACGCAGACAGGTGACAAGCCAGTGACAGGTTTTATCTTCGCAGACGGTGGAGAAAAAGAGAACAAAAGGACTGAAACACATTAGAATTGGCGGACAACTAGCAATTCGACTGAATTCCGCTGACAACAATGCAGAACATACAAGACGAACAAACCGACAGACAGTGAAAGGTATCGAGTTGGGCTTCGTTATCCGTTGACGATTGGCGGACTCCACGACACAGAGAGAAATTTTAGAACGGGTGACGATTTGACACATGAAGCCCAACTGGCCATAACAATGTGCATATTGCATGGCGGGGTTCGGTGTCCTCACAAGTTTCGGTTTCTTTACTTAAATTGTGTCGGGGGACATGGCGCAGCAGGTCGCGCTTGTCGGCCTATCGGCCTTAACAAGCGCTCCTATACCCGCCACGGCAATATGCACCAACGTTGGCGGCAAGCGCTCGACTACGAACAACTATATTTTAAAAATATGGAATACAAATCGACACTTGATTGGAACTCGAAGACGGTGACCATAATCATTGGTATTCTGTTTTCTGGACAGGTTACTTTTTTCATAACACTTCTTGACAAAGTTCAAGGGAGTATAGTTGGACTTACAGGAGTTCTACTTTTTGGAATAATAATGCCCATTGCAATCTACGTGACATGCTATTTGTACCGGCCAATCAAATATCTAATAGCCGACAACAAATTGATTGTTAAACGACTAGTTAAAGACGTGACATTTGACATCAATGAAATTAAGGACGCCTATATTGTTAAAAATGATTTCATGCGGTGGACAAGAAAGACTTTTGGGAACGGTGGACTATTTGGATTTTACGGAGAATTCAAGAACGACAGTTTTGGAGACATGGTTTGGTATGCGACACAAAAGAAAAATTATGTAATGCTGGAGACGACCTTGAAAGAAAAAATAATTCTGACCCCAGACGACATTAATATGGTGAAAGAGATAAGAAAACTGATTGGCAAATGATTGCGCCCCGACAATGACTTCGAACTATTTAATCATCGTGACAAAGGAGAATGAAGGTTGTGTTAACACCTGACGACACCGGAATGATTAACGAGATTAAAAAATAAGAGTGGACAATGCGCCAGCCGCCAACAAAATGCATATTGCATGGCGGGGCTCGGTGTCCTCATAACTTTCGGTTTCTTTATTTACATTCGTGTCGTGGGACAAGTCGCAGCTGGTCGCGCTTGTCGGCCTAACGGCCTTAACAAGCGCTCCTATACCCGCCACGACAATATGCACCAACGTTGGCGGCAAGCATTGTAAAAAAGTTTAGACTATGGGACAAAAGGTTGATTCACAAAAACTACTAAACCATTTAAATTCAAAATGGCAAGGACGACCATGTCAAATGTGCGGAGTCGGTAACTGGACAGTTTCAGACTCTATTTTCGAACTTCGAGAATACAACCAAGGAAATATGGTCATAGGTGGTGGACCATTAATTCCAGTGGTTCCAGTGACATGCAATAATTGTGGTAACACAGTTTTTGTAAATGCTATAAAAGCCGGACTCATAGAACCTAATAAGAAATAGTCATGGCGGACAATTTTAAATTTTCACAAGACTATGAGCTGATTCCGTTGCAGAAACAGAAGTCTTACCCGATTTCAACAACCGAGTGGAGTTTAATAAAAAAGAAAGTTGGAGAAATTAGAGACAATACAAATCGGTGGCATATTATCGGTTCAATCCTACTTGGGACATCATTACCGACATTAATCAGTGCTCTAATTGGTGACTTTCAATCTGAAAAATCCGTTTGGATTTGCTGGAGCGCATTCTTTATCACAGGCATTAGTGGCGGACTATCATTCTTTTTTGGTAAAGAACAAAAGGAAGGTCAAACCAAGTCAAAGGAAGATGTGGTTGACTTCATGAGTACCATTGAAGAGCGATTTCAAAATTCAATTTCGGGAAGTAAACCGGACATAGTTATTCATTCAGCAAAATACGGGACAGATGGAAAGTTCATTGACTTGACCAAAAAAATAAATGAATTAGTATCAACAAACGTTTTAGAAATAAAAGCTAGCAACGACCTCGGTGGCGACCCAATACATGGAAAAAATAAGACACTTGAGATTGACTGTACGATTAGCGGGACAAGAAAGATTTTGTCAGCGTTAGAAGGAACTACAATTAAGATTGAGTAACAATGCCAGCCGCCAACAAAATGTTTCTGCAATGTGGGGGTTCAGTGTAGGTATAAAGTTTAGTTTTCTTAATTTCGTTTAGTAACGGTGGACAGTTTGGAGATGGTCGGGCAAAACATTTCGCTGCGCTACATTTCTTTGCCCTCCTAATCCCCACACTGCAGAAACACAAACGTTAGCGGGCATTGTAAGACGACTCCATAAGCAATTTAAACCACAAATATGGATAAGACGACAAAAGAAATATTGTGGAATCAATTTGGAGCAAGTATTGATATGCTTATCAATGTGATTTCAAATTGCCCTGACGACTATTTTGTGACACACAGACGATTTTTTTATATTGCTTTTCACAGTACAATTTTTTTAGATTACTATTCGACAATTCCACCCAGAGACTTTTCACCGCTGCTTTCTTTTACTCAAAAAGAGCCAGCAGAAAGACCAAAAGAAGCTATTGACGATTTAATACCTGACAAAATTTACAGCAAACAAGAAATCATAGAATATCTTGAACAAATCCGAGCAAAATGCAAGCAAATAATTTATGCACTGACTGATGAAAAAATGAATGAAAGGTTTAAAGAAGGAGAAAAGCAAAATGATATGGATTACCCGATTTTGGAGATTCTACTTTATAACCTGCGACATACCCAACATCATACCGGACAACTAAATATGTTATTGCGACAAGATATTGACAAACATATGGAATGGTCATTTCGAGTAGGTGACATAAACATTGGACAATAAAACTACCTAACCGAGTAAAAAAATTATTTGGAAACTTGAATCTTGCGGACAGACATTGACTCTGACAAATATTGGTCAGCTCAAATCTGGGGAGACGACATTTTTTACTTGACAAAAAGAAAGTAACGTTGGACGGCAACGCCCGCTAACAAAATTCTTATGCAATGGCGGGGGTTCGTTGTTCTCATTACTTTAGGTTTCTTTATTTAAATTGTGTCGTGGGACAGGTCGCGACCGGTCGGTCTTGGCATTCCGCTTCGCTCCATTGCCAAGCCCTCCTATGCCCGCCACAGCATAAGCACAAACGTTGCTGGCAATGCGGCCCGACAAAAAAGTCAACTAACGGCTGACTCCCTACTAAGAAAGACTTCCCACGGGGACAACTGAACGGCTTCGGGACAACTTGGACTTTAAAAAATATAAACGCTAGACAGTTGACAATGAAACAGCCGACCCTTCTCATTTTTAAAATCTCTTCCCACGCACATTTGGCACATTTGGTTGCCGCGCAAACCGACCGCACTACCAAAGCAACCAAAAGAGCCAAATCCCCCCTCGCGCTTAACCATATAAAAAGATATATTTGAAATATGGCTTTAGCTGACGACAATTTTGATGAAATCAAGAGGCGCGTCTTTGACGCATACAAGACTGAAGACCCAATCATTGAAAAATTCAGAAAACACGCTCGACAATTAAAAAATGGTGTTAAGGAAATTCGCTCCTATTCAGTGAACGCAGTTTCATTTGTTTCAGCTGACGGGGGTGACAACCGACTATTTTTCAATCCTGCGGTTATTGAGTTGGTCAGAGTTGTTGACTCAAGAGGCAATCAATGTGCATTAGACGCTATAGCTGGAAACTCAAAATCCTCCGATTTCAATCAAAGAGCAGATTCGGCAAGTCCGCTATTAGTTGAACCACTAAGACATCTATGCGCTGACTTGAACATGAATGTTCTTGATTTGTCTTTCTTACTAAAGACAATTGATGAGCCTGGACAAAGCACTGGCGCAATTAGAACCTATAGAGACATTGTTGAATGGGCGGTACTCTATGATTTAATTAAATACCGAGAATGGGGTTCCGATACAATTATTATTCGTGAGGGAATGTTACGGACTAAATCAATTAAGTTGACAGTCTTTCCGCTTTTAGACCAACAAATACGAGCCGCATGTGAAAAACATAAGAAAGAAAAGAACATCAATGTTTCAATAGTTGGAGTTGCCAAGCAAAGTGCGGTCTTAAGCAAGCTTGCAGTAGCACTCGAATTAGAGGAAACAATGCATAAAGATTACCCATGCTATGTAAAAGTGCCATATGAAATAGAAAAAGAGTGCTACAATTTTGACAACACTTGGCTTGATACAGATAGCACCGTAGAGGTTGGTGAAGATGGAAAGAAGCGTTATCAATCTTTCGGCAATTTGTATCTGGCAAAATTTGGTGATAGAACTTTTGACCCTGTATGGCCAGTGGACATCGCTGAATGGCAAACAGGTGATGCAGACAGAATTCTTGGTCAACTTCAGTTCGATGCGCGACCGGGCTTCCCAATACCAGATTTTCCTATGTCAGTACAAAAAGCACATGACTTCGCAAAAGTGAACGGCCTAGAGGTTTCTGTACTACAGGATATTTTGTTTGACGGAATCACGCAACGACTAAGCCCAGAAGAGAAAGAGAAAATTCTCCGCATGAAGCACTTAGGACAAAATCTAACAAATATAAGATACCGCAATGCCTGAACTATTCGCCAAATCAAACGTGTTCGGAACTTTCAAGGGTTTCAACGACAGGGGTTTTGAATTTGCAGCAGAGATTGTTGCCCCCTATGATTCATCAATGTTGGAACGTCCTCAACTTGGACAATTTCTTCTCATTGAGCTTGGGTCAAGAGAAGAAGCATCGCTCGGTCGAATTACAAAATTCGTTCCTTCTGGATTGCTCGCTTCAGCTGAAGGCGAAGATTACATAAATACAATGCAGAGCCGCGAGCAAAATGTTCCAGAAGATTTGAAAAAACAAAAACTGAAATACAGGGTTCAAATCAAACTATTGGGTGCAGTAAAAAATATTTCAGAAGGTGGTAAACAAAGAATTGTGTTTGTCCCTTCTCAGAGAAGGCTGCCACACTTGGGAGCTAAGGTTGCTTTACCAAGTAATGCGGTTTTACAGGAAATCTGCTCACTGAGTGAAGGGACAACAGATTTGGGAGACTATGTTTTGGGAGAATTTATCTATTCAGGCAAGACTGATGAACCCGAAAATATGTTTCGTCATCTTGCGCCCCAACTAAATGTCAAGTTCAATATTTCAAACCTTGTGTCAAAGCGCTCAGTGGTCTTTGCAAGAGCAGGTTATGGAAAATCAAATCTAATCAAGTATTTAACCGGAGAACTATATCGCGGAGGTGTTGTCCCCAAAACTGAGGGCGGCAAAAATGTTGGGATGCTAATTTTTGACGCGGATGGTGAATACTTCTGGCCTGACAAGGTGAAAAACAGACCGGGCTTATGTGATGTCCCAGATTTAAGAGATAATATTCTAGTTTTTACAAATCGGAAAAATGATAGAGCTCCAAAATATTATGAAAGTTGGAAGGCGGGCGAAGTAAGATTAGATATAAGAAATTTACCAGCAAGAGATGTAATTGGAATCGCTGTTTCTTCCGAAAGACAGGAACAACAAAACATATTGAAGCTAAAGGGTGTATCCGAAGCAAATTGGAGACTATTAGTAGATACAATTACATCAAAAGGCTACCAAGCAACGGATGATGAGATTGGAACTCTTATAGGCTATTCGGGAGACCAAATAAGGAACAACACCGGAGAAATAAATGCAGCAAGAAGCAATCTTAACAACATCGTAAAACTGCTGCATGACCCAGCCAGTATGTTGATTGACGGAACGATTGAGGCTTTAAGAAAGGGAAAGTGTGTTGTTATTGATATCAGCATGTTGAGTTCAACAGCAGGCTACAACATTGCAGGTTTATTAATGAGAAGAATCTTTTCTTACAATCAAGAAAATTTCACTGGGGGAAATTCGCCCATACCTGTAATATCAGTCATTGAGGAAGCTCAGAGCGTTTTGGGAAGAAATCTTGAAGAATCAAGCCCGTTTGTTGAGTGGGTAAAAGAAGGCAGGAAATATGAATTAGGTGCAATTTTAGTCACGCAACAACCTGGCTCAATGGCTCCTGAATTGTTAAGTCAAGCCGACAATTGGTTTTGCTTTCACTTACTGTCAGAAGGTGATGCGGGGACCTTAGGAAAATACAATTCACATTACTCACATGATGTACTTGCTCACTTAATTGGTGAGCCAATTCAGGGGAATTGCTATATGTGGAGTGCTCCAAAGCAACCTTTTGTTCTTCCAGTGAGGATAAGAGATTTTGAATCTCTTTATAAGGACAGGATAGTAAATAAGAAAGATGAGCCTGAATATCCTAAATCATCTGCCAAGAGCATTTTGGAGAAATACAATGACAGAATTTCAAAATTGGCAAACTCTTTAAAACAAAAACTCATTGAAAAGAAAACCACGCTCTCACTAATGAAGTTTGACGATGACTATCTTGGAATTTACGATGGGCAACTCTACTTTTTAATCAAGGACATTAAAGATGAATTTCCAGAAGAGTTTAGAAGTGAGAATGAACTAAAACCTATACTTCTAAAATATATTTTCGAAATTGAACCAGTCATTCGTAAAGCAAAACATCCTGAAAAGAAAAAAGAAGTAGATTATTTTTGTGCTCCAAACAGTAATTGGTCTAAGATTGGCAAATGAAGAGTTTTAAGTTAGATTTTTCTGAAGAAGCGACCCTCAAAAAGAAAGAGGTTGTCCAGTTTTCTCTAAAAGGCAAATCACCTAAACAAAAAGTTAAGCTTTTAATCCTTCGTGACCTGTGGAACCTTGACTGGGATATTAAAATCGGAAAGAAAAAGATTGAAGTGTTTCCGCCAGAAACTTATGACAAGGAAACAATAAAGCATGCGATGAACATTAAGCGCGAGGAAATTATAAGCGCCAATAGAAAATGGATTAATAAGAATATTGATTTTGCGAGAAAGAATTTAGCAAATGGATTTGAAGTCCTCAGTTCCAAAATTGAGCCGGTTATTGAAGTTTGCGAAACTACCAAGCAACATGCTTTATTCAGAATGTATCGCTACTATTGGAGTTCTCCTTATAGTGATTATGTCGGAAGGAGGATTAAACTTTTAATTCGAGACAATGCATTGCCAAACAAACCAGTAATTGGCATTGCGGCATTAGGAAGCCCTATTATCCACATTCCTGAAAGAGATGAGTTCATAGGGTGGGACAAAAATACTCGTACGAAGAATCTTATTTACACAATGGATGCTTTCGTAATTGGCGCGCTACCTCCGTATAACTATTTACTTGGAGGAAAATTAATCTCGCTTTTACTCGCTTCGAATGAAGTAAGAAGGATTTACAGGGAGAAATACAAAGACAGAGTTACAATTATTGACAAAAGAATTGCAAATACTCTTGTGGGTATTTTCACAACAAGCTTATACGGCAAGAGTTCCCAATACAATCGCTTAAAGTTCCAAGACAATTTGATTTACAAGGAAATCGGACACACCAAGGGATATGGGACTTTACATCTATCTAAAGAGACGATTCAAGAAATGGTAAAGCTTTTAAAGTCAAAAGGAATTGATGTGAATCATCGTTTTGGAGATGGCCCTAGCTGGGTTATGCGAGTAATCAATGCGGCTGGAGAATTAGTTGGTTTCGATTCTGACTTCTTACTAAAGCATTCATTCAAGAGAAGTATTTACTTCGTTCCTTTGGCAAAAAACTTTAGTGAAGTGTTGAACGACAAAGCTAAACGCCCAAAATACTACAACTTCAGTAAGAAGGATTTGGTAAACCATTGGAAAGAAAGGTGGTTTGAAAAACGTAAAAGGAATCCAGAAATAATTACAAACGTCCTTGACTTCAATCCAAAGGACTTTTCTATATAATTGTTTCACTAACCGCACACACATTTGCAAGCCGCACATGCGACACTCAACCAAGGCTTGCAAAAGAGTGTGCTCACAGTTCCCAAAGGGACAAGAGAGATTTTAAAAATGCCGACCGCACGATTGAGAACCAAAAAAAAATGACACGTGGGACAATAAAGTTGGACGAAATTCAGGCTAACGATTGAAGATTAGAGTATGGCCGCACAGCCAGCAACAAAATGCTTGTGCAATGGCCGGGCTCGGTGTCCTCATTACTTTCGGTTTCTTTATTTACATTGTGTCGTGGGACAGGTCGCAACTGGTCAGCCTTGTCAGCCGCTGAGGCGGCTTTAACAAGGCTTCCTATTCCGGCCACTGCACAAGCACCAACGTTGTGCACAATTTTTTATTGACGAGTAGACCTACCTACAAATGGATATTGACCACATTTTTATATTCACAGACGACAACGGGAAAATTGCTGACAAACTTGTAGAGTTTGGACTCGTTGAGGGCAGCAATAGAGTTCACGTGGGACAAGGAACTACAAATAGAAAGTTTTACTTTGAAAATTTCTTCCTGGAAATACTTTGGGTTCACAACGAGCAAGAAATAAAAAGTGACTTAGTTAAACCTATTGGACTTTGGCAACGTGCTGACTACAAAAAAAACCAGTTTTCACCGTACGGACTTTGCATCGTAAACAATGACGACAATAACGGCCTGTTTGAGAATTCATTTAAATATCAGCCGGACTATTTTCCAAACGGTTTGACAATTGAAATTCTTAAAAATGAGAATCAACCTCAGCTACCGTGGACTTTTAGACTGCCGTTTAAGGGACAAAAGAAAAACGAAACAGAACCAAAAAATCATAAGAATGGAATAAAGAGATTGACGAAAGTGAATTTCAATTACAAAAATTCACAGACAGACAAGTATCTTGACTTTTTTAGTGGAGAATCCAATATTGACTTTACTATTTCAGAGGACTATGGGATGACACTTACATTTGACAATAACAAACAAGGACAGAAAGAGTATTTTGCGGACTTAAAATTGACAATCGAGTATTAAAAAACTGTGCACAACAGCAGCTATTTGCAATTGCGGGGTTTGGTGTTAAATTAAAGTTTATGTTTCACAATGCAGTTCGGTCACGGGGGACAATTTTACAGCAGGTCGGCTTTAACATTTCGCTGCGCTCCATTTTTAAAGCCTCCTATGCCCGCAACTGCAAATAGCCAAACGTTGTGGCCAATTGGCGGGACACAGCAGACACATACGACTTACGACAATAACTGACAAGAAAGGAATGAACAACAAAGAGATAATTTCTATTGCATCTAAGACCTTCGGACTGTATTTTATAATCAAAGCAGTAATTGGACTTAAAGAAGGACTCGTTTACGGACTGACATTAAATTTTCTTGGAAGTGACGACAATGCGGACGCTTGGTTTTATGTGGCTCAAAACATTTTTGACACACTTTTTTATTTAGTTGGCGCGTGGTACATGATTGCAAAGGCCGACTTAATTGCGAGTAAATTGACAAAAAGGGAATCGGAAACGCTAAACATTAGTTTGACAAAGTTTGACACAATTGAATTGATAGTAATTGCTGTTGGACTAATTACAATTGTAAGCGGACTACCAGAAATACTCGGAAAGGTGACTCAGTTTATCTATTTCAATAATTACGAACCCGAGGACAACTATCTTTTCTGGAATGAGAAAAACAAGAAGGCTGAAATATTCTTTGCAGTTTTTAAAGTCGCAATTGGACTTCTGACAATTCTTAACGGACGACTCATTGCCATCCGACTTACAAAAATTGGGGACAAGGACGAGGAATTAAGTTAAAGCCAACTGGCCACAACAAAATGCTTATGCAATGGCGGGGTTCGGTGTAAATTTGTAGCTTTAGTTTTCAAACAACGTTTTGTCACGGTTGACAGTGACGTGTAGGTCGCGCTAAACATTTCGCTACGCTCCATTTTTTAGCGCTCCTATTCTCGCCACTGCATAAGCACAAACGTTGTGGGTAATGCCGCCTGAACAAAGTGGACTAAAACAATAAAAATTATGGCAATAGAATTAAACGGTGACTTTATTAAGATTCAGAAGACGACAATTAAGATTTCTGAAATCATCTCTATTAAGCCTCAATCAATAGTTCAGGTTAACTACGCTGGACAAATTATTGCACGAGACGTTCCAAAGATTATTATTCGGACAAATCATGACTATCATGAACTAATGTACGCGTCTGACGAACAAAGGGACGAAGAATTGAGAAATTTAAATGAGGAGATTGGAAAGTATAATGTTAAAAAAGAGAAGGCGGACAACGGAAAAAATACAACTATCAACATTTCTGGAAGTACAGGGGTCAATGTTGTCTCAGATTCAACAAACGTGACAATAAATCAAGAGATAAGAAAAGAGGCTCAAGCGGTAGTTGACAAATTACTTCAAGAGGTAAAGAAATTACAGGACGTTGACACAGAAATTAAAGAGGACATTCAAAATGCTGTACTTGACCTTAAAGACAAAATCGACAGCGGCAAAGACGTTCCAAGATTTTCATTTAGGGCGTTACTTGGAATGACGTCCGACATTGCGACACTTGGCGGACTAACAATCAGCCTCGGACAAATACTTGGTTTCATACCAAAATAGGTGATGGCGGCACTACCCACAACAATGTGCATATTTCATTGCGGGGGTTCAGTGTTGCGTTGTAGTTTCTGTTTCTTAATTTAGTTTTGTCACGTGGGACAAGGCGCAGCAAGTCGCGCTTGTCATGGCCGATGGCCATTTAACAAGCGCTCCTAACCCCGCAACGCAATATGCACTCACGTTATGGCCAATTGGGCCGGCTCCGTAGACAGGGACGTGTAGACGACATATTTCGGTCGACTGAAAATCAAAAGGAAATACGGGCTACGCAGACGGGGTAACAACCCGGTGAAAGGTTACATCTCCGCAGACGGTGGAGAAAAATGAACAAAAGGACTGAACCCAAATTAGAATTTGCGGACAGTTAGCAAGTCGACTCAT